>ERZ772812.304-NODE-304-length-48143-cov-5.448282_pt1 | contig 48143 bp, 42 predicted proteins | sample MGYA00511343_ERZ772812 | MGnify/ENA primary metagenome ERZ772812 (study PRJEB29015, sample SAMEA2737706) | human gut metagenome | biome: human gut; feature: human-associated habitat; material: faeces | place: China | collected 2012 ...
CACATCCGAAACAGTAATACATCTGTTTGCCCGGTGTCACAGAAAACGAAGGAGTCTTTTCATTATGAAACGGACAGAGTCCAAAATATGTACTGCCCCTTCTTGTTAATCTGACGTATTGCGATACTACATCTACAATATCATTTTTCTGTCGCACTTCTTCAATGATATCGTCCGAATAACGCATACTCATCCCCCTCTGCCATTTAATAGACCTCCCAGGACTTTGGTATGAAGATCTTCCGGAATTTCGCCATGGAATACTGGTCCGTCATACCTGACAGATAATCACACACAACCTGCGCTTTCGATTCTCCCCTCTTCATCAGAAGGCGGTATTCCTCAGACATCTCTTCCGGATTTTCTGTATAATATACATAAAGCTTTTTCAGCATTTTGATTGCTTTTAATTCTTCTTCTTTTGCTCCAGGATGTGTATATACATTCTGAAACATGATTCCACGAAGATCCATAAGTGCCTCATAAATCTCCGAAGACATCTCTATATGATCTTTTTCAAGACTGTTTTCGATAATATCATGAACAAAGGTATTCAGTCTCTCACGCGTCGTGTATCCCAGAAGCATCCTGAGCGTGACCGGTATATCATCTTCCGTGATTACGCCTGCCCGCTGTGCATCATCCATATCATGATGAATATATGCAAGCTTGTCCGAAAAACGCACAACCTGACCTTCCAGAGTCGTCGGTGAGCCACTGATCCGGTGATTCAGGATTCCGTCTCTTACTTCCCATGTAAGATTCAGACCTTCACCGTTTTTTTCGAGGATCTGGACTACACGGATGCTCTGCTGATAATGTGTAAAACCGCCTGGATGGATTTCATCCAGTGCCCGTTCACCTGCATGTCCGAAAGGTGTATGTCCCAGATCATGACCAAGTGCAATCGCCTCAACCAGATCTTCGTTCAAGCGCAGTGCCTTCGCGATCGTACGTGCAATCTGAGAAACTTCCAGCGTATGCGTCAGGCGGTTCCTGTAATGATCTCCCTGCGGTGCAAGAAAAACCTGCGTCTTATCTTTCATCCTCCGGAATGCCTTACAATGCAGTATCCGGTCACGGTCTCTCTGATAAACCGTACGTACATCACACTCTTCCTCTATCCGCTCCCTGCCACGTGAATGGCCGCTATGTGCAGCATAGGGACTGAGAAGCTCAAGTTCTCGCTGTTCCATGTTTTCTCGAATATTCATAGGCATGTCCTCCACAGGCTCCATAGACTGACAAAATACCTCTTATTAATTATATTCTGCACAAAGTCTCAAATTCCTCTTTTTTTCAAAAAAATCATTCAGATTAAATATTTCGACATCTGAATAACTGATTTCGCGTCAAAAAAGAGTCTCCGGCGTCTGTTTTGCCAAAAGAAAAAGCCCTTGAAAATCAAGGGCTTCTTATGCGGAAGATGGGACTTGAACCCACACGAGCGCAATGCTCACAAGATCCTTAGTCTTGCTCGTCTGCCAGTTCCGACACTTCCGCATATTCTGTTTCGCAGGATTGTTTCCTCGCGACAAGTGATAGAATACCAGAGATATGACATAAAGTCAACACTTTTTTATAAATTTTTTTATTTTTTTGTATTTTTAGTTCAATTCCGCAATTCTGCTGACCGCAACATAGATTTCCTGTATCTTATACCACGTCTGATAATCCGTGATTCCCGTTTCCGGAAGCCCAAACACATTCTGGAATTTACGCACGGACGCGCTGGTCTGTTCCCCGTAAATCCCATCCGCATTTACTTTCGGAATTGCCGGATAAACGCCTGCGATCACATTGAGCTGTTCCTGCATCTGAAGCACTTTTTCTCCTGTCGCACCGATATTCAGATCATATCCCGGCCATGAGGATGGAATACCTGAAATTTCTTCTGCTACATTGATATACATATCATTTCCGTAAAAATATCTGAGGATCTCAATCGGTGAATAGCCCTGATCCCCCAGTGACTTACTGCCCCACTGCGTCATCCAGCCACGATTTCTGCACTGTACCCGACGCCCGTCACAGTACTGTGTAAGAATTGGCTGGCGCACATCCGGCCTGGAAAGATAATTTTCAAAAAGTTCATCCGTAATCCGGGAAATGCTGTCAAACACATTTCTTCCCCGGATCCACTTGTGGTCATACGCTGTGGAGGATGTGATCGTAAAATCTTTGCCCTTATTCCGATACCATTCCGTATAAACACGGTTCAATGTAAAAGACATGATTGCAAGGATATTTGCACGGATCGTATCATCCGGCCAGGTTGCATAGATCTCGCTGCTTGCAACATTTTTTATATAGTCTCGATACCGCTCATAATAGTTCGGTGCTGTCGTATCATTTACCGAACCGTCATGTACTACGATATATTCCGGTATCACTACCCTGCTTAAAACAATTTCCCCACTCTCATCCACCGGTTTAACTTCCGCTTCTTCTATCTTTGGCGGATATTCTGCAAACAATGTATGGGGACCGATCACCAGACGCTCAAACGATGTTTCCGCACGAAATGCCATTTTTACCGCCTGCTGTGCCTGCACTCCCGGAAGCACCTGCGTACCGGCAATCTCCGTATTTTCGAATCCTTCCGCTTCTACCTGTATGGTATATTCCGCGTATGGCTGTTCTTCCACCGGCTCCATACTGTACTCAAGCGGAGGTGTTTTCAGATCCAGTACTGGTGTCTGCCCGGACGAATCCGTCCGTACTTCATCCACCGTCTGTCCGCTCTCACCTGTGTAAGATATTCGCACCAGCGCATTTTCCACTGGACGCGTACCGTCTTCTGTAAATACACTGACTTTCAGTGTTCCATCATCCACCTGATCCTGCTGCGCCCGAACTTTTCTATAAAAATCCATTTATTTTCTCCTGACAAAGGTCTCTCAGGATAGTTTATGCATTACCATTGGAAAACTTTCTTAAAATAGTTTTCAACTTTCTTACCGGACAGGTTATCGCGCGTCCAATCTTCCATGAAGTAGATTCTTTCATCTCTTTAATCTTTTTATTCGCTTTTTTAAGATCTTTATTGGTTTCTTTTATTTTTTTCTGGAGGTCTTTTTTTATTTTTTCATTTCTCTCCTGCTCTTGTTTCCTGTCTGCTTCCAGCTTTGTAAGCTGCTGTTCTAAGTTCAGTATCCTGATTTCCTGTTTCTGACGTACTTCCTTATTTTCTCTGTTCACACGCTCCAGAAACTTGCTTTTGGCATCCATTCTGTCTTCTGCCTCAATTTCCCTGCGAATAAGTGTATCAAAATAGAATTTCTGTTCTTCTGTCAAGCGCTCTTCTAAACTCTTTTTTTCCTCCTCATCCAGCAGATGATAGGTTCTTTTTATATCCCTCCGTGCAATATCCAGCGGAAAACCCATATCCATATTCGGTGATTTCACATCCCTATAATCTGCAATAAGATAAAGATCCTGAACAAAATTCACAAGATAACCTTCTACATTTTTATGTGTTACTTTCTGTGTCATGATTGAATTTTCACGAATTCTTCTCTCAAACAAAACATCTTTAACCGCGGTTGTTCTGTCTGTCAGATACATACACATAAATGTTACATAATTATCTTCATGGAGCTGTCCTTCTGTATAGTAAACATTATTATCCTGCAAAAACTTTCGTCTGTAAATTCTGGTTGACTGTTGAACTGCCCATTCTCCATTTCTCTGCAATTCAGCCATCAGTTCTGTTCCCTTCATTATACGAGGATACTCATGCTCTATTCGATAACTTTTTTCATAATATGAATATTTCTCATAAAACTCTTCTGTTTCAAAAAAACTTTTGCCAGCTCCTATCAATATGTCTAACTGATCTTCCTGCATTTTCTCGCAGCACTTTTCCAGAATTGCAACATCTTTTACTTTATCGTCACTATCCAGAAAATAGATAAATTTTCCCTTCGCAATATGCAGACCCTGATTCCTTGCCACTGAAACACCTTTGTTTTCCTGATTTATAACAATAACCCGGGCATCTTTTTGTTTCCACTGCTCAAGTATATCTAAAGTACCATCCGTCGACCCGTCATTCACACAGATCACTTCTATATCGGCATCTCGATCATTGCATACAGATTCCAGACATTCCTCAATATATTTTTCCACATTGTAACAAGGTATAATAATGCTTAATGTCTTATCCAACTTTATCTCCTGCCTTTCTCTCAATATTCTGTCATTCGTTTTCTTATTTCGAAAAAGAGTGTGAAACTATTCCACAATATTCACACTCTTTTTTAACCAGCTTATCCAATTTTAAAATATTTTCAAAATATCATTATACATGACAACAACCATCAGTGCCATCAGAAGCATCAGCCCCGCCAAGTGAATCCTGCCCTCGATTTCACGGTTGACCGGTTTTCTCCTGATTGCCTCAATGACCAGAAATACCAGTCGGCCGCCGTCAAGTGCCGGAAGCGGAAGCAGATTCATTACACCAAGGTTCGCAGAAAGAAGTACTGCCATATTCAGCATATTCATCCAGAGCATCAGTGCTCCTTCACTCTTACTCTGCTCATATGTCGTTCCGATAGCATCTACAACTCCTACCGGGCCGCTTAAGTTCTGGAATCCAAGCTGTCCTGTCACCAGTTCTTTCAGGCTGAGGAGGGTCGTTCTGACCATATATTTAATCTCCAGTGCTCCGTATTTCAGCACCTGCAGCCCGGAGGTCTTTGTATATCCCAGATTATAAGAAAATCCAAGCTGCGGTGTCCGGTACTCTCTCGGTGTAATCGTAGCTGTATAATCCAGTCCGTCGCGATCATAAGTGATTTCTACCGGCTCATTAGACAACGGATGCTCTTCCAGATATGCATCATACGCTTCTCCATCCGCAATCTCCGTACCATTGATCGCCGTGATCGTATCTCCAGCCTGAAGTCCTGCCTCCTGAAGCGGCATACCATCAATCAAAGACTCTACCGTCATGGACGATGCATCCGAACGGTTAAATCCAAGAAGATACCGTACTGAAACATCCGGTGTATAGGTGATCGTCCTGGTCTCTCCGTCACGTTTCACCTTCATTATGACTGTATCACCTTCTTTAAGGTCATTCAGATACATATAAACATACAGATCTTTTGCCAGATCTACATGATAACCATTGTATTCGATAATTACATCACCTTTTTCAAGGCCTGCCTCTGCTACCGGTGATCCGCTCTCCACTTCAACGACCTCTGCCGGATCATAACCAACAAAACCTACAATGATCACTGCCAGTACAAATGCCAGAATAAAATTAAACACCGGGCCTGCCGCAACAACAGAGATTCTTCCTCCTACCGACGCTGCATTAAAAGAACCCGGGAGATCTTCCTCATCTGTGTCCTCACCGACCATTGCACAGGAGCCACCGATCGGAAGCAATTTCAGAGAATAACGAGTCTCCCCCTTCTGGAAACTACAGAGTCTCGGTCCCATCCCCAGAGAAAACTCTGTAACCCCGATGCCATTTAATTTTGCAAACAAAAAATGTCCAAATTCATGAAAAAGAATGATTGCGCTGAAAATGATTACAGCAATCAGTATCTTCAAATTACCACCTGCTTTCGATCCATTGATAAGTTTCACTCTCTACTGCAAGAATTTCTTCAAGATTCGGATTCTCAATCACTTTATGTTGCTCCATCGACTGTGCGATAATATCATAAATATCAAGAAAACCGATCTTTTGACGAAGGAATTTGCTTACTGCCAGTTCATTTGCCGCATTAAAGACCGTTGGCATCGAACCACCTGCTCTGGATGCCTGCATTGCCATCGGAAGTCCCAGAAACGTCTCCATATCCGGTTCTTCAAATGTAATCTGTTTAAGTGAAGCAAAATCCAGACGGTCTCCTCCGAGGTATCTTCTGTGCGGATAATATAACGCATACTGTATTGGCAGACGCATATCCGGAGTTCCAAGCTGCGCAATAATTCCTCCATCCTTAAATTCTACCATGGAGTGAATCACACTCTGCGGCTGGACAACTACCTGAATATGATCCAGATCCACATCAAACAGCCACCTTGCTTCCATAACTTCCAGACCTTTATTGACCAGTGTCGCAGAATCTACGGTAATCTTCTGTCCCATCACCCAGTTTGGATGTTTCAGAGTATCAGCAAGCGTAACTGTTTCCAGATCTTTACGCTTTCTTCCACGGAAAGGTCCTCCCGATGCAGTAATCAGCAGTTTATATATCTCCGAACGGTGTTCTCCATTCAACGACTGAAAAATCGCACTGTGCTCGCTGTCCACAGGCAAAATCTGCACACCATATTCTTTTGCCATAGGCATAATCAGATGACCTGCTGTCACAAGTGTCTCTTTATTTGCAAGCGCGATGTCCTTACCTGCACGGATAGCTTCAATCGTCGGACGAATTCCAAGCATACCCACAATTGCTGTAACAAGAATTTCTGTTTCCGGCATGGCAGCCAGTTCCAAAAGCCCATCCATTCCGGAAACAACTTTTGTATCTGTATCTTTAATCTTATCTGCAAGATCTTTCGCTGCGTTTTCATCCCATACAGCAACAAGACGTGGAGAAAACTCCCGAACCTGTTCTTCCAGTTTCCGGATGTTTCTTCCGGCACTGATGCCCAGCACTTCGATATCTCCATTGGCCCGGACTACATCCAGCGTCTGTGTTCCGATTGAACCCGTAGATCCTAAAATTGCAATTTTTTTCATGCTTTTCTCCTTTTGCAACATCAGATACCAAGAATAATTTTGGCGAGATAGTAAATGACCGGCGCTGTAAAGATCACACTGTCAAAACGATCCAGAATGCCGCCATGTCCCGGTATCAGTTTACCATAATCTTTGATTCCCTGGTTTCTCTTAATTGCGGACGCTGCAAGATCCCCAACCATGGAAATCAATGCACCGATGCCGCAAATTACTGCATATTCCACCATCGGTCCCTTTATCGCAGCAGCATAGATTGCTCCCAGAAGTGCAGCTCCGACAACTCCACCGATGCCGCCTTCTACAGATTTCTTCGGACTGAGTACCGGTGCCATCTTGTGCTTGCCAATGAGCATTCCCACACAATACGCACAGGTATCGCATCCCCATGAGCAAAGGAAAATCAGCCAGACAATAAATTTACCATCCGGAAGATTCCTTGTCAGAAGAATAAAAGACAACATTACTGCCACATAAACCACACCGAAAAACGCAGACATTATCTGATGTGCATTATATTTCGGATATGTAAACACATAAACAAACATGATCAAAATCAGCGAAACCAGAACAGTCATCAAACCATAGCTTTCAAATCCCAAAAGCAGACTGACATAATAAAGGATTGCTCCCAGATATCCAATAATTTCCAATAATCCAGTACTCTCTCCATGTACTCCCATTGCCTTATAAAGTTCCTGCATTCCGATCAGCGAAATACATAACAATGTGAAAAAAAGCACATAACCACCACTTATGATCGTAAGCAGTGCTGCAATCACAAGTAAAATTCCACTTATGAGTCGTGTTTTAAACATAATTATTCCCCTTTCACGCCTCCAAAGCGACGATCTCTGCTATTGTATTTTTCGATTGCTTTAATCAGATCTTCTTTATGAAAATCCGGCCACGGCACATCTGTAAAGTAGAACTCCGTATACGCAAGCTGCCACATCAGGAAATTAGACAGTCTCTGCTCCCCACTTGTACGAATCAGAAGATCAGGATCCGGAACTCCGGCTGTATCCAGATAACTCTCAAAAAAAGGTTCATCTATCTCTGCCGGATCACACTTGCCATCAGCAACATCCTGCGCCAGTTTGCGAACTCCACGAATGATTTCATCCCTGCTGCCATAGTTTAATGCAATCTGAAAGTACAGTTCATCATAATCTTTCGAGAACTCTTCCAACTCGCGGATTTTGTCCTGAATATCCGGTGCAAATGCAGAAGGATCCCCAATAATCTTTACACGCATATGGTTTTTCTCTGCACTCTTCATACATTTCTTAAGATAGCTGCGAAACAGTTTCATCAGTCCCTCAACTTCTTCTCTGGAACGTTTCCAGTTCTCTGTGGAAAAAGCATAAACCGTCAGATACTTTACTCCAAGATCTTTGATGTCATCACAAATGTCTTCAAGGTTGGCACAGCCTTTAATATGTCCATATCCTCTCGGCATCCCCTTGGCTTTTGCCCATCTGCCGTTGCCGTCAAGAATAATCGCAATATGATTCGGTACTTTCATATGTTCTCCTTTTATTTTCGACAAGATTCCTGTATTTCAACAGAAAGAGAGCCTTAATGCGGCTCTCCCTCCTCTTTCTGTCTGTGTGATTATACAGTCAGAATTTCTTTCGCTTTTGTATCTACTGCTGCGTCAATCTTTTTGATGAACTTATCTGTAAGCTTCTGTACAGAATCTTCCAGGTCTTTTACTTCATCTTCGGATACGTCCTGTTTAGTCAGTTTTTTGAATGCATCGTTTGCATCACGACGGATGTTTCTTACTGCGACCTTAGCTGCCTCACCTTTTTTCTTAACGTCCTTTACAAGTTCTTTACGGCGTTCTTCAGTAAGCTCCGGCAGAACCAGACGGATAAGCTTTCCGTCATTGCTTGGATTCAGGCCGAGATCTGATGTAAGGATTGCTTTTTCGATGCTCTTGATCAGACTTGATTCCCAAGGCTGAATCTGGATCATACGAGCTTCCGGAACAGTAATATTCGCTACCTGCTGAAGCGGTGTCGGGCTTCCATAATAATCTACTGTAATTTTATCAAGGATATGCGGATTCGCACGACCTGCACGGATCGTTGTAAGCTCCTCCTCAAAGCCATTTAATGTCTTTGTCATTTTCTGCTCATATTTCTGAACTCTTTCATCCATTTGTCAAAATCTCCCTCTTATAATTTTTATTACCTTCTCTTTATTAATTTATACAGTTACTTTTGTACCTGTAAATTTGCCATGTACAGCATTTACGATGCTGTCTTTTTCTTCCAGCCCAAACACCAGCATCGGCATCTTCTGCTCCAGACACATAATGGATGCTGTCAGATCCATTGCAGCCAGTTTCTTGTCTACAACTTCTTCGATAGAGATTTCATCATACTTCACTGCATTCGGGTTAATCTTCGGATCGCTGTCATAAATTCCATCTACTGCTTTTGCAAGGAGAATTGCTTCAGCCTCAATTTCAACTGCACGGAGTACAGTTGCTGTATCTGTAGAAAAATACGGATGTCCTGTGCCGCCTGCAAAAAAGAGAATCTTACCTTCTGTAAAAGCTTGTTCTACAGCATCTTTAGAATAAAGACTGGTAAAAGCGCCGCATACAAATGGCGTAAAAATTTCTGTCTTAAGGCCGAGATATCTGCAGATATCAGAAACATAAATACAGTTCATAACCGTAGCAAGCATTCCGATCTGATCTGCTTTGTTGCGGTTGATTGTTTCACTGGTACGACCTCTCCAGAAGTTGCCACCGCCGATTACGATACCTACCTGTGTACCCTCCTCTGAAATCGTACGGATCTGCTTTGCAACAGCAATGACTGTTTCCTCATCAAATCCTCTCTTTGCAGCTCCGGCAAGAGCTTCCCCACTTAATTTGAGTAAAATTCTTTTCATAAATTTATCCTTTCTGTAATCCGGTTCCGGTAAAATCAGAATTCTTTACCATATACCTGTTACAATTTCATTTCCAGCCTCATCTACAGAAGTAGCTACTGTAAAATCTGGATAGTAATAATATCCGGTTGTTCCTGCCGTATCATCTTCATCATATTCTGACGACTGGGCAGAGCCAACAGCGCTTTCCAGATCATCGATAGACATGCCGATATATCCTTCTGCGGTCTGAATCGTGGAGTTCGTCGGATCTGTATTGTCGCCATCTGAACCCGAGTTATTATCTGCAGATGGTGTACTCGTCGGACTTGCATTATTACCGTCAGAATCCGAAGAATTGTTAGAATCAGATTTGTCCGAATCTGTCGGTGTCGGTGTCACAGAAGAATCATCTTCAGAATCATCTGTCGACAATCCCAGACGCTTCTTAACATCATTTAATGTAGAAACTTCTTTTGTGCTGCTTGCCGTCATATAAGTTGCATATGGGATTGCGTCATCGCCGCTTCCGTCCATGCGAAGTGTGATCTGCTTCATAGTTTTCAGTGGAAGTTTACGGAAAAAGCACTCATTCTTGTCTTCGTCAGAATACGTAATACGGATATCGTATGTCGTAGAAGAGGTTCCCTTCTCATAATAGTAAACTGCATTTTCACCGTTCTTAAGTGTAAACATACCATTTACCAGGTCATCGCCCCATTCATCATCTTCTGAATCATCTGAAGGAGTTTCTCGGACATAAATAGCAGCCACTTCTGACCCGGTCTTATTTACAATCGTGACCTTCGATGCAGTGGAAGTCTTCTCTCCCATCACATTCTTCTCAACAGTTTCTTCCATATTTATCAGCTCCGGTGTAGGGGTAGCTGTAACTGCCGTCTCCTGCGTCGGTGTAGGGGTAGCCTGTACTACGGAATCTCCTGAATTCTTCTTTCCACAGCCGGAAATCACGACTGCAAGAGCCATCAAGCCGGCAACTGCAAGATATTTTTTCTTAAACATATATAATTCCTCCTATTCTGAATATGGAATAGTTATATAACATCATCTTTTAATACAATTATACAGAGTATCAGAATCTTGTCAACCAAATGTACATCAATTCACACATTTTTTAGAGTTACAGATTCTTTACTTTAAACTCTCTTTCCGCTTCTCTCCGCTGGTCTTTTTTCGCAATATCCTGTCGCTTGTCGTAGAGTTTTTTGCCTCTCGCCACACCTATCTCAAGCTTGACGAGACTGTTTTTGAAATAGACTTTCAGCGGTACAAGTGTCAGTCCTTTTTCCTGAAGGCTGCCTTCGATCTTGTTGATCTCATGTCTGTGAAGAAGCAGTTTTCTTACACGCATCGGGTCTTTATTAAAGATGTTGCCTTTCTCATACGGGCTGATATGCATACCATATATATATACCTCACCCTTTTCTACACGGATAAAGGATTCTTTAATACTGCATTTTCCGGCACGAAGTGATTTTACTTCGGTACCTGCAAGTGCGATTCCTGCCTCATAAGTATCTTCAATAAAATAATCATGAAATGCTTTTTTGTTGTTGGCTATCAGCTTCATTCCTGCTTTTTTTGCCACGAGCCACACCTCCCTCCTTCAATCATTCAACAATTGTAAAATCTACCGTCCTGCTGAGCGCATCTGCATCAGTCACACGCACTCGCACTTTTTGTCCCAGATGATATATTTTCTTTGTGAGTTCTCCGCTCAGTTCATAATTTTCTTCATCAAATGTATAGTAATCGTCAGACAATGTACTGATATGTACAAGTCCTTCGACCGTATTGTGCAGTTCCACGTAAAGTCCGTATGCAGTCACTCCAGAGATAATTCCATCAAACTCTTCCCCCAGATGATATGACATATACTCAGCTTTCTTAAGACGTTCAGACTCGCGCTCTGCTTCCTGCGCCCTGCGCTCACATATACTGGACTGTTCCGCAACACTTTCCAGAATTTCCCGGTAATGTTCGGTCTTGCCTTCCCGCTGTAACCTTCCTCTTATATTATCACGAATGATACGGTGAATCTGTAAATCCGGATATCTGCGAATCGGAGACGTGAAATGGCAGTAATATTTTGCGGCCAGTCCGAAATGTCCGCTGCACTCTGTCGTATATTTCGCCTGCTTCATTGTGCGAAGCATCAGACGGCTGAGCATTGCTTCATTTGGAAGTCCCTGAATCTTCTCCAGTATTTCCTGAATCTCTTTCGGAGAAATTTCCTCTCCTGCTTTTTGCACCTGAATTCCCTGATGACGCAGTAGTGTCAGAAGAGACTCCACTCTTTCAGGATCCGGGTTTTCATGTGTACGGTATACAAAAGGATATTCGCCCTTGCAATACTCTTTTGCAACAGTCTCATTTGCCATCAACATGAAATCTTCTATGATATCAGTCGCAACGTTATGTTCATATGGCTGTACATCGATAGCTCTTCCGGCACCGTTCAGTATGATCTTACTTTCCGGAAAATCAAAATCGATAGACCCGCGGTTATGTCTCCTGCTTCTCAAAAGGGCAGAAAGCTCTTTCATCAGGAAAAACATCGGTACCAATTCCCGACACTCCCGACTGATTTCTGTATCTCCGTCTTCAAGGATCGCACGTACCTGATTATAACTCATGCGGCGGTCTACGCGTATAATCGTTTCTGCAATCTGATGATGTATGATACAGCCGGACTCATCAATATCCATCAGGCAGCTGAGTGTCAGCCGATCTTCCCCCTGATTCAGCGAACAAATGCCATTTGAAAGTCGCTCCGGCAACATCGGTACCACCCGATCTGCAAGATAAACACTTGTTCCACGTTTCAGTGCTTCTTTATCCAGCGCACTTCCACCCTGTACATAATTGCTGACATCTGCGATATGAACCCCCAGATGATAAATTCCGTTCTCTTTTGTCAGAGACACCGCATCATCCAGATCCTTTGCATCTTCACCGTCAATTGTTACCGTACGAAGTACCGTAAGATCCAGACGACCATCCCGGTCGGCTTCCTGCACATGATCAGGCACACGCATTGCCTGATTGATTACCTTTATCGGAAATTCCGACGGAATCTTATAGCTTTTGACAATGGCAAGAATATCTGTTCCCGGTGCATTGATGCTTCCGAGATTTTCTGTAATACGTCCTTCCGGCTTATGCGAAGCATCCCCGTAATCTATGATCTCGGCAACTACCTTGTCACCGTCGCGGACCCCTTTGCTGTTCTTGGCTGAAATATACACATCTTTCGAAAATTTCTGATTATCACAGAGAATAAAACCATAATCACGTTCTCGCTGGAATGTCCCGACTATTTCCTGATTGGCACGTTCCAGAATGCGAATAACCGTTCCTTCCTGCCTTTTGCCTTTCTTTGGCTCTTTTCCGAGCAGCACCTGCACCTGATCCTGATGCATCGCAGTCCCGGCCGCACTTGCAGGAATAAAGATATCCTCTTCTTCGCCCTCGACTTCTACAAACCCGAATCCCTTCTGGTTTCCGATAAAAGTTCCCACACGAATCAGCCCCTGCTTCTCCCATTCGCGGATCTCTCTTTTTTTCGGTTTTACAGTCTTTTGTTTTACTGCCTTAGCCTTTACAAATTTCTTTTTTCCGGAAAACTTCTTCTTTTCCTGAACTTTCTTTCTGCTCACTTAAACTCCTTTGTTTTGAGAAAAAAAAGCACTCTTGTGACCATACAAGAGTGTTTTCTTCTGACAATTCTTAAAAATTCATATTCAAAACTGCTGCCAGTACAAAAAATAACACTGCCATAATCGTGGTAGCTCGAACAAGACCACCCTCCATAGAACGACCTTTGTTCTTTCCCCAATAGGAATCTGCTGCACCGGAAATCGCGCCGCCAAGTCCCTGCTGCTTACCTTCCTGCATAAGAACGACAACAGTAAGAGCAATACAATCTATGGCAAAAATTACAGTAAGAATAGTTCTCAAAATCTGCATTTCAGTTACACCTCCTAATCAACTAGAAGATATTGTAACATAACGACATTCTGATTTCAACTATTTTAATTAATTCTCCTTTTGATAATTCTCATTTTCACCCACAAATGGATTTTCGTAAACCGCTGTATTTTCCAGTGTGTCACAGATTCGAAGAAGCTGATTATATTTCGAAGTACGGTCAGAACGGCATGGCGCCCCCGTTTTGATCTGCCCTGCACCGACTGCAACCGCCAGATCTGCGATAAACGAATCCTCCGTTTCACCGGAACGATGTGACACAACCGCCCGATATCCGGCTTTTTGGGCCATTTCAACTGCATCCATCGCTTCACTTAAAGTTCCGATCTGATTCATCTTGATCAAAATGGCATTCGCTGTCTGAAGCCGGATCCCACATTTGAGTCTCTTAATATTTGTCACAAACAGATCATCTCCGACAAGCTGCACGCGCCCGCCGAGTGTTTCTGTCATTTGTTTCCATCCCTCCCAGTCATCTTCCTGCAGACCGTCTTCGATGGAAATGATCGGAAATTCATCCAGAAGATCCTCATAATATGCAATCATCTCTTTTGTATCGCGAAGGATTTCTTTACCTTTCTGTCTGCTCTCTCCCGGGAAATAATAACATCCTTTTTCCTCATCATACAGTTCACTTGCCGCTGCATCAATCGCAATCTTCACGTCTTCTCCCGGTTTGTATCCTGCTTTCTGTATTGCGTCTGTCATAAGTTCCAGAACAGCACGGGCATCTTTAAGATCCGGTGCAAAACCGCCTTCATCTCCGACAGCCGTAGAAAGATTTCGTTCTTTCAGAAGGATTCGAAGAAACTGATAAATTTCCACACACATCCGGATTCCCTCACGAAAATCCGGCGAGCCAACCGGCATGATCATAAACTCCTGAAGGTCAACCGTGTTGTCGGCATGCCTTCCCCCGTTCAGGATATTCATCATAGGTACCGGGAGTCTGCTTGCATGACATCCTCCCAGATACTGATAAAGCGGAATTCTCAGTGCCATCGCCGCTGCCCTTGCCACCGCCATGGAAACACCAAGTGTAGCATTGGCTCCGACACTGCTTTTGTTATCTGTACCATCTGTACGAATCAGAATTTCATCAATTCTCTTCTGATCAAGTGCATTTTCCCCTACAATTGCCTCTGCCAGTTTGGTATTGACATTTTCCACTGCATTTTCGACACTTAAGCCTGTATAATATCCTTTTTTGCCGTCACGCAACTCTACAGCTTCAAATTTTCCTGTAGATGCACCGGACGGTACACTGGCAATTGCCGTATACCCTTCCGTTCCTACAACACCTTCTCCCACTGTAGCTTCCACTTCCACGGTAGGATTTCCTCTGGAGTCCAGAACCTGTCTTGCAAAAATTCTTCGTACCGGAAGATATCGAAACATGTTTTTACCTCCTTTAGATTTGTTTGATAGTATTTTTCCATATTATTTTTCCCTGCCCATCTGTTTCTATGCAAATGTTTGCGTCGATATTTTCAGTCTATTTTGCGTTCTTTTTTTATTTTGACGGATTATATATAATTATTTTAAATTTTATCTATTTTCTTCTTGACATATTTCTTTTTATCTGTTATAGTTAGCTCATAAAACAAAAGGAACTACAAAATAAATAAAAGGAGCGTGAAACCACCGAAAACATAAGTGATTTCCCATAATTCAGGAAAGCGAGGTACAGACCACCAGAAACGAAATGAATTTCCTTTATAATTTATGAAAGAGAGGTACGGACCACCAAGAACGTAATCATTTAATTCCAAATGTTTTAAAACAACTCAGGAGGTAAGTTCCATTGGACACTGAACATTAAAAGAGCCACCAGAAAATAATCATCTGATGGCTCTAAATTTTTGCCTTTTCGCATATATTCTTTCAAGATCTTCTATTGGAGATACTATGTCTTCTTCTCATCATTATCCACTCATTCCCAGATTACTCTTCCTTCTTGCCGGCGCCTTTATTCTGGGTGGGCAGGCAGGTAAATTGCATTCCTGGCAGAAATCTCAGGCAACATCCGCTTCTCTCTTATCTGAATCCACCAGTTGGGGACTCAGTTTCCAAAAGGAGGGCGAACGTCCTGTCGGGAATGCCACGATCAACGCTCTTGGCAAGTATCATGCCTACTATGCGGAAGATACCAACGAAAGAAAAATCTACCTCACTTTTGATGCCGGATATGAAAACGGAAATACTCCACGTATCCTTGATGCTCTGAAAAAACATCAGGCCCCTGCCACATTTTTTGTTGTAGGTAATTTCATTTCAGACAATCCTGATCTGATCCGGCGCATGGTTTCTGAAGGGCATACAGTTGGCAATCACACAATGACGCACCCTGATATGTCAGGCATTTCTTCAAAAGATGATTTTCAGAAACAATTGGACGGCGTAGAAAAGCTGTATGAATCTGTCACCGGTGAACAGATGACAAAATTTTACCGTCCACCGCAGGGAATCTACAGTACCTCAAACCTGGCCATGGCCCAAGAACTGGGATATTCCACCTTTTTCTGGAGCCTTGCATATGTAGACTGGATTCAGAATCAGCAGCCTTCCAGGGAAGAAGCCTTTCAAAAACTTCTCGGGCGCATTCATCCTGGTGCCATTGTCCTTCTGCACAATACTTCCTCTACAAATGGCCTGATCCTGGATGACCTGCTTACAAAGTGGGAAGAAATGGGCTATCGCTTTTGCTCATTAAAGGAACTGACCGGGGCTTAATACCCCGGCCAGTTTATCAATCGTTTTTACTTTCTTTTGTATGGAGATCTTCTTTAATCTGTGAGCTGGAAATCTCCGGAGTACGTGGCAGATATACCACCTCGCATCCTTCTTCTTTCAGAAAATCAAATTTTCCCTTCCAGTCATCTCCCATTACAAAAGTATCCACATGATACTCTTTTACATCCGTCCGCTTCTGTTCCCAGTTCTCCTCAGGAATAACAAGATCTACATAACGAATTGCCTCCAGCAGCTGTTTTCTTTTTTCATAAGAAAAATAACATTTCTTCTGTTTCTCATTCCAGTTAAACTCATCCGTTGAAAGACCTACAATAAGATAATCCCCCAGCTGTCGTGCTCTTCTCAGTAAATTGATATGTCCATAGTGGAGCAGATCAAAAGTTCCATATGTGATAACACGTTTCATTTACGCCGTTCCTCTCTTTTCCTGTTCTTAGCGATTCAGATATCTCATGCAGTAATCGAATATTCTAAGATATGTTGCATTTGAATAATGCAGACCATCATAAATACCCATATCATGTCTGTTGCTTATCCAGCCTTTCATCTGAAGGTTTGTGCAGGAATTAATATACGTAAATGATTTATTCTTTCCTGAACACAAATTTTTGTAAATGGTTCTGTTAAATGATGCAATCTGAGCTTCTGATCTTGCTTTTCCTCCAACACTTTTAATCATTGCACTATTTACAGGATTTACAGAAAGATAATACATCTTACAATTATACTTCTTCAGATTTGCTGCAACCTTCTTCATATAAGTTACATAAGCCCTACCATTATTCAGATCATTGACACCAAGATTAATGATCACTGCTTTTTTCGAATTCTTTGGCTGTTTTGATACAGAACTAAGAAGCTGTCTGTATCCGGTACTCTTGAACCAGTAAAGGCCTTCTCCCCACTTAGCTATAAATTCCACATTTGAAGGTACAGCTACTCCCAGAGCCATTTTTGTATCTGCTGTTCTGGAATCTCCAACACAGTATACCTTATCAAACTTTGTTGCTTTTGTGATCACAGATGGAGCACGATCCATAGACATCCCAAAAATGACCATGTAATACTTACCATTCTTGGTTGGAATACGATCTCCTGCCTTATAATCAGAAGAAGACAATGTATTCTTTCCCTGTGTCTTTGACCATCCAAGAACCATATTTCCCGTTCCCAGACTTACTGCCGGAAAAGTTGCCTTACCATTTGTATTGCTGACAGTCTTCCAATAGGTTCCATCATATTTGTATAATTTTACACCTGATGTTGAAACCTTCTGCTGAACCACATAAAACTTCAGATTACTTTTCACCTTTACAGTAGCGCCCTTTTTCTTAGAGACACTTCCGCCGACTTTGGTTGCCCATCCGGCAAACTTGTAGTTTCCATTTGAATTACCAGTTGGCATCTTGATTCTGCTGCCCGCTACAACCGTCTTGCGAAGACTTGTATATTCATTTCTGCCATTTGCCGTGTAGAATCGGACCGTATATTCTTTATATAAATTCAGGCAGAACTTTGTTGTCTGATTGATCGTCACTTTCTGTCCGGCTTTATATTTATATTCTTTTCCTTCAATCTTTGTTACCCAGTAAGCCTGATATCCATCCCTGTTTATCTCCGGAAGCTGAATTACTGTTCCTTCCTCAACAGTTTTGGCAAGATTATGATAAAAACCTGCAGTCTGTCCTTTTGCATTTGCAAAAATCACTTTGCAGGTCGTTTCACTGTAAGATGCAGCTGATACTTTCTGTGTATTCCCCAAAAGACAGACAGCTGACAATATCACGATCAGAAGAAAGGCATGTTTCCAGATTGCTGTAATTCTTTTCATAAAGATACTCCTCGTATTTAAACTCTCCATTTTGTTTCTGCATAATAACAACTCACAGAGCACAAACGCTCTGTGAATCCACTATAACAGTTTTCTTCCTGCAATGCAATGTATTTTTAAATCAAATTTTACATTTTTGTCACATTTTGACAAATCAATCCTTAGCCAAGTTCCTTTTCGCACATGTCCAGTGCTGATGCGATCACCGCATCCATGTCATAATACTTATACTCTCCCAGACGGCCGCCAAATACAACCTTTTTCTCTTTTTGGGCAAGCTCTCTGTATTTGCTGTAAAGAGCGCCGTTCTTCTCATCATTCACCGGATAATACGGTTCATCTCCCGGTTTCCACTCAGAACTATACTCACGGCTGATCACTGTCTTCGGAAGATCATTTCCTTCATCATCTTTTCCAAATTCAAACCATTTATGCTCAATGATCCTTGTCCATGGAGTCTCTCTGTCTGTATAATTGACTGCTGCATTTCCCTGGAAATTCGGCTTATCCAGAAGTTCTGTCTCAAAACGTACCGAACGATACTCCAGATATCCCATCTGGTAATCAAAATATGCATCGATCGGACCCGTATAGATCACTTTTTCAGCAAGTGCATCGTATTCTGCTTTTTTCTCTAGATAATCCTCTCCAAGGCGAACTTCTACTCCGTCCAGCATATTGGCAACCATTTTGGTATATCCGCCAACCGGAATTCCCTGATACAATGCGTTAAAATAATTGTTATCAAATGTAAGACGAACCGGAAGTCTCTTGATGATAAAAGCCGGGAGATCTTTGCAGTCACGACCCCACTGCTTTTCTGTATAACCCTTGATCAGCTTTTCAAAAATATCTCTTCCTACCAGAGAAATTGCCTGTTCTTCCAGATTCTTCGGTTCTGTGATACCAGCCTCTTTTTTCTGTTCTTCAATCTTGGCTGCCGCTTCTTCCGGAGTTACTACTCCCCACATCTTATTGAATGTATACATATTAAATGGCAGAGAATATAACTCACCATGATAATTTGCAACCGGGCTGTTTGTGAAGCGGTTAAACTCTGCAAAGCGAGTAATATAATTCCATACTTTTTTATTATTTGTATGGAAAATATGCGCACCATATTTATGCACATGAATTCCCTCTACATCCTCTGTAAACACATTTCCGGCAATATTCGGGCGTTTATCAATCACCAGCACTGACTTTCCGGCTTCTTTTGCTTCATGCGCAAATACTGCTCCGTATAAACCTGCACCAACTACCAGATAATCATATTTTTTACTCATAATGACTCCTTTATCTTTCTGTTCTTTACTCATTTTATTTTTTCTTAAAAAGCTTTTTTATCTTTAACGGAATAAACATGATTGCACGCCCAACCTTCATAGTTGTGGAATTCTCCAATGATGCTACTTTCTTTTCCAGAGAACGGATCTGCTTATTCTTCAGACACATCTTGAAGTAATAAGCATCCGGATCTTGGAGCAGCAACATCATATCATCCCATTCAACAGGATAGAACGCTTCCTGTTTCAATTCTCCGTTTTCTTTTGCTCTTTTGAATTCCTGACTGATTCTCTGAACATATTCCCTCTTAAACTGCTCTCCGATCCGCTGCAGCGTAAAATTATAAGTATGAAATTTCTTCAAAGAATACATATATTTAAAGCGGCTCCAGATTTCCGGATCTTTCATCAATATCTCACGGATATAATCATACTCTACATTACAGCAGTAGACTTTTTCCCTGTTATTGACAGAGGAATTCGGATTATCACGACGATTCATATAGTATGGCTTATCCACGATCATCGCACGCTTTGCATAAATGAAAGTCTGAAAATAAAAGCCGTTGTCCTGGAAAGATGCTCCAGGAGTTTCGTTATGTCTGATGTGATGCCTTTCCAGAAACTCTCTCCTGTAAATACCACTCCATGTATTCATGATAAAGCGTAATGTCTCCGGTTCTTCACTCGGGTCAAAGAGCTTTCCGTACCATTTCCCTGTTAAATCCAGATGGTTATATACCAGATTCATATTCCCATTTTCAGGATTTCTTGTAAAACGGTAAAAATCTGCCTTCACCATATCAAGATCGTTCTCTTTCGCTATCTTGTAAAGATCCTCATACATCGCAAGCGGTACATAATCATCCGGTTCCACAATACCGATATATTCTCCCGTAGCTTTGTCCAGGCCGACATTCATAGCCTTTCCATAACCGCCGTTTTCCTTGTCAACGATCACAAAACGTGGATCATTCTCCGCATATTTTTTAATGATTTCCAGAGAATGATCTGTCGATCCATCGTTCACACAGATAATCTCTATATCCTGCAATGTCTGACGCTGAATACTTTCCAGACATTCATCCAGAAACATTTCCACATTATATGTCGGTATGATAATTGATACTTTTGCCATTTTCTTTCCTCGCTTTTGACTGTTTCCTTATTTAAGTTTCACCGCATCTTCATCGTTTGTTTCTGAGATAATAAAATGCGGTCTCTGCTTCGTCTCCAAATACATCTTTGCAATATAATGTCCGATCACGCCCAGACAAAACAGCTGCAGACCACCAATAAATATGATCACACAAATCGTGGATGCCCATCCTGCAACAGGATCACCGTAGATCAGTTTACGTCCAACGACCACAACTAACATCAAAAAAGAAACAATTGTCATCAACACTCCAAACCACGATACCGCACTCAACGGTGCCTGAGAAAAATTAATGATTCCATCAATCGCATATTTTGTCAGCTTCCAGAAATTCCATTTGGTTTCACCTGCCACACGTTCAATATTATCATAGGATAACCAATATGTTTTGAAACCGATCCAGCCAAAAATCCCCTTGGAAAACCGATTGTATTCTGTCATGCTGACAATCGCTTCCACCATTTCCCTTTTCATCAGGCGAAAATCCCTTGCGCCATCAACGATATCTGCATCCGATATTTTATTGATGATCTCATAAAATCTGTGTGCAAACCAGCTTCTGATCGGCGGTTCCCCTTCACGGTTCTTTCTTCTGGTAGCCACCGAATCATAATCCTGTGTATGTAAGATTTCCAGCATTTCCGGCAACAGACTCGGCGGATCCTGCATGTCTGCATCCATTACACAGACATAGTCCGCATTTGCATTGCAAAATCCCGCATACATGGCCGCCTCTTTGCCAAAATTTCTGGAAAAAGACAAGTATTTTACATGCTCATCCTTCTCCGCAATTGATTTCATAATACTCAGCGTATTATCTTTCGATCCGTCATTGATCAAAAGAAGCTTATAGTCATAGTTCAGTTTCTCCAGAACTTTTGATGCTTCTTTATAAAACAATGGCAGCGCTTCCTGTTCATTGTAACACGGTACGATAATTGCTAAAGTTTCCATGTTTTGCTCCTTGTATAAAATACATTTTTTTGCTTTTACTCATCATACAACTTCACTTATTCCTGAAGAATTTATGTGATAAATAATTTTCTAATTTCGTTTCAAGATTTTGAATTCTGTCTTTCAACCTTAACTGCCTAAATATATAAAAACGAACATAATCAATAGTCCAATCGCCACGCCCAAAATAGTCGGCGATGTATACTTTATAAAAGTTAAACCCCATTTTGCCTCACCATATAATTTAATCGTCATCGTCTCAAAAAAGATTTTTGACAGCCATGAAAATAGGAGTAAAACTAAAACTATCTGTTTCACTATTTTTACATTAAACTGGTATTCTTTCTGTACTTTATATATTGTTCCACCCCACATATAAAGTATCAAAAACCACAAAACACTATATCCACTTCCTAAGCCAAATATATTTTCATTTGCTATTGAAAGCACTGTATAAGCTCCCGTGGTACTTATCACTATCGGCAAAACAACTGAAATAGCAGACTTTCTAATAAATATATTTATAACCGGAGCCAACAACATCATTCCAATATACATGGAAAAAAACCAATATTGCGACATTATTACTGGAAAGAATGCCGTTATACACTCTCTCATATTTTTAATACCGACAACCATAAACAACAGCATTATCCCTACAGAATATACCATCGTCTCCAACCATAGATATATTAAATTAGAATATTTGAATTTTGATTCTACACCTATATAACCTGATATAAGCATAAAACAATCCACCCCACAATATGCACAAGTCTCCAATAACCACGCATTATTATAGTTCACCGATAAAATATTTAAAGAGTCAAGAATCCCACCGTGACCAAGAATATGTAATGTCATAACACCAAGCATTGAAATGATGTCAATTCTCAATAATCAGTACCTGTTCATCTTATCATATTTCTGAGATAATTGCTCCTTATCCGAGAACTCAGATAAGATCCATGCCAGAAGACCTTTTGCTGAATTTATAAAGTCTGTCGGTCAGGACACAGCCAAAGGCTCGATCGCCCAAGAGGCATACAGCATGATCACTGAGATCATGCATATCGACAACACCTTTGATGACCTCTCTGTCACAGACCGCAAAAAACAGCATCAGCTTGTTCTTTCCGAAAAAGTGGATGCTTATTTCGCATGGGCAAAACAGAAATACTCTCAGGTGACCCATAACAGCACTATCGGCAAGGCTCTTGCTTACAGCATAAATCAGAAAGAGTATCTCCGTGTATTTCTATCTGACGGACATGTTCCGATGGATAACAACTATGCAGAACAGGCAATCCGGCCTTTTACCATTGGACGTAAGAACTTCGTAATGATCGAATCTTCTAATGGTGCAAAGGCAAGTGCCATCCTGTACAGTCTGGTCGAAACAGCAAAGGCAAACATGATAAATACCTTTGAATATTTCAACCTGCTGCTCACTGAGATCCCTCAGCACATGGATGACAAAGATCTCAGATTTATTGATGATCTTCTCCCATGGTCACCCAGAGTACAGAAAGAATGCCCCAGCCGATACAAAAAGTCTTGATTTTTCAATGTACATGTCGTTTTCTATAAAATCTGTTCAATCCCCGCTAGAATGCGGGGATTTTTACTTTCCAGTACTCATGTTTGAGAACTTACCTACCGACAGGTTTCTGAATTCGTTTAAGTCCTCCGGTGTCTGTATCTTATTGATCAGCATAACAAGCGACATCTCATCATGCTTCTCTCTCAGTTCCTCATTTGTATATTCATTGACACCTATCACCTGATACGTAAAATCCGTTATGTATTTCTCTCTCCAGTGTTCCATCTTTTCCCCGGATATATACCTTTTTTACTGCATCTGATTCATACTCAATTCCCAGAAATGCACGGTATTTACTCGTGACATCCTCCACATCTTCCGGTGTGATATTTGTAAAAATCGGAATATTCGTATAGTTTTTCAGGAACTGGCTGGCCAGGATATTATTCTTAAATATATCCCTGCTGTTTACATCCCTCACATGTGTTTCCGGATGATAGCTTGTGTCCTTTTTTCTTTTGTTCTGTGTCGCTTTGTCCATAACGCCTCCTCTTACAAGGCATCACACAGACCAAAAGATATTTACATTTTTATCTTAGCACGATGGGATGGGATTGACAATTGAAATCATAAAAAGCGCAGATGGCTGCTTTACATTAACCAGCATATTAATGCAAGCATCTCTATTGTGACTGCCAAATTATCTTTTTTGTTTTTTAATAGTTCATTTACCACACATAAAATCGTAATTATAATGCAAAAAAAGAATAATGTAAATGTCCTGAAATCAGAAGCATAAATAGTTGCTGTAAAACCCATCATTTCTCTGCTGATTGCCCCGATGATCAATAAACAAATTACCAAATATCTAGTCCACGTGTCTATAATTAAAAAGAACAACGACACAATCACAGCACAAAAGATTATTATCGGAACTGTTAATGCAACAATCGATTTAAGAGAATCTATATTCACTTTTATATCCGGCTTTGTCCCAGCATACTTATAATATATGATAAAATTACTGTATCCTTTTATTTTCAAAAGTGCCATACACAAAGCAGGTACAGCTGAAATAATTTTTATAATTAAATTTTTCTGAGAATAAATGCCCAACAGTAAAACAGCTATACATAAAATAATCAAAAAGCTATTATCCTTATAAACTATATTGGCTACAGTAGTCGTATAACCTTCTACAATTTTTTTCATTAAAGACCACTTCTGATATTGTGGCAGCCAGTACATCATTTCATCAGTTCCATTCATACGAGCCTGATATCCAGGACTAAACCACATCACGCCAAACATAAATATCGCAAACAATTCCAGCCATATATACATAAGAATCTGCTTTACTGTTTTCTTATTAGCCCATAATTGGTACACAATAAGATATAGTAAGAATAATACTGTTCCAATGATAAACTGATTAGAAAATGCAATATAGCCAATGCAAAGCATTGTCAAAAAACATTTTAGAAAATTTTTTCCTGCATTCTCCAGATTTTTAGTACATGCTATAATGCCTAAAAAACATACTGTCGAATATAAGTAATTTGTAGTCGTACTGACATAGCCTGCCGATTCCCAATAATGAAAAGGAAAAATCAATACTAAAAGATATGTCAATCCCAAAAAGGCAGGTGAAAATTTCTCAAAAATCTTCAATATCAAAATTATTAAAGCAAAATATGCCAGGCAGTCTACTACTACCCATACATTTCTATGATGAGCCCAAACCTCTGCCAGTGAATCTGTCGTAATCCTTCCATTGTAATTCCAGTAATACTTTATTATTTCAAAGAAATTTTTAAACTCTGACTGGCTTCTTATAATATCATCATGCGCAACGGGTAAGGAAAGATGCTCATAGACCACCGTAAAAATAAATAGAAAGCTTTCGATAACATATGTAAGCATTTTTCCGAAGTTTTGTTCCTTTTTACATCAAAATTAAAGGATTTATCACTTTACATTTTCATCTTCCTGCAGTGCTATCATCTGTGCCAACTTTCTTACTCTGGCAGTTACCCTGGATAAAGCAACTGTTAATGTAAAAATGATAACCAGAGATAATACAAATCCAAGAAAGAAAATCATATTTACAGGTGAATAGATTCCAAGCACATTTGCTAATTTCTGCATTAAATTCGGGAACAATGTAAAGATAAACAAAATTAAATCACATCCGATCCATACAAGAACATACTTCAGTTCCAATGATCTTTTTCGAACCATATTGACAATTGCAAGCAGTGCAATCACTAAAACTATACAAATTAAAATCTGTGCTTTTAAAGTCATATAAATGCTTCCTTTCTCATCTCAGTCTTTCAATTAATATCGCAAGACTAACCTTACACATATAATATACAGATTTTCCTAATGAAGAAATCGACGAAACTCCCGCCTGGCGTTCACGCATAATAACAGGAACTTCTTTCACCTTATATTTATGTCTTAAAAGTCTGGATACTGTTTCTGGTTCTGGATAATCTTTTGGATAATCTTTAATAAACAGTTCCATAACTTTGCGATTACACATTCTCATTCCAGATGTTGCATCTGTTATTTTCTGTCCAAAAAGCACTCTGATCAGCACTTCGAAAAATCTGATTCCAAATCTTCTTACTGCTGATGACTGAAATCCCTCATTTTCTATAAATCGAGATCCAATTACCATATCCAGATTTTCTTTTTCTAATGTATCAGCCATCATTTTCAGAAATTTTGCATCATGCTGCCCATCACCGTCAAACTGTACCGCAACATCATAACTATTTCTATATGCATATAAGTAACCAGTTTGTACGGCACCACCTATTCCCAGATTAATAGGCAGGTTCAACACATGTATATCATGCTCGCGGCAAATTTTCAGTGTATCATCTCTTGAGCAGTCATTAATTACAATATAATCAAACTCCGGTGCATTGATTTTTATATCCTCTATTGTCTCTACTATACTTCCCTGTTCATTGTAAGCAGGAATAATAACAATTTTTTTCATACGTTTTCCTCTCATAACTGATTAGAATTCTGACCTTTGGAATAGAATTTAAAAATAAATTTTGCGATAAACTTTGGCCAAAATTTACAGAACATCTCATACTCTTCTCTGCTTCTTTTATTGTCTCCTATTGCTGCCGTCGTTTCTGATTCCTCATGGATTCTATGCCCCATCAATAACTTTGTCGAATAAAGAAATTCACCTTTTTTCTTTGACAATTTTTCCCATGCTTCCCAATCCTCACATGCACGATAATGATTTTCAAAAACCACTTTGGGAAGATTTTCTGTTACAAATGTAACCGAAGGGCAGCAGATTGGCGAACCCATTGAAAGAATTCTTCTTCTGACCCATCGTACACTTTGAAAAGCTTTTATTCGCATCGGCAACAACATAATTCTTTTTATCTGCAATAATTTATTGGATGTGACTCTTTTTCCATCTCTTACCTCAAAATAGTCACTGAAGAAAATCAACGGGTGTTTCGCTTTGTGTATAGCATCCAACGCTGTTTTTAAATAATCTTTTTCATATATGTCATCCTGATGTGCTATCGTAATGTACTTACTTTCAGCACAGGAATAGGCGAAATTCCAGTCCTGTGTAATTCCACCCTCTCCCTCATTTATGAAATAAGGAATATTATTCTTTTCTGCAATATTTTTGATATACTCATTTGGAGTTGATGTTGCAATCAAAATATTGCTTCTTACACTTTGTCCTTTCAGCGATTCTATACATTCTTCCAAATACGGACTTTCTTTGTATGCACAAACTGCAAAAGTATGCTCATTCATTTTTATTTCTCTTTTCTTTGTAAATTAAACACAAACATTGTAACACGGCATATTGCGACTGTAAAGGTTGACTCTTTTCTAAAAATAGCTTTGCATCAGATACATTTCTTCTATCTGGCCGCTCCAGCTTTGTATACCTCCACAGTATCTTCTCCGAAAAATGTATCTTCATCATGAGCAGTTTCTGCATATACATGTACATGATATGTTCCAGGTACAAGACCAAACATATTCATATTTATTTCAGCTCGATAATCTTCTCCATCACTCTCAAGATCAATCCACTGCAGATCACTCTGATCTTCCTGTGTCCATACTCCCGCTTTTACATTTAATATATCTGCAGAATCTCCTGTAATATCCTCTACATTTATAACAAATGATGTATTTTTTACCTGATATGCCCCAACCTCAATTTTGGCCGTATGTCTTTGTTTCAATGCTTCTGTATTTTCATCCACACTCTCCAAGTTATCAAGGAATTCTGAATTCTTACTTAATTCCTGGTTTTCTTTTTCAATGCCGTAAATTTCTGTCAATGTCTGCTCATTCGAAAACAGATTTGTGCCAAGTCCCAAACGATTTCCTTCTATATCTACTCCCAGTGCAGCTAAAGTAGTCGGAAAATTATCAAAGGTTGAAAATTCTCTTCTTTCGCTTCCGGCTGATGCATCTGCATTTACATAAGCAGTATAAACTTTTCTTTGATATGCTTCATCTATATCTTCACAAAAATCACTGTCCATCGTTGGATGATCACCGCTGATTACAATTGTTGTATTCTCGTAAAAATCCTGTTGTTGTATCCATTTTACAAATTCCGAAACCTGTTTGCTTGAACATGCCATCACATTTGCATACTGATTATCTCCAAATTTATCATCGCACAATTCACATACATAACCATCTTCAAAATGTGTATCAACTGTCAATAATGTCAGATTAAATGGTTCTTCCTGCGCTGCTAAATCTATCAATTTCTCTTTTGCAAAAGAGAATAGTTTTTCATCCTCAAATCCCCACCAAACTCTGTAATCTTCAGGTATCCATCCATTTTCTATAGCATAATTGTAATCCAGGATATCATAATGACCATGATCTGTGAAATAAAGCTCTCTTCCACCAAAAACTGCCTCTGATCCAAGCATCAATGTCTGCGAATATCCTTCTTTCTCCAGAATATCACCTAACGTAACAATACCAGAAAAAAACGAATCCTGCGTGTCCATATCATTTCCATCAATTGAAATATTCAGTGGCAATCCTGAAGTCTGAGCAAACATAGCACCCATTGTCCATGTACTGCCTGTAAGAGAATATCCACCATTCAGTATATTGTCACTTCCTGAAAAATTCTCATTTTCCATAGAAAGCTCTGTCAGCTCCGGAATCGCATTCTCATCAAAAGCACCTCCGTTTTTCTTATCTGCATACGTTGTTTCCATTGACTCCAGATAAATATAAATTAAATTTCTCTTTTTCTCAGGGAAATCTAATTTCACTTTATCTGGATCTGCATAAAGCGACTCTATAAAAACAGAATCTTCCATTTGATTTGCTATATAATCTCCAATTTCAAGTTTATCCCATGCTCGATACAGCATCACTCCGCCCATGCAAAATGATATTCCAAGACAACTGCATACAAAAATGCGAAATGCTTTCTTCCTTTTTCGCAGAAAAAACATTCCTGTAATCACAAGTAACAAAGCAATAATTGCCGGTATCAGACATACTTTTATATATTCTGTTACCATACTCTCATTGGTTCCTTCTAATGGAACCTGCAAATGATATACCAGTTCTTCCATGGACAGATTCGCCCATGTCTTTAGGATCCAGTGAATACTAAATGTCAGCAGAACCATTAAGCCAACTATTATTATAGTTATTATTTTTCCTATTATGTTAAATATTTCTTTCATACATCAACTCGCCGTATCATTTTAATACCTATTTTTCTCTAATATAGCAGTGTAAAATCTTTCCCATTATACACTAGTCTACATCCATATATCAACATTATCCAATTCAAACAGCGGACTATTTTCTTTTCAAAATCAGATTTAATATTGCAAAATTGATTACAACTTCAGTTAGTATATTTCCAGAACAGATTAAAAGAAAGCAATATTATCCCGATTATACAATCTGCCATAATATGCTTTCTATTATTTTAATTTAATCTTATATCCAATAATTTTCTATTTTTGAAGATATATTTTCTGCCCCAAAATTAATTATCATACCCAATAACAAACTTAAACCAACACTAATCACTATATTTGCTATAATATGCATTTGAGGTAAAAACTGTATTAATGTTTGCTGAATAGGAAATGCCACTAAATACATTTCATACGAATATTTTCCACCAAAAGCTATTTTTTCACTGACTTGCTTTTTATCAAAAATAATCATACTCAATATATATGGTACACAAATAATAGTAAATATATCTCCAAATCCTAATTTTAAAATCAAAATACTCGCGCCTATAGTGCCTGCCAGAATACACAAATCCAGCTTAATTTCATCCCTAAAAATATAGTACTCTATCCCCATCACAAAAACAAATAGCGGACGTAAATATGACCTCCAATTATATAAAAATGGTATTTTAAATCCAAATATAATAATAATACATATAAACATAATTATATTAATTTTTTTTAGCTTATTTTTCTCTAATATTTTTAATTTATACGTAATATACAATAATACATAACAAATCACTTCCAAAATCAATGTCCATAAAGATCCATTGACAATTGAAGGAAACAGATTATTTTCAAAAACCCCCGGCAAAGTATATCTTGGTATCATAGCTATATATAGAAAATACATATATGTATCTTTAGATTTAAAATACTCGCTAAATGATAATGAGCTAACGCACGGTCCAAGTACAAAAACCGTTAAAAATAATACAATAAAAAAAGCAGGATAAATTCTTAAAATTCGATTTTTTAAATATTCTCCCGCGCTTCTTTTTTTCATCAAACTCTTTGTGACATAAAAGCCACTTGCAAAGAAAAAAATTGCAACTGCAACACTCCCTAACGATAACTCATTTCTACTCAATAAGCTGATCGGATCTTTAGATTGTTGCAAAAGAATAATCGCATGTCCCCATATAACCATTATAGCTGCTATAAACTTAATTAATGTTAAATTATTACTTCTAGTATTACTATTTTCTAATATTGTTCTCTTTTCCATTACCCTTATATTCCCAATTTACACTTTTCCTATAGCCATTAAAAATCGCATTACCACTTCACTACTAAGGGACGGTCTCCATCTCTTTCTATAAAATACCTTTTTTAATTGCGTTTGCAATGATAGCTCATCACCGAACAATTTTGACCAATATCTATTTTTATCAGGTAAACAGTCTTTATATTGTCTATAAAATTCAACATTTCGCTCCCTTACATCTCCTTGATCACAAATTGAGGAACACAACCATTTAATTTTTTTTGTAAAAGAAATTTTTGTTACACTTGTCTCAAGTCTTCTATAACGTGCGCATATTTTACCTTCAACATAAATTTTTCCAAATCCTAATGCAATTGCACCAGCTAACCAATCATGCGAATGAACTTTATCAGGATCACACTTAAGCATTTCATCTCTAAGTCTTTTATTAACAACCATTGAAAAGCCAACTCCAAATGTTCCTGTCATCGCTCTTCTGAAACACAGGCTATTTTTAGGTGGTTCTTGAAGCCCCAAAACACCGTTTTCATCAAACATTTCACTCAAACTATAATACAATAACGGTTGATTCTGGTTTTGAGCATCTAGCCACTTTACAGCCAAACTTATTTTTTCAGGGAACCATATATCATCCTGATCACAAAATGCCCAATATTCTCCTTCTTTTGCATATTCTAGTACATTAAAAAAACTTGCTGAAAAGCCTTTGTTTTTTCCTTGTATTACACATATATCTCCTTGCTTTTCATATTGTCTCAAGATTTTCAGTGTATTATCCGATGATTCATCATCTCTTACATAAATTCGAATATTATCGTAATCTTGTGCCAATAAACTGTCCATTTGTTCTTTAATATATTTCTCTCCGTTATATGTAGAAACTACAATATTTACTCTTGATTTCACAATTCGTCTCTCTACGCTTTCTCATTTATTTTATACCATAAACCTAAAAAAAGGAATTCCAGAAAGAATATTTATAATATAACACATAATTTTTTCTAATCTCATCCATGATACAATCACTTTTATTTTGTGCATAAACGGCATATCTACACCTTTAAATTCTGGATGTATACCTTTTTTTATATCTTTCCATTTTGCTAGTAATACTGTTTTCTCTCTCTGATAATTTCGGTTCTTTTTTTCAGATGATGCGTACAACTGACGTTTTGAAGAAAAACTCATCCCAAGGATAAAGTTATTTATGTTTCCTGTATATTCAGCTCTCTCCAAATATTTTAATACATCCATTAAGTCCAGATAAACATCCATAGCTTTTTTTAATGTATAACTTGTTGAAAAAGTATTTGATTCATGCTCATAGATATACAAACTTTTCGGAATAACAGCTACTGATTTCGCGACACTTAATATACCTCCACAAATAGTTAAATCCTCTGCATATCTATAATTATCCGGAAAGTATATATCTTTTTCTACAAAAACTGACTTTCTAACAATTTTAAAGCAAGCACTATTCAATGACAAATAATTAAAATTCAAGAACCACTCTAACACCATTTTCCCAGTTACCACTGTAATTTCATTATACGGAAAGTGTGTTTCACCTAAATTAGTAACATGCCCTTCATCATCTACATATACATTTTTTTCCTGGCATACTGCTACTTCACAGTTATTTTGTTCAGCAGCATTATACATAATTTCATACATTTCATGTTCGACATAATCATCACAATCTACAAATCCAATGTAACGCCCCTTACTATTAATAATGCCTACATTTCTCGCTGCGCCTGGTCCTTGATTATCTTGTTTAACGTAGCGAACTCGCGAATCCTTTTCGCAATATTTTTTCACAATTTCTGCGCTATTATCTTTCGATCCATCATCAACGACTACTATTTCAATTTCTCTTAACGTCTGATTAATTAAACTATCTAAACACTTAGAAATCTTTTGTTCTTTGTTATACACAGGAACAATGACACTTACTTTTATATCATTCATTGTATTCTTGTATGATAATTAAGAAGTTAATTATCACATGTTTCCTTTCTTTTAATATCGTGGTTTAATATAATTCAGATACTATGGACTTTTGATTTATTTTTTGTAATTTAACTACTCAACTGGAGTGTATTGCCGCTATCTTTATCTAAATTGTTTATCAGTCTGATATTGCCGGAGTGTTTTTCACTCAGAGTACTTATTTCTATCACGTCTGCGATAATAATTGATGGCAGACATCATGATATCAGACTTACAGAAGCCTGTCGGTGCCAACGACAGCGCTATATTCCTTCAGATAACTCAGACCATTCAACAAATCGAATTACTGGACAATCAATTAGAAAAGCTTAAAGCTGATATGACGAATATCATGAAGTTCAATGATTCTGTCATCATGACCATTTCTAGTATCGGATGTATCAATGTTTGAATGCTTCTTGGTGAAATAGGTAATATGCACCGTTTCTCCAGTTCTAATAAGCTACTTACTTTTACCAGTCTGGACCCATTCGTTTATCAGTTTGGTAACTTTCAGGCTAAAACAATTCGTCCACCCATACGCGGTTCACGCGTATTACACTACTCTCTTATTAATACAGCCTGGAACGTTGTTAGAAGCAACGCAACCTTCAAGACTTATTACAATGCCAAAAGGGATGAAGGTCATTCTTACTGCAATGACTTGGTCATTGCACCAGTAAATTTGTCAGAGTCATCTGGAAGAAGCTCACTGACAAAGTCGAATTAAACCTCAAACCAAAAATCGATATACCAATATCGATAGATTTTGAAAAAGCTCTCTAAAGAAATTCTAATAAAATTATTCTTTTTATCATCGATATGAAAAAAATTTTTACTAATTTATGGTTAACTTTTCATAATTGCTCTTCTTATAATTTTAATTAATTTACCTTTTATTAAAAATGCAATATAAAACATCACACCCACAAAAGCCAATTGGTTTTCTGCAATATTTTTTATACTTTCCTCGAATTATTCCTTGTGCAATAATTTTCAAAGAATATATCTTTCTATCACCAGAAATTTCACAAAACTTTTTTTGTGCATCCAGACATGATTTAACTTTCTTTATATCAGTCTTTTTCATCTTTTCCTTTTCTCTTAAATAAATCTCATGATAAAATTCATACATTTTTTTATGGTCTTCATATTGTTCTTTTATAGCTCTTTTTCCAAGTAATATTTTATTTTCAACTATCTCTTTTAAACCTTTTTCCTTTTTTGCCCCTACCAAATTATGTCCGTGCTGTCTGTAATATATCAATTGCTCCGATTCTTCCTCAATTTCACCATAAAGGGCTGCATAAATAGCCAACCATGCATCATGATAACTTTTTTGCGGAAAAGGAACAGCCATTTTGAATAATTCTCTTCGAAATGCCATAGTGGCTCCTGTAACATAATTACCACTTAATAAAAGATCCATCCACATTTGGAATTTCAATCTATTTTTTTTGTAGTATACTGCCTCCCATAAACTTCCAGGAAGTCTATTCATCTCAGAATCAACCAAATATGCATCAGAAAAAACAAGAAAACATTTCTCATTTTGGTCAAAATGACTAATCATTTTTTCTACTTTGTTTGTTCTCCATACATCATCTTGATCACTTAGAAAAATAATATCTCCCTTCGTATGTGCTATTACGTTTTCAAAGTTCTTACAAAATCCAAGATTATTCTCGTTACAAATTATCTGATATTCTATCCCCGATTTTTCCAATATTCCTTCAATAATTTCAATTGTGTTATCAGTAGATCCGTCATCCCCTATAATAATTTCATTTACCGGGATATTTTGATTCAAAATACTTTCCAGCTGTTCTTTGATAAATCGTTCTCCATTATATGTACACAGTGCAACCGAAATATAATGTTCATCCATTAACATTTCTCCCTCCTATGACTTTTAATATACAAAATTCCTCCGCCATAGATCAAAACACCTACTATAACTTGGATTATTAATGTAAACATATGAGCCATTTCTAGATAATTTATTAAATAAACACAAATTCCCATAATAATAGAAAGTAATAACAGTTTTAATAGAACAACACTTTCTATAGTTTTTCCAATGTATTTACTCATATAATAATACTGAACTAAAGCAGAGGCTCCTTCTGCTGCTACTGTTCCAATAACTGCGCCATACACTCCCCATCTTGGTATCAATAAAAAGTTTAATATTAAATTAATAATTAGCGCCACAAAGTAAGAAATTGTAAGCTCTCTATTTTTATTTACAGCTACTAAATACTGAATTCCGGTAACATTGCTTATACCTATAAAAACCATAGTTGGACACAACATAATTAAAATTTTATATGTATCGGCAAATTCAGCTCCCAAAAAAATAGGTACAAAATTGTTTGCCACCGCCATCATCCCCGTACAACATGGAAGTAGAACTATCAGTGTTAAAAACAATGCCTTTTTTATATATTCCTTAACCTGCTCATCTCTTCCCTTTGAAAATTCATATGCAATTCTTGGCATCAGCACAGTCGACAATGCTGTCGCGAGTATAATTGGCAACTTAGCAATTTTTTCATTTTCCGTATAATATGATACATATGCTACATCCGAAATCATATTTTTTATCATCACTTTATCACACTGCACATACAGCTGACTTGCAGCTTGTGGTAAAAATAATGTTAATGATGGTAATAGATGACTCCAAATATGAATTTTTTTTAGTGGAACATATGAAACATATTTCTTTATCCAAGGAAAAATCAAAATAGCGTTAGCTAAAATCATTAGGCACATCAGCCAAACATAAACATCCAAATCTGTTCTTTTACGAATGAAAAGAAAAAGTGAAACTGTAAATATTCCTCGAACAATATAATTTCGAATCACAACTGGCTTCATTTCTTCAATTCCTGTAAAAAACCAGCTAATATCAAGAAATGTTCCTACAATGAATATTCCGTATATTTTAAAATAAATATCATACTCTTTGTTCCATACAAAGGCAAAATAAATTATCAAAGTAAGAATAAGTAGTACAATTCTTAAGAAAAATATTTCCCAAAAACATTTTGATACACTTTGTATATTTCCCCGCTTGTAAGCAATTGCTCTATCTGCATACCATACCATTCCTAACAAACCAAAAACAGTAAATAGTGTTGCAATTGACTCAACATATCTTGCTATACCAAGATTATCCGCCCCTAATACTCGAGTAAGATATGGTGTCGTAATAATTGGCAAAACTGTTACTACAATTTGATATGATATATTATACAAATAATTCTTCACAATTTTATTTTCTTTTTTTTTCAAGCTGTCATTCCTCTTGTTTTAAACCAATCTTCCCACCAGCATGCACTGGTACATTGCTGTCCAACCTAAAAGTTGAGCTACAAAGATTGTTATTTTCATTATAAGATTTTGTTTACAAACAAATTTTATTCTTTTATTTCGAACTAAAACCGCTACAAAATATAATAACGGCAAATAATACCTTGCTTGTACACCCAAAATTGTATTTTCTCCTACCGGCGTAAAACTCAAATACAGTGCAAGCCAAATAAAGAAAATTGTTCCCATCAGCATTACTGTAATAACTATTTTATCCCACATTTTTAAAACTTTTTGCCCTGAATCCACATCTTGATATAAAAGCAGGATAGTAATCATCGAAACAAGCAATATACTCCATTTATCTGCCAAGATTCCACAACTGGCAAAATTCAAAAACATCAAATTTCCCCAAAAACAATCATCAGAATAACTAAATCCAAGATTTCTAAAATTATCAAAACTAAACACACTACTTATCATCAATTTCACACTGGCCCACGGATGTTTCAACATAGAAATCATCTGCCGAACGACACCTGTATCACCACCACGTGCATCACCGGAAACCGACAAATCCCTAGCAACAGTACTTGTCAAAGTTGGCAATACAAACGTCATCATAACTAATAGCAAAATTAACAAAAGGCTTCCCCACATAACCAATTTCTTCTTTTTTGAAATATTTTTAAATGAAGGAAGCAAAAGTATAGCCGCCATCAATGGAATATACACTGCCTTTGAATAACTACCAAACACAAACAGCAAAACCATGATTATTATTTTCCAAGTTTCTGTCTTTTTTTCTGTATAGAACATTTCATTAGCCCACAAGGCACAAGCCAATGTTATACAACTAAATACCATCATATCGTATGTATAAGAAGAAGCCTGAAAAATCACTGTGGGCATCATAGCTATAAACAGTAAAAATATTTTTTTAGATTTCGCTAGGTAAATAGCTGCATACATAATGCCAATATATAATAACAAATTTCCTAGCTTGCCGAACGCAAACAAAATACTAAACGGAAGATTAAAGAACAGCCCTAATTTCAAAAATATCGCCTGTGGAATATATGCGAACATTGTATATGATGGAAGTAATGTCTCTTTTGTTTCAGTGTACAAGTACTCCATCCCTTTATCATCCATATATTGGCGCAATTCAGCATATTCTGCCTTAGTATTACAAGTTACTGAAATTGCCTCCTGTAGATCTTTTGCTGCCTCTGTCCATACCACATTTTTGCCACTTGCAAGCGTATATGCATTTCCAAAATGTATTTGCTCATCCCATGAGATTTTCATCGGCTGTGCAAAAAAAACAATTAATATTCCAAACACAAGAGCATATATTGCGAAAAAACGTTCTGGATATTTAACAACTTTTTTTTCAAAAAAGCAAAAATAAATCATAGAAAAAGCTGCAAGAAAAAACAATACTCTGTACTTATTAATTTCAAATTTATTAGAACAGGATACAGCTGTCAGCTCAGCATCCTCTGGTTTATTCAGTGTTATCTCAACAGACGTTACTTTTTTATTCAGATTTGTGTAAAAATCTGAAAACCAGGAATTCACAGTATCTGAATAATATTCTTCTGACTCTTTATCAAATGAATTATACTCTTTCGTTTTGATGGTATAATAATATTCCTTTGGAAAAGTACCAGACAAATGTAATTCCTTTATATAGAATTTCTGTGGTGAAGAATAGCTGATCACATACTTTTCCCTGTTTCCTTCTTCTTCCACAGTCATATATTTTGTCAGATCAAGGTCATCGTATCCTCCTCGGATCGCCGGAAAATTACATATAAGTTCTATTACCGCAGTTAAAATCAGAATTACAACTACAGCTACAATTCTTTTATGTTTCTTTATCGTTTCAATCACTGTTTTTCTCCTTCAGATCACTGTATATAAGATAGCTGAACAACAAACTCATAGCTAAAATCATAGCTGTCATCCAAATATATGGATGCTGCGGTTCCATAGTTTCTAATGAATAGAAAATATCTGCAACATTATCCGAGTTTGCATTCACATAGCTTAATATATGATCAGCGTTTCTGCTTCCATATAATGCAACCCTTGTTTCCGGTGATATATTTTCACCCTGAAGTATTAAGGTATACTCTCCAGATTCTTTCGCATTTGTTCTTAAATACAGTTCTGTTTCATTAATTGTCGAACTGCTCTGTGTTGCCATCAGTTCTCTGACTGTTACTGTATCCTCCGCAACAACCTGATCACCTGATTTTAAAGTACATTTAATTGTCCCCTCTTCATCTGTTCCATCTACATAGAAATACAGTCCAATTCCATATATTTCTTTATTATATATACTGAATCTGATTTCTGCCTCCCGTGAATCCGTGATACCTCCTAATTTAGGAATCATATTCTTTTTGTCATATATGCTTGCATCTGTACTGGAATATAAAGTATCCTTTCTGTCAACCGGAATAATCAATGCAGCCAGAAAACACAATACAAATACCAGATTCACACAAATTAGTATATTTCTTATTTTTTTCACGTTTCTGTAACCTCATCTTATTTTTACTCATTACATTTTATGATAACAAATCCCCGCTATAAAAACAAGTCATATTTCTTATGTATTCCCATTTGACGAACCATCGTGCATATAGTATGATAATATAAGTTTACAAGGAGAACATGTAATATGAAGAATAAATTTCTAAATTTTATGGCAATTGCACTGTCAGCAGTTCTGTTGCCTGTTTCTGTTGTCTATGCTGACAATTCGGCTGATTACGTTCATGTAGATGTTTTAGGGGCAGTATACTATGGCACACTTTCTGATTCATCAGATGGAAAATCCACCATTTTTACTACTGTTCCGGAAAGTGATCTGCAATTTACAATCACTGGAAAATGGGACGAAAGTGCATCTGCTTTTACACAGTCCTGTACCATTCAATATTCCGATGGTTCTTCCCAATCTGTTGAGTATAACAAAAAAGGACTGATTCAGGGTGATGTTCGAACAGATTTTTCAGATGGTTCTTATCAGACCTTCTCAGCCGCATCCGGAAAACCGTATAAAGCTCTACGCACTTTTTCATCTTCTGATGAATTAACTGCTATTGACTGGTACTACAAATGTACACTTATGAGCACCTGGAAATCAGACGCTGATACCGTGGATTATGATACTCTTATGGAAACGCCTTACGAATATATAGACCTTCCTTTTACTGTAAAAGGAACTGTGGAGGCTATTTATGAAGATTCCAATAATCATACCGATATAAAGATCAAAGATGATGATGGAAATGTTTACCTTTTTTATTATCAGTCAGAAGATGTCAACAATTTTGCATCTGCCAATATACCTTCTCTTTCTGAAGGTGACAGACTGAGCATCACCGGAATCTTCTCCAGCATACAGGATCCCGAAACTTCTGATATGCATCTGTATGAACACATGACCGGCTCCGACTACAATTTCGATTCACTGAAAGAAAATATGCAAAACAGTGATTTTATTGATGCACTGGACAAACTCAGCAAAAAAGACGATCAGGACGAAAGCACCTCTGCTCTCCTGAAAATGAGTGAAGTAAATGATCCTGACCTTGAAGAACCATTCCCTCTTTTTAATTCTGTTGCAGCAGAAGTTGTTGGTAATGACTGTGACCCAATGAAGCTTACAAATACTTACCAGGAAATCTGTCAGAATCCTTTCTATTATATAGATTCCGATATTACTTTGGATGGAACTGTTGTCTATGAAGATTTTGATGCGGATGCTTCCAAATTAACTCTTCTGGTAAGTGAAAAAAATACTTCTAATGTTTACGCTGTCACTTATGAAGCGCAGAACTTTAATTCTATTCTCAATAAGGAGCTACATATTACCGGAAAATTAAGCAACACTCATCGTGTACCTTATTACAACGACGAAACAAAATCACTTGGATATGTTACTTATCCTTTAATCACAGCTTCATCTGTTGAATAAAAACTTCCCCCTCGCCGGAGAATTTCATGTATTTCATATCATGTTCTCCAATGAGGGGGATTTCTTTCTCATTTCTTATATTTCTCCGCAATCTCCAGCAGTTCTTCTACTCTTCTTTCAAAGGAGTATTCTTTTTTGATCATATCATACTGCTCCAGAGCTTTGGCTTTTACAGTCTCATAATCGTTTTCTACTTTTTTGATGCAGGCATCAAATTCTTCTTTTGTATCATAATAGAGCACCGCATCCGGGAAGATTTCTTTCATTTCCTCACAGCCATCGGAAATCACAGGCAAACCACACGCAAGCGCATCAAAAATACGATTGTTGATAATTTGATTATCCAGCATATCCTTCCAGTGATCATTGAGGGTGACTTTTGCCGAACGATACAGTGCTGGAAGTTTGTCATTCGGCATAAATGTACCATCTACCACATCTTTGTGCTCCGGCATCATCTCATACCAGCCGCTTCCCCATACATGAAGCGGGACACCAGCCTCAGCGGCCCAGTAAACACAGTCTCTCATAACTCCTCTCGTACTGCCGATAAAAATATACTGTCCATTGTACTGCTTCTTAGTTTCACCTTCCGGACAAAAGATTTCTGTATCGGCACACTGCAGGAGCGGCACGACCGGAACACTGATCTTATCTTTCAGTTCTTCTGCCATATGTCTGGATCCGACACATACAACATCGTACAGTTCATATTCTGCTTTTGAAATCATATCCGGATGACTGATATTCCACATAATGTAGAGACATTTCTCATTCCTTCTATCCGGATGATAGAAATATTTTCCTCTCAACACAAGAACCACATCTGCCTCTTCATCACAGCCCCAGTCCTGACGATTATCGATAATTGCATAGATATTCTGACGTTCCAGATATTTCTGCAATGCAACTGCATAATAGTAGTCGCCCCAGAAAAATTTTGCCTCGCCTTCCGTAGCAGGACACTTGATCACCCATACCTTGCGACCGTCTGCTGCACGTTTTATCTCTGCTGGCATCTTTGCCCAGTTTTCTCTCCGCACAAATTCCTGCTCAATATACTCTTTCAGATTTTTCTGCATCTCCTGCATATTTTTCTGCTGGAGTTTGATGAGCTTCTCCTGCTCTTTCAGTTGTTTTTTAATATATTTTTCCTGATCTTTAAATTTTTTATCTATATATGTGCGTCCTGCCGGAACGATTTTACGTAAAAACCTTTTTAATTTCTGTTTGAATCCCATCGTTTCATTTTCCTTTTTCATATTTCCCATAATCTTTTGGTACTGTTCAAATTCCTGTTTGTTATAAAAATATTCTTTACTCTTTCCTTCTATTCCGAGTTCTCTGAACCATTCTCCTCTCAGCTTGTCTTTCAGTTTTGTTTTTGTCGGTTCAGAAAGGGTATTATAATTCCACAGAGAAAAATGAAGTGCATAATTGATATAGTCTTTTTCCAATTCCTTATACAAATTTTCTTCTCTGAGTCTGTCACGAAGTGCCATCAGTGCATGGTAGAAGCAGTCCCAGGAATACTCTCTTGTTTTAGACAGAGAATCCTTGGCATCGCGTCGCTGATGAGCAAGAACCATCGGTACAACGGATATTTTTTTTGCCAGAACTACTGCACTGAACACAAAAAGCAAATCATTGCTGGTTCGCTGCTCCTGAAATGTCAGATGGTGTTTATCCACAAATTCTTTGAGGAAAAGTTTGTCCCATGCCCATCCGACAAACACTTTGAACACATTGCCTGTCATCTGCCTGTGATTAAATGGATGATACGGTGGAATCTCATTCTCATGGATCACCCAGTCTGCTGAAACAAACTGTTTCTTCTCTGTATGATACTGGTCTGATTTATATGCCACAAAATCTGCCTGATCTTTTTCTGCCAGATCATACGCTTTTTCCAGCATTCTCGGCTCAAAAAAATCATCTGAATCCAGGAAGGACAGATACTTGCCTGTCGCATGACGCATACCATTATTTCGGGCCGCCCCGGCTCCGGCATTCTTCTGCTCTATGATCTGGATTCTGCTGTCTTCCGTGGCATATTCCTTCAATATATCAAGTGAACCGTCTGTGGATCCGTCATCCACACAGATGATCTCAATATCTTTCAATGTCTGTCCAACTACACTGTCCATACACTGTTTCAGATATGGTTCGACATTATATACGGGTATGATTACTGATACTTTTACCATTATCGATTGGTCTCCCACTATACTCATTTAATTGCTTTCCTGCCTGTCCATTATATCGTTTCTGTAGTATTTCGTCCATAGCTTTTTCTATTTCAGCTCTCCCCTCTATCATTTACTACATTTTTCTTGAAAAGCTGTATGTGAAATAATATACTATAACTTAACAACTTATGAATGAGGATCTATCATGAAAAATAGTCAAAAACTTTTGAAAGCAATTTCTGCTTTTACTCTTACATCTGTACTTTTAATACTTGTATACTATATTGGAGCAATTTATCCTTTTGGTGATCATGCTTTATTTAAATGGGATATGGAACTGCAATATATTGATTTCTTTCATTGATGGCATCGCGTACTTCATGGACAGGCAAGCATGAGCTATTCCCTTTCCAAATCACTGGGTGACAATGCAATCGGCCTGACAGCTTATTACCTTTCCAGTTCATTTAACCTGCTTTTGTACTTCACAGACAATATACCTCTTTTTGTCTCTATTGCCACCGTCTTAAAACTGGCATCTGCCAGTCTGACTGTTTCTGTATTTTTATCGTATCGTTTTTGCGATATGAAATATATATGGAATCTGCTGTTATCCGTTTCCTATGGATTAATGGGATACAATTTATGTCAGGCAAGCAACATCATGTGGCTGGATGGTGTCATATGGCTGCCGATTCTGATGCTGGGCATATGGAAGCTTCTGTCCGAACGCAGAACTCTCCTGCTTTATTATTTATTGCATCACTGCTGTTTCCAGTGTACTGACTACTATGTTCTTCTTTCTTCCCGTCATCAAAAATCTGCTTCAGGGAAAAGGAATTGACACTTCCGGAGGCTGGTTTATTGGATTTCATGCAGGACTGAAGGATATTTTCAAAGGGTGCTTTTTCCTGACTGTACCATATACCGGTCAGGGGCTGACACTATTTTGTGGTTCGCTCACACTGATCGCACTGATCGGTTTCTTTATCAGTCGTAAGCAAAATTTAAAGGCCAAATTGTGGACACTTGGTTATTTGTTATTTTTTATTTTATGCGCCACCTTTGTCCCACTGGAAAATATCTGGAATGGCTTCCGCACTGTTTCTTCCTATTACTGTCGTTTCTCATTCGTAATAAGCTTTTTTATCCTTTATATTGCAGCTGTGTTTCTTTCATCTTTTGTCCTGAAGAAGCATCATTTAAATAACATTGTAGCTGTTTTATGCATGATCTTTACTTGTTCAGAACTTTTTATGGAGCTTATCAGACTTTCGTAAACGGATATTATGTGAGCGCTACAGCCTATGATCGGTATGCCACTACCCAGGAGCAGGCTGTCCAGGATCTCCATACGCTTGACGATTCGCTCTTTTATCGGACCGAACAGACATCCAGCTGGCGGACCAATGCTGATCATTTCCAAGGAAATTTTAACGAAGGACTGGCATACGGTTATATGCCGTTATCTTCTTACAGTTCTACATACAATAGTAATATCATGGCCTTTTATAACAAATGTGGCTACAGTGTATACCGTCTCCTGATCACCTGGTGTGAACCTATCTTATCCTCCGATTCGCTCCTGGGAATCAAGTATATTCTTGGTGACTTCACGCAAAGCGGATATGAAAAAGTGAATGACACAGGTTACAATAATAAAAACATTTACAAAAATCCCTATGCATTAGAACTAGGCTACAAAACCTCTGACGATATATCATCGGAGATTCACGCAGACAATATATTCGAATATCAGAATGCACTGCTTTCCCGGATTGTGGGACATCTTGTTCAATGCTATAAGACATGTACGGCAGAAAAAACGAAAAATAATGATGGCTACAGTTGGACCGTTACTTCTCCTGAACAGGATTCCGTATTATATGGATACTGCAATTATACCTCAGGAAATGACCTGAAGCTTTATATTGACGGAAATCTCCGCACCAAGTATTCCATCTGGTCAGCCTATAAGACTTTTCAGGTTGGTGACGGAAACACTCCTGCGCATATTGTTCAGCTAAAAGGAACTCTTCAACGCTCTCGGGAAATCGATGGGGTTTTCTATTATCTCGATATGCAGGAATTTCGTGATGTAATGAGGGAAATCTCTCAAAATCAGGTTACTACCTTTGACCTCCAGGATAAATATATCAAGTGTGAATATACTGCCCAGAGCGATGAACTACTTCTTCTCACCATCCCGTATGATGATGGATGGACTGCTTATGTAAATGGAGAAAAAGTCGAAGCATATAAACTGCAGGATATTTTTACAGGCATCCGTGTTACATCTGGTATCAATACAATTGAAATGAAATATACACTTCCGGGATTCAAAATTGGTGTGATTTTCTCCTGTCTGGGTGTTATAGTTTATTCTCTGACCTGCTTTTTCCTTTTCAAAAAGCAACGTCACTTTTAATATCATAAAAAAGGAGACTTTTTAATGACTAAATCTCGAAAAATATGGCTGGACGTTGTCCGTGCCACTGCAATTTTATGCGTCGTGCTTTGTCACTCTGTAGAAGCATTTTACCATCCTGTACTCCTTGGCCAGCTCCAGGTATCTTTTCCTCTCTGGAATATTGAAAACCTGCTTTTTACAATTGGACGAATAGGCGTTCCGTTGTTTCTGGCTACTACTGGTGCGCTTATGCTGCCCCGGGATTATCCTGATGTTTCTGCCTTTTATAAGAAATCACTGTTCCCACTATTCCTTACTACGGAAATATGGATTTTTTTCAATTACATTTTTTGCTGTGTGATTGAACACCAAACATTCAATATCTCCAGATTGCTTCTGGAAATGCTGTTTCTGAAATCCTCCTCCCTTTCACACATGTGGTATATGCCCGTGATCTTAGGATGCTACATTGCACTCCCTTTTCTTTCCCGGTTATTGCAGACATCCACAAACCTCCGGCAGTATTCACTGCTGTATGTTCTTGGAATCATCATCTTTTTTATAATTCCAACAGCAAATGTTTTTTTCAAAGAGGCAATCACTGTTATTCCCGTATTTCGTTCACAGCTTGATACTGGTTTGTGGGGCAGCTACTACAGTTTTTATATTATTACAGGATATCTGATCAGCAAACACCAGATGCTTGACCGCTTCAAAAGTCAGTCACTGCTGTTTGGAATCATTCTCGCCTTTGTTTTAAATTCAACCGGACAGTACTATTTATACAGCCATCATTATTATCAATCCGCATTTCTGTACTGGTATTCAGATTTTGCAATATTTCTGATCGGCATCTTCACCTTTGAACTGCTGAGACGAAGATATCACAACAAAGCAATCATTAAATTTGCACCAGTCATTGAATATATTTCCCGCTGCAGTTTCGGTATCTATATTATACATAAACCCATTTTAGTAGTTCTCCAGAAATACTTCAACCATTTTACGACCGCATCTGTACATATCCAGATGCCAGCATTATTTTTTGCCAGTCTGTTCGGCAGCCTGATTCTGCTCTATCCATTTAAATCTGTCTGGAAAAAAGCCGGTGTTCTTCTTTTTCATATCAAGTAAATACAAAAACAGAAAACGAGGAGGTCATCTGTCAGATATGCACCTCCCCACAAAATTTCATCATTCTTTTCTTTTCTGCTCTTTGCCATATAACAAAGAGCAGAATTGCCAATAACGAAATTATCGCACCTTCTCTGAACCCGGGTGATATATATTTCATTGTAATTTTATTTTCACCCTTATTCATTGTCAGTACAGTAAAAGTTCTGTCTGCATCTGCAGTTACTGTCTTTCCATTACATTCTATTCTCCATCCCTTATCATATGGTATCGTGAGCATCAGTTTCTCATTATCTTCTGTTGCAGTATACGTTCCTGTAACGCTTCCTTCTGTATAATCTTCAATCTGAAACATTTCCGTCTTTAGTTTTTCAATAGCAGCACGAAATTCCCTCATATCGAGATAATAAAAGACACCTTCCAGTTCGTCTTTATTCGGTATATTTCCTTTTAATGTTACTGTTGCAATATCTGACTGTTCCGGATCATCAATTTGAAATGTTTTATAAGAAGTTACTCTGGAATAAGTCGTTCGCGCTTTTCCGTTTATAAAGATAACTGTCTGCGCTGCATTTTTTATCACATGATCTATATACCCATATAAAATATGTTCCTGTTCAGGTACTTTTATCTGAAATTCATCGCCATCTTCCAGAACTGTTTTCTGTGAATCTACTTTTTTGAAACATTGAATATTTTCACCCAATAATGTAGACAACAACATGTTCTGATATTCAAATGCATTTTCAGCCTCTATATTTTCGATATCTGCATCCTGTACACGATACCCAAGATTCAGCGCATATGGATTCAGATACACGCTTTTATCATTTATAACACCTGCATCTATATCTTTTTTACAACCTTCTATGTCATGATCACTTATAATATATTTGATACCCCATAATGAATCTGTTAACAAAAGTGGTTCGTTATACTGCATAAATTTATAATAATCATGATAACCACATTTATGATACAGTTCTGTCAGTGCACTGTTGATCGTTGAAGTATATGTTGCAAATGAATGATATCCAAATTGCAAACCTTCATTAAATACGCCCAGATAATTTGCACCTTTATCTTCACCTGCTACAGAAGCCTGTTCTGTTCTGTAAAAGTCATCGTCTGAACCTTCCAAGCTATTAAATCGTTCTTGCTGCTGTTCATCATACTCACTGTATTTATGTCCCTCAACCGGAGCAAAAGATTTCACAATGCTGTAACCATTAAACAGCAATTCCACACTTATCCAGACACATACAACTGATTTAAACCATTTTTTGTGAATGAATTTTGCACCTTTTTCAAGATAAGCTGCCGTCAGATAAATGATAAAAAAAACGATAATAAAAGAAAATCTACAATAATACGAATTTGCTTTTCTGAATCCATTCCAGACATTTTCCAATGGAATAAACGTTGCCGACACAACCAGAAAAATCATCAATACCGCAGACAGTACTTTTTCTTTCAGATTTCTTTTTGATAAAAAATAAGCTACAACACAAAAAAGAACGAATGTCCCACAAAAGAGCATTATTCCCTGTGATTCTGTTCCAAAGGATTTCTGCATCCATACTCCCGGAAGAAGACCCTTTATCAAAGTCTTTATTCCTATATGAAATCCTGGCGTATAATCTGTTGTACTTTCAATTCCCTTTCCCTGAAGTAAATTCATTGCTGTCGGTAAAAACAGAACCATAGATCCCATCACCGCAAGCAGCATTGTTACCCCATATTGAACAATCGATACAACATATTTTTTCTTCTCTCCTGCACAGAATAATTCGAAAAAAAAGTATAACACTGAAAACAGGCAACACATATATGCCATATACCAGTTACAAATAATCATCACCAAAACTGCTGCAAATAAATATTTTTTTTTCTTTTGTGTTACAAATCGATATACCCCAATACATATAAGAGGCAGCATGATCAGTGCATCCAGCCACATGAGATTACATTTCTGTGAAATTCCATATGACATCATGCCGTAACAGGTTGCCAGAACAATCGTCCATACATTATCAACAGCCGGGAATCTGTTTCTAATGAAAAAGGCACTCGCAGATGCTGCAAGTGCCAGTTTTAATATAGTAAGAACAAGCACAAATATCTGAATGTCATCAAAAAACAAAATCAGGAGATTCAGCGGACTGGCCAGATAATACGCATACAATCCAATCATGTTGCTTCCCATACCCGCATTAAACGAATAGAAAAGATCACCTCGGCCAGTCAATACCTGCTTAAACCAGGAAAAGAACTGAATGTACTGCCATCTCAGGTCCCAAATCAGCAAACTTTTCTCTCCAAACGGATATATACCTGCCTTATAAAAGATAACCAGCAACATTGCTGCTGTAATCAAAAAAGGAATACTATATACCCACACTTTTTTCCTGGTATTACTCAACATCTAAAAATCTCCATTCTGTTTTATTTACCACTCACTTGCTCTTATCCAATCCTCATATGATGCCAGATGTATATGTTCATCAACCACATGACTCTGAGATTTATAAATTTTCAGCAATTCTACTTTTTTGTCAACACTGCTCTGTGGAACTTTTCTCAGTGAAGCTTCCACACTCGGAAGTCTTCTTGCACTGTAATATCTTTCGAAATAATATAAGTTATTTCCCCAGCAATTTTTATAATAACTCTCAGTCATTAATCTACTTGTCATCTTGTGATGGATATGTCCATATTCACCATCCGGATTATGTGTTGCAACCATTCCCCAGTGCTTATATTTCATAAGGAGATCCAGATCTTTCGCAATCTGTGGTTTTGAAGTTGCCCAGTCAGATCTCTTTCCTCCCACCAGATCCGGATATTTCAAAATCAATCCAACATTTCCTGACTCTTTTATCACCTCATAAAACTCATTCTTCCGCACTTCATTATAACCGTTTGT
>ERZ772812.305-NODE-305-length-48031-cov-4.295940_pt1 | contig 48031 bp, 32 predicted proteins | sample MGYA00511343_ERZ772812 | MGnify/ENA primary metagenome ERZ772812 (study PRJEB29015, sample SAMEA2737706) | human gut metagenome | biome: human gut; feature: human-associated habitat; material: faeces | place: China | collected 2012 ...
GACTTCACGCGCAGTTTCACGAGCGGTTTTGCGAGTGGCATGAACTGAGCTATTTCTCGTTGAGCTTGTCATGAGGTGTCAACCAGATCCTTTTAAAATTTATTGCTGATCTTCTAAAGAAGTAATTACAACAGGGAAGGTCATAATAATACTAAATCCAGCCCCTTCCGCGCTCGCAATTGTCAAGGTTCCTTCATGCACTAATACGATTCGTGCAATAAGGGGAAGCCCTAAGCCGTGTTTTCCGATTGAGCCACCATGAGGAATGGGGGCGTTATTGACGAGTGAGCCATTCTGGTTATTAATGAGCGAATTCTGCAGACCAGGTTCAGGATAAAGACCGCGGTCATGACTTGATTGCAAACCAGGTCCGGATTGGAATCCGCGGCCCGTGAACTCGGAGGCTGTGCTGGTCTCGAGCTCGGAGGCTGTCGTGGTCGCAAACCTGGAGGATGCCGTGTTCGCAAATCTGGAGGCTGCTACATCGGAGCCTTGCTCTTCTAAGGCTGCTGCGGGAGGACGAGGCGGTCGTTTTTTCGCAGGCAGAGGAGGCTCACTTCCCAAAGGAGGTTTCTGGGCCGAAATGGTAGGCGCCCCAGCTTGGTAAGAGTGCGCGGTGTTGTGAGGCGGAAGATCGGGACCACCTTCGATTTGCTGGGGAGGCATAAAAGAATTTGCTTTCGAGAAGGTGATACTGGTGTCGGTATAAGAAGTCAGGGAACCAATGCCGAGATAATCTCGTTCAAGCATAGCTGCCAGCCCAAGTAATTGTTCGGTGTTCATCCCGCGTCCGTCATCTGCCACGCAAAGTGCCACGCCTTTTTCATTGATATTGAGCGAGATCGTAATGCGGCAATGATCAGGGTTATGTTTAAGGGAATTGTCAATAGCGTTGCGAAGCGCCCGCTTTAAAAGGCGTTCGTCTCCTTTTATAAGGGCTTGGCTGGCGGTTTCGGCGATATCTAAATCAAATTCTGCATGATCATCTATGCCCTGGTTAAGGTAATCTACTACTACGCTGCGAAGTGTTTTTGCTACAACGATAGTATCAATCTTAAGAGGTTGCATGTCGTATTCAAGCTGGGTGGCAATATTGAGGTCTTCAATTAAGTCGCGAATACGAATTCCTTGACGGGTAATTATAGCCGCTGACTCTCGAGCATCTTCGGAAAGGGAAGCGTTGTGCTCAAGCTGTTCTGCATGACCCATCGCAATGGCAAGAGGGGTACGAACATCATGAGAAACGCCTGCAACCCAATTTTTACGGGCAGTTTCTTTACGGAAAAGAGTATCCGAAACGGCGTTGATGCGATTACCTACCACGCGAAGCATGCCCGAGAAACGCACCTTGGCGGGTTTTCCTTGTGCCAGATTGTCCAAAGCATCAAGCATAGGCCCTGTGCTTTTAAGCAATGAGCGTTGCGAGAATACATACAACAAAAAAATGAGAAGCAGGTCAATGGTGAAGACAAGCAAAAGGTAGAGAGGAATGCGTATAAACGCTTGTTCAGAGAGGGTGATTCCCCAGGTAAGATATTGATTTCCGGGGTATCCCATTATTACGAGATTGGGGTCTTTGGTCCAAATAAAAGTAGATGAGCTGCCGTATGCGCGATCGTGCGAGATAACGGCAATTTCATTTTGAGTAAATGAAGTTGGAAAATCTTGCGGAGTGTTATACGACCAGACGACCGTTCCGTTTTGATCAAGAAGCACCGTCCAACAATCACGCACATCCATTTGATTCAATAGGTTTTGATTATCGAGCACCCAATTTCCCTGTTCATCTTGAACAAGGCTATGGGCAACTTCGGCGATATCGATGCGCGCTTCGGAATTTGCAGAATCGGGACCATCGGCATAAGAAATTTGCCCTTCAAAAAGGGCGATTGCAATATAGAGAAATACATCGATCACAAGGATGAGCAGTGCCATTCCTGCGAATAGACCGATGTGTTTTAAGATAAAAAATCCTGACTGTGGTTTGTTCTTTCCGATTGCCATTTAAGCACTCTTTTCGACAAGGAGCTTATAGCCCAGCCCTTTCATGGTGATAAGCGATTCGGGTTTTGAGGGATTGAGCTCTATCTTCTCTCGAATGCGGCGGATGTGCGTCATGAGACTTTGCTCGTATCCAAACGAGGAGCCCCAGCATTCTTCGCAAAGATGATCGGTTGTAACAATGCGGTTGGCATTGTTGGCAAGAATGCGTAAAAGCTCACTTTCTTTTGCGGTTAAAAAGGTTGGATCGCAGCCTTCTTTGTGCACTTCAACATTGTCAAGGTCAATAGTGCAATGCGCTAAGCGCAGAACTGGTTCGTCATCGGGGTAACACCGACGTAAAACTGCATAGATTCGAAGGATTAATTCCTGTGCCGAAAAAGGTTTTGTTAGGTAATCATCTGCGCCTGATCGGAGACCTGTGAGACGGTCAGCTGTTTCATCTTTAGCGGTGAGGAAAATGACCGGCAAAGGTTTTCCTGACGAAAGAGAACGCAAATAGGTGCAGAGGGTAAATCCATCTCCATCGGGCAACATAACATCAAGGATAGCAAGATCGGGATGGTGTTGCTCGTAGGCAGCAAGCCCGCTGGTGACATCACTTGCAGTAACAATGCGCTCAAAGCCGTCGGCACGAAGCACTGTTTCGAGAAGATGAAGCAATTCGGGTTCATCATCAACCAGAAGAATAGTTTTAGTATGTAGAGAATCTTTTGCCATAGTTGTATTGTATGCGCAACTTTATCGTGCCACGTGGGCATTTCTCAAAAGTCAGGTAAATGTTAGGTACCTGCCAGAAGCTAGTAAGGACTACTTTTTAGGCTTTCTTTAGACGGAAATACGCAACGCCCTTTAAACAGAAATACGCAATGCCGATTTTGGATTGATTAGGGCGCTGGCGTTCTAAAGAAAGGAATTCCGATGGTGGGAAATGCAGGAATGCGAACAATCGTGGAAGTGCGCGATGTTTCAAAGTGTTATGGCGGAAAGATGGGTAGGCATGGTCATACCGAAAATATGACACGTGCCTTAGATCATGTGAACTTCACGGTAGAGCAAGGAGAATTTGTCGCAATTATGGGCCCCTCGGGATCGGGGAAGTCCACACTTCTGAATTGCTTGGCTACAATAGATAGTCCCACTAATGGGCATATCATTATTGGCGGGAGGGACGTAGTTGGTCTTTCTTCGAAAGAGCTGGCTCGATTCCGCAGGGAAGAGCTGGGCTTTGTTTTCCAGGACTCCAATTTGCTTGATACCCTTACGATTCGCGAAAATATTGCACTTGCCCTTACGATTTCTCGCGTACCAGCACGTACGATAAACGAGCAAGTTGAGTCGCTTGCACGACAACTTTCAATTGAGCAGACGCTTGATCGGTATCCATATGAAGTCTCGGGAGGGCAGAAGCAACGTGCCGCAGCAGCTCGCGCTTTCATCACCAAGCCTCATCTGATTTTGGCCGACGAACCAACGGGGGCCCTGGATACCAAATCAGCACGAGATCTTCTTGATGCGTTGGAATTTCTTCATGGTCTCGGCGCAACTATTTTGATGGTTACGCATGATTCGAGTGTTGCAAGCCATAGCGATCGCATCGTGTTTATTCGTGACGGCAGGTTGTGGGGTCAGATGAGTCGTGGCGGCAACGACCGAAAGACCTTCTTGGCTCGTATTATTGCAGCAACTTCTCAGCTTGAAGAAGGTGAAGAAGATGCTTGCTAAATTATCAATCGCAAATGTTCGACGATCCTATAAAGATTTCGCCATTTATTTCTTCACCTTACTTATTGGTGTTGCGGTTTTTTATGCCTTTAATTCCATTACGGCTCAGGATGCGGTTTTAGCTTTTGATAAATCGCAGGGTAATATGATCGAACTTCTGGGAATTTTGATCGACGGGGTTTCGGTATTCATCTGCGTTATTTTGGCTTTTTTAGTGGTGTATGCCAGCCGTTATCTCATAAAGCGTCGCAATAAGGAATTTGCTATCTACTTGCTTTTAGGAATGCCAAAAAGTGCTTTGTTGCGCTTAACGCTTGTGGAAACTTTAATAGTAGGACTGGTATCGATGGCGTGCGGTCTTGCTCTTGGCCTATTGATTTCTCAGGCACTTCTCTATATCACGGCATTCATGTTCGTAGTTGATATTCCGGGCTTTACCTTTTTTGTTGCTCAGGATGCAATGATAAAGACCATTGTTGTCTTCTTGGTAATTTTTGCTCTAGCTTTGTTTTTTAACGTGGGCTACGTAATGAAAGCAAAGCTCATAGATCTAATTCAGTCTGAGCGTAAAAATGACGACTTGAAGTTGCGCAGTATTCCCCTGTCGTTTTGTTTATTCATCGTGTCCTGCGTCATTATTGGTATTTCGTATTATCTGCTTTCCGAAAATGGCATTGCAGTTAATCCGACTTTTGGTGCGGCAACGGCGTTGGTTTGCGTTGGAACGCTTCTGTTCTTCTATTCTCTTTCGGGCTTCTTGCTGCGTTTGATCCAATACATTAAGCCTCTTTATTATCGTGGGCTTAACATGTTCACCTTGCGCCAAGTTGCTTCCCGTATTAATTCGTCTTTTGTATCTATGGCGGTTATCTGCATGACGCTGTTTTTGGCAATTACTAGCGTTGCAGGTGGTGTGGGCATTTCTCTTTCGATGCAAAACAGCATGGCATCAATTACCCAATATGACGCCAGCGCGACTTCTTACTACAGTTTGTTGCAGAACTATGAAGGTACCGATATTGCTGAAGATACCCAACGACGTTACGAAATTGCACAGGACTATATTAAGCAGCATGACTTCGACATGGCTGAAGGCATGAGTGCTGATGCGCAAAAGCTTGGGCTGCCCGACTTTAATAGCGTGGTGCGAGAGAGCGCTCAAATAGATATGTATTCTACGGAGGCGACTTTTGCCGACCTCGATGAAGCTTTGGGCAAATCAGTGATTGATTATGTGGGCTCCGATATGGTCAATGCCGACTATGTGCAGCAGCCGCTTAGCGTTGTTCCGGTTTCGCAATACAATCGTGCGATGGAAATCAGCGGAAGAGAAGGTATTTCACTTGCTGAAGATGAAGCAGTTCTTAACTGTGACACTGATATCTTGATGGATTATGCGCGTGATGCGGCAGCGACGGGTGCAACCTTGACGGTGTTTGGGCATGAGGTGAAAGTGGATACTGCGCTCAATACCGAAACGCTGCAGACTACTTCAATTCCCGGCCAGATGGGTGTGCTCATTGTTCCTGATGAAGTAATCCCTGATCAAGCGACTCCCTATTCGTCGATTTTAAATGTTCAATACACCGATAATCCTAATGCGGAAGAGCAGTGGGGTGAAATCTATAACGGTATTTCAGAGTCGGAAAATCCGCAGACGTGGCCTCTTAATATGGGAATGACCAAAGAAGAGGTATTCAGTCAAAACATCGGCTTGACTACCATCATTGCCTATCTTGCTATTTACATCGGTTTTGTTTTGGTAGTGGCTTGCGCAGCAATTCTTGCTATCCAGCAATTGACGAGCGCAAGTGATAACCGAAAGCGATATCAGTTGCTTGATAAGCTGGGCGCGTCGCGGTCTATGGTAAATGGCGCTTTGTTTAAGCAGATTCTGATCGCCTTTTTGTTCCCCTTGGCTTTAGCAATCGTGCATTCGCTTTGTGCTTTACGCGAAGTGGTGAGCTTGGTGCAATTGTTTGGCCATCTCGATATCGGACAAACGAGTCTCGTGGTTTCGGGGGCTTTCATGGCAGTGTATGGTTTGTATTTCATATTGACTTATGCGGCAGCGCGCGGAGTTATTCGCTCTGAGAGGTAGTGCTGACGTGCGATACTGACGCTTTCCGCGATCGCTTTTTGCGAGAGCACTGGTGGTGCGTGACTACTAAAACGTCCGATAGAAACACGTGTAGCGCTTTCTGCGGGAATGCTGATGGTACGTAATGCTGCCTGTTTGGACGGGCAGCATTGCTTTTGATGGCTTCAACTTAGGGAGGATGCGAAGCGTCCGAAACAATAAACCATCCGCTATGCGGGCGGATAATAATATCCCTCGAGAGTACTGGGGGAGGTGTGTGATTTGCCTGTTTGGAGCAGAATCGCTGATCGGAGCCCTTAGGGAAGTTCACGATGTAGCTTGTTTGGAGCGGAAAACAAAATCATGCACTTAAAGAGCTGTTTTTGGCAAGAAAGTGCCTTATCGGGCGGATAAAACGGCCTGGTAGGGGGTTATTGCTTTCCTACCGCTTTTCGGTGAAGCCTCAAGGTCGCGATTCGTATTGGATGGTGACAAAAAAGCTGTTACTGGTGTCATGTGCGCCAGTAACAGCTTTTGCTTGGGTGTTAAGCTTCTGCTTCGCCACCCGATAAGGGCTAAATTTGCCAAAAAACGCATTCTGAAGTCAAAGTTTTGGTTTTATGCCCTTTGGCGTTCACCTTTTTCTTCTTTGTCTGCAGCAACAAGCGATTCGATCGATGCAAGGTTTGCCATAGTGGAGCGAATAATATCGGATCGCGAAAGTGACCCTACAAGGCAACCTTCTGCATCAACAACAGGGATTTTCTTGATACGCTTTTCCGCAAGGAGACGGCAGGCATCGTCGAGGGAGGAGCCGCTAGGAACGGAAATAGCTCCCTTCGTTGCAATGCGCATAACATTTAAATCAATTAAATCTGCAACGCGTTGCATGAAGTTTTCGGTGTCGGGAATTCGATACAGCATACGGGTTGCGTCCAAAACGCTTCCATCGCTACGGCCGATATATTTCATGATGTCTCCATCAGAAATAAAGCCTACTACTTTGTTTTCGTTATCCACTACCGGCACGCCAGACGTTTTGTTTGCTGCAAGAATTTGCGCCACTTCACGGATAGTGTCGGTGTCATGGACAGAGTAAGGCTCTTTATTCATTGCTAAATCAACTGCAATATGATCATCGGCTTTGGTGGGCATACGCACGGCATCGACCGAGCTTGAGAAAGTAGCTTTTTTATTGTCGCGGACCGAAACAACAATAACTATAAAGATGATAACCATGAGCACTGCAGTAAAGCTGAAGGCAATACGGTCACCCATCATGGTCTGCTCCATGCTTGGCATTTCGGGGAACAGGAAAACCGAAGTAGCGGAAAGAGATACCAAAATGGCAGTACCCAGCGAAGCGCCTACCTGGTTCAAGGTGTTGGAAAGGGCGTTGGCATGCTGAATTACCGAGTTATCGAGTGAGTTGATGCCCCAGGTATTGATGGGAGTAATAGTTCCAGTAATACCAACAGAAAGACAGGTGTACACCGCAATAATAAAGGGAATTGGGGTATCCAGCGAAAATGCTATAAGCCCGCAGCCGCCTAGAAGCAAAATGAAAGCGCAGGGAATTATTACCTTGCGGGGTCCGAATCTGTCAAACCAGCGTCCGGCGAAAAAGCCGAGAATTGCACCAATTACGGCGCCCGGAAGCATAACAATACCTGTTTCAAGAGCGGAGATGCCGAGGAGATTCTGCAGGTAAATTGGCAACAAAACGCCCGTACCAACCAGGGCAGCTTGAAGGCCGGCAACGACTGAGACTGTGATGGCGTAATTGCGCGTGCGCAAAATACTTACTTTTAACAGAGGAACTTCGAGTTTAAGCTGCCTGCGCACAAAGAAGGTAAGCAGAATTATGCCAACAATAATAAGGACGATAGGAAGGGCGATTACTTCTGCGGACGTGATGGATGATAGACCGTAGAGCAGGCTTAAAAGGCCGAGGGAACACAGAGCGACTGAAGGTTTGTCGAAAGAGGTTGGCTCGAATTTGCCGTAGCTTTCAAGGAAGAACACGGCGCAAAGCACAATGATTACAGCTAACGCGCAGACGAGTAAAAACAGAGCGCGCCAACCAACGCTATCGACAAGTAAACCTGAAACCGAAGGGCCGATTGCAGGAGCAAAGCCAATAGCAAGAGAAACAATACCCATGGCAGAGCCGCGTTTTTCGCGTGGGAAAATTAGCAAGATAACGGTGAATACCATCGGCATAGCAATACCGGTAGCGACCGCCTGGCACATACGACCAATAAGCAGAACGGCAAAAAATGGCGCAATTGCCGCCAAGAGCGAACCTATACCGAAAATGGTCATTCCAAAAATAAAGAGTTTCTTGGTAGGGAAGCGACCGATTAGGTATGCGGAAAGCGGAATGACGACGGCCTCAACAAGTGAATAGGCGGAGGTAAGCCACTGAACTGTTGTAGCGTCTACCTGCGTATCTGCCATGATGGCGGGTAGTGCAGGAGAGAGCAGCGTCTGATTAAGAACTGCTAACAAAGTTCCGGCAAGCAAGATAACCACAATAACGATTTGTTTGCGGGTTAAGCCCATAAAGTCTCCTTCCGAACGAAAAAAATTACACTGCGTATAAAATAATTTGAGCGCAAAAAGAGGGCACCTCTTAGGTGAGATGCCCTGTCTGTTTCGTAGTAATGATAGAGACGAATAAAATCAGATTCAAACGCTTCGTTCGAACTTCACATAATTGCAACAACCTAACATGTTCATGGTTTGTTTTTGCGTTACGAAGGCACCTTATGCGCTATGGGGACGAATAGCGCCCTTGTCACAACGGTTACCCCATGCATCGATGAGTTCGTCGTCGCGATAAACACAGACAATTTCGCAGTGATTTGCGCATTTCTGACAAACCACCTCGCGCGTCGTAAAATCAATATTGTCGATGTTGAAAGAAAATGGCTTTCGCTTCGACTGGGGAGCATCTGCGGCAAGAAGAGCTGCTCCGAATGCCCCCATCAGATGTCCATCGGGATCGACCAATACTTTTTCTCCGAGGGTTTCCTCAAAAAAGTGAACAACGCCCACATTCTTGCTCACGCCACCTTGAAAAACGATAGGGGACAGAATGCGCTTTCCCTTACCTACGTTGTTCAGGTAGTTAGTAGCGACTGCTTTGCAGAGTCCGGCTATAACATCTTCTCGTGCATAGCCCACTTGAATTTTGTGTACAAGGTCGCTCTCGGCAAATACGGTACAACGGGCGGCAATGTTGGCAGGGTGCTTCGAAGTAAGGGCGATAGGGCCAAAATCTTCCACTTCAACCCCTAAACGATGAGCCTGGCTCGAAAGGAACGATCCAGTTCCTGCGGCACACAGCGTGTTCATGGCGTAGTCGGTAGCAATACCATTTTCGACGCAGATAATCTTTGAATCTTGTCCGCCGATTTCAAGAATGGTGCGAACGTCAGGATGTAGGTGCGTGGTACCTACGGCATGAGCAGTAATTTCGTTTTTGATTACGGTTGCATTGAGAATCGCGCCGACTAATCTGCGGGCACTTCCTGTGGTACCTACCGCGACAACTTCAATCTCGTCATGGTTAATTTGACTCGACAGGTCATCAACTACTCGTTTTGCGGCATCGGTTGGGTTACCTTCAGTCCAGAGGTAGGAACGGGCAAGGATTGTGCCCTGTTCATCAATGATGACGCCTTTAGTCGAGATGGATCCAGTATCTATTCCAAGAAATGCAGGTGTCATTAGCGAGCCTTTCTCATAGCGATCATGTCATAAAATGCTTCAAGTCGAGTATCGAGACCCGTGTCACTTGTTTGGGAATCGTAGCTTAAATACAAAATGGGAATGCGATAGTCACTGCTCAATCGCTGCAAAACAGGCATGCAGTCAATTTCGGGAGTGCAACCAGAAGATTTGAGGTGAATTATGCCGTCAAACCCTTCTTCGGCATATTGCTTCGCGGCTGCAATCGAAAGTGTCGAAGTTGGCCCCATGTCAAACGACACGTATTCTGAAACGCTGCGACGCAAGTTTTCTTCGTTATAGCGAAGAATGCGGTTGGTCAGGTTTACCGTGCGGGCAAGTGAAACACCCATAGTACTTAGCTTGTCTTCAATGAATAAATTTGAACGAGGGTCAACTGCGGTGAAGAATTCACCAATCAAGCCTACTCGAATGGGATCGACGGGTTTTTCAATGGGGAGGTCTTCTAAGATTCGCAGGTGATGGCGGTACACATAGGCAAGTTGCGCTGCCCCACTGACGGTATTCATTTCAGCAAAGAAGTCTTTTTGGGCTCGTTTGAACGAACCGGGCTCCTTTTCGAAGCCGGCAAGTTCAAGATAGCGGTCATTGTAGCTATCGAGAGCTTCGATCATTTTTAGAACTACCAAAAAGTTTTTTACGCCCTTTGATATGGAAAGATCAGGGTTAACCTTCTTTTGACAGATAGAAAGGTACTCCTGCAGGGGCTTCCCGCTTACCGTTGCAAAGTTGAGCATTTCGAATTCGTAGCCCAAATCGCGCAAAATGGACTCTTGGAGTTCTCCGTAATAGCCTAAGCGACACGGTCCGGTGAGCTGCACCAGTACGTCGGCACCTTTATCGAGTGCTTCAATGTAATCGCCAAGAATATGCTTGAAGGGAGCGCAAACGTAATCGGTACTGTTCAAGGTGCCTAATTCAAGCGTTTTACGAGTTGCCTCTGGTAAGGCGATGAAATCAGCATCAAGTACGTTTTCAACGAAAAAACGAAAGGCAATATCGTAGTAGGTGTAGCGCATGAAAGCGACTTTGGTGCGTGCATGGCGATCTTTCTTACGCTTCTTTTTCTTTTTAGGGCGCAATGCTTGAGGTTTGCCGGGATTAAGGAACACTCCTGCGGGTGCGTCTTCGGAATAGCGGCGCTTAAGGGTATCAGCCATGCGGTTGATAGGCGTTTTTATTTCGGTAACGCGCTGTTTTAAAGGAGCGGCTACTTCAGAAATGCGGCGGTTTGAATTGTTATCGCTCGTCACGGAGATATCCTCCTCTTTTTTGGTAGCGCAAAATATCAACAAAGCTTTCAATGCGCGTTTCTAGTCCGGCGGTTCCGCTTTGGGCATCTACCGTCAAGGAAAGGATGGGTTTTCCTTTCACGCAACGGATAAAGGCGTCGTTGGTCATTGAATCGGGACCGCAAGGAAAAGCGCTGATTAAAATAATGCCGTCAAGATGGTCGTATAAGTGAAGAATTGTTCCAATGATTTCGCGATTTACGATCCAGGGCATCGTTTCGGAAAAGTCATAACTTTTTTCCAGCGCAAGTTTACGATCGAATCTATCGGAATAAAGCGTGCACACTTCAAGATTTTCGAGCATGCTTGTAATAGGTTCACCTATATAAGGGTCGTGAATAACATAGGGATGAGCTGCCAGCAAAATGCGTAAAGGACGTTGATCGGCAGGGAGTTTTTCTGCCTGTTTAAGCAATTTTGCCTGCGCTTGTGCTTGAAGATCGTCATGCTTTTTTTGCGCATGGAGCGCATTTTGATAGACGGCTTTACCCTGTTTTTTGGTCAGTCCAAATTGAGTTGCTATTGATACATAAGCTTCTTCGGCGCTTATGCCAGTGTCTTCCTTATCTACTTCGCATGAAATGATACGGACTTGCTTAGGGGCAAAAGTATTGGTAACCAAGTCAGGAAGCGCTTGGAATTTAGTGCAGAAACCTTTATGTAATCCAAGATTATCGATACTTGGCACAAACAAAGCATCGCAAGAATCGAGAAGGCTTTCGGCGTGACCCAAATAGAGTTTTGAAGCAAGGCAGCATTCGTCGATAGAGAGTGCTTCTCCTCGCTCGAGTATTGCTCTATCGGAGGGATTGCTGGTGATGACGGTACAACCGAGAGACTCGAAGAAGGTTTGCCATAAAACATGGTAGCGATAATAGAGCAGAGCTTGTGGTATTCCGACAGTACGAATGTCCTCAAAGTTCTGCTTAGGTAGCAATTCAAGTGGGCTCATAAATCTCCTGTACGTAAAAAAGAACGTTCTCTATTGTCTAACGTTTAAGAAAAATGTGGTAAGCATCCACAGGGAAACCATTTCGTTTTGAGCGTTCAAGATTGCTTTTGAGGACATGAGGTTGATTTTGGAGTACTCTAAGGTAATCGTTTGAATGAGGCGTGTTTGGCAATGCAGGCTTTTTATATATCTGTTAAGGTGCTAGAAGCTTAAGACTGGAAGCTTAAGATGAGAAGTCTAAGACTGAAAGTTTGAGGTCGGAAGCTTATGGCAAGAAGCCTAAGGCTAGAAGTTTAAGTCCAGAAGTTTAAAGTGCTAGAAGTCCAAACCGCTTAGAGTTTCGTTTTGTTTCAAGGAAGATATATGACTCGTTATCGTGCCACCATTGTTTCCCCAAAGGGCGCTGCGCCCAAATCGAGCGTAATTGAATTTGAGAGTGAACATAGAGCTGGCTCAAAGCTAAACTTGCAGGATGCACGATATAAGATGCTTGAGCTTCACGGATCAGAAGCGCTTTCTTGGAACATTAAAGATATCGAAAAAGTAACTGAAACTGAAAAGGGTGGAGCAACAGAGCAGCTTATGCTTGATTTTCGCGAACCTGTTGAGCCTCCTAAGAGGAAACGTCGCACGGTTAAGCGGGGTATTGCCGGATAAGAAACTGAAAAAGCCCGATAAAAGCCTGAATAAGAAGCGAGATAAGCAAGCGCTGCGTGTTCGCGCAGCGCTCAAGATATTCTCTTAGCGTTGTGATTTTCCGTTTCTTATCTTGATGGATACAACGATAGCTCCAGCTAGGGTGCCTATCGCAATTAACGAAACCACGATGCCAAAGCCCAAATCTTCTGTTTTAGGAAGGGTTGTTAATAGCTTTTCTATAGGGTTGTCTGTCGTGTCGGTGGGGTATTGGACGGTCGTTTGCACAACCGAATCTTTATCCTCGTCATGCAATTCAAGGTTACGATAGATATCAATGCGCGCATCGTTCCATAGCTCAATATCCTCGCTTTGAAGCATTTCGTCAGTTGCTTTCATGAATAACACTGCTGGTGCGTAGACTGTTTTTTCCTGATAGAGCGCATCTAATACCTGACTGCAAGTCTCATTATTCCAAGAGCTCAATTCAGTCGAATCGAAGGTGTTTTCTAGAGTGTCGTTATTTTCGTAGCGCTCACGGCGATCCCATTGTCCGTCTTCTTGCGAGAGGGTTCCAAAGCCTTCTTCGACCCTGCCATGTTCGAAGGCAAGAGCGGTTATATACTCACCTTCTTTGAGTTGCAAATCCTCAACAAACAATGTGGTGGACTCTTGGGTTGGAAGATCTTGGCTCCAAAGGCGCCAGTTTTCAAAATTGTACATTCGCTCATTATTAGGGTTGTCAGGGTTATAGGGATTGGTGGAACACGCGTTTGCGGTTTCATTCCCTTGTGCGCTTTCACTTTCCTGTGCGTTAGCGCTTTCGTTCTCCTGCGCGCTTTCGCTTTCTTGTACTTGTTCGGTAGTTTCACTTTCTCGCTGCTCATTATTTTCAGCGTCTTGAATTTCTTCTTGGGCAGGAGTGTTTGTCATATTGGTCTGATACCATACGTTCATTTTTCCATCGTAATCGCCACTACTTATAGGTGTTGTGAGTGCTTCGAGGTGTGCCTGATCTTCTTTGGAGCAGGTCAAAAAATCAGTAGTGGTAAATTCATCTGCCCAAGTAGAAGAAGTGGATCGGTAGTCGATGGTGTAGGTGAATAACCCGTTGGCTTTGAAAAGAGTTTGTCGTTTGTCTATTTCTCCTTTAATTTCGGGAGTGTAGGGTTTGTTATCGACGGTCCCTAAGTCAAGCGTTGTTTTGTCCCGCGAAATGGTTATTTCAAATGCAACAGGAACCATGCCTTCGTTTGCCGAGCACGGCAATTCCTCTACGGTATAGGTGTCATAAGGTAGAGCTCCTAGATTGTCATCAACAGGAGCCTGAGTGCCTAAAGCATCTTGCCCAAACCAGATTCCGTCATCTGCGGAAGTTCCTTTGTTGGTGTTTTGAGAATGAGGAGTCCACGACGATTCGGTGCTTGCCATGCCGTTTTCATCGGTAACAAGCACATGGGATTCTCCGATGGTTTTCGAAGTAATGCGGAAAGGGACAGAAGCAAGACGTTCCATAGAACCTTGTCTTGTTTTAGAAAAAGCAAGATCACCCCTTTTTACTTGCTCTGATATTTCGATAACTTCCCAGTTTTCAATATGTGGCTCTGTTCCGCTTTCGTTGAGGGAGACAACGAAAGTATTTTCAACGGGAAGATAGCCTTCAGGGGCTTTTATTTCCTTGATCTCTACAGTCCCTAAGGGAAGAACTATCGAACCTTCGTGGTCGTAGTAGAAGTCATCTCCTTCGACAAAATAATTTTTTGAAAAGTGAATTTTTCCCTCTTCGTCAGTTTCGAAAATCCAGCTTCGTACAGGATTGTCCCATGATTGTGGAATGGAGAGCTGATTGGATTGAGCCTCTTCGCCATCCATGAAGGCGGTTAGGGTGTTTTGTACTAATTGAGGTACGGTGAGGTAGCGGTCGTAGTAAGAAACTTGAAATTGGGCACCGCCTAATGTTGCGGATCCGAGAGGCGATGATGCCTTGGTTTCGGCATCTACTTTCTGAAGAGCAAGGTCAATCAGGCAACTTTGAGGAATATTGGAAATAGTTGACTGGGTTACCGATCCTGCATGGATAGGGATTGATTTATCTGCGGTGTTTGCGAAACCGGCGGGCGCTTGTTCTTCTTTGATGGTGTAGGTCCCTACGGGCAAGAGGGGGCTTCTCTGGCTTTGTCCGTTTTCGTCAGTCTGTAATTGCGCTACGCGATTGCCGTTCTTGTCGTAAACGCCAAAGATTGCTCCCTCTAGCGAATAGGTGCTATTACCTTCGCTGAGCGAGGGGTTTTCGGAAACTTTTTTCAGCTCAAGGTATCCTCCAAAATTCTTTTGAACTTTTGCTTGAAAATAAACGGTTTGATAGCCAATTAAACCTAGGCTGTTGCGAGGACCATTCGGGCTTGCGGCTCCCGGCGGGGTAATAGTGACATCGTAGGTAACAATACCTGCGCTTATATCTACGCTTACAAGCGTTGCGTTATAGTCTGCCCATGTGTACGAAGGTGCTGCAGCGCTGGGAAGAGAACAAGACCCCGTTCCTGAACACCCTTCTAATTCTCCTGTGAATCCCGAAATGCTAAATTGAGCAGGATGAACGCTCCAGGTTGCGCCGATATAACATTTTCCAGATGCAGTTTCTGGCACGTCAAAGTCAGCATCGACCGTTACCACCTGGTCAGGTTCGCTTATGGAATAAAGGGCATAAATAGTAGTGGATGCCTCTACTGGAGCAGAAAAATCGAACGTAGAATTATCGGAGGAGTTTACCCATCGAATAAAGGTATATCCCTGCTTTGAGGGAGTAGAAAGAGTTTTCCCATAGGCTTCTTCAAATGAGGATCCTTTGGGAACGGCAACCTCAATATCTTCGCTTTTCTCGTCGTTAAAACTTACGCGAACGATGTAATCAGCTTCTACAAAGCTTCCTTTTACGGTGGTGCTTTGCGTTATGGGAGTGGTAAACCAATCAAAGTTATCACCCGCATCTGTTTTCCAAACAAGCTGAAAGCCTTGTGATTCTTTTTCTTCGATGAGACTAGCAAGTGGTTGGTTTCCTTGAGAATCGACCATATAGCGAGGATCGGCCTGAATTGCTTGTCCTTTTGTGAAGTCGCTTCCTTCGATCAGAGTTGGCAATGATCCCTGGAACCCCTCTACTTCAACGGTGACGGTGAGAGGGTCGCTTCCCTGAACTGCATAAGTTGACTGCGGGTACATAAGGCTCAATGCGCACAGGCATGCCAATAAAAGAGCGAGACCGATTGCAGCATATCTAAAAACAAAGGCAAGCCCTACATTTGGGTGCTTGTCTAAACAAGCCGCTCGTAGCACTTTTGGACGTTTACCCAAACAAGTCACTCGCAGCGCTTCTGTGCGTTTGCCCGATCGCAGCACTTCTGGGGGAGAGTCCTTAGCAGGGCGTGAGCTTGCAGTAGAACAGGTAGAGCACGAACCTTCAGCAGAATAAACAGAGTTCGAGTCAGCAGTTTTCTTGGTGAACATGGAATCACTCCTATCGCATCAAAGGCGCTATAGGACTAATTCTGAAGAGGGAAATTCATATAATCGTGAATTTTGGGAGAGACAAAACTCACCTTTTGCAAAAAGAAAGTTCATAAAAAACGACAATATGTCTCATAAAAAGCAACGAAATATCTCACAAAAAGCAACCATTTTCTTTATGTAAAGCAACCTTCTTTTTAATAATGGACCATCGCACTTCCTGCCTGAAACACCCCGTTCGGTTCGTAAGGAGCAACGATTAGTTTACCTTCGTTTGCGATAAGCCGATGGCGCGGTATAGTGAGTTAAAATACTCTAACTTTAAAGCGACGCTTAAGGGAAAAGAGAGGCGTTGAACATGATTTATTCCAATATCGCTGAACTTATTGGCAACACTCCTTTGCTGGAGTTGGTGAATTTTGAAAAGAATAACCACTTAAAAGCTCACGTGGTAGCAAAAATAGAATCATTCAATCCTGCTGGTTCGGCAAAGGATCGCATAGCGAAGGCCATGCTAGAAACAGCGCAACGTGAAGGAAAGCTCGACGATGACACGGTACTGATCGAACCAACTTCTGGTAATACCGGCATTGCCCTTGCTGCTTTAGCGGCGGCTCGCGGAAATCGCACCATTATCGTGATGCCTGAAACAATGAGTGTTGAACGACGCATATTAATGCGTGCCTACGGCGCAGAAGTAGTGCTAACTGAAGGTGCGAAAGGCATGGCAGGAGCTATCGCAAAAGCAGAAGAACTTGCCAAAGAATATCCCAATTCTCTTATTGCTGGTCAATTTACTAACCCTGCAAATCCCGCTGCTCATGAAGCTACAACAGGTCCTGAGATCTGGGAGGCAACCGAGGGGAAGGTGGATATTCTTGTAGCAGGCGTTGGTACGGGTGGAACGTTGTCCGGATCAGGAAAATACCTTAAGAGCAAAAATCCCCATATCCAGGTGATCGCGGTTGAGCCAGCCGATTCGCCCGTTCTTTCGGAAGGCAAAAGCGGTCCTCATGGCATTCAGGGAATTGGAGCAGGTTTCGTACCCGATACGCTCGATACCTCTGTCTATGATGAGGTCTTAGCGGTGCGTACCGAAGATTCCTTTGCTGCTGCCCGCGAACTTGCCGCAAAAGAAGGAGTACTGGCGGGCATCTCTTCTGGCGCTGCTCTTCATGCTGCGAAAATAGTTGCTCAACGTCCAGAAAATGAAGGAAAAATGATCGTAGTAGTGCTGCCCGATACGGGAGAGCGCTATCTTTCATCTGATCTTTTTTCGCACCTTGGCGAAATGGAGTAAAAATACATGTCTTTTGAAGAGGAAAATCGCAGCGCGATCTGTGCCTATTTCGCGCAAGGAGCAAAAGGTAACCAGCCTTGCGAGAAGCTTGGCGTAGAGGTTGAGCATTTTGTGGTGGACGCTGCTACGCTCAAGGCCATTCCTTATGAGGGCGAAAAGGTCGCAATCGGGCGTGTATCCGAAGGTGCAACCAAGGGCACGTCTGCGGGCGTATCCGAGCACGCATCCGAAGGCGCATCTGGAGCCATGTCCGAGGCAGCATTTGGCGTTCGAGACATTCTCTTGTATTTGTCTGAGTTTTATCCTCGAGAAATGCGAGGTCTTGAAGGCGATTTGATCGGTCTTGCTAACGAAGAGGCATCGCTGACTTTAGAGCCTGCAGCGCAGCTCGAGATAAGCATTGCACCCTATTGTGCTATAGCAGATATTGTTCGCGTGTATACCGAATTTCGCAGCCACGTCGATTCATTTCTTCGGCAGCATAAGGCAAAACTGGTAACGCTGGGCTATCATCCAATCGAAAAAGCCCATGATTTGTCGCTAATACCAAAAAAACGATACCACTTCATGAATGACTATTTCCACGCCCTCGGCACTCATGGTGAGCGAATGATGCGTGCTTCTGCGTCGACTCAGGTTTCGATTGATTATCGAGATGAGGCAGATGCGATAAGAAAAATGCGTGTTGCTCAGGCATTAGTTCCCCTTATTGCGGCATTTACCGACAACGTAGTCCGTTTTGAAGGCGAGACTCCAAAGCCCTTGTCTCGTCTTGCCATGTGGCGCGATGTAGACAATGCGCGTTGTGGGCAAGTTCCAGGACTGTTCGAGGCGGGTTTCGGATTTGAACAGTACGCCTCTTGGTTACTGCGCACCTGTCCAATTTTTGTGACACGTCCGTCTTCTGAAAATCCTCAAGGACCTGCGCTGCGTGACGTTGCAGGCATCACTGCATCTCAGGCTTACGCCGATGCTCCTATGTCGCAGGATGATATCGAGCATCTTCTTTCAATGTTTTGGCCTGATGTGCGCCTTAAGCAATTTGTAGAGATTCGCCCCGCCGATGCACTGCCTCTCCAGGCGATGGCAGGTTATGCGGCTCTCATCAAAGGGATTTTTTATTCCGAAGAATCGCTTGCGCGCGTAGAGGATGCGTTTGGTGTTGTCGGGGACAGATGGCAGCTTGACGATACGTATACCGATACTGCTGCTGAGTCTATCCGCACTTTGGGCTGGAAGGCCAAGGTGGGGAATTTGTCGCTCGCCGAATGGAGAGAATTCCTTTTTGATCAGGCAAAAAATACCCTTACTCAAGATGAGCAGGGGTATTTAGAAAATTTCGAGAAATGGATAGCGCAAAATTCTCGTTTATCCTAACAGGATTTTCGGGCAGGTTTGGCAGGTGTCGCTTTGTACATTGCGCATCTGGTCGCAAATGAGTTTTTCCAGCTTAACAAGGGGAATGTTTTGCGCCTTGCTGATGTTCGTTAGGAGATACTGGGAGTTTGTCTTAAAGCTAAAGATCATTTCTTCGGGTATGTTGTGCTTGTCGAGAAGTCCTTCACGATGCAGATAGGAAATAAGCCCGATTAATCCGCTCAAGGTATATTCAATGATGAGTCGTGTTTCTATGGTGAGTTTTTCGTCATTGGTGCAGAGAAGTCTTTCCCACATCTCAGTCGCGGCAATTTTAACTTTGGTGTCAATGCCTTCTTGACCACCGCGGTTCATCATAAGACCGAAGCGCTTTATGTGGAGGGCGAAGTTTTCCTGCTCAAAAGGATTAGATTTTTTGCAGAGAAGATAAAACAAGGCACGTGGTACGCTGCTGTTGATGAAAAGCTCATCGGTGATGATGGCATCAACGAGCTCCTCAAGAGAATTGAAGTGATAGTAAAACGTACCACGGTTGCAGTTTGCCTTTGAGGTAATCATGCTTACCGTAATATCTTTTAAATCGTTTTGTTCCAATAAGGCCCAGAAGGCATCTTTGATGCGCTGTTCAGCGCAATCGCCTTGGTCTTTTCTTGGTCGTGCCATTGGGGGTCTCCTGCACACTAAAGGGTTTTAGTAATGTTATTCCGAATGCGCTGCGCGTGCGTTCATAATGAGCATCTGTAACCGATTCTCAATGTTGGCGAAACTTACGTCAGGGTCAAAATCAAGAGGCAGAATTTGTGCATCGGGATAAAGTTCCTTTAAACGTTTTGCAATACCGCGGCCAACTACGTGGTTTGGCAAGCAACCAAAAGGCTGCAAGATAACAAACGCGCGACATCCATGTTCTGCGTGGTGCAGAATTTCAGCGGGAATAAGAACTCCTTCTCCTGCGTCAAAGGTGTGATGGATGATAGGGTCGCTTGCTTGCACCAAATCAGGCATGCGGCAAGGCGGAGTGTAGAGTGGATGAGCCTTCGCGATACGATCGGTTATATCGTGAGCTAGGTCGAACACTCGGTTGTCGATAGCGTAGGTGGCTTTATTCGCGAAAGGTCGGTCAACCTTGAACTCTTTTACTTGAGAATCCTGGTAGAAGTAGGTTTTGCGTATAACGTCAGTCATACGTGCTTCGATAACTTCAAGCCCGTTGTTTTCCAGGTAATCTTCAATATCGTGGTTTGCGCCAGGATGGAAGTTTAAGAGATATTCACCCACGATAAGCACCGTTGGGCGGGGATTGCTTCTGTCGTACGGTACTTGTTTCATGATTTCTATCGATTGGGCGAAAGCTTTCTTCGCTCCACGAACACCACCTGCTTCAAGGCCTTCAACCAAGCAATCAAGCGCTTGATCGAAAGCGGCATTGGCACTGCCTTTTTCTAGTTCGTAAGGACGTATTTTACGAAGAAGCTCTTCAAGCGCATCTATCATAGGTAAAGTGAACGCAACGCGAATTGCGGAAGTAAGATTGAGCTTGAATCCAGGATGAATATCGTGGAAATCCACATCGTCGCTGGTGATGATAGGAATCTGTTCGTAGCCAGCGTCGTCGAGAGCCTTGCGCAAAAGTGCGGCGTAGTGGGTAAGTCGACAGTCACCGATATATTTACCGGTTGCAACGGCAACATGGTCAAGGTCGTACTTTCCGGACTCCAAGGCTTCAAGAGCTTCGCCGATAACGATTTGGGCAGGGAAGCAAATATCGTTATGAACATACTTTTTGCCAAGGTATATAGCTCGTTCGCGACCTATAGGAAGCGAAACGGTTCGCAAGCCTTGTTTTGCAAATACAGCAGACATAATACGGCTAAATGCATGAGAAGTATTGGGAACTAATACCACTCGTTCCTTAACTGCTGCTTTGTCGAACTTTTGAGGGTAGGGATCGTTCAGTTTGGCACCTGTTTCGCGAGCAATTTTTCTGTCGAGGGTTTGTTCTTGTTCGCTTTCGGCTTCCGAAACCAATTCTTGTTTACTTTCGCTAGCCTGCTCTTGTGCTCGTCTTCTTTCGATTGTCTCCACAAAAGAACGGGTACGAATGCCAAGAGGGCCACGGATATCGCTTTCGTCCACTTTGAGGACGAGCGGAGTTTTGGGTCCAACTTCTTTCATTAAGCGAATTATTTCATCGGAAAGATACGCATCGTGGCCACAACCAAAGCTTACGATTTGGACATATTCCATGTGGGGACTTTGTGCTGCAATGACTGCCGATGAAAGCATACGGGCATGGAAATTGTTAACAATATCAATCAGGCTGTTATCCAAATTTACTTCGGTTATGCCAGGAACTGAATCGGCGGTAATGACCGGAATTCCCAGGTCGGTAAAGAAGCTTGGAAGTTCATGGTTTACCAACGTGTCGTTGTGATAAGGACGTCCCGCTAATACCACGGCATAGCGTCCCTCTTTGCGTACCTGCGCAAGAACTTCCGCTCCGCGTTGTTGAAGGCTTTCGTAGAAAGAAGCCTGCGCCGCATTGGCTTGTGCAAGTGCTGCTTCGGTAGCTTTCTCGGGGATGTCAAACATCTCCTGGAAATAGGTTTTTAATTGGCGAGCCTTATCTTTTTCGGTAAACCAATGGAATAAGGGGCTGTCAAAAGGTATATCCCAGCGTCGTTCAGGATTGTCCGAATTCTTAATAACCAGAGGATACCCTTTTACTACCGCGCACATTGATTGGCTGGTATCTGCGGTATTTTCCGAGGGAACCGTCGTAACAATAGGCATAAAGATGCGGTCAACATTCTGGTTATGAAGATCGCGCAAGTGTCCGTGGACCAGTTTTGCGGGGAAGCAGACGGTGTCCGAAGCGACTGCTTGGAGGCCGTCTTCATAAATTGCGCGCGTGCTGAGATGGGAAAGTTTAACGGTGAAACCAAGTGCTTGAAGAAGCGTTTTCCAGAAGGGCATAGTGTCCCAATAAAACAGCACACGAGGAAGTCCGATGGTGATGTTTTGGTCGGGTACGACCTTGCTAAATGGCCAATCTTTAAAAAGTAAGGTCTCGCGTTCAGCGTACAGATTAGGAACGCTATCCATGGCTTTCTTTGCAGCACGAACCGCGTCGCGCACTGAAGCGTCTTTAGGATCGCCGACCACTTCTCCGCGAGGGCATCGGTTTCCTGTTATCCAAGAGGATCCGTTAGAAAACGTGATACGAGTTCGGTTGCAGCGGTTAGTACAGAAGGGACAAATGAGATTAGTCTCTTGGGTGTATTCGAAATTTCGGAGGGCATCCCATCCTATGAAGCTACTCGGGTGGCTGGACGCGTGCTCTTTTGAATGGCTGGACGCGTGTTCTTCCGATTGGCTAGATGCGTGCTCTTTCGGCTGGCTGGATGCGTGTGCTTCTGTTTGATTAGATACCTGCTCTTGCGCGATAAGTGCGGCACCGATTGCCCCCATAAGGCCAGGATAAGGTGCGCGAACTACTTCGTGTCCCACATACTGTTCAAAAGCGCGAAGCACCGCATCGTTTAAAAAGGTGCCTCCCTGTACGACGATGCGATTACCTAAGCTCTCTAAATTTGAAACTCGAATTACTTTGGTAAATACGTTTTCTATGATAGATCGGCAAAGACCCGCCATAATATCGTCGGGCGTTTTGCCATTTTTTTGCTCGGTCACAATGCTGGAATTCATAAATACGGTACAGCGACTTCCGAGTGCTGCAGGAGATTCGGAGCGAAAGGCCGCTTCAGCAATGTCTTGAGTGGCAATGCCCAAGGTGGAGGCAAAGTTTTCGAGAAACGAACCGCATCCGCTTGAACAAGCCTCGTTGACTACCACATTGGTTATGATACCTTCATCTATCCAGAGTGCCTTCATGTCTTGTCCACCAATGTCGAGGATAAAGCTGACATCGGGAACATAACGCTGTGCGGCATGAGCATGCGCAACCGTTTCTACCGTGTGGCTGTCTGCGTTGAGGGCTTGCGCAAACATAAGCTCCCCGTAGCCAGTGGTGCCCACTCCTAAGATAGTGAGCTCGCATCCGGCTTCTGCATAGCTATCATGAAGATCCATCAGGGCTTTTTGTGCCACCTTGAGGGGTTCCCCTTCATTGGGAGCGTAAAACGAATCAACCAAATTTCCTTGTGTATCAAGCAATACTAATTTAGTGGTGGTAGATCCTGAATCGATACCTAAAAACACTGAAAGAGATGAAGGGAGCTGTCCTGCTTCTTTACGTTCTTTGAGCGAGGTTGAATCTCCCAGCTTATGGTGTTCAACAAAGCGGTCCTTTTCAGCTTCATTCTCAAAGAGAGGCATGGATAGCGCAGAAGCGGAAGAATCTTGTTCATTTGATTCATCAAGTGAACAAAGGGCACTAGCGCCATCTACGACTACGATTCGCTTGGTTTCTAGGGTGTGGATTGCCTCATCAAGCACCAGCTTTGCTGGAGTATCACGAAAGAGATCGGTAAGCGAAAGCGCAGCGCCGACGGCAACGATAGTTTCAGGGTGTTCAGGAATAATAATATCTTCTCGGCCAAGATTAAGACGTTCTGCGAACACTTTAATAAGGCGAGGATTAAAGGTAAGAGGTCCGCCTTCGAACACCACAGGCGCAACGATGTCTAAGCCTTGTGCCAAGCCGCCGATAGTTTGTTTTGCGATGGCGTGAAAGGAAGAAAGGGCAATTTCTTCGCGTGAAACACCCTGATTTAGCAAGGGCTGGATATCTGTTTTAGCGTAAACGCCGCAGCGGCCTGAAATGGTATGTACCGAACTACCTTGAGCAGCGAGATCGTTGAATTTTTCGGTAGGCACTTTAAGAAGTGTCGCGATTTCGTCGATAAAGGCGCCTGTTCCGCCAGCGCAACTTCCGTTCATGCGCATGTCGGCAACATTGAGGCGCTCCTGTGTGGTGTCGTATTCGAAGAACACCATTTTTGCATCTTGTCCGCCTAATTCAATTGCAGTGCGCGCCGTGGGATAAAAAGCGCTAACGGCAAGTGCATTAGCGACTACTTCTTGCACATAGGGCAAATCGAGAGCCGCTGCAAGGGCGGCACCACCCGAACCACAAAAGGCAGCCCGTAAAGGGGTATCCGGGAAGACTTCTTTTACTTCAAGGAAAAGATTCTTAACGCATTCAACTTGACGTGCGTGATGTCGTAGATATCGACGAAATAATACTTTTTGAGTGCGTGGATCGAATACGGCGATTTTTCCCGTGGTAGATCCTACGTCGATACCAACGAGAAGCGTGTTGTCGGTGCTGGCAGCGCAATCGCATGTGCTTGGCTGGTGAGAAGTGTCGGTGAAGGAGGAGTTAGTCTTTTGCGTCACTAGTACACACTTGCTTTCTGCTAAAAATTAGACGGTCTGTTCAATTAACGACGATTATTTTACTAAACACGGTGTTCAATTTAAACAGTTAATTAGCATTAGCAGTGGATATGTGTAGAAACTCGTATAATTACATTAGGTATTACTCTGCAGGAATGGAGGGGGACATCATGGCAAAGTCAATTGAAGATGGTTTTAAGGACATCTTTCTTGCTGGAGTAGGCGCTCTTGCGATTACGGGAGAAAAAGCCAAAGAAGTAGTAGATACCCTTATCGAAAAAGGCAGTATCACAGTCGAGCAAGGAAAAGATATCAATCAGGAATTGCAGCACAAAGCAACGCAGACTATTTCAAAGGTTCGCGAAGAAGCAGTAGCGCAAACGCTTAAGACGATGACGCCAGAAGAACGTGAAGAATTTGCCGCTACGGTCGCACGTCTTGTTGCTGAATCTAAGGTTGTCTCTGAGGCGGAAGTGGTAAACGATTCAGATGAGTCGGATTCCAAAGAAGAGGGCTCCAAAGAAGAATAAGCAGCCGAATAAGAGAAAACGTACGTAGGAATGCATTCGCATGGCCGAAAATTCGCTTCTTAAATATATGTTTAGGGATGGGGAAGAAATTGACCCTGACCAGAAATTTGGATTAAGCCGCAAGGCTCGTATGCGTCGTTTGCGCGAGATAATTAGACTGATGCGCAAACACCATGTTCATGAAGGTCTTAGTCCTAGTCAGTTGCGCAGTTTTTTGGTCGATTTAGGTCCCAGTTTTATCAAAATTGGGCAGATGCTTTCGCTGCGATCAGAAATTTTACCTGCAGCTTATTGTGACGCGCTTGCGGATCTTCAAATGGATTGCGACCCAATGCCGTTTGAAGATACGCTTGCCGCGTTAAAGGATGTGTATGGCAGCAGGTTCGATGAAATTTTTCGTTCAATCGATCCAAAACCATTAGGAAGCGCTTCACTTGCACAGGTACACAAAGCAGAACTGGTAAGTGGCGATGTGGTTGCTGTAAAAGTGCAGCGGCCAGGTGTTCGTGCGGTTATGGCGCAGGACATCGATGTTATGCGCTCGGTTGCAAAGCATATTTCGCGTTTTATGAAAGACACGCAAATGCTTGACCTTCGTGATGTGGTCGAGGAATTGTGGTCAACGTTTCTTGAAGAAACTGACTTCATGAAGGAAGCTAACAATCTCCAAGAATTTGCTGAGCTTAATAAAAACGTTGTTTTCATTTCATGTCCAAAGCCTTATTTGGAATACTGCACCGAATCGGTGTTGGTGATGGAATACATCGAGGGTATTTCAATTCGCGATACGAAAAAGCTTAAGGAATACGGGTATGACCTTGACGAAATAGGTCTTAAGGTCATGGATAATTACGCAACTCAAATTCTTGAACATGGCTTTTTCCATGCTGATCCGCATCCGGGTAACTTGTTTGTCCATGAGGGCAAGGTAGTGTACCTTGACCTGGGTATTATGGGCAGGCTTTCTGTCCGAGAGCGTATGGGATTCAGCAAGATAATCGAAGCAGTTGGTTCCCAAAATGCCAGCGATCTGAAGGATGCCTTAATTTCTTTTTCGGTTGAACATGATTTAGCTGCAATAGACCATGCGCGTCTATTAGCAGAGCTGGACAATGTATTAAAAAGCTATTGCGCAACTAATGTTGCGGATATCGATATTGGTGCGCTTTTGAGCGACATCATGGCACTTACTCGTCAATGTAGGGTAACTCTTCCGTCGTCGGTTACTGCCGTGTCACGGGGCATTGTAACCATGGAAGGATCTCTGGCGGAGTATTTAGCCAATACGAACATGATAGAAATTATTAACGGGCACATTATTCGTTCCAAGAATGTTCAGGAAGAATTGGAACAACGCTTAAAAACAGCAGTCGTGTCGCTTGATACTTCTTTGAAAAGTTTGATGAAAGCAGCGGAGTATTCCGGAGAGATGTTCCGAATGCTTTCGCGTGGTCAAATGAAGGTAAACATGGAGATGCTAGGCTCAACTGAACCTTTGCGAAAAGTGAGTCGCATTGCAAATCGTCTTGCCATGAGTTTGGTCATTGCGGGTTTGTTGGTAAGTGGAAGTTTAATCATCGCAGTTGATATGCCAAAAGTGTTTGGACTTCCCGTACTTTCTTTTATTGAATATGTTTCGGCATTCTTGCTCTTTGTATGGATGGCGTGGGATATGTTGCGAAAATCGAGACGCCCTTAGCTGAAATCGTTTATAGATAAGAGGTATCAAAAAGAAAAGTCGAATCGAGAATTGTTCATTCCAGGAGCTTTCCTTCGGGAAGGCGGTTGAAAGGGGCTTTTGTGAATTATGATATACGAATACTTCGAGGACTTTCCATTGCAACTATGGTTTTTTCCATTTTGGGAGTGCTGGCAGGTGGTGCTTTCCTGGCGTTGATGATATCTGCTTCGTCGATGCTCTCTGACCCTGCTTTCTATGATCTTTTTGTTCAAGAACTTCAGTCGGGCTCTTCTGGTTCCGCAGCGTTTGATGGAAGTTCTCCTGCGGCAACGTATGATTATTCCTCAATGAATGAAGAGCAGATTCGTGATGCTGCAACGCTTGGCATCAATGTGGTCATTGCTCTTGCGGTAGGTTATATGCTTTTGCATGTGGTGGGCATTGTAGCAAGCTCGATGTCTCTTCGTGCACTTGCTGCTCCAGAAAAATTACGTCGCGCCTTTGGCTGGACTGTTGCTGCAGCTGTTTGTGCAGCGGTAGTATTCTCTGTCATTACCTGCGTTTGCTTTATTATTGCCGCCTGGATGAACGCTCGCGTGCGTAAGAGTTTTGCGGCATTTGCTCAGGGTGGCTATCCTGGTCCTGGTATGTATCAAGGAATAATGCCTGGTCAAGGGGCTGGTTACAATCAGGGCATGTATGGTCAGGGTACGGGTTCGGTGCCTCCTCAACAGCAAATTCCTATGCAGCCTGTACAACCACAGCAGCCTGTTCAGCCGCAGCAGCCTATGCCTGCGCAACCTGCACAGCCACAACAGCCCGTACAACCCCAACCTGCTCAGCCGGTGCAGCAACCTGCGCAACCACAACAGCCTTCTCCTGTTCAGCCAGTGCAACCAGCGCAGCCGATTCAGCAACCATCGAACCAATCGATGCCTGAGACTCAGCCACAGGGACAACCAGTAGATTCCGCGCAGGCGCAGGATGCTCAGGATAACAGCGCATCCAAGGAAACCAAATAAAACAAACGGCGACACTGAAGGCAGGTGCGATGCATTCGCTCGGTCGGCACTGCGCACTTAGACGATGCGTGTGCTTGGGTGATTGCGCGCCTACGCGACACTGCGCGTTTGCGCGTTCCTGCACGCTCGCCGATACCTTGTCTTAAACAGGAAGACGCTCCTTTACCATGCTTAGAAGTAGTTAAACGCTCATGCGATAAGCATGGAAGGAGCATTATGAAAATTGCCGTTTTGGAACCACTGGGAATTCCTGATGCCGATCTTCGTGATCTGATTTTGAAGGCAGTTGGCACTGCTGATGTGGAGCTTATTACCTATCCAGATCGCAAGGTTGATGAGGCAACGCTTATTGAGCGCAGCGGAGATGCTGACATAGTAGTGCTCTCAAACATTGCCTATCCTGCTTCAGTGATGCAGCAAAATCCTAATCTTAAATATGTGTGCGTGGCATTTACGGGCTACGATCATGTTGATATGGCGTATTGCCGCGAAAAGGGCATTCAAGTATCGAATTGCGCTGGTTATTCTACGGTTGCTGTTGCTGATTTGGTATTCGGACTTTTGTTGGATGTATATCGCAATATTTCGGTATTAAATTCACAGGTACGCTCGGGCGGGACTAAAGACGGACTCGTCGGACCCGAATTGGAGGGTAAGCGCTTCGGAGTAATTGGTGCTGGTGCAATTGGCACACGCGTTATGCGTATTGCTCAAGCTTTTGGGTGCGAGGTAGTGGCTTATTCTCGAACACGTAAAGAAATCGAAGGAGTTACGTTTGTCGAGCTGGACGAATTGCTCTCTACTTGTGATGTAATCAGCTTGCATGTTCCTCAAACCTCTCAGACAACTGGTTTGATCGGAGCGGAGGAGCTTGCCAAAATGAAGTCCACGAGCGTTTTGATCAATTGCGCTCGCGGTCCCATTGTTGACTCTCAGGCGTTGGCAGATGCGCTTAACGAAGGCAGGCTTGCTGGTGCGGGCATAGACGTATTGGAAATGGAGCCTCCTTTCCCTGAGGATCATCCTTTACTGAGTGCTAAGAACACCATTGTGACGCCCCATGTAGCTTTTGCTTCAAATGAAGCAATGCAAAAGCGTGCAGTAATAGTCGCAAACAATATTGCTTCTTATCTTGTCGGTAATCCTGAAAACCTTGTTTCCTAGACGTAACGTTTAACGTGTACTGACACAAGGCTTATAAGAGGAGTTATACTCGCTGAAAAGTGAACTTAAGGCCCACGGCAATTAAAACCTTTATTTCGTTTATGCAGCAGGACCTCACATCCTGCTGCATATTTTTATAGAGGCATAGAGGTCAAGAGGCGTGTGCTGGTTAGGGCGAGTGTCGTAGACTAAGAGCGACGCACTGGTAGGGCGAATGCCGCAGATTAACGCGACACATTGATGCAGACGAAAATTACACGGTGATGTGATAGCTATGATAGGAAAATTAAAACAGCATTATGAGAAAGTGATATGTGCCTGCTGTTTTTTGTTGCTCTTTACTAATGTAGGTTTAGCCTCTACTTCGTTTTCCGTTTATCAGCCTTATCTTGTTGAACTTCCTGGAGTGGGGCATTCAGGTGGTTCTATCGTTATTTCTATTCGCACCTTTATCTCGGTTATCGCAATGTTTTTCGTGGCTCGCTATTACGAAAAACTCGATTGCCGCAAAGGGGTTGCATATGCTTCATTATGCATTGGTATAGGATTTGTAATATATGCTTTCAGTACCGCTAACTTTGTGGGGCTTTGTATAGGCTCTATTTTTACGGGTCTTGGGTACGGATTAGGCGGCATGGTGGCATCCACCATGTTGATCGGGCGCTGGTTTAAAGACCATGTAGCTACTGCCGCAGGCATAGCTGCGGTTGGTTCTGGTGTTGCTGCGGTAATAGTGCCTCCCGTGGTGGTGGCGCTCGAAAGTGCTTTTTCGCTTTCTTCGGCATTTGTTGCTGAAGGTATTCTTGCTTTAGTTTGCGCAATCACTCTTTATGCTTTGTTACGAAATAAACCACAAGACATGGGATTGGTCCCCTATACCGATCCTAAGCTTTCTTCTGAAGTCGAAGACGAAAGCCAAAAGACATCGCTTCAGAAAAAGCAGCGGGGCAATCGTATCAATAGGAACTTGCCTTCGCGTATGGTTCCCGTGGTATTGATAGCGATGCTTTTTGTGGGTTGCGTTTCTGTTGGCGGCTCAAATTATCTAGCGGTGTTGTTTACTTCTGAAGGATTCACCACTGAATATGCGGCCTTATTGGTTTCGATCAGTGGTGCTTGTTTGATGGTGTCGAAACTGTTTACAGGGGTTGTATTCGACAAAATTGGTACTGCCAAAGGATCCCTGGTCTTTTTCGCCTTATTTATTATCGGGCTGATACTGCTGTGTCTATCCGATATGGGTAATCATAATCTAGCGTTGTTTGGAGTGCTGTTTTACGGAACGGGGCTTGCGCTGGGTACGGTTGGCATTTCTACTTGGTCGATTGAGCTAGCACCACGAGGTCAGCAGGTTAAAACGATTAAAAATTTCCAGATTGCCTATGCGTTGGGTGGCTTTATATTTACCTTTTTGCCAGGGTTTCTCATGGAAGCTACCGGAACGTATTTAATATCTTATGGAACTTTGTTAATTATGGTCGTGCTGGCGGCAGGTATTATCGTAAGTCTTTATGTGATACTCGACAGGCGAGCGATGAAGGCATTTAACAATCAAGGCGCTCATAAAGTTAAGTAAATCGAGAGAAAAAGTAACCTGCTGAGGGCTTTTTCATGCAAAAAGGCTTCAATTGATAACTAAAACTGATAAATGACCACGTAAAACGTTTTGATAGGAAATAGTTTTACAAGCCTTAACAAGGATTAACGACTCTTAACAATACTTAACTTCATCTTACATCTATTTAACATTTACCTTGCTATTCTTGCCTAAGCAAAAAGGCAGATCCATTAGAAGGAGGAAAAAGAATAGCATGGATATCGCTACTCTTGTCGTCGTAGGGCTCGTAATTGTAGTTGCGCTTACGTTCGACTTCACGAATGGCTTCCATGACACGGCCAACGCCATGGCTACTTCAATTGCCACAGGCGCCCTGAAGCCAAAAACTGCGGTTATTGCAGCTGGTACGTTGAACCTGATCGGTGCATTTCTTTCAACGGAGGTTGCAAACACCATTTCTGGTGGTTTGATTAATGAACAGGCAGTAACCATTGCACCGGAATTCATTTTGGCAGGTTTGTTAGGTGCGATTATTTGGAACCTACTAACATGGTTGGTCGGTCTTCCTTCTAGCTCTTCTCATGCTTTGTTTGGCGGCTTAGTAGGCGCTGTTATTGTGGGCGCAGGCACCCAGGGCGTGAACTTCTTTGCCGTAATTACTAAGGTGCTTCTACCAGCTCTTATTTCTCCTGTTGTAGCTGGCTTGGCAGCATTCTGTGCGGTAAAGCTTATTTACTTTATTGTTAAGCAGTTAGATGAAAAGTACATCGAAAATGGCTTCCGTCATGGCCAGACGGTAACGGCTTGTTTGGTAGCTTTGTCTCACGGTACTAACGACGCTCAGAAGACCATGGGTATCATTACGCTTACCTTGATTGCAGTTGGTATTCAGCCATCTGGTTCTGATCCTCAATTGTGGGTAATTGCCGTATGCGGCTTGGCCATTGCTCTTGGTACTTACATGGGCGGTTGGCGCGTTATCCGTACGCTTGGTAAGGGCTTGACCGAGATCAATACCCCTCAGGGTTTTGCAGCTGAAGCAAGCTCTGCAACCACTATCTTAGTTTCTTCTCATTTAGGCTTTGCTCTTTCTACTACCCAGGTATGCTCCGGTTCCATCATCGGTGTAGGACTTGGCAAGAAGGGCAACGAAGTTAACTGGGCAGTAGCGGGTCGCATGTTAATTGCTTGGCTTGTTACGTTCCCTGCTGCAGGCATTATTGCTGCAGCGGCATGCTCGGTTGCAAAGATTAACGTTTTTGGTACTGCAGCCGTAGTTATCGCGGCAGCCATTATCGCCATCATTATCTTCCGCTTAGCACGTCGCAATCCTGTTAACTCTACCAATGTTAATGAGGGCACGGAAGTTAAGCTTAACCTTGACAACACTCAGACGGCAGCAGCGTAAGGAAGGAGAATACTATGGAAGAAGTAATTAGTTTTCTTACGGTGTTGATCGTTGCCGTAGTTATTGCGGGCGGAATTGGCACTATGTATGCCACCGGTTTGCGTCTTTGGGCGCGCAGCACGGCAGCAGAACAGGAAGGTCACGGCTTCATGGGTGCTCGTATTGCATCGGTTGCCTGCTTTGTGGCTTGCGTTGTTGTAGTGCTCTTTGCGCTTTGGCTTATGATTCCTCTGTTCCACTAAGTGCTAAGAAAGGTTGACTGAATACCATGAAAAATATTCTTGTTGGTATTGATGGCAGCGAACGTAGCCAGCGTGCGTTGGAGTGGGCAGCTGCCTTAGCAGACAGAGAAAAAGGCGCAACACTTACCCTGCTTGCTATTATCGATCCTGGATCGGTTCGTTTGGCTGGTTCGGATGAAAAGATTTTGCAAACTGCTGTCGACAATGTTTTAGGAACGGCACAGGAACATCTTACAGAAAAGTACCCCAACCTTACCGTGCAGGTAACCGTTGGAAGGGGCGATGTTGTTGAGGCTCTTATTGCAGCAGCCGATGATTACGACATTGTTGTATTAGGCTCGCATCACAACAAGACCGTAGGCGAAAAAGTATTTGGTGCTAAGGGCCTTCGCGTTGCTTCTGCGGCAAGCGTTGCTACGGCGGTAATTCCTTCTGACTATGCAACTGATCGTTGCGCAAAGGGAATTGTAGTAGGAGTAGGCCCAGATGACACCAGTAACGATGCGGTTGTTTTGGGTGTTAACATGGCACTTGCTTTTGATGAGCCTCTTGAACTTGTTAGTGCATGGGGTATCCCGACGCTTATTTCTCGCACTGCAGAAGTGATGGGTGGCGGACTTCAGCCTGTAGGGGAAATGTTCCAGCGTAAACTCGATACGCTTATTTCCCAGATCAAAGAAGCTCATCCCGATATCGAGGTAACGGGTCGTGCGGTAGAAGGAGCTTCTCCTGCGCAGGTAGTAATGGAGTGCAGCGAAGGTAAACGTATGCTTTTGCTGGGCACCCATGCTCGTTCTCGAGTGAGTCGTGCTTTGTTTGGCTCGGTAACATTTGGTGTTCTTTCCCGCTTGGAAGTACCCACTATTGTGGTTCCTGAAAAGAACGCTGAATAATTCCTGTTTTAATGAAAAGTGATTGCAAAGGCCAGCTGCTTGTTCAGCTGGCCTTTTGTTTTAGGAAGGATAGCTACTTACGGCGGCTCTACCCAGAGAATCCATTGATCAAAAGTACGTAAATCAATCGGTCTCTAAATAGGATGCGGTGAAAGACCCTCAAATTGGGGTTGATAGCATTGTTGAAAAGGCAAATAATCACCTTAAATACCTGATTTATGGGGTCAAATGGGTGATGCGAGATTACCCACTATTTGACATAATGTTTCATAATTCTTGTTACTATGTTCTGCTGAAATGCGAGGAACTATCATGATAAAGAAAATGATAAGCACCCTTTGCGCAATGATTTTCTGCCTCGGTCTTTTACCCATCGCGGCTTATGCTGTCGAGAGGGGGGGGGTCACGCTGAAGGCACTGTAACAGAGCCTGCGCAGCTGGCAGTTGATGCTACAGGCACGGAACCAGCCTCTGGATGTATCTGCACCGAGCTGTGCAGCGAGGACAATGTAAATAAAGACTGCCCAATATGTGGTGTAGAAGGAGCGGATTTATCCGATTGCAAGGGTGCGGCTTCAGCGGAATGTACCTGTGAAACCCTCTGCACCGAGGAAGAAATCAATGCGGATTGCCCGATCTGCTCTGCGGAGAGTGCCGAGCTGGATGAGGTTTGCGTCGGTGTAGCTCCTATGCTGCCCGTCACGGCACTGGCGGCGGGAGAGCACGACAGTCACAGCAACGGCTGGACGGAGTTGACGGCGGACACCACCACCCTATCCGGCGGCAGCTACTACCTGTCCGGCGATGTAGAGTACACTGGCATCGAATCCATCACCGTCAGCGGTGAGGTGATCCTCTGCCTCAACGGCCAGAAGCTGGATCTGAAGGGGCAGCACATTTCCGTGGGCAGCGGCGCAAGTTTTACCCTGTGCGACTGCTCCACCGGCGGCGTCCTCACCGGCGGTTCTGGCGGTTCTGGCGGCGGGGTATATGTGGACGGCGGCGGTACCTTCACTATGACCAGCGGCAACATCGCCGGCAACACCGCCGCTGCCGGCGGCGGGGTGTATGTGGACGACGGCGGCACCTTTACTATGGAGAGCGGCAGTATCAACAACAACAAGGCCACCTCAGGTGGAGGGGGAGGGGTGATGGTTAACAAAGGCACCTTCACCCTTTCCGGCGGCTCCATCACCGGCAACGCCACTAACAGCGAAACTTATGGTTACGGCGGCGGGGTGTGTCTATACGGCACCTTTTATCTGTCTGGTGCTCCCATCATTCAAGACAATACGAAGGCCGATACCGCTGACAACCTATATTTAGGATGGCAAACAATCAACATCACTGGGCCGCTGGGCGAAAACGCTCACATTGGCGTTAACGCAGAAGCTGTCCCCCGCAGTTTCATCAGCGGGTGGAGCGACAATATGGCGGGCGAAAACCCGGCGGACTACTTCTCCTCCGACGGTGACGCCTGTGGCATTGGTCTGAACACCGCCGGGGATGTGGTGCTGGGCAACCTGTGCACCACCATAACCCTGAATCCGAACGGCGGTACCCTCCCGGAGTTTTCTCTCGTAGCGGGGGCAGCCCTGCCTATCCCCTTCAAAACTGGTTATACCTTCGCCGGATGGTATGAGAACCCGGAATTCAGCGGCAACCCAGTGACGGACATCCCCACCAACAGCACCGAGAATCTGAACTTCTATGCCAAGTGGACGGCCAACACCTACACCGTGACCTTTGACGCCAATGGCGGCAGCGTAAGCCAAACCAGTGCCGTGACTGTGGCCGGAAAACTGACAAGCCTGCCTACTCCGACCTATGATGGCTATGACTTCCTCGGCTGGTACACGCAGAAAGACGGCGGAGATAAAGTTACTACCGACACGGTCTTTACCGTGGACAGTACCATCTATGCCCATTGGCAGAACATTCCTGCTACCGGCGTGAAACTGGACAAGACAAGCCTGACCTTACAGGAAACGGGCAGCGCTACCCTGATAGCCACGGTGGAGCCGGACAATGCTACCAATAAAAATGTGAACTGGGAAAGCAGCGACACCAGCATTGCTACGGTAGATGCAAGCGGGAAAGTAACCGCCATAAGCGCCGGCAGCGCAACCATTACCGCCATCGCTGCGGATGGCAGTGGGAAAAGCGCCTCATGCTCCGTGACAGTGACACATGGAAATATGGTACATACTCCAAAGAAAGACGCCACCTGCACAGCAGATGGAAACGAGGAATACTGGACGTGCGGAACCTGCGGGAAGATTTTCAGCGATGCAGAAGGCAAGACAGAGATAGCACTTTCCGATACGGTAATCTCTAAATTAGGACATTCTTATGGAGAACCGGTCTGGATCTGGTCAGAGGATGGAAAGAGCTGCACCGTAACCTTTACCTGCGTAAATGATGCAGCACACATAGAAACTCTTGCAGCAACGATAACCTCAAAAGTAAAGACACCAGCCACCTGCACAGAAAAGGGCATTACGGAATACAGTGCGTCAGTAAGCTTTAACGGAAACACGTATGCCGATATTAAAGAAGTAGCCGATATTCCCGCTACAGGTCACCACTACATAGAGGGAAAGTGTTCTGTTTGTGGTGCAATTGAAGCAACCGCCACCGTACCCGATACCGATAACTCGCAAGAAGGCATGGATAACGCGGCTGAAAGCAATAAAGCTCTTCCAGAAACCAGCGATTCAACACTTCCATTAGCGGTAGTGGCGTTGATTTTGGGTGTAGGGGCAATCACGGGAATCATGATAGCGCTACGAAACATGAGGCAATAATAAGAGGGGCGTAAGCCCCTCTTTAGATGTTTGTTAAAGCGTGGTACGTGCGGTAGGTAAGAACACCACATAAGACGAGCCACTTGTGGCAGCTATGGCTGCGCGCGCCGTACTTCCCATTGATCGGCAACATAAAAGCGCCGTTTGTTTTCGCAAACTGTTAAGGTAATGCGACCAGCGTTGACCAGGTATATCAGATGAGCCAGGGTTTCTCCCAGTGAATAAAACTTTTGGTCGATGGTCCATTCGTCCCAATTAGGGTGCTTCCAAGAGGCGCTTCGTGCAATGTCGATAAGACTCGCATGGCCATTTGCAACCAGCTCATAGAGCTCTTCGAGGCGATCTTTGTGGAAGGCTTTCAAAAAATCGACGCGCTGTGCAACGCCTGTAAAGGGTTTTCCGTGACCAGGCAAAATAAGGTCTACATCCAGATCACGTACCTTATCAAGACTATTGAAAAATTCCTTTAAGGCGTCGTAGGAAGTAATCCAACTCATAATGCTTGGGGTAATGCGCTCCAACACATGATCCCCTGCAATAAGAATTTTCAGGGTGGGTTCATAGAGGCAGATATGCCAATCATCATGACCGGGTGTGGTGATTACTTGGAAACGATACGACCCATTTCGGTAGACATCGCCATCAGCTAAGTAGAACAAGTCGGGTTGATTTTTAAGAGGCAACAATTCAGCGCTTACCCGATAGGTGTTAGCATCGCGTTTTTGCATGCTTCGTCCATATACCTTATCGGGACGAAGAAGGTGCCCGATCAGGGGATTAAAGACAGGAGATTGGATGTTCATGAGGTTTTGCACTTCTTGAAATGAATGCATGTTGGCATAAATTCGCATCCAACGACGCCAAATGCGATCAAGATTGCTGGTGTGGTCGGGATGAGAATGGGTAAGGACTATTTCAACCGATTCCCAGTCACGCCCTAAGGCATGAAGCGCATTTTCAAGTGCGGCTTCACAGTCGGGATGATCGAAACCTACATCGATTATGGTGGTTTTGTCTTCACTGAGAACGAAGTAGGAATTTAAAAACTCTAAAGGATTATCGGGTAAAGGAACAGGTACACGATAGATCCCCGGAAAGAGTTGTTCCATTTTGCCGTAATTGTATTGGTCAAGATACTTTGCAGCCACGAGCTCCCCCTAACAGCACGATTCTGCGAACATCTACACACTAACAAATTACTTCATTGTTGCGTTAGGATGAAGGAGATGAATTGACGAAAGGGTAAAGAATGTCATTAATCGAAAGTGTCTTTGATGATATACATTGCCATGTGGGTTTTATGAGCAACCCTTGTCAATTTGCCCGCGAAGCAGAAAAAGCACAAGCGCATGTGTTGGCTGCTAGTGTAACTCCCCAGGATTATCTTCGGTTGTCTGCGACGTTGTCCGAAGGGTTGCCTGAAGTGTCGGCTGCGGTGTCGCCCGAAGCGCTTGACGTATCTTCTGCGGTGTCGCCCGAAGCGTCGTCCGAAGTGGCTGAAATAGCTCCCGGGGTGTCGCCCGAAACGTCGTCCGAAGTGCTTTCTTGTCAGTATGCGAAGGGAACAAGCAGCAAACGCTTTACTTTTGTTCACTCGGGTTTAGGCATTCATCCTTGGTGGATTCCTGAAGATAAGGAAAACGTTAATCAACTGCTCAACGACTTTGATGGGGCCTTTTCTGGGACGAAAGTTATTGGGGAAGTAGGGCTAGACTTTTCTCGTTATCATCTTCACACTGCTGAAAACCAAAAAGAAGCGCTTTCCTTTATCTTTCGTCGTTGCGCCGATCGAGGCGGTTTCGTTTTGTCTCTTCACTGCGTGCAAGCGTATTCGGAAATGTTTGATCTTTTTAAGCAAACTAAGGTGTTGTCCTGCTGCACGGGTATTTTTCATTGGTTTTCAGGGTCGTCGCAAGACCTTATGCAGGCAATCGAGAGTGGTTGTTACTTTTCGATAAGTAAGCGAATGCTTTCATCTAAACGAGGAAAAGAATACGTAAAAGCAATACCGGAGGATCGTCTCCTTCTTGAAACCGATGCGCCTCATGTTCCCATTCAAGATGAAGCAATTCCGGTAACTTCTTGCTCTTTTGAGCAGGTGCAGGAAGAGCTGCAGGAAACCTTTCGTCTGTTAGCTGAATTGCGGAACCAGGATTCGTGCCATCTAGCTGCTGTTATTAAGAAAAACGCTCAACGAGTACTTAGTTTGAAATAGTTCATAACAAAATTTGAAGGAATTGAACAGGTTCATAAAGCGTTATCATCACAAGTATGGAAAATGCGCTTATAACAGTAGCTTCTTTGACTACTATCATCATCCTAGGGGTGGTGATGCCTCGTATTATCAAAATTCCTCATGTATTTATCGATATACTGTCGAAGATTGTCTTCAATATCACAGTTCCTTGCGCAATCTTTTATGCCTTTGTAACGTCGGAATTTAATCCCTCGCTCATTATGCTTGTGGGCGTCGGCTTTTTATGTTGCTTTATTCCATGGTTTGTTGCCATGCTGATTACTTGGCGTGAAGATCGTGATCATAAGGTCTTCATGATGTGCAACATATCGGGATACAACATTGGTAATTTTGTGCTGCCTTTTGCTATGACGATGTTTCCTTCGCACACTATCGTTGCGATTTGCCTTTTTGATGCTGGAAATGCGCTTATGACTAACGGTGGCATCTATCCATTTACAAGCGCTCTGGTGGAGAAGGGCACCTCTCTGGCGGGGCGAATTTTATTGGCTTTGCAGCGCCTTATAAAGTCTGTTCCGTTCGATCTCTATGCGTTATTGGTAATTCTTGCTGTAGCGGGAGTGCAAATTCCCGAACAGGCAGCTACGTTTATTCAGCCAATTGCGGAAGCAAATTCGTTTCTTGCCATGTTGCTTTTGGGCTTGATGGTCAATTTTTCTATTGATCACAGCAAGATTGGCCAGTTGGTTCGTATCGTGTTATGCCGCTTTATTTTGTCGGGTCTTCTTTGTGTTGCGGTGTTTATGCTGTTGCCGTTTGATTACGAAACGCGCCTGGTCGTTGCGGCAATGTTGTGGGCACCCGCTGCAGGCTTGGGCCCTGTGTTCACCATGTGGCTCAAAGGCGACGAGGGTTTAGCTGGCTTGGCTAATGTAGTAACCGTTGTAGCAGGCGTCATAGCGATGAGCGTTTTGGCAGTCATGCTTTTTTAGTTGTATTTCCGTGACGAAGAAATTAAGAATGAGTGAAGAGTAAGTGGATGCTCTTTAAGATTTTCCGAGTGCTTGATAGCTTGATAGAGCAAAGGAGGCACTTTGGTGACAGACTCTAAAAAACAGACTACACAAACCGAAAAGCAGATTGCGCAAGCCGAAGAACGGGCAGCGGAAACAGAAAAACGGGCTGTTCAAGTCGGAAAACAAGATGCGCAAGCAGAAATACAGGCTGCGCAATCTGAAATACAGGCTGCGCAAATTGGAAAATATAATGCGCAATCTGAGCAAAACGAAGCAGAAAAATCTTCTATTGATGGCACTACTATCCAAATTTCTCCTGAACAGGCGGCGCCGTCGGTGGGTACGGGAAAATCGCAAGGGTTTTTCCGTGGACTATTTGACGACCTATCGATGGCGCAGGTCATTGCTGGTGCGCTAGCTGCTGCGACGGTATTCTTGCTTTCTTCTGTTATTGGTGTTGCCGGATCCCTTATTGGCGCGGCAATTGGCTCGGTAATTTCTGCCGTTTCTTCTCAGGTATACAAGAAAGCGCTTTCGGCTTCTGCGGATAAATTACGTGACGCAAGCTCTACAACACTCCTTGGTGAGTCTGACGATATTTCAGACGAAGCAGCTGTTGGCAAGAAGGTGCAGGTGGATGAAGGCGGAGGACAGTCGCTTACCTCGCCGATGGAAACCTCAGCGATTTCCGACGCAACTCGAGTGATGAACGCGAACGACATTCGCTATGCTTCTTCTTATAACCAAGGTGAAGATCCCGCTCTTAAACGCGCGCATGCACGACGCGGCAGAAAGGCAAAAGTACAGCGTCAGGTTTTAATTGTTTCAGTTGTTTCTTCTCTGGTTGCGATTGTAATTTGCGCATGCGTGATTACCTTTGCTACACAAGGTGAAGGCATTGGGACTAAAACTGATCCAATTTTGCCTTCAATTACCAGCCAAAGTCACTCATCGCATTCCAGCAGTGCTGCTGATTCTTCCGATCAGGACAGAGAAGGAAGCACTTCTACCTCTGATTCGTCTTCGGATAATACAACTTCTTCTAATGATGAAACAACGCAGGGTTCTGGAAGTACAAACGATCAGGGTTCGACGGGCGATTCAAACACAACGGGAGGTTCGAATAATTCGGGAACCTCTGGAGGGTCGGATACTGCCGGCGATTCGGGCTCTGGTTCTGGATCGGGAACGGGGTCGGGCAGCTCGGATAGCGGACAGACAGGCGGTGGCTCAAATACGGGCTCTGGATCTTCGGGTTCGGGATCAAGTTCAGGCTCAGGATCGGGGACTACGGACTCGGGTTCAGGGAATACGAACTCAGGCTCTTCGAGCAACTAAGGCGTAAGTCGAACCTCCCGTCCAGGGCGAAAGGTTTGCGGTGTCTCTCAGATTCAAAATTTCCGAGCGATAGACAGAAACGCTTATCTCATCGGTCTGTTCTTTGGGATGAAAAGGGTAATAATGATTCCCAAAAGGGCAATTGCGGTAACACAAAGCATGACGACCTGAAGTCCAAAATAGTCGCCTATGAGGCCAAAAACGGGAGTCATTAATCCACCAATGCAAACCATAACGCCAAATGACAGGCCTGATGCCATTCCTAAGTGATGGGGAACAAAGCTCTGTCCCATTGCGACTGCCGAAGGATAGGAAATGTCGCAGGTAAGAGCAAGAAACGCAATGAGAATGAGTGCTACGATAAGCGAACCATTGAAGGCAAAGATGACCACCTCGATTGCAACGCAGGCGTAGGACACAATAATAAGCTTCTTTGCTCCAAGCAACTGCCCTGCCCATCCTGAGGCGATAGTCCCGACGGCGCATACTAAAGCAAAAAGCGAAATAACCGATGAAGCAAATGCTTCTTCTTGTCCCAAGTTATATACCAAGAACAAGGGGATAAACGACAGGAACGCATAATACATAATGGAGCGACAAGAGATAGCGCCCATAACGAATCCGAATCCTACCCAATTGTCCTGGTAGAGGCTTTCGTCGCTAGACTGCTTATCGGGGTTGCTATAGCTCAGTAATGCTTTATTTTGAGAGAGCAGTATGGCGGCACAGAGGGTGGACGGAATAATAAAAATAAGCGTACCGGGAAGACCCCATAAGGTAATAGCTGCGGTGGCAACTAAGGGTCCAAAAGTAAAACCGAGCTTTCCTCCTACAGCGAAAATGCTCATCCCTTTACCTTTTTGCTCGCCTGCGGTTAGATTTCCTAAGCGACCTCCTTCAGGATGGAACATTGCAACGCCAATACCACTTAACATGGCTGATGCCATAATTAGCGGATAGTTCGGCAGTACTCCCACTCCTGCCATGCCGACACCTGCAAGGAAGATGCCTGCCGCCATAAGCCAAGGACGTGGCTTCTTGTCGCCGAGCCATCCGAAGAGAGGCTGAATAATGGCAGATGCTGCGTTGGATGCCAAGAGAAGCGCTGTGACTTCAGCGTAGGAATAACCGTTATGCAGGACCAAAAAGGGAATTACGGCAACTAAGGCGCCTTGGTTTAAGTCATCGCAAAGATGCGCGATCATCATAAGGTAGCTGTATCGGCGATCGTGCTTGGGTTTGTTCAAGTTTGGCCGAGAAAGGTTTTCGCTGTCTTCTGTTGTGGATATCGAGTGAGGAGTTTTTGACATGCGATACTCCCGAAATAATGAGGTTTAGATACGGTATTGATACTACGCTATTCTGCAGGAGAAATATCATGCGTTTTGCGCATTGGAATTGGTGAATTAATGAATAGCGCTCTTGCTTTGCGGAAGTTGGGTTTCGCGGGGATTAAGAAGCGGTTCGCGGGAAGATAGTGCGAAGTTGCCTTCTTGTAATGAAGAATAGGCACCGAAAACGGTATGATAGTAGGGTAAAAAGACAGTAAGGGATTAAACATGGGTCTTCTTGTTCGGATGCTACAATCTTTGCCTTTGGTGATCGTTCTTATTATTTTGGCGATCGTCATCTATTTTGTGGTGTCTTGGATGCATTCGCCAACAAAAGCAAAAGAGGTACTCATCCAGTTCTTTACCGTAATTTCCCTTATTATTTCCGCATTTTTCCTCCTTGCCAGTGCGTATGCTTTTCTCGAGTCAAACGTCCCCGTTCTTGAGATCACGGTGCCTTTCTTAATAGTGGGAGTGCTTGTGCTTATCATCACACGCATTTGCCGCTGGCGTTTTGTGAAGCATCATCCGCATTACAAAGATAAAAGCATGCACGTACGTTTTCTGTAAGGTGTGTTTTCGGCTAGTTTGCGAATCTTTGCGAACAAGGCTAGCGCTGTGTATTTAGCTCAGATTTTCAGGATTGGGCTGGTCTGGTTAGACTTTTCAAATCAGACAAGGTCCTTGGCGCTAGCCTAGCTCGGTGAATCCAGCTTAGGTGCTTGATCTTGCGGCTAGGCTTGACGAACTTTAACCGAGCGCCGTGTCCAGAATCATCATCAGAACAAATCCAAAAGCAAGTGCAATTGCACCAACATTGGTGTGCTTGCCGCTTTGCGTTTCGGGGATAAGCTCTTCTACTACCACATACATCATTGCCCCTGCGGCGAAGGCAAGAATGTAGGGAAGCGCGGGAGTCATTGTTCCTATAAAGGCAATCATGAGAAGCGCGCCGAGGGGTTCCACCACTCCAGAAAGGAATCCATACAGGAAAGATTTTTTGCGCGAGAGTCCGCAAGACAGAAGAGGAGTAGAAATAATAGCCCCTTCAGGAACGTTTTGTATTGCGATACCCACGGTAAGAGCCACAACTCCTGCAAGGGTAATGCTTGCTTCCCCGGTAAGAAAACCCGCTAGAACAACACCTACCGCCATGCCTTCGGGCAGGTTGTGAAGAGCTACCGCAAAGATGAGCATAGTAGGGCGTTTCATTGTGCTTTTAAGCCCTTCAGGCTCTGCGCTGTCGATATGCTGATGAGGCAGAAAATGGTCGAAGAGCAGGAGAAAGCCCATACCAAGAAGAAATCCTAGGGCGGCAGGCACCCAGCCGACAACTTGCTGTTCTTCGGCCATCTCAATAGCGGGCATCAAGAGACTCCAAATAGATGCCGCAATCATAACGCCCGCTGCAAAGCCTAATAAGACTTTTTGCAGCAGGTCGTTCATTTCTTTTTTCAAAAAGAAAGCAAACGCAGAGCCAACGGTTGTGCCTAGGAGAGGCAGGGTTAAGGCTATGAGAATACCAAGCGTTGTTTCGCTCATTGATTTTCCTGCCGTTACCCTAAGGCAATAAGTTGCTCAATGCGTAGCACGAGGGCAGCGGGATTTACCGAAGGGAAATGCGCTGTAGCTTGTGCGAACTCTTCAGCGGTTTCTCCTTCAGGCTTTACTAAGGAAAGCTTCATACGCGCTCCAGCATAACGCTGTTGCTTTTCGGTGGCATCTGCATGGGTGACTTCATAGACACCCCATGCTTGACCTGTCCGCTCGAGGTTTTGGCGGGTTCGATTCGGTGCTAAGAACATAATTAGGTGAGTTTCATCGAGTAGGCGCGGTACGAAGATCGCAGCATCGGGGCTTCCGTCTTCGTTGGTAGTTGCCAAAACAAAAATTCCTTCCATTTTGGCAAGTGATGCTCCTAATTCTTCGACAGTGAAGTTGGTGAAGTGGTTTGTGCTTGCATCGGGGACAGGCTGGGGTCGCGCGTCGCCGGACACCGTGCCTGCTGCAGGCTGGGATGTCGCACCGCTGGACACCGCACCCTTTTCCTGCTTGAGCGCATGGCAAACATCCGCCATTTCATCAATCATTTCATCGAATTGAGCAAGAGCTTTCGTTATAGGTAGCGTACTCATCATATCTACGCCTGCTCCGCGAAGAAGCTCAATAGGCGGCTTAGAGCTACCACCTTTTAAGAAGTTCAGGTAGTCGTCACGTTCCTGAGTGCCGCCTTCTAAAATACGCTGCGAAAGTGCGATAGCAGCTGCGAAGCCCGTTGCATACTGATAGACATAGAAGCAGTAATAAAAATGAGGAATGCGCGCCCATTCGAGAGAGATTTCGTCATCGACTACAATGGAGCTTCCAAAATAGTCCTCATTCAATTTGCGGTAAATCTCACAGAGAGCATCTGCGGTAATTCCTGCTCCTTGTGCGGTAAGTTCGCTTACTTTGAGTTCGAATTCTGCAAACATAGTCTGACGATAAAGCGTTGCGCGGAATTGCTCCAAAAAGTGATTAAGGAAGTATGCGCGCTCGCGTTCGTTTTTCGCATGTTCTAAGAAATAATGGGTGAGAAGCGCTTCGTTGCAGGTTGAAGCAACTTCAGCAACAAAGATTACGTAATCGGAATAGCAGCTGGGTTGGTTTTCGCACGAGAGATAGGTGTGAATAGAGTGGCCCATCTCATGAATAAGGGTGAAGACGTCATCTAGCTTACCCTGGAAGTTCATAAGGATAACGGGATGCATGCCGAATCCGCCTGCCGAATAGGCGCCACTGCGCTTTCCTGGCGTTTCGTATACATCAACCCAGCGTTCAGAAAGACCCTTACGAACAAGGGAGAGGTAATCTTCGCCGAGGGGCTTAAGCGCTTCAAGGATGATCTCGCATGCTTCTTCGTAGGTGAACGTCAGGTCGATATCATCTACGATAGGCACATATAAATCGGAAAAACGAAGCTCTTCAACCTCGAGTAATTCTTTTCTTAAGGCAACATATTTGTGAAGCGCGGCGAAGTTTTCGTGGACGGCTTCAATCAAATTCGTATATACCTCAGTAGGCACCTCGTTGCCATCGAGCGCGTTTGCAAGCATAGAGGGATATTTTCGCGCGTCGGAATAAAACTTGAGTTGCTTGTTTTGAGCACCGAGCGTTGCGGCAAAGGTGTTACGGAACTGTTTGTACGTTGCATAGAGCGAATGGTAGGCATTTTCGCGCAAGGTTTTGTCGGTAGACATCATTAAAGGAACGTAGCTTCCGTGGGTAACTTGATGTGCATCGCCTTTTGAATCGAGGGCATCTTCGAATGTAAGGTCAGCATCGTTAAGTAAAGAAAATACCTTTTCAGGCTGACTTGCCATATCTCCTGCGCTTGCGAGCAATTGCTCTTCTGCAGGACTGAGCACGTGGGTGCGGCGACGAAAGATAACGTCAAGGGCGCGACGATAGAGTTCCAGATCGGGACACTGTTGATAAAAATCGTCCATGCAGGTTTCGCTAAGCGATAAAAGCTCGGAGGCAAACCAAGAACAAGCGCTTGATATGCTGACATAAAGTGACATAACTTGACTGGAATAGTCCTGATAAAGGCTCGCGCGGGTGTCTTCGTCTGCTTTGCGGTTTGCGTAGTTGATAAGCTTGCTTAGCTCGATGCTCACTTCGTCATCGAATTGGAGGTATTCAAGAAGCGTTTCAGGCGCTTGCGAAATACGTCCCTTAAATGCGAGGTATTTTTCGGGATACGTTTTTGCTTTTTCGAGAGCAGCTAAAAATGCTTCATCGGTTTCAAAGATGCTAGTTAGGTCCCAACGGTATTGTTCGCTAATTTCATCACGAGAAGAATAAAGTGTCATAGTGTGTCTCCTTGTTTGTTTTCGGAGACAATACTACGTCAATTAGAGGGGCTTCGTTGCTTGAATTTGCCTAACCGTTAAAACCACAAGGCTTGCAAGCAAATGCGCGTCTGTAAGCTTGTAAGCACGCGCGCCGTCGAACAAAGTGGGCGCTGGCGAACAAGGCACGAGTAATCGAGTAAACGCTGCGCTGTTAATAAAGGCGGCGCTGTTGATACAAGCCGTTATCGTAAAAGTGCAGTTTTCGATAATAGCCGCGCGTCCCAATTGCGCTGATTACGTTGAGGTGAGTATAACCACTTTGAGAAGCAATTTCGCAAGCTTTTTCTACCAGCTGAGTTCCTAGACCGTGATGCTGTGCACCTGCTCCTTGCTTAGCTAGTTTGGCGACACGACCATAAACGTGCACTTCGCGAATCATCGCCTCTCCTTCGGCGAGAGGGGATTCTGGCAAGGCAGCAGCAAGGGCGCTAAGGGCACCTTGATGGGGTAGTGAAAGGCGCAGGAATCCTGCAATTTTTCCTTCGGGAGTTACCCATTGGAGGAAGTGTTCTGTGGTGACTGTGGTTTCGTAGCTTACGATTTCGAATCGAAGAGTACTTGGATCAGTATCTGCCAGGCTGACTTCGCGATGGCGAATTTCTTTCGTACTGAGCTTTTCGGTGTCGATACGGTTTTCGACTAATTGACGCAGATTAACCTTCTTGTTTCCCGCGACAATATCGGGTGCAGAGATGTCTCGGATCATTCGAGAAATGCGAGTAAAAGCAGGAGTTGCGCACGTATCAGCTACCAGTACCTCGATTAACTCCTCTTCCGAATAAGGCTTCCAGGTGTGATCCTGGTAATGCGCGCAAAGGCCCGTTCCATCCACAAGAACGCAAGGGTAGAGCTTAATTTCGTCTGGCTGAAATGGCTTGCCTTCAACGAGGTGCAGATAGTCTTGTTTATCCGATTCGGGTGTTGCTCCTAAGAGATTGACCATGGCGTGAATATGGGTTTTAAAGCCAAACAAACGAAGTGTTTCAAAAGCGCTTTGAATTTGGGCGTTGGTAGTGGGTCGATTGTTTTGTTTGCGCACGTGTTCGTCGAGACTCTGTATTCCCATTTGCACTTTAGTGCACCCTAAACGACGAAGCGTGTAGGCATGGTGCGGGGTGATTCTCTCGGGGCGTGTTTCTATTACCAGTCCTACCACGCGATGGTGGGCTGTTTCGTTTGTGTGATGTTCGCCCTCAAGCTCTTCCCAGGTAGCCGATTGCCAAGTCGCAACGGTTTTCCAAGCTTTACTGGTGGCGTAGTGGAGGTCGAATGCTTGGTTGTAGGATAGCTCTTGGTTAGCTATGCGCTCCTGCAGGGGAGCAACTTGTTTTTTGAGAGTTGCCACATCGCTCGAAATTCCAGCATGCTCATACTGCGCGCGTCGTTCAGCAATGTTATTTTGAGCTTTTGAACCGTCGTTAAGAGCGCGAAACAGTTCGCGAACAAACCAAATTTGGTAGGCAAGGGGATAATCGCTCCAAGTGCCACCAAGAATAATGAGTTCCACTTTATCGGTGATATGACCCATCTCGGTGAGCGCCTTTAAGCGTGCCGCTACCTGAAGGTAGGGATCAAAAAAAGTGCGCTCTGCCCTTTGGCATGCTGGTTCGTCGGATAAATAGCTTTTTGGCATACGAAGATCGTTCGGGCAATATAAGCAATCGCTCGAACATTTCCAGGGTTTCGTAAGTACGGTAATAGTGGCAACGCCTGATGCAGTACGGCGTGGTTTCATCTGAAGGGTGCGTTCAATTCGACGTTGCTGCTCTTCGGTGAAATTCCAACGCGCCCAATGTTCAGGATCGTTGCGTTTAACATCAAGGTAGTAGGCAATAAGATGGCGTTTCGATAAGGGGCGCGCAGGGTTGATTTTCGCGCCGGTCTTATCGAGGGTTTGAGGGGTTGGTTCGCGATACGCTGGCGCTGTAGATGCTGCTGGTTTGCGATTCGGCGCTAGTTCCGGTTGGCCTGCCAATGATGCTTCGCTTCGCAATTCTTCGGGTGCAGTTGTCGTTCCGATTTCGCGATTCGCTGGCGCTTCAGCCGTCGCAGCTGTGCGAGCGCGACTCTCTTCAGTCGCTGCCCGAGCGCGCTCCTCTTCTAAGATGCGTTTATTGTTGCGATTGATAACTTTTGTTAAAGCCTTGTCGTCTAGGTATTCAATCGTTTTGAGTTGTTCTGCTATGTCTAAGAGTGCTTTTTCCATGTCAGCGATTATAAAGGTAGATAAGCAAACAAGCCTTCATGAAGTATAAAACTCTTAAGAACCCTTACCCGAAAAAGGCTTCGGGTGTCGTATCATAGAGACGTCTGTTTTAACTATCATTTCCACTACGAAGGGTAGGATTCATGGTCTCTCGCATCTATGTTGAGAAGAAGCCCGGTTTCGACGTTGAGGCGCAGCAACTTCTGCAAGAGTTGCATACGGTTATAACCGAAGGACTGCCTCAGGCAATCAAATTGCGCATCATAAATATGTATGACGTTGAGGGCATCACAGATGAGCTGTTTAATCAGTGTGTTCCTACGGTATTTAGTGAACCTCAAGTAGATAACGCTTCTTTCGAGCTTCCCGTTGAGGGCGTCTTAATGGGAGCGGCAGGTAGCGGCGAAGGCGTTCTCGAAGTGCCTGAAGGTGTTTCGCTTTTTGCAGTGGAGCCGCTTCCGGGCCAATTTGATCAGCGTGCCGATTCTGCGAGCGAATGTATTCAGCTCATTTCTCAAGGGGAGCGCCCCACGGTTCGCTCTGTGAAGATTTATGTGCTCGAGGGCTCCCTTTCGGATGAGGCGCTTGAAGCCATTAAGCATTACGTAATCAACCCTATTGAATCGCGTGAGGCTTCGTTGGCGCTGCGCGATACGCTTGCTATGCAGATTCCTGAACCTCAGCCAGTTGAAGTGGTTGAAGGATTTATCGACCTTGACGAAGCGGGCCTTGCGCAATTCTTATCCGACCGCGGTCTT
>ERZ772812.309-NODE-309-length-47547-cov-15.516887_pt1 | contig 47547 bp, 47 predicted proteins | sample MGYA00511343_ERZ772812 | MGnify/ENA primary metagenome ERZ772812 (study PRJEB29015, sample SAMEA2737706) | human gut metagenome | biome: human gut; feature: human-associated habitat; material: faeces | place: China | collected 2012 ...
TCTCTAACGAGATCCCTCGGCTGTCTTTTATCCCGTGCGGTTATTAAGCGCTTACAAAAAATCCGCTTAAAAGGATATTCAAAAGGGAAGAGTTATGCTACTCCGTACAGTGAAGCTGACAGAAGATTTCTGTGGTGTCTTACGAAAATCTTTTCGACCGGGGCGAATGGGCGAAATAAGCCTCATAAGCAAAGCTTCAAGAGCTGGTGGACGGACTCTGCCAAGGAAAAATTGCAGACAAATATGTACAACATCAGGGAAACTGACTTTATAGGCGTATTTCTTTTGCCCTGTTCAATGGCTGTAGAACGGGTAATCAATTGACAGAAATTATACATCGTCAGTTTTGCAAAGATTTCCTGGAAGATGAAGTCCACCTATTTTGCGTTTAAGTGAAGTAAGGATATAGAAACACGAATTATATCAGTTTTGCTTTGTACTGGAATTGGGGGGATACAAGAACAGTTTTGCTGAAGTTACTGTATTTAGATGTCCAAAATGTCTACATTCAATCGTATTATTTAGTAAATTGCTGACGAAGGGGTGATTCCAATGAACAGATAGTTTGCTCTGAATTACAAACGTCCCAATGAACATCTAATCTTGGAAGAAAAGATTATCACGCAAGGGAATTCACAGTACCAATGAGTAAAGGAGGCTGCGAAATGAAAGAAATGTTTCGGGTATTTGCGTCGATTTTGGCTTTGACACTGGCTATTACTTTGTGTATCCCTACGTTTGCGACAGAGGGGGCTGCAAAATCTGAGGAGAATATAGAACTGCCTACGGATGAGGTATTGCTTGCAACGGTCCGTGATAATATTGACGCATATGCAGAGCACTATACTTTACATTCAGTTACAGTGATTGATAAGTTTGTCTCCAAATGTGAAAGTGGCTCTTACGATGTAGACTTTATCATTGATCTTGAAACTGAACTAAAATATGATTCCGCGGCGCAACTACCTCACATACGGGGTATGACTAGGAGTCTTGGAATCAACAGTAAATCCATGACAACAGATCGTTTGATTGCGTCTCTTAATGAAGATTCCGCAACAGCAGCGATTGCTGAAATGGCACTCGAGACTTTAGAGAAAACAGAAAATATTTCTTCTAATAATAGATTTACAGCGGTTGCAAAAGAAAAGACCGTAACGCAAATTACAACAACTGCAGTTGCAGACTTAGTGACCGAATTGGAAGATCTTTACATTGGTAAGATTTCATCGACTATTCTTTCTTTCCGCGCAACCTTCAATGATCGAAGGATTCCTGTTTCAGTGGCTGCTGTAGCTTACGATGGCAGCGCATATGATGCTAATTTACTGGTTCCACCTTCGATTGAAGAAATGGAGCATAATGGAGAACGTCAGCTTGCGGATATAGTTAATGCCGCAGTAATTGCAACTGAAAATTCGCAGGTAGCTACATGTACCGCTGAACAAAAGGAGACTTACCATAGAGTCACAGCTCGTGACTATGCAAACACATGGACAAGTACGCAACCCACTGGGAAAAAGGATACTTCTAAGTGGAGGATCGCATCAAATCCCAATGCGTATGCCCCTCTATACCCAGAAAACAATTCAGATTGCGCAAACTATGTTTCTCAGGCAATTTTTGCAGGGGGCATTCAGAAAACATCATCTTCCGTTAATGATAAATACCATTGGTTTGCGAGTCAGTATGGATGCTCAATTGCATGGGAAAATTGTTCCAGTATGCATTTTTATTTTACAGAGAATGATTATTGGACATCCTCTAACTTTGCGAATTGCAATGCTGGTGGAGTGATTTTCCTAAAAGACACTGCCGGTGATCGGTACCATGTAGTCATGTGTGTTTATAATGATACTATGACAAGAAAATACTCTGCTCATACAACAGATAAAAAGGAAGAGCTTTATACTGGACCGGAATCGTTTGGGGATGACTGTGCATCTCTGGAATATTGGGTCTTTACAAACTCCAGTACTGACTAAGCAACTTTAAATATTTGCTATGCGCAGCTCCATTCTTTTAGAACTGGGAGCTGCGCGTAGTATGAAAGTAGGGATAAAATATGAAAGCACGCAAAAGGTCTGTAATTATCTCTCTTTGGTCTACACTCGTTGTGGTTGTAGCTATTTTTGCCATTAGTGCGGATGTGAAAATTAGAAGAAATCAGGAGATAGATGCGAAGATCGAAAAATTTATACTTGAAGCCGAAGGAAATCAGGAGGAATATCATGTAGATGATGTAGAGGAAATAGATGGACGAATATATGCAGTATTGGAATATATACCTGAAGGTAGAGAAGGAAGACTATATTTAGTTGAGTTTTGGGGAGATGAAGTAAATTATGTGAAAAGAGAGCTCCCTATGAGTATGGGGGTGGCAGCATATATAAAAGAGATGTCGGGGAATACCATTGTTTTCGGCGCAGTGAATGACAAAGTGTGGAAAGACATAAATAGGCCTCCAGAAATGGTTGATTTTACAGAAGCACAAGTTATATATTCAAACGGAGAAAAGAAGTGTGCACATGTAAGTAATTTTAGCAGTTTTATGTTTTGCATACCTGGAAGTCAGATTGTAAATGACGTTATATTTTTTTCTGATGATGGAATCGTGGCAAAATATTCCGAACTTCCTTACGGTGATAAATGGTAACGTGTGGAATTTCGTCCTTTAATAAGAATTCGCAGCAAAACAGTCCATAAAAAGCAAGAGACCGAGGTGACTGAAGACAGTCGCCTCGGCTTCTCGTCTGTGGTAAATGTTGTCGTGCATAATGAATTACTACATTTTGCGCTTAGGTTCGATTGAACGTAACTTCTGAAAAATTCAGGCTACTCCAATGGGCACGTTGATATGTGCTCTAGCAACACAAACATTATTTTTTACTAGATAGCATTCAACATAGTGGCTACCTTGGAAATCCGTATGCTCTCGGTGAATCTGTGAATTTGTCTTTTCTATTTGACCACGAATGCAGTTCCTTCTTTCTGCAACAGAACCTACATTTTTTACTTTCCAGTAAATGTCATAGGGCTTTGGACAATCTGTTTTAACAACAAAAAATTCTAACTGCTTATTATGCCGTAGAAGCTGTCTATCCCGAAGAATTGCACTTAGTAACCTTTCTCGAAAACCATTCTGCCTAACTTCGCAATCAAGTGACAGAGAATATCGAATATCTATAGGAAACAAATTCTGAATAAACTGTTCTGTATTGTCGAAAGAACATGTTGCAAATGCCGCTTGTTCCAAAATACGTTGTTCGACAGGGTACTCATTGCCAAATATTTCCTGTAGAACGTCTGAAATACTATCATTTTGTTCTGCAGCGTCAATTTTTTTCAGGGCATCTTTTGCCTTATCTACAAAAGCTCCGTTTCCAGAATTCATCACCTGTTGATTGCTTCCGACCGCATACCAGTATGTGCGGTCTTTGTCCTGTTCACCCAGATAGGAAAACAGACTTTTCAGAATATCAAAATAATCGTCAATAGAAGCGGTTTTATAAAATTCGTTGTCCTCAAAGTGGTCATGGACAAGCGTGTCAATTAACAGACCGCCGAATTTAAAACCCTGTCCGTTTTTCCATTTGCGAATGATATGACAGAAGTCAAAGTATATTCCGTTGGAAGTTTCATCACATGCCTGACACGCATCCTGTTCCGGCAGCGGATCCGTATATTTCCAGCTTCCTCCATTGTGTGTATCCGGATACTTGAAACGGCCGTCAGACTGCTTGAACCCCGGAACGAGTTCAACTGTATAGTGGTTAAACTCTATCACAACAACCTGCCCATCACCGCTGATATCTGTTTTGGGATAACGCTCTTGCAGAGATTCTTTTACTTCCTGGAGCAGTGCGCTTTGTCCGTTTGATTGATACGCATCAAATTTCTTATAGGTGTCGGATGGCAGATCAAACAGAATGTCAAGATCGCTGTTGCCTTTTATTGCAGTTTTTCTCCCCACAGAGCCGACGATATATAAATGGGATGTGTCATCTTTGTCTAAGTCATAATAAACGCTGTTTAACTTTTTTGCGATAGATTTTGCGGATTTTTCCATCTCCTCATAATTATCCAGTACAATGCTTGAGCAAAAAGTATCAAATCCGTCAACCTTAGCTGCAAGAGCCATCAATATCCCCCCTTTTTCTTTACAAATCCCCTGAGTGCAGGCGGTAGAAACCAATCAATTTCATCGGATGTATAAGTGTATTCTTTATTCTCACCGAGTGCCTCTGCTGCGGCTTTAACAGCAGCAGATGTTGTCGATGGAGCTGAAAGATACAGGGAGTTGTACTTTTCTTCAATCTCATGAAATCTTTTGTCCAGTTCATTAACGGTTTCTTTCTGCATATGAATTTCAGCAATTAGATGCAGAAGGTCATTGCGAATTACAAGAAAGTGCTCTGCTGCATCTTTGTGCTGTTTTTCCATTGTTTTCAGATCAAAGCTTCTTTGATACGCTGCTAAGGCGGTCGTGGCAAATGAAAAAATAACTGTCACAATCTTTAGGATGAAAGAATCTTGATCTGCAAAAATTGAAACAGCCCCGCATGATGCTACGGCAGCCAATAAAATATTAGCGGTTTCGAGGCAACTATAACGGCTGGCATAAATATCAGCTTGTTTAATTTGAATTTTGTGCGTCCAAACTACACTTGCGTAGTTTTGCCGGACAACATCTAGCAGCACTTGATACTCGTTTGTGTTATCGCTCATGAAAGTTCCCTCACTTCATGCAACTCTAAATATTGTGTGTTCCCAAAATACGCCCTACATTTTATTGTGTTTTTATCAGCATATCACTGTTGTGTTGAAATGTCAAATACTTCTGTGGCACGAAAAATATACTTTTACTTTAGTCCGTGCGTCTGCATAATTACGGCAACATACCGCTCTGCTGAACTGGTAGAATTTCAAAAAAAGCAGCTGTGATGGCACTAACTACATGCAATATATCTCTATGCCTATGTATAAGAAAAAGCCCAGCCAATGCTGGACTTTTTCGACAGGCTAAGTGACAGCACCAAGCAGTATTACCACTTAGTCATATAAGGGTTCAGTGTGTATCAAAGAGTGTTTACTAAACTCTGAACAATCGCATCACGATCCAATTTACTAACTCGGTAGGTATTTTGACAAAATTCATTCAAGCTGAAGTCCATGCCTGCATTTCCTTGATCCAGCAAAATGCCCGTGATCGTAAAGCGGCGCGCAGACTGTTCCTTCTGCAAATTTGAGATGTACTCCTCCGGCAGAAGGCACTCACCATCGGTGATGAACACAATATCAGCGTTGTCGAAGCCTTCCTCCTGCATCAATCGAAGCGCCTCGTTCATCGGCGTGCAAAAATCCGTGCCGCCGTCGAGGAAGGTCTCAGCCGCACGCAGCTTATCCTCCACCGTTGCCTGCTTCGGAAGAAACCGGTCCGTCTGAAATCTGCCGGGGCCGGAGAAGTGAATGAGGGCAAATTTGCGTCCCTCGCTCTCCGCGATCTCCAGCAGCGTCAGCGCAACGGCTTTGCCCCATGCGGCGCATTCGCCCGCGGTGGAGCCGGATTCATCGAGGCAGCAAATCATAGCGCCCGCGCCCTTATAGATGGGCTCACGGCGGCGATATTGTTTGATCTGCCGACGCTGATACTTTCGCAGGAACAGTGGCAGTGTCTCCGGTGCCGCCAGCATGGCAAGCTCCGAGGTCAGCGCACGGGAGAGGTCGCTGCCAAGCTCCAGCGAATACTTTTCGCCACGGCCGTGGGTGTATCCGTTCCGCTTTCCCTGCGCGAAAATTTCTCGAAAGCGACCAAGATACTTTGCGATGTCTCGCAGGATGTTGCTGGCTCGGACACGCTCTAAGAGAGCCTTATTTTCCGGTGTCCTTTGAAGGCAGCCGGGCTCATTGCTCCATGCGCCGATGATGCTCTGCACCTCCTCAGCCTTTTCGGACGCGGCGGACAGAGCATGACGGACGATACCACCCACAGCCGCCTTGCCTTGCATCGCGCTGTTGTCGATGAGCTTGGCGACAGCTTCCGCCTGCCGATGCTTGCTTTCCGCTTCATTGGCAGCTTTTATCACATCCCCGTTCAGAGAGGGATCATCCGGACCGAAGCCGTCGAGCTGCTCCATCAGCTCCGAAAGCCGCTGTGCTGCGGCCTCCTGCGCCTGCTCGAGCTTTTCCAGCGTGTTCAGCGCGCCTTTCTTCCCGCCGAGCTGACTCATCAGCTCGGCCAGCTCATCAGACACGGTAGACACAAATTCGAGTGCCGCTTCGTAGGCTGGGAGCTCACGCCCCTCGCACACCTCCTTGAGCGTAGGGTATTCCTCGCTCTGCGTGATATGCTCCAGGATCGGCGCGTTGAATTTACGCGCCGCTGAAGAGAGTACCGTCTCGTCATTGTGTCGGGGCATCAGGGAATAAAACGACTGGAATACGTCCTGCGACAGTGCGGGAAAGGATCTCAGCTTTTCCCCTGCACTCCGCTCGATCTCGTCCATGGTGGTGTCCTCAGCGCGCAGGTCATGATAGATATTATTCTCCAGCTTGGTTGAGCGCAGCACGCGGTCAGTCCGTTCCACACGGTCTGCCTGCGGCTGCCACGCCCACGGAGAAGCCAAAACATCCTGAATGGTCTGATAAGGCTTCAGCATGGCGTGTCGTCCTCCTTCTCATTAAAGGTCCTGATCCACGCCAAGAGGATATCTCCCGCCCTGCTTTGATCATAGCGAAGCTCGGGAAACTCGGATTGCAGATAGGGCGCCGCGCCGTACATATTTGTCTCACCACTCTGCCGCAGCCGTTCCAGATAATCGAAGTATTTCTGATTACCGCTCTCTTTGGCGTAGGCATTTAAGTACATATTGTAGTCCCCCTTGCGGGTAATGAGCCTGATCCAGAAATTACAGCGCTCGCCCACATAGTAAAAGCTGAACTCATCCCCATACTCCTTTGAGATGCAGGCGTCCATGTGATCGGCGCAGAATTTACGCAGCGCAGCAAGATCCTTTAAGGCGCCCGGAGCAATCAGTGCATCGTAAACACGGTCGATCTCCGTGCATACCTCCGGTGTGGCAAGCGCCTTATGGCACGGCCACACGGTATTGTACCAGCGCCAGCCGTCGTAGTCGGCGCGAATATGCCCGATCTTGCGTCGAGGGACCGGGAGAGAGCAGCCCTCCACCTTTTCCGTGTCCTCGAATACCTCGGGAAAGGGACACTCGGTCAAGAGCTTTGATAAGATGTTTTCTTGCATTGCACACCTCCGTCACGCTGCCTTTGCGGGGAAGAATTGCTCCGCCCGCTTCAGCAGCCACGCCTTGACGCCGTTGCGGCAGGTCATGCCGCTGTCTTGGCTGGTGCAGGCCGGCATCGCGCACATGGAGCAGGCGTAGATATCATGGTTCAGCACGATCTCCTCGGATAACTGGTCGATGAACCACGCGAGATCCGCAGGGAGCGTGTATGGTGCGAGGCCCTTGGCGCAGTGTCCGCACAGCACGATGCCCGTGGTCACAGATTTCTTACAGATAGCACAGTTTGGCATATTGTAGTCTCCTTCGTATATGTATGTGCGGGAGGGAGGGCAGCCTGCCCTCCCTCTCCATTTTTCTTAGAACGGCAGTTCGCCATTCTCTTCGCCAAAGTTCGGTGTAAAGCCGCTGGGCGGCGCACCGAACCCTGCGCCGGGTTCTCCCTCATAGGCAGGTACATCGCCGCCGTCTTTCGGCTTGGAGTCGCCAAAATACACATTGTCGGCGATGACCTCCGCGCTGCGGCGCTTGTTGCCCTCCTTATCCGTCCAATCGCGGATCTGGAGGCGGCCTTCCACAACGGCCATGCGGCCTTTCGTGAAGAATTTGCTCACAAATTCCGCCGTTGCTCTCCACGCAACAATGTCAATAAAGTCCGTTTCCTTCTTTTCGCCGTCCTTCTTATAATCGCGGTCAACGGCAAGAGAAAAGGAGCAGACCGGCGTATCCGACTGCGTTTTGCGCAGCTCCGGGTCGCGCGTGAGTCTTCCCATCAGAACGATTCGATTTAACATGATCGATACCTCCAAATACTTTTGTTTTTTCAGTTCAGCGCCGCGATCTCAGCGAGCGGTGTGTAGGTAAAGCCGGTTTGCTCATGAGCCTTACGGCTGATGCCCTCAAGATCAGCAAGTAAGCTGTCTACCAGAGCAGTCTCACTGTCCGACTGTGCGGCAGCGTGAAGCTCGCACTGCTTTTGATAAAGCCGTATCAGCTCCCCGCGCAGCTTGATGAACGCCTTGCGGGAAAGGTCTGCGCGGCTGCCGTCTCCGCAAACCTGCGTAAACTCCTCCTGCGAGTCCAGCGCCATCTCTCGGATGCCGTTGACCTTTTCCTGCATGGGATTGATGCATAAGCGGTTCAGAACATTTTCCACCTTCTCGCGGTCGGTGGGCAAACGCCAGAGGTAATTTTTCAGCGCCAGCAGATCGGTAGACTCCACCTTATCGTGGCCGGAGAGCCACGCTTTGGCCTGCGCGATGGGATAATAGCCGAGATACTTACGGTCTGATACCGTCATGCCCTTACGCAACTCGCAGAGAATATCGTCTGCCAGCTCGTTTGCAGTGTCCGGTACAGGGATCGCGGCCACCTCGCGCTGCATCTCGACCAGCTCCTCCAGCGTGATCGTAGCGGTGATCTGCCCAAAGGCGCCGTTCTGCTTGTTCTTCAAGACGGCGAGGCGGGTATCACGGTCCTCGATGTTGGCCGTCACGACCTTCAGCTCCAGGCGGTCATACAGCGCCTCCAAAATTTTCTCCTGCGGATCGCTGAAATTGGGAATTTCATTGGACGCCGCGAAAAAGGAGATCGTGGGAATGGGATATGTACGGCCCTCGTTGGTATACTTTCGCTCATTGAGCGCGGTCAGAAGCGAGTTGAGCACGCCGTCATTGCACTTGAAGATCTCGTCGAGCAGCACGATGTCTGCCTCCGGGATCTTGCCGGCCGTCTGTACGACTGGCTCGCTGCGATGCAGCAGGGCCACAGCCTTCCGGTATGTCTCCAGCTTGTCTGCGGCTTTGCCCAGCATGGTGAGGGTTTCGGGCGCATTCTTCCTCTGCCTCAGACCATCTACCGCACGCTTCAGATCGAAGCGCAGATTTTGGTATACATCATCGTCCTCCAGCGCAGCGTCCGGGATGCTGCCGGGGATCAGGCTGGATAGATCGACGCGCCCGAAAAGCTGTTCCTCATCGCTCTGCTTGGAGAGCAGGCGTTCAAACTGCCGCGCGCCGGTGATGTGCCGGCGAAAAAGGTTGATGGCATAGCTCTTGGCCTGACCGGGTTCACCCAGAACAAACAGGTTCTTGCGGGTCAGCAGGGCAATGGCGATCATCTCCACCAGCTCCTCGCGCTCTGCGACGCTGCCGTTCACATCGTCGATCACGGCGAGCATTTTATTACGCAGACTCATTCACAGGTCCTCACTTTCTTTTAATCTCTCTTTTTGGTACTCGGCATAGCAGCTTGGACAAGCCGTATCATAGCGAAGGTGGTAGCCGAAACACTCCAGCAGCGCGGCGAATATCTGCGCGTTCCGCTCATCCGCAAAGGAGTAAACTCTCATATGGCAACCGCCAAGACTGCAGACCTGTGTCACGACCTCCCATGCCGTTCCGTCCTCGGCAGGCGATACCGGGAAGGCGCGCAGGGCGCGCAGATCTTCGTCCGGCATTTGGAGCACCTTGACAAAGATGTCTGCCGCAGCGTCCATATCTTTGCGTATATCTTCCCGCTTCCCGGGCGGCGTATCCAGCGGCTCAAGCATATCGGGAGACATGATCACGCAGTCAAGGCTGATGTCGTCTATGGTCTTTGCCTCTCCATATAGGCCAGAAAACCGTTCCTCCAGCTCGCGGAGCGTTTCCTCCGAGGCGGGTATCTCAAAATCACAGTAGATATCCGGCACATCGTTTTCCGTTTCGCGGTCTGCACCGCTGCGGATCTCCGTGATCGTGCCGAAAAGGCCCTCGTACTCGCTCTCACCGTTTGCCGAGATCCTGCCGCCGATGGTAAATACTTTTCCATCTGCGCAGAAGCGTGTGCCGTTTTCCCGTAAAATCATTCCGCTCTCCTTTCTTCACGCGGCCATTGCCCGTTCATATAAAGGATCACTCTCCGAAAGTGCATCAAGCGAGACCATATCGCTTTTCCGATACTCTTTCGGCGCGTCCGTCAGTCCGCACAGGCGGTAGGCGGACTTGCAGTTGAGAAGCTCATACTTAAGCTGGGCGAAGATGTGCTGCTGAAGCGTACCCTTCTGCGGGTCAAAGCCTGCCACCGCCTTAATGAGCCGGATCGCAAGCTGCTGGTACACATCGTCATGCTCCAGTCCTGCCGCCCTCATGAGAGGGCGGTTCTTGCGGATCACGGTGTCGATGCACCAAAGATGCTTTTCCACGAGGGCATTGCGCTGAGCGATGGTATAGTTGTTGTTCATGTTCATTTCCTTTCTCTGTGATAGGGGTCCAAAGGCGGCAGAAGCCCTTGTCCCAATCCTCCAGTAACATCTCATGCGTGTAGGCGGGGGAGTTGTAGACGGCGTTGCGGCAGTGCTGCAAGCGGACCGTTTCTTTTCCGCCGCTGGGGTTTCGCTCGGTTTCATAATAAGAATCGTTGCAGGTATCGCAGTGTCTTTCGATATGATTCAATCCGTATCCTCCCGCTTGTTTTTTCTTGCGACTGCCGCATCGAACAGCGCCTCCAGTCTGTAGCCGTGCTCCGTCTTGTAGAAGAATGCGGGGCTGATCCCGTCGTCGATCTCAACCACATAATGCCGGTGAACGGCTGCTCCAACGGTTTCTGCGTCCGGTTCCTCATTGCATCGCCTTGCAAACTCCATGGGTGAGAAGGGTGTGTGCAGTTCATACAGCACAGCATATCGGTGCGCCTCCGGAGAGATCTCTTTGCCAAGGTCATAGCAGAGCCTCTCGTGCAGCATCCAGTCTATCGTGCTCTTGAAGCAGTAGACCCGCAGCTCGCTGGGTATCTTTCTCCTTGGACACCAGCTCGGCACATAGATCTTTGGATCATTGCGCTTAAATTTGCGCGCCCGTTTACCGCCGGTGCAAAAGCGCTCTCCCATGTGCATGGTGACGCCCATCTGCTTGGCAGGGCTGCTCTCCATGTAGCGAAAGTGCTTTTCACACTCATAGCAGGTTTCTTTTCGCAGATGCATTTATACCTCCTTCTCCCGCGGTGCGCAGGGTTCTTTTGCGTCCTCGTGAAGCGGACTCTCCAGGATCTCATAGCGGATAAACCAGCCTGCTGCATAGTCCTTGCAGTATGCCTCCCAAAATTGGCAGTCGTACTCCTCGCAGTAAAACGATTCATCGTAAGGAAAGCTCATTTCGTCCTTTCCCTTCTCCACCAATTCCCGCAGCCGCTTCTCGGCAAGTACCTTGTCAAAAAAGGTCGCGATAGCATCTGGGGCAGGGAAACCGCCGCGGTCGGCGTAGGCTGCCGTGTGGACGATGGTGTAGGCTTTCTGCCCCTCTGTTTTGTCTCCGGTTTTCGCTTCTCTCTGCACCAGCCAGTCCTCTACAAACGGTCGGTCTTCCTCATGGAACATCGCCGCAAATCTTTCACGAAAAGCCGGATGGGAGAGAGCGGCATCGAGCCGTCTATGGAATTGATCGAGCTGCCGGTACACTGCCACAAGGAAATCCTCCGGGGTCTGTGCGTCAACAGGGTATTGGCCGGCGCACAGGCGTCCGCCACACTGACGGCATTTGCCCACCGCGCAGAGCCGATGGCCGCTCAGGTCCGCAAGACTTTTGTAGTCCAACTCCCAGCGGATGTCCTCCATGTTCTCTGCCATGTGAAATACGATTTGGGCCACATCTCCGCTCTGCACCGGGGCGCAGGAGCAAAGAGTCTCCGGTGAATGGGTGCAGTAATGCTTTTCACACATACTATGCCGCCTCCTTGTTTCGTTCCTTTTCGCACAGATCGATGAGCCTTTGGCAGCGATCCATCTCGAAGCCGCCGATGTGGGCAAGCGGCTCGGAAAGCCGCAGCTTTTTTGCCATCCAATGATAGCCCTGCGTCCGCGTCATACCTCGCTCGCGCCAGAAACTGTCAAAGATCTGATGCGTTTCTTTTCGCTTCAGCCGAAGCGTTTCGTTGGCCAAATTACCGAGCGGCCGTGTGGTGCCTTTATGACAGCCGACGCGGGCGTTGCAGTTCTGGCATTGATAGAATTTCTCCCGTTCGATGCCGAGACGCCTTGCCGCTGCCGCTCCGTAGACCTCCGCAGCAGGGGCCAGACGGACAACACCGCCGCAATAGCGGCAGATCTTCGGGATCTCCAAATGCAGTCCCCCCTTCATGCCGCTTTCGCTGCGGGCGGCTTAGCCGCCTTGGTTACTTTCTTTTTCGCGGCTGGCGCGCGCATGACATTTTGCAGGTAATAGGCGTCCTGTGTGCTGATGGTCAACATTCCTCCTTGCGCGATGCCAAGGGTGATCGTACCGCCAAGCGCTTTCAGGCAGGATGTAAGCTGCCGTGCGCTGTACCAGTATTCGCCCGTAGGCGTGCCTGTCAGCGCGATCACCTCGATACCGGCGGAGGCGTTGCCCAGGTCGCCGGAGCATTGGAACAGCAGCTTCTGATCTTGAAAGCCCAGCCGTACCCGCCCATCCGGAGCGACGGACATGACCGAGGATAGCGCGTCGCGCATTTCCTTAATGTCCGTGAGTACGGTGAAGCGGTTCGTGATGGTCTTCAGCAGCGATTCCGTGTCGATGTAACCACCGTCCATAAGGCGCGAGCTGAATAGAAAGTTTTCTTTGAAAAAGACAATGCTTTTTCCCGTGGTTCCGACGCGGAACACATCCTCATCCCCGCACATCCCGGCGAGCTTTCCCAATGAGGACGCAGGGATCAGCAGGCTGATGTCTCCCGTGCTCTGATCGTCGCCCTTGGCGGTCACGATGCAGCTCCCGTTGCTCCCTGCCGCACGCAGGCCCGTGCTGGTAAACATCAGGTTCACGCAGCGCAGCAGCGGCTTGCTCTGGTCCTGTGCCGTAGCAAAAACGGTATGCTGCGCCATGGAAGGCACGCCGCTGACCTTGACGGTATCCTCCGGGAATGGCAAATCGGGTTTGGGGAAGGCCCCCATATCCCACACATCCACGCTGTAGCCCGCGGTGCCGCTCGTAAGAACCATGCGTCCGCGGTTTTCTCTGCGGCAGAGCTCCGCCGTTTCCTCCGGAAGGCGCTGGAGCATTTCCGCAAGCGTTTTAGCGGTGAAAACGAGAGCGCCATCCTCATGAACGGTGCAGGGCAGCTTTTCCGCCAGCGAGACCTCGAGATTCGTAGAGGTGACGGTGAGCATACCGTCCGCGCTGTCCGCCTCCAGCAAAACACCCTTGAGAACATCCAGCGGGGAGTCCGGCGGCGCGATGGTCGATGCGCGCTTTACTGCTGCAAGCAGTTCGGCGCGGTTGGTGGTTATGTGCAAATGATCTCCTCCTTTAAGCGGCGAAATCGAAGATCGACAGCTGGTTTTCATCAACCTCTGCCACTTTCGACCTCTGCTTCTTCTTTTCTTCCTGTGTTCTTGCGAGCAGTCCTTCGTAGAGCTCCCGGCTTGCCGCAGTCTGCACGGATCGCGTGCCGTCGTCCACGGCTGCCGGCGCGAAATTCGAAGCAGGCAGGGCGGATTCCTTTGCCGCAGGCTGTACTGCCGCCTTTCGATTGGGGTTGACGACTGCCATTTTCTTGAATGCCGCAGCGATATCCTCCACATTGTCCCGTATGCCTGCTGCCAACTCCTTCGCCATCTGCGAGGTCAAGTCCTTGACGTCACTCATGGCGGCAAGTCCCTCCTCGCTGAAGGTCCCTTCGATGATGCCTGCGACCGCCAGCTTCGAGGCCATCAGCTTCATCGCCTTGGCCTGCAGGGTGTCCGCATAATAGAGCATATACACCTCCACCTTTGGCTCCGTCTGATTGATACGCCACGATCGGCGCGACGCCTGCCGCAGTGTAAAGAGGTTATAGCCCATCGAGTAGAAGATGATGGTGGTGAAGGCATTGAGATCCAGGCCGGTCTCCACGCAGCGAGGATTTGTGATGAGGACCTGCAGGCCGTTTTTGACCCGCTTATCCACCCACTCCTCGCGTTTCTCCGTGGCGATCTGCGGCGCGAGGATCTCTGTGCGGTAGCCGTTTTCCTGCAACAGCTTTAATAGCTTCTGCTGCGAATCCGTGCGCGTCCAGCTGGTGTAGATCAGCACGCGCTCACCGTTCGCCGTCTTCTGCCGCACGAGCTCCAGCACCTTTTCCTCTTTAGGGAACAAGCGTGAGAAGTCTCCGCAGCTTTTGGGCGTTACGATTGGCATTCCCGTAATGGGATGAATGACCTCCGGCTGATCGTAGGGCTGGTCCGGGTAGACCGTCAGCAGGTTGAGATAAGCCGAGAGGATCTTCTGCGCGGCTTTTCGATCATTTTTCAGGACCTTCTGGAGAACCTTCTGCACAGCCTGATAGCACTCCCCAACGTCCTCCGGCATATCCAACGCCACAGGGATCTCCTCATAGCTCGGCAGATCCTTTCCCATGTCCGACAGGGACAAAAAAGCCGTGTATTCCAGCAGAAAGCGCGAAAACACCAGCGGCGAAACGCCGGGAAGCTGGCGTGTGCGCGTTTTCCGCTTACTGGCACGCCGGTTGGCGTTATACTCCGCGTCCCTTGTTTCGTAAGCATTTTCCACCACACCGTACTCCGCGTCAAAATCGCCGGGACTGCCATACTGCTTTCCATCCTTGAGCATAAGCCCGGGGACGATGCGGTAGAGCAGGTGAAAAATGCCGGAGGAATAGCCATTGATGAGGGTCGCCGTCATACCGACAAAGAGCTTGGAGGCGCCGTACAGCTCCGCCATTGCGTCACCCTGGCCGCTGGCATTGTTGTATTCGTGCAGCTCATCGCAGAGGAAGGAGCCGATCCTGCCGTGCAGCTTTTTCTTGATGTAGGTGCTCAGCGGATAGCGCCGCTGTGCGCCGCGAACCGGATAGTAACCGTCCGGATCCTGCTCGAGCTGTGCGAGCTGGCCGCAAACGTGCGCGTTTTTCGTGCGCTTGAGATGAGCTTCGGCGCCATAGCGGTGTACCCATCCGTATTCGCCGATTTTGACCCATTCCATCCGTCTGTCCGGATTGACCGCCGACCATAGCGGAGTGCCGCATTTAGGACAAACATGGTTTTTCTTATGCTCCTTCTGAAAGAAGAACTGATCGGCTGGTACGGTGTAGTGCGTCCCGTCCTCGCTGATGTCCATTTCGATGACCGCGCCGCAGTCAGGGCAGAGGAACGCGCGGCGGCGTTCATTCCATCGCACGGCGGGATAGCGCATATAGCCGTCCCGCGCCCGCTCCTTGGAAAAGACCGCGTACACACTCTTATCGCCCTGCTCGTAGAGAGCATAGAGCCGGTCCAGCTCTGTGATGCTGTGCACCACCATGGCATAGGTGTCCGGCAGCGTTTCTCCGATCTCACGCACCCATTTTCGTGTGACGTGGGAGGGGCACATGACGATGCCGAAGGACTTCTCCGCGCCGCGCCCCCTCTGTGCAGCCCATAAGCCATGCAATGCGCCGAGGGCGGTCGAGCCGATCTTCGTCTTTCCGGACCCGCATTCCGCGATGATGAGCGCCGTCTGCCTGCGGTCAAGCTGCCGCTTGACGGCCTCTGCCACCGCGAGCTGGGCGTCATAGAGGGAATAACCGGCCCGCTGCGTGATAAAGTCGTTGATGGACAGCACTTCATCCGAGAGCGGTTCGCTGGCAGGATCAAAGAGCGGCATGAACTGATTGCGGATGCGGTCCGCGACGGTCACGCCAAAGGTATTGAGGTACCCTGTGACATTGTTGACATCGGTAAAGCCGTCCGGCGCACCGGAAACCGCGCCGGGGATCTGAATAAGCCCTGCCTTCAGCCCTTTCTCCAGCACCTCAATGACATTCCTATCCTCTACTGCCAGCTCCAGCACCCATGCGTCGATCCGCTCCTTTTGCGAGATGACCTCCAGCTGCCGGAGGTCTCCTCGGCTTTGGAGAGAAGCGAGCACATAGTCCTGAAACGCCGGAATGAGCGGCGCTGCCGTTTTGTGGTCCAGCTCCTCGAAAAGGCGTGTTCGGTCTCCCTCTGGGCAGAAAATATAGCACTTTCGCGGCTGCTCCGATCTTTCAAGCGTTCGTTCCTCGCCGTCGTCCTGTTGACGGTCCTCCTGCGCGTCGTCGCTGGCCATGAGCGTTGCCACGGCATACACACCGTCGTGAGTCAGCTGCCGCCGATACCCTTTCAGAGAGCTTTGCAGCAGCCGCACCGTATCGTTTTGGGTGGCCTCTATGGTCGCGCCGCCGTAGATGGCGTCCGCCATAGCCCGAACCATCTCGGGGTATCCACCGAAGCGGATCGCACAGATCACGCCTCCTTTTTCGTTGCGATCGAGCACCACTGTATCGGCATAGGCGGATAACCGTACCTGCGCCGCCGGATCATAGTAGCTCAGCTCGATCAGCTTGCTATTTGACATTCATTTGCTTGCTCCTTTCGATTTTGAGACAAAAAAGACCGCAATCGCTCCTATGAGCAATTACGGTTTCGTTCTTGTCCTTTATTGAATTCCAGTTCGTTTGAGTCTGACGGAGGGCGCAATAACCCCCTTTCTGTCGCCGTTCCTCCCTAACTTACTCCGCCCTAACTTACTTCGCCCTGAAATACAGCCTCATTCTACCATCCCGCCGCCTGCCTGTATAGTTGGAGTTTTTCCATAGCTTTGGAAGCAGGATATACTTGCTTTTTCGTGTTCGCACGTTCACGATCAGCGGCACATTCCTCTCAAATCATTGCTCTTTCTGTTGGCAATATGTGTTTTATCACATATAATGGGTTACAGAGAAAGTGCGGTGGATGTATGGACTACACGGTGGAATACTATGAGAAGGATGATGGAAGCAGACCTGCGGAGGAATTCATTTTCTCGCAGGATAATGTATTCTTACTATACTCCATGATCCAACTCGATGATCCAACTCGCGGCCATGCAAAATTATTCTTTTATTGCGTTGCTATCTAGATATTCCTCAAAGAGACTCTCTTTGGTCAAGTAGTCTTTTACAAATTCCACGAAAGAATAAGTGACAGCGTTGCCATGCGGCGGTGTTCCAACTCGTCCTTGGTGATGGAGAAACCATTGACCTGTCGAAAGTCCCATTCGACAGCAATTTCGATAGCTTTCCGCATGACCTGAGGCTGGCTTGACCAGTCTGCGGATAACTGGTGACGGGCATCCAGATAATTTTGAATATTCTCTGCGGGCATAGGCTCACTCGCTCCATCTGCCACGGTGTTGAAGGAGTGAGTAATCTCTGGAGAAATCACTGTGGAAATTTTTGTTGTATGCACCAGCCGAATTGTCCCCACTGTGCCGCCTTTCTCTCGGCCATCGTAGACGGCAATTACACGATTAGACCGCTCGACCATACTCCCATAGCCTCTATCATTCTACGTACTCCAAACCTTTCTCCGCACACCAACGGATCGCAAGCTCTCGGTATGTCTCCGCCAGATAGTCGTACCAACGCTGTTCCAGCCCATGATAGCGCACCGACTGCTTGAACCGGCGAAACGCACCTTTTCCCCTGATGGTATAGGCAAGTTCTTCCTGTGCCTTTCCGGGAGAGAACTGATCAATGAAGTCCTCCATGATACGGTACTGATGGATCTCGTGCTTACTTGGGAATCGAAGATACCGTTCCGGTGCGTTTTCGATCTCAGCGGCAAAGGTCTCATCCATCTCGCCGGTCATCAGGGAATCGGCAAGATAGACAGTCTCTCCGGTCTTTGTGTCCCAAAAACTCGTGAAAACGTCATCCGCCTCTTCGATCGCCTGGATGACCTGTTGCAGTCGGATTGTCATTTTTCACAGCACCTCTTCCTCAATAATACCGTAGTCGATCAGAATATGCATATGGTCCTATTTTACCGCAAAGCAAAACCATGCACAACCGGATGCGAGACTATTCTTTCAGTTTACGGGAGGATCGTGTTCGCTTTCATCCCAGGGTCCGAGACCCGAGGTTTTCCCGTTCACTTTGATTGCCCATCATCGGTATGAAAAGAAAATACTTTTCATCTGAAAACTTTACTTGAAACGCAAGTTGTCAGATGGTATACTACAATCAGGCAATTGGAAAAGAGGGAGGTCTGCTCATGGACAATGAAGGGCTCACGCAGTATACCCGTATCGCCATATCCCTGGCAGAGCGCATCGCCTCGGGCCAGCTGAAGGAAGGAGACAAGCTCTCTGGCCGGTCCAAGCTCTCACCGGAGTACAATGTCTCCCCGGAGACCATCCGCCGGACCCTGCGGCTGCTGGCGGATATGAAGGTAGTGGAGGTGAAGGAGCAGAGCGGTGTCTATGTCCTGTCCGCCGACAATGCCCGTCGCTATCTCCACAACTTCGCGGATCAGACCGACATACGGGGAAAACAGCAGCAGCTCAAGGAACTGCTGGTCCGTCAGGAACATCTGAACCGTCAGATGGCGGCCCTGTGCCGGGATATTTTGGACGAGACCAGCCAGACGCCCGACGCCCTGCCCAACTACTACTGCCGCATTCCAGACGACTGGCCCCACAGCGGCACCACCGTTGGGGCCCTGCGGTTCTGGCAGGCTACCGGTGCCACCATCGTGGCCATCCGCCGCGGCCTGTCCTACATCGTCTCACCCGGTCCCTATGCCGAGCTGTACGCCGGCGACGCGGTGATCTTCGTGGGCGGCGTCAAGGCCCGTGAGGCCGTGTCCCACTTTTTCGCGAACCCGTAATTTTCCCGGCCCCGGCCGGTTTACGAAAGGAGTTATTCTATATGGTACACAACGAAATACATGCCATCGACTTAGGCATCATCGCCGCCTATCTCATTGCCATGGTGGTCATCGGTGTAGTGGTGGTGAAAAAGGTACAGAGCACCGACGACTACTATTTGGGCGGACGTTCTTTCGGCCCGCTGGTGCTGATGGCCACTGTCTGCGCCACCATCATTGGCGGCAGCGGTCTGATGGGTCGCGCCGGTGTGGCGTATTCCAGCGGCTTCAAGGCCATTATGACGGCGCTGCCCTATTTGCTGGGCATGTTCATTTTCTCTGGCTTTGCTGGACGTATCTCTGCTGTGGGCACCACCTTCAACGTCACCTCTATCCCCGACCTGTTCGAGCAGCGCTTCGGCAAGACCGCCAAGGTGATCCTGGGCTGCCTCATCGCCTTTACCATGATGGGTACCGTGGCCTCTCAGGTGACGGCCACCGCCACCATCATCAACATGCTGGGCAATGAAGTCGGCATCTCCTACGAGGTGGGCGCGCTGATCGCCTGCGCGGTGTTCATCATCTACACCGCCACCTCCGGCCTGTTCGGCGTCATCTATACGGACGTGTTTCAGTTCGTCATGTTGATCCTGTTCGTGTACATCATGATCCCGACGGCATCCCTTGCCAAGCTGGGCGGACTCTCCGTGTTTCTGGAGAACCTGGCCCCGGAACTGTCCACGCCCTATGTGGACGGCAGCATCATCGGTGATATCATCACCTACTTTGTCTTTACCTTGGCCGGTGCGGAGATGTGGCAGCGAGCCTTTGCCGCCAAGAGCCAAAAGGCTGCCAGAGAGGGCCTGTTCCTGGGTACTTTCGTCTACGGGCTCACCATCCCTCTGGTGTGGTTTATGGGTGTGGTGGCCCATCAGCTGGTCAGCGCCGATAAGATCGCCCAATATGGCTCCACCGACGCCGTGGTGCCCGCCCTGGCCATTGAGATTCTGCCGGTGGGCCTGACGGGTCTTGCTCTGGCGGGTATCCTGTCGGTCATCATGTCCACGGCGGACAGCTATCTCATCGTCTCCGTCCAGACCTGTGTCCACGATATTTATAAGGTCTTCAAGCCCGATATCCCCGAGAAGAAGGAACTGCGCTTGACCCGCGTGTTTGCCTTCGTCCTGCCACTGGGCGCACTGGTCATCGCTCTGTACATCAAGAATGCCTATAACATCCTCATGTTCGCCTGGAGCTTCTATGCCGCCGCCGCGGGTCTGCCTGCCTTCGCAGCCCTGTACTGGAAGAAGGCCACCAAGGCCGGCATTATCTCCGGCATGGCAGCGGGCTTTGTGGTGTGCGTTGGTTGGAAGCTTATCGGCACCCCCTTTGGCCTTGGTCCCACGGTGCCAGGCGCTATCGCCTGCGCCGCCGCACTGGTGGTCGTCAGCCTTGTCACTTACAGAAAGGCTCCCGCGCCTTTCCTGGATCCCTATCACAAGACGGCAGAGATTGCCTGAACAAGATTCCCGATCGAGTAGGATAGTCATCCGTATCCTTCGATACAGTGATCCATTCCATTTCTCGATGCTCCTCTTCATGCCCGCCATACTATAATAGCATCTATTACGCTGTCGGTTCCGGTTCCTCCGCCAAGTGTATCTCCCAGCGTCTCGACATTGATGGAAGGAGTTTGCGACGCCGTATTGCAAAATTCTGACACTTTCGATATAATACCGTCACATCCCAGACTAAAATATATGACAACAGGAGAGAACACATCATGAACAAGACTGAAATGATCGCCGCAATGGCCGAGACCAGCGGTCTTTCCAAGAAAGACTGTGAGGCTGCGTTGACCGCTTTCCTCACCGCCACGGAGAGTGCGCTGAAATCCGGCGATAAAGTGCAGTTGGTTGGTTTCGGCTCTTTCGAGGTCAAAGAGCGCGCCGCCCGCATCGGCAGGAATCCCTCTACCGGAGCCGAGATCAACATCCCCGCGTCCAAGGCACCTACCTTCAAGCCCGGAAAGGCTCTCAAGGACGCAATCCAGTAAATTAAATAAGCACCCTCTCGTACACAAATAATTTCCACAAAATAGTAACTCGTTTGAACAAACGCAGGGGCAAAAGACCTTTCTCCGGTCCTTTGCCCCTGCGTCTTTTGTGAGTCTATTTTTCAATAGACCCTTTGTCATCTGATTACTATGCCGGCTTTCTGTTGGAAAAGCGGGTCAGCCTTCGTCAAAGAAAGCAATCTACATGCCGATCCTTCCGGATGGTTCGTAAGCGCCTACAGCTTAGACCACTCAGGGATAATTTCATTTATCGGCACGCTTATCTATTCTGCTCACTGCTAAAGTGTAGGGATCAAGGCTGAGCACCGGCTTGCGGCTGACAAGCGCATAGGCAAGAGCCTTTTCCTCGGCAGGGCCTGCCGCGGACGCCCCGCTGTCAAAAACCGTCAGTATTAAATCGGACTGATCGATGATACGCTGATAGGCCAGTAACTGCGCATCCGGTTGGGCGCGCAGGCTGATACAATCAATGTGGGTGCAGTCCTCAAGCATTTTGAAATACCGCTCGCGCAGATAGGGCGCCCACTTCGTTGCCTGCCCCTCGTGAGGGAGCTTACAGAACAGCATCAAATCGGGGTCCGTTTTCCGCAGATCATTGATCTGCTCGGCCGCGTACAGGCCGATACCGTAATCACAGGCGACAAAGAATTGTGTTACATCCTGCTGCCGAAGCTCCATGATTCTCTGTAAAAGCTCCAGCTTCATACGGCAGCACTGTTTCTCATCCTCGTCGAAGCCCCATTTGAAACAAATCACATTCTGTCCAAAGATCGCGCAGCGTCGAATATTTTCTTCCAAGTATTCTCTCCGCCCTTGGTGATTATTGTCGCACCATATATTACGATAATAGTTATTAAAATGCAACGATTTTTTAAAGTATAATATACGAAAAATCGCGGACGGTGGAGACATGACAGACATTCTTGGAATCATTAAAAAGCAGCGTGAGGCCCGCGGCTGGTCAGAGTATCAGCTTGCCGAGCGCTCCGGTCTGCCGCAGTCTACGATCTCTTCGTGGTACAAAAAGGACATGATGCCCTCCTTCGCATCACTGGAAAAGATCTGCGAAGCATTCGGCGTCACGCTTTCGCAGTTTTTCTCAGATGGCGAGGAAAGCGTGGCTTTGACTGCTTGCCAGCGTGAAATGCTGGAGAAATGGAATTGCCTGACGGCGGTGCAGCAGTCGTCCTTACTGAACCTGATGGATTCCATGCGGTCGTAACGAAGCAGATAACTTGATAAAATGAGAAAAGCCGCAGGCGGGGCAAAGCTCCCGCCTGCGGCGATTATTACGCTCGCGGCTGTATTACCACTTGCTCATGATCTTTCCGAACACCTGAAGTTTTTCATCATCATAGCGCTGCACGACCAGCATCACATTTTCCCCCACCATGAAATCGGAGTCCTCATGCTGGTAGGAGTAGTTGCACATACAGACCACGCCGTCGGGCAGATTGCAGAAAACACCACCGCCGTACTTGCCGGAGATGACCGCAAGGCGTCTGCAGCCTACCGGATGGCGCTGCTCCGCTCCAAGGAAGGGATTGGTCTCTATCTCCTTGATGGAAATGATAAGTTCATCTTTCTTAGGGTCATAGACCTTGACGATGCAATCGAGCACTACACCCGCGTGATACTTATTGCGCAGGTCGGGAATTGCCGTATAGCTTATCTCGCGCTGCGTAAGGTCGATATCATGTCCATAGCACTCTGCAAGGCAGCGCCGGGGGCCCACCGCCATAAGCTGGCATTTCACGCGCGCTCCAATGCTATGCAGATCCTCGCGGTGGGCGAAGAAGTAACGCTGGCTGCGGCTCGCAAGGCGACGGGAGCCAACGGCGAAGCCTGCCTCACGCTCGACCTTGATGATAATGAAGTCGATCTTTGCACCGACCATATTTTGCAGCACGTAATCAGGTCGTTCTTCCCCCTCCTCCCACATCTCCGTTTCGGGGATCATGATACGCACGCGGTAGGGAACCACAATGGCGCAGTACATGGTGAGCTTTTCCCTCCTCTCCGTCTTTGGGTTCCAGACATAAATGGAGCGCGGATCAACGCCGATGATCGTGCCGGTAAGGGCGCTGCGGCCGCGGTAGGAGGCGTAGATGGAGTTCCACTCCTGCCGCTCCTCCGGCGTCAGGCCGCGGTCAAGCTCGTTGAATTTCAGCTCAAAGAAGAGCTGTCTGTCGCTCTTTACAGCCGCCTTTGTCCGCCCGGACTGCACAGACGGCACGGACGGCGCAGGTCGTACGGGCAGCACGATTGACGTGGGCTGCGCAGGTGCCTCCTCTTCGGGCACCTCCCTGCGCGGCTCCCGGAAGCCCCAGTCATCCTCCTCAGCGTCGGGAAGAGTATCGTTCTTTGCAGGCACGGCCTCCGGCTCCTCGGAGAGATCGATGCTGTACGACGGAAGCTCCGATGTGGCTTCGTGCAGCTCCGGGAGCCTCCCGGGCGTCATATTCACATCACTGAGGTCTGTATCCGCCGCAGACCGCTCTGCGCCCTCGATGTAGGCATCTAGCACGCTCTCCAACGCAGCGGAGATCGCGCTGCTCTCGGAGAGCGCGGAGTCGTCTGCTCCCGCGAGGTCTTCATCAGCAGCGTCAGGTGTTTCCTCTGCGGTAATTTCTTCTCCACTTTCGGTAGGGAGCTCTTCACCGGCAGCCTTTTTGGCCGTCTTTCTGCCTGTGCCCCTTGCGATGGGCGCTTCTACGCCGGCTCCCAGCGCGTCAGCATTGGGCGGAGGCCCGCTCTGTACAGCCTCTCCGGTGTCTGTCACCTCGGTCTCATCGACCACGGCGGTCTCAGGGACTTCCTCTTCTGGGATGATCTTTTTTCTTGCCATTGCTGTTTCCTCCTGAAGTTATATTTTTTCCGGCTCGCGAGAGCCAAAAAAGCGATGGGTGCCGTCCTCCTGACGGACGGCGAAAATATGGTGACGGGGAAGCTCGATGCCATGGCTGTTCGGCCGGTCCGAGATCCAGATAAGCCTCTCCCCTTTCATGCGCTGTATCGCCATAATGCGATACGGGGTATCCATCCACGCGACTGTGTGGAGAAAGGACAGCTTCCCGGTCTGCCCTGTGAAGCGAAGCAGGCGGGGCGGCTCCAGCCGTTCGCAGGAAAAGAACTCCGGCTCGCAGTATGTCAGCTCCAGCATGACGTCAACGGCCTCCAGATAGCGCTCGTCTACCGTGCGCTTGCCGTAGCAGACCACATCCTCCTGAAAGTACACGAAGTTTGTCCCCGTCCGAAGCTGACGCAGCATAACATCCATTCGGTGCTGTGAGATCTCAAATTGCCCCTTCCGGTAATGCTGGACGGTGAGCGAATATAGCTGGCGCAGGCGTATATACTTGACCTGCTTGAGCACGGAAAGGATGTACTTTTGTTGATCGGATAGCAGCATAGGGATCTCCTCCTTCACGCCGTAGAGGAGAGCGAATTGAGATACGGGTCGATCAGCAGGTCGCTCTCACCCTCGGCAATACAGTTGAACAGCACAGCCATGATGTAGGCCGTGCTGTTCCTCACGTTTTCTTCTCGATTTTCGCGCAGCTTATGCTCCACTTCCCGCAGGATCATGCCGTCCAGCCGCCGCAGCCTTGCCCGCACGCGGCTCTGCGGCAGCGTGGCGTTGCCGATGCGGTAGCTGTCCGCGTAATAAAGGCGCTCAATGGCGTTTTCAAATACCAGCGCCGTTTCCGGTGGGAAGTAGGAAAGCTCGCACTTGTCCAGAATATCCAGAAAGTCCTCTTCTCTTTCCTCGTCCGTCAGTCCGTCGCGCGCGTGTGCGGGACATGACAGACTGACTTTGATCTGACTACGATCTATTTTTCTTTTTTCTTTCTTACTTGGCAGCATACTCTGCGGTTCTGGAGCCGCAGGTTCCGCGTTTCTTGAAGCACGCATTTCGCGGCTCTTGGGACGCAGCTCCTGCGGTTCTTGCGCGGACGCACCATCGCCTGTGCCCTCAAGAGGCGCAGGATCGGCAGTTCTTGAACCGCAGTTCTCCTCCGGCGCGGTAAAGGGCGCGCTGGCGTAGGCAGGATCGTCCTGCGGTGTCACATAGGCAAGATAGATCTGATTGGCGTCGCCGCGGCCGCAGCGTTTTTCCCACACAAGCTCCAGCTCCACGAGCTTCTTGAAGGCTGCCGTCACGCGCTGCTCACAGATCCGCAGCTCCGTGGCAAGCGCCCTGCGGGGGAAGATCACAAAGACCTCGCCGCGCTCGTTGACCCATCCGTTCCTGCGAGAGAGCTGGAAGCGGTTCAAGAGGAAGGTGTAGGTCACCTTGGCGTCCAAGCTCATCTCGCAGTAGCGGGGATCGGAAAACAGCCAGCGGGGCATCTGCATGTGGTAGATGCTCTGCACATCGGTCTGGACCATCAGCTGAAAGGATGGCCGCTCTTTCATTTTCGCTGCCCTCATGGTGGGGACCTCCTGTTTTTTGATTTTAGGAATGTGAATATAAAGAGAGACAGGAGCCGCAACGGTCTCTGTCTCATGTTTCACTATGCAAGCCAACGGATGGCTTTATGGAGTAGGGGAGATCGAAAGAAAGCGGTTTTGCGTTGACAAACTGCTACCGTAGTATTATAATCTGTCTACTACCACAGTATTACTTTTGAAAGCAGGTGAGCACATGGCAAACGACCTTGCCATTTACCACGGCTCGCAGCAGATCGTGGAAGTGCCGCAGTTCGGCGTTGGAAAACCGTATAATGATTACGGGCAGGGCTTCTACTGCACGGAAAGCTCCGAGCTCGCAAAAGAGTGGGCCTGCCCGGTCAAAAATGATGGTTACTGCAACTGTTATGAGCTTCATCTGGACGATCTGCAGGTGATGCGCCTGACGCATGGCGAATTCAATATTTTAAGCTGGCTTGGCATTCTCCTCACGCACCGGAGGTTCGACATCAGCTCCCCGGTCGCGCAAGGGGCAAGGGACTATATCCTCTCGCACTTCCTGCCGGACACCTCCGGCGTGGATGTGATGATCGGCTACCGTGCCGACGATTCCTACTTCTCCTTTGCCGAGGACTTTGTGAGCAACACCATTTCGCTTCGGGACCTGAACATGTCCATGCAGCTTGGGACATTGGGCGAGCAGATCGTATTGCTCTCCAAGCGGTCCTTTGGACACATCGAGTTCACCGGCTATGAGGTCGCGGACTATCGGGAATACTACTACAAGCGCTTTGAACGGGATCAGAAGGCCAGAGCCGATTACGCCCGCCGGAAGAAAGCCTTACAGCAGCTCACAGAGGATATTTTTATCCTCGACATCATCAGGGAGGGCATGGACAATGACGATCCGCGCTTACGACTCCAACTATCTCTCTAAGGCGTCCCGCGCACTCGGTGCGATGCTCCACGATGCCGTTTATCAGTTTGGTATGGACGGTGGTACATTTCTCGACCTTTTTATCCAATCCGGCGTTGCCGAAGCGTTTGAAAGCGGCAGCCCCAAATACATTGCGGGAAAAAGTGGACTGGAGCTTTATCTGGAGGTCATGGAACGAACGACCGGACGCGGCGTGCAAGCGCAGGCCGAGGAGAGCTATGAGCGCAGCGACGCCTACTGGGTGGGCTGGATGCTGGCACATTATCAGTGGTACTCCGGTCACAGCTTCCGTAGCATTCTGGATACCGTTCCATACGATGAATTAGCTGGGCTGTACGGAACGCTCCATGAGGCGGATATCCAGAAAGCCTATGAGGTCATGGACACACACTTTTCGCAGAGCATGTGCGCCTTAAAAGCTGCAAGAAAGCGTGCGGGACTGACACAGGAGGAGCTATCCGAGCGCTCCGGCGTTTCGCTCAGCGCGCTGCGTGCCTACGAGCGCCGCGGAAAGGATCTCAGCCGCGCACAGGCCGAAACCGTGCTGCGTCTGGCAAATGCCTTGAAATGTGAGATTCCTGATATTCTCGACTGATCTTAGGAGGCCGGACGGCCTCCTTTTCCTTTTGTGCAGGGCTCTCGCTCCCGCCTTCGTCAGATCCCTCGGCCGGGCGGTATCCGGCTATGCTCGTCGTCCAGCTCCTCAAGCTCCGGGGCATCGTCCCCGGCGATCTCAGACCGGGACATCTCTACAAGCCCGATGTCGTCCGGCGCAGTCCCTTTCATGTCTGGAAAGTCATAGATGCACGACGCTCCGGACGTCTGCCGCGGCATGGGCGGTGATTTGTGCTGCCGCACAGCGCCATGCTCTCCATACGCCGGCATCTGCGACGCGCAGGAGGCCGGGGCGTATGAGTGGGGCCGCTCCTCTCCAAGCGCAGCCTCCTGCGTCGGGAGGTGTCCCCCTTTCCGCTGTGCAGAGTCAGGCGGATATTCCCGCTGCGTGGGCGCGCTTTTTTTCGGCGCATGCTTTTCGTTTTCCTCTTCACGCCTTTTCCATTCCGGTACATAGTCAAAGACGCTGCACTTGCTCAGCTCCCCATACGCAGGCAGCTCCTCCAACGCGATTTTATAGAGCTGTGCAGGCTTATAATGGTTGAACATCACGATGCACTTGTGCTTATCCAAGCGTGCAAATTCGTCCGGCTGAATGAGGTCTCGCTGGATGTTGCTGCGTGTTTGCGAATAGGGACGGGTGGTATTATAAATCGGGAAGAACAGCGGAGCGAGCGGGTACTGGTTGTTGGTAACAGAAATCGTGACCTTGCCGCACTTTTTAGCGAAGTATTCGGCGCTGGTCATATCGTTGCAGCCCATGTAGAGCGTCATATCAAAGGAGCCGAGCTGATTTTCCCACTCCTTCCCCGGATACTTTTCCTGCCATTGGGAGAGTGACTGCACCGCCACCTGCACGGACATATTGAAGCCGCGGATGGAGTTGAAGACATCGGAGATGCCCTCCATATAGCCGATGTTGAGGTATTCCTCCAAGCAGAAGCTTGTCAGCACGGGAAGGCGTCCGCCGTGGAGGCGCGCGTAGTTGGAGAGCTGGGGGAAGGTCAGAGAGAAAAAGAGAGAGCTTAAAAAGCGGTAAGCGCTGTCCTGTGCGGAGATGATGACGAAGTAGGCGCAGGGCCTTTGCCCCGGGAGCAGCAGATCCACATCATGGTTGCGGGTGATCTTATCCACCAGCGGGTTTTGGAACACCGCGAGACGGTTGCCAAGTCCGATGATGATGTTGCCCCAAAGGTTTTCTCTCGCCTTTAGGAAGAGCCCGTGGGGGCCCTTGGCCGGATGCTCCGGCGGAAGCTCCGCCAGCGTGCGGTTGATCTCGTTGACGCTCTTATAGGCGAGGATCTTATAAACATCACCAAGGCTGCGCTGCTCCAAAGGAAGCAGGTTTCCACGTTCGTCCTTTTTATTACAGACATAGTGGATCAGCGCCATGAGAAGGTTCAGCTCCGCACGGCTCCAGAAGTCGTCGGCTTCCTTGGGGCCGGAGGTATTTTGAATGATGGTGTTCGCCACGGTGGTCACAAGGTCGGGGTTGGTATCCAGCCCCGCAAGGCAGTTCCAGCCGTCCGAGTGCGCCATATCGAGGAAATTGACCGCCTTGACATAAAAGCCCTTTTTCCGAAAGTATGGCGCCATCATTTCAAAAAGCTCGGCCTTCGGATCAGTCGCAATCACAGACTCCGGAGCGCCGCTGCTGCTTCGCTGTGCGCAGCCCATGAGGAAGGGAATGATAAAGCCCCTGGACTTATAAGAGCCTGGGGCGCCAATACAGAGGATGTTGTTGTTCTCACCCGGCTTCATGCGGTGAGCGACATAGGAGGAATACCTGTCGGGGTCATCGGGATGCCTCTTGATGCGGCCGAGGAGCATACCCGTAACCTCCCCGCCGCCGCCGAGCTCCAAATGCTCGCCAAGCTCTCTTTTCGTCGCAAAGCCGGAGGTGCCGTGAGTCCCCTCCGGGAGAATGTCAAAGCCGCGCGGATCACGGGTAAAATGATAGCCGGAAAACCATTTGTAGCCCTTCCTTGTGAGCAGGCAGATCAAAAGGAGGATCACAGCCGTGGTGCCAAGCCCGAAGGGTGTAAGCACCACAAAGAAATTCTTGAAGGGGTTGAGCACCCAGATGCTCTCCACCTTCTCGCCGGTCATGTGAAATACGGATTCCTTTCCGAGCCGCAGGGAGTTGAGCAGCATCCCATAGAAGTACCAGCCGAGGCCGCCGAGCACGGCGTACAGCGGCACACGCGCTTTGTTGCGCTCATACCAGCTGCCCCATCTATTTGCAGCGAGGTCCTCTATCTTTTCCAAGAGCTTTGATAAGCGGGGCATTGACGACATCTCCCTTCTTCGTGAGGAATTGTGTGCAGGGCGGCTCATAGAGAGCCGGTGTGTGACCGAATAGCTTTGTCAGCACGCCGTCCGTGACCTTATAGACGGTGGCATAGCCGGGATCGGCATAGCGTGCCAGCAGCACTGCGCTGCCCTGCGCGTCCAGCGCGGCAAGGGCAATGGGAAGACAATTCCGCTCTCTCGCCATTCTGATCGCGGCGTCGATCCGTCGCAGCTCCATATCCGCACCGATCACAAAGGGATGACCGTTGTAGAGGGCGTCCCATGCGGGGGCGTCCTCCGGCGGAGGCTGATAGGCGGAGCGAAGCATGAGCCGCGCCAGCTTTTCACGGTAGTACGGCACGGCCATGATCTGAAGCTGGCGTGCGCCGGTCTCGTCGCAGGAGAGCAGATGGATCGGGTAGTGCAGCTCGCGGTAGGCCTCACTGTAACGGATCAGCTTTCCCTCGCTCTTTTTCCCGCGCGCCTTCAGCTCCTCAAGAATGCACCCATAGCTTGGACCGGCAAAGAAGAACGCGCGCCGGGTATCCTTGCCGAAGTTGGTGTGGTTATGGAGCGCCGAGAGCTCATCGTTGACTGCCATGCGCCCGATGCCGGGACAGACATAATGCGCGGCAAAGTAAATGCCGCCTAAATGGGCGATGGCGCCGACTCGTGCGCTGCCCCATGGATTGTGTCCGTGATTTCGTGTGATCGAGGTAATAAGAAGTGACGGCCTCTCTCCGTCGCCACCCACCGATGTCGTAAACACATCGACGCCTGCATAGTAGGCGGTCAGCACCAATTCGGATAATCGAAGACGCCGCTCAATGGCGGCATCATGGTAGGAAATACGCAGGCCGGGGATAACTCCGTTGAGAAGCAGCTCAACGAAAGCTCTGCCTTTATTGGTGAGGAGCAGGGTGCCGCTCCGCTCGTGCGTTTTGATAAATCCCATCGTCATCAAATTCTCTCGTTCTTCCTTTGTGGAAACGCCATTTAAGCTATTGGGCTTAATATTTTGACACCAGCAAAGCAAGCGCAGAACGTCAATATCCCGCACACTGAAAAGCACACCGCGCACCTCCCTCTCTTTCCTGCGAACGCCGAAATCATTCTTGCGCCGATGCCGGCGCAAGAACATTTTCGGCGTTTTTCTCCGCCGCAATGCGGGGTCAACCTGCCGCCCCCGCATAGTAGGCAGATGAATACGGAAATTCCGGCACCTCACCCCCCCTAAAAAGTCAGTCACATCAAGGCTTTCAGAGCCATACACCCGCGGCAGGTCAATCGCGGCGAAAAGAGCTCTCCAAGCAGCCAAAATGAGGAGGTCACCTGCCGCGGGTTTTGCAACTTTTTCGCCAGTTTCGCGCTCAGCACCATTGTCCTGAGTAGAAGTCGCCGGAGGCATAATCGCTGGAATGCGCGGAGAAAAAGTCGTGGGCATCCTCTATGGGGAGCAGGGTAATATGGCAGCGCTCCTCTCCCTCCGTCCTCGTGGATAAAAGTGTTACGGCGAGGGTGTGCTGGTCATCGTCTGGAATGAGGCGGCCCTTGATGGCGTTGCTGACAGCCTTCCAGCCCTTGTTATCCTGGTCGAAAATGTGGCGTCCCTCTATGCCGGTGTGTTCGTCGATCACAAGCAGCGCGTGGGAATAAAACGGCAAGCCCTTTCCACATGCTTCGTACCCATCCAGCAGGCGGCGAATGGTGTCGCTCATCCAACTTGGCGTCTGATACCGACAATGCGGCAGGAGCGTATGGAGCATAATGTGAAGCCAGCCGTAGCCGAACTCCTCCACGCTGCCCGCAACCTCTACGGCGGGCAGGACCGGCTTGTGCATAAAGCCTCCCACGCCCGGCGCATACCGCTCACAGAGCTGCCGCAGCTCCAGCGTGGAGCGCTCGAAATAATCCATGGTCTGCTCCAGTGTTTTTTGCAGCTTGTTGGGGTTCATCTGCCCACCGTCGGTCAGCGCCACCAGTGAGCCGGTCGCGCTGAAGGCAGTCCCCACAAGCTCCTGAATGTGGATCAGGTCTTGCCTTGCGTCATTCATCGCTGTCTCCCTGCCTTTCTCTGCGTAAGTCGGTCGGAGAGGTCGTGATCGCTTCATACTCCTTGGGCGTCGTATAGAACGCCACCGGCACATGATTATAGCCGATGCAAAGCAGTCCCTCACCGCGTCGGAAGCGGGTGATCTGACGCACCTCGTCCTCCGAAAGATTGAGCTTGTCCTGAATGAGCCGCGCCTCCTGCTCCTCCATCTGCATGACGAGCTTGATGCGGCTGGCGTCCAGTATGCCCTTGCCGTAGCTGCCGCCCTCCAAGCCAAAAAGGTCCTGCATTCCCTGCGTGCTCGTGACAGCAATGCCGCCAAGCCCGCGGATGGTCTTTACCATCTCCAAAATAAAGCCCGCAGCCTGCGGATTGGCTGTCGCGCCCACAAGGCTCCACAGCTCGTCCGCGAGCAGAGCGGAAAGGCCGCTCTCGCAGTTCATAATGAGATCGTAGGCAACGCTGGTTGCCCAAAAGGTGCCGTCTGCGATCATGTCGTCCGGCATGCCGGAGAGATCGAGGACAATGTACTTGTTATCGAGGTCAATGTCGTTTCGGCTCGCCATTGCCGCAGCGGAGCCGGTGACGTACCGGGAGAGGACGACCGCTAAATGGCGGGTATCCGGATTTTGAGAAAGTACCTCATACCAGTCCGCGATGACCGGCATGGTACGAAAGCTGCCATCCTCGTCCACGATGGTGCTGTTTTCAAAGGTGATGCCGTAACGCCCGTACACCTCCACCAGCGACGAGTCGAGACGGCTTTTGTCCTCCTCGTTCAAGTCCTTTTTCTTCAAGGAAAACCAGATGATGAGCTGTGCGATCTTATCCGCCAGTACGGAGTCGTCGCGGGCCGCGATATTCTTGAGTTTTGCGTAGGAATCGAGCGACCTCCGCCGAATGGCCATCAGGTTCGGGCAGTCCTTGGAGGACGGCGACATCCGCAGGTACAGTCCGCCTAACTTCTCGCAGAGCGGACGGAACTCATGCCCCTTTTTCGGCGCGATGATGATAACGCGCTTGCCCTGCTGCCGGAGCCGCCCGCCGAGGCATTGGAGCGTGACCGTCTTGCCCGCGCCGGTGGAGCCGCCGATCCACCAATTTCCGTTGGTGTACTTGTAGTCGTCGTAGGGGTCAAGGAACACCGGTGAGCGGTTATAGAGATTCAGTCCCAAGAAGATGCCGTTGTGGTCGCTCAGCTCATAGGAGGCAAAGGGAAACGCCGCAGCCACACCGGAGGTCAGCGCATTGCGCCGCGCTTTTCGCTCAATATCCGAGTCAAGAGAGAGGATCGGGAGCGATGAGAGAAAAGCCTGCTCATTTTTGTAGTCGCAGCGCCGGGCGATCATATCCACGGACACGCAGAGCTTTTCCACCTCCGTCGCCCGCTGCTCCAGCGTTTCGGGATCAGGCGCCGTGACCTCGATGAGCGTGTGCATATAATAGAAATCCTCGCCCTGCCGGTTCATCACATCCTTGAGGTAGAGACCGGAGCTGATGGCACTGTCAAGCTCTTCATAGTCCTGGCGTGTATCGCCCACCTCCCGCATACGGGAGCGGTTCATCATCGTTGTCTGCGAGATCTTAGAGAGGATCTTCTCCTTGGATTGCCGCCTGACAAGGAAGCTCATATTGATGCCCTCGCCGGCCTCTACCAGCGGGGCAAGCCAGCAGGAGCCGACGGTGGTGGTATAGCCATACCCTGTGATATAAAGATAGGTATGGTACACGCCGTCCACAACGATGTAGTCCCTGCTTTTGATATCAACTGTGGTAGGTGAGAGAATATCAAGGATCGTGGTGGAGCCTGCCTCCAATTCAGTAAGATCCGGCTTCTCTTCACCGAAGATCATGCGCTTCAAAAGCGACTGGTTGGATCGTTCCTCCTCACTCTGCTTTTTCCTCTTGGGAATGGCGGCTGCGGCCTTTTTCCTTTTTGGCGTCTGCTTATTTTTCAAGCCAATGTCACATCCTTCTTTATCTTGAAATCGCGGTGAAAATGCGTATAATAAAAGTAGGTCATACCTATGCTTACTATGGGGAGGAGAAAACTTATGATTTATACCATTGATGAGATCAGCAGCCGAATTCGACCCGTAGCAGAGAAATATCATCTCAAAGCGGTCTACCTGTTCGGCTCATACGCCCGCGGGGAGGCGCGCGACGACAGCGACGTGGATCTGCTGGTGGATCTTTCCGGCGCGGATCTTTCCGGCTTTTTTGCGATCGGTGGACTCTATAATGACTTGGAGGCAGCTTTGCAGAAGGAGATCGACCTCATTACAACGGTGGCCCTTGAGCAGCCGTGCCGTAGGATGAGCGATAAGCTGTTTCGGGAGATCGTCAATAAAGAACGGAGGAAGATCTATGCTGTCGCGTGACTTACAGCGGATCTTGAAGATTCGGGATTACTGTCTGGGTATTCAGGATACAATCGCCCGTTTCGGCAATTCGCCGGATGGCTTTCTGTTAGACAGCGACTATCAGCAATCCATTGCGTTCAGCATCCTGCAAATCGGAGAACTGACAGGCGGCTTATCCGAGGAGTACCGAAGCTCTACAAAAGAACAGATCCAATGGCCGCATATCAAAGGCGTTCGGAATATCATTGTCCATGACTACGGCAAGATCCAGCTTGACCGTGTATGGGACATAGCAACAAAGGATATTCCCGTCCTCAAGGCTTTTTGTAACGATCAGCTGCCCCTTGAATATCGAGAAGATGAGTGAGCTGCAATTGCAGCTCACTCATCTTCGTAGATGCCGTGTACTGCCGTCGTCATGTCAAAGACACCGTCCGGCAGACGGACACGCTGACCGGTTTGCTTATTTAGGATTTCATAGAGCAGCTTCAATACAAAGTTGTCGCTGTACAGTGGCTCCAGCACCTCCAGCTCACAGGCGTCAAGATACCTCCGTGCCGTGTCAGCCTCCTCGTTGAGCCGCTGAAGGATGGCTTTGGCGGTGTTGTGCTTTGCCCGCATATTAGCCTCGTATTGAAACACAAGAAAAAAGCGATGCCGCATGGCGTCGCTTGCAATGCCGTACCCGATCTCTTGAATATTGTCTTCGATCATCTCACGGCAATCCTCGTTTTCCTCCTGCTCCGCGAAGCGGCGCATCTGCTCCACATACGCCTGGGTATCCGCCGGCAGCGTGCGTGCCACCATCTGCAAATCGTTCGGCGCGATCTTGAGATAGGCGGCAAAAGAGGAAACAATATTCTGCCGGTCATTGGCTGACTTCAAATAGATGTTGACCGGCAGCAGCTCGAGGATCTTCACAAAGCGGTTGTCCTTCGTGATAACGACACCGCCGATGATGTTTTTGATGGGCAGCCAGGCTTGAATGCTGTCGCGGTACACACCGCCCTCGCCTCCGGAGCTTGCCCCCTTGCCGAAAATCAGTTCCTTCAGATTCATTTTCTGACCTCACCTCGAAAAAGAATGATCCGGCGCCTTCTGCGCCAGCGCCACCAGTCCTCCAGCCAGCGCGTCATGCTGTCATCGTTGACGCCGATAAGGCCAAAGCCACCGACGGGTACGACGGTCACCAGCGTCACCATGATCTTTGTGCTCAGAGCGAATGGAAGGAAGGCGATGCAAAGATACAAAACGGGGATCGTCAGGACCACGGCCTCAACCAGATTCCGAAGCTCAAAGAGGCCCATGATGCGGCCCGCATCGGTAAAGTTGGTGGGAATATGGTAGACTTCATAATTCATCGCCGCTCACCTCTGTGGTTTCTAAAAGGCGTCCCTGGTGCCGCCGCAGCGTTTGCTCAAGTCCGGCAAGGGACTCTTTTCGTGCGTCGGCAACCTCCGCCATCGCACGGCTAAGGGCTTCTTCGCTCTTTGCGGTACGCTTGGAGCTTCCCAGCTCCAACGCGCTCAGATATTGGTTGCTGAAGCTGCTGTGCCGTTCAAGCTCCAGCAGCGAAATACCATATTTCATGCGAATCGCGCGCAAACGTGTTATAGCAGCCATCACTTTTCCTCCAGATAGTTTATATAGGGGAGCTTCCCCCAGCCCTGCCAGTCGCGGCCGCTCACCTCGGTTTTGACGACGCCCTTTCGCGTACCCATAGCTTCTATGGCGTACCCTCCGCCAATGTAGACGCCCGCGTGTCCGCTCTTCCAGAGCATGAGACCGGGGATCTCCGGCATAGCGGACATGGTGCCATAATCCACGTTCAGCGTCCCCGCCTTCTTGCAAGCCTGATACATCTGATCCGCGCCATAGTCCGGCATTCCGTTTGTCGCATAGCCGATGGTCATGCTATCCGTATCCAGCCAGCCATACCCCTTGATAAGACCGATACAGTCGGCTGTGCGGCGGCCGAGCCAGCGGCTTTCAATAAAGTCGGCATAGTTCCCTACGCCCTCCGGATACTGCTGCTTTTTGTAGTCAAAAAGAGCGCGCGTCAGAACATTGCCATAGGTCCCCCATACATAGCCCCAGTTGTTTTCCCATGCCTGTATCGCATAAGCGGCAAGGTCCAGATTATTCTTTGTGCTGGGATCAATGAAGCTGGATATGTCGATCGTGTTGTCGTAATCCGTTCCATACTGAACATCACCGGAATACGAGCCGTCGCCGCTGTGATCCGGCCGATAGGTTTCGTAATATGTCCTGTACTTATTGATGGCGTCGCTCTGCTCCAGTGTCTCATAGAGCGCTCCCGCCCATTGCTTAGCATCCTTGTCAAAGCCAAGCTCGTCCATCAGTTCATCCGGATCAAGATGCTTGACCTTTATCGTCAAGGTCGTCACAACTCCGTCGCCGCCATCCTCCGCCAAGCCCAGCGACGGGGAATATGAAAGGCTGGATTTACAGAAGTTTCGAACAAGATCGGCGCTCATGGCGTTGAGATCCTGTTGATAGGCCGCGGAATTGATAGCGATGATCCATAGGAGATCCTTTTCCGTCATGGAACCGGATACCTCGATGCGGTCGATATTGGTTCCGCTCTCCTCATACTCTGCAACGATGCCGGTCACAACGGAGTCAATCTGCGCTGCCTCAAAATCATCAAGGCTCATATACACTCCGCCGATGGTCATGGCCTGCCCTGTCATTTGCGCGATGGCGTCCGTATCAGAGGAGCTATACCCAAAGAAGATGTTGGGAAGCGCCGTAAAAATCACCATAGGGAGCACGATTAAGACAATGAGGATCATGAGCAGTATTTTTACAAGAAACGGAGCCGTCTCTTTGACCGCGACGGCAGCGGCGCCGTGCAGGCCGCCCGCTGCCGCTGCCTGAAGAATACGGCGTGCGGCTCTTGCCGCATAAGCGAGGTCTACTGCTCTTTGGAGCCCCGTGCGGGTATTCTCATGTTCCTTCATGCTTTTTCCCTCGCTGCTTTCGGCTTGGCGTCAGAGCCTTTTCTTTTTTCCCCGCTCCCTTCATAGCTTCCGTGACAGACGGCTTTGAAAGCCCGCCTGTTCGCGCAGTCTTCGGTATAGACATTCGCGCCCCTGCGATCGGGCGAGGCTGTGCCTTTTCACGGCTGTTTGCCCCGTTTCCTGCGGGGCCGGGGTGCTGAACGGAGACCACACCTCTCATGGGGCGAGCGCTGCCATCTCCGACCGTGCGCGGTTCCTGCCGCGCCGAGTCATGCTGCCTCGCTTGTTCAAAGGGTGCTGTACGGGCTTGGGACAGGCTTCTGCCGGGCCGGGGTTCAACGGTCAGAGCAGGAGCAGAAGGCGGAGGCGTTGTTCCTGCGGGACCGGGACGCGGCGATTCCGCGCAAAGCGTTGTCTGCCGCGCGGCAGCCCTTTGCACCGCTGCTTTCGGCACCGTCTGCACCGGTCGCTGCGTATATCGTGTCTGTGCAGGCGGCGGCGATGCGTTATGCCGCCCCTCCTCCGACGCCGGAGATGTATTCCCCGCGGTGCCGGCGGGCGGCTTCTGCCCTGTGATCGAGGTCGTATTCCTAACCGTCTGTCCGGTAACGCTTCGGCTCTGCGTGGTCTGCGTATTCGCCTGTGATATGCGGGTCGAGGACGACGCCGCCTGTGTTCCTGCGGGACCGTGCCTGCCGCCCAGAGTTCTTACGCTATCCGATAGGTTGCGGCTCGCCGGTGAAGCGGGAGCAGGCGTCTGGCGTGTGCCATGTAGCGCTGCACCATTCCGCTTTGCGCCTTCCTTGAATGTCTGCTGCCGGATCACGGAGCTGCTCTGCGACATGGATGCTGCGCTATGTTCCTGCGAGGCTGTCTGCACTCCGCCCGTCTGAACCGTGTCGCTGTGGGAGGCGTAGGCTCGCTCGCCTGCCCCTTGCTGTGCGCTTTGCCGCTGTGCTTTCTGATAGAAGCCGCTCGCAGTATATCCTGCAAAGCGGCCTCCGCCGAACGGTCCGCCCGTGCGTGGGCCTCTGCCGCTCGGAGAAGCGCCGGAGGAGAAGCCGCTGCCTCTGCCACCGGCAGACTTCCCAACACTCTTGGTAATGTGCGAGGCCGCCGAGCGCACAACCATGTAGGTCAGTGCGCCGGGCAGCGGCCGCCCGAGAGAGTCGCCGGTGATGGCCGGATTCAACCCAATGCGGGTGATGATGGCATCCGCCTTTCTTGCGACCTTTACGAGGGTCAGGATCAGCACAATCCACAGAAATACATCCAGCCCGCTTGGCACTGTGGAGAGGACGGACAGAAGCATTTTGAAGAAGATCACATTGGTCACCATCAAAAGGCACATGGAGCCGTACATTCTGCACCAGCCGCTGAAGATGTCCGCGGTGCTTTTGCTGCCGCCCATGGCAAATGCCAACGGCGCCGTCATGGTGAGTACGGCGAGGATAACATACCGCTCCGCAATTTCCAGCAGGAGCCTGAGTGTCTTGAATATGATAATAATACCGAATAGGATCGCGAGCAGCCACGACGCGGTAAGCGTGCCGAATACGCTCTTATCCACCAGCGTCACATGAACAGCGGTCGGGACTTGCAGCAGGTCAATGATCCTTGCGGTAATGCTAAGCCCGATCTCGCAGATCTGCGGGCTTGCCAGCAGGAGAAAGGAGAAAACAAAGCTTCGGGTAAAAAGCAGCTTCGGGTCCTCGCCTTCAAAGCCGAGGCCGGACATCATGCTTTTGAGCGCTTGAAAGACGAGATTACCGATCAGAAGCGCCCATCCGACCGCCATAAGCACCTGTATGATTTCGTCCATCACGGGAACATGGCTTTTCATGTACACATAGTCCATGCTCATAATGTCCAGCAGCGCGGTCGAGAAATACTCCCAGCATTCCAGCACCAGCCCGTACGCCCACTCCGCAAAGCCTTGGAAAATCAGCTCAAGCAATTTGGATACCCCCTTTGTGCCGGAGCGGTAATATCCTTATGGCGTCAAGGTCGCAAGCCCGCTGAACAGCGGGGCAACATAGGCGATGAACGCGCCGATGCCGTTGATGACAGCCCACGCAAGCCAAATACGCTTGAGCCAGTCCCATGCCTGATCAGTCTTTTGCTGGTTATTGGACAGCTTGGCTCCGATCACCGCGATCGCGGACATAAGGCCGGCCAACACGGTGCTGATGCTGACGATCTTAGCGTAGACATCTACGATGATCCGATTTGCCACCGTCCACATATCCTCCACCGCGAGGGCGGGCGTTATCATTACGGCAACGACCAGCACAAGAGACAGGGCGGTGAGGTACGTTTGATAAAGTCTTTTTGTCATAGTCCATGCTCCTTATGAAAGCTACGGCAGCAGGCGGTTGTGTCCGCCTGCCGCCGCGTTCCCACATCTTGTCTTGAATTTGGGTATCTCATCTGATATAATCGGTTTCGTGAGATGAGGTGAGATTGCTATGATTTATACCAACGAAGAGGCCGCGATGATCGACGGCATGATCGGCACGCTCTTTGGCGGCGCGAATGTCGCGGAAAATGTGCGTGACGCATATCAGACCGTCCGTCGTCATCTCACGGAGGACTCGTTAGATCAGAAGGACCTCAGCCGCATCTCGGCAGCAGTTGATTTTGCGCTGAAAAATCAATTCTGCGGCTCCTGCAGCAAGGAAAGTCAGCGCGTTCTGACAACGATCCTCATCAAAACCGTTTCCTCAGCTTAAACCCGTTTCAAACGAGAGTGGCGACAGCAAAAAGCTGCCGCCACTCTTTTGTCAGAATCCCGTTTTCGGAAGTGTGATGGGGCGCACTGGCGTCAGGTTTCGGATGATCGTCACCCAGCTTGCCGTTGCGGTCTGCCAGGTGCCCTGATATTTGCCGCCCACATCGGCGCGGTTGACCATATAGTAGCCGTTGACCGCGTTTCCGTTCACCATCACGCTCAGCGTGGGATTTGCGGTAGACTGGAAGCCCACCGGCACCTTTCCAAAGTCAAAATAGATGTCGGTCACGACCTCGCCCGCCTGCATGGGGATGGCGTTGAGGGCAAAGCTGTAATTATTGCCGGTAAGCAGGTTGCTTGCCAGCACCTGATAGCTCGCGTTGTAATTGGTCTTATAGAGAATGCGGTAATTGAGCCGTGCGCTGTAGGTGCCGGTGGTCAGCGTCGTGGGACGAGCCACATCGTAGGGAATTTTATCGTGCCAGAAGAAGGACTTCAGCGGCACGTTGGAGGTATTGGCCACCGTCAGATCATAACGCATGGACTGGCCCGCCATGACCTGCGCGTTGCCGCGCTTGGTGATGCTGACGCCGAGACTGGCAGGCTTATCATAGGCAGAGAGCTTGATAATCTGACCGGGATATTCCAGCGTCACATCATGCACGGTAGGGTCGAGCTGCCAATAGGCGGGCGCTGTGACCTCTCGGAGCTGATAGCGGGTCAGCGGCAGCGGCTTGCTGGCTGCAACGCCCCGGGCATCCGTTGTGATGTAGTCCACCACCTTGCCGCTGCGGGCATTGACGATCTCGTAGACAGCGCCCTTGAGGGGAGTCCCAGGCACGGTGCCGGTGACCTCGTTGTACTCCGCCGCATACTTATAAATCTGGATCTGTCCCGTGACGGCGGTATTTTCCCATTCGATCTCCACGGTTTTCCCCGGAGAGACATAGACGGTCTTGTACTGCTTATCGAGAATGTACCCATCCGCCGTCTCCAATTCACGCAAATAGAATCGGCCGCTCAGCCCGCCAGGGATCTCGTCGATGTAGATATATCCCCGGTCGTCCGAGGTGTACTCCCCGATGGGCTTCTTGTTCGCGTCATAGAGGACAAACTTTACGCCATAGATCCCCTCTCCTGTGGCGCTGTCGATCTTGTGGATAACGATGCCGCTGAGCTTTTTGTTGGTCACCTGCAGCGTCACACGCTTGCCGTCCTTGATCTCAAAATAGTGCGGCGTATCATCCAGTCGGAACGATTTGTTCGATGTGACCTCTTTTGCATAGTAGCTGCCATCCTCCAGAGCCACGAACACACGGCCATTTTTGTCCGTCGTAACGGTATCCACCAGGGCATCGTCCACCTTGCGGATCTCAAAGGTCGTATTGGGGATGCGCTCACTGTGGTTATCCTCGTTGACCTTGATGATCTCCACGCCGCCAATAGGCGTGTTGTAGAAGTGGAGAGTCTGTGTATCGTTGGGGTTGACAACCACGGTCTGGGTGCGGGTGTTTTCATCGATAGTGTAGCCAGGGATCGTCTGCACCTCCGTCACCACCACGGTACCGGAAATACCGGAAATGGTGATTTTGCCCTCCTTATCCGTCCAGTACAGGCCGGTGGAGGACAGCGTGCCGCCTTCAGCGTCCACATAGGAGCCGTCTGCGTAGACGATCTTGAACTGAACGCCCTCCAACGGCTCCTTTGTGACGGAATCCTGCTTGACGATGATGAGGTTGCCCTTGGGTTGGTTGCGGAACTCTACCGTGACAACTTCATTGGACTTGACCTTGACGGTCTGCGGCGTATCGTCGAGAATGTAGCCCACCTTCGCACGGGTTTCCTTGATGATAAGTGTGGTACTGGGGGCGATGTCGGTAATAGAGAAAGTACCTGCGCTATCCGTCACGAACTTGCCGTTGGCGTTGCCAATCAGGTTGCCGTCCGAATCCGTGACAAGGAACTCCACGTCAGAGATGGGAGCGTTCGTCACAGCGTCCACCTTTTTCACGAGCACGCCGCCCTTGGGCTGATTGCGGAACTCCAGCGTCATCACGGAATTGCGCTTGATTTTGATGCTCTGCGGCGTATCGTCCAGGATGTAGCCGTCTTTTGCCCGCACCTCACGGGCGATGACTGTCATGCCGGGAGTCAGGCCGTCAATGCGGATGGTGCCCGCGCTATCGGTCACATACTTTCCGTTGGCGTTGCCGATCACGCTGCCATCCGAATCGGTGATGAAGAACTCCACATCGGAAATGGGGGCACCGGTCACGGCGTCCTTTTTGACGATAAGCAGCGAGCCCATCTTATCATTTCCGAAGGTCACGGTGATAACGTCCTGATCCTTACCGGAGAGATAGACCGTTTCCGTGGCGTCGGTGATGACGTACCCGTCCGGCGCGGAGATCTCCTCACAGACGTAAGTGCCTGCCTTGAGGCCGGTTACAACGATGGTTCCATTGCTCGAAGTGCGGTACTCGCCGATAACCGTGCCGCCCGTACCGGAGGTGCCGCCGAGGAAGCGGATGCGGAACCATGCACCCTCCAACGGCTGACCGCTCTCGCTGTCCACCTTGCGGATGATGATGGCGGAAAGAGGCGTATTTTCAAAGGTCAGTACCTTGCTCTCGCCACCGGAAATGAAGCATTCCTGCGTGGCAGGCTCCTTGATGGAATAGCCATGCGGCGCTTCCAGCTCCGTCACCTTGTACCAGCCGTCCTTGACTTCGGGAAGGATGATCTTGCCGCTTTCATCGGTGTAATAAGTGCCAAGATCATTTAGCTCACCGCTATCGGTATGATTGCTGGCATACCAGATCTGGAACTTAGCACCCTTGACAGGATCGCCGGTCACACTGTCTACCTTGCGGATCTCCAGCGTCGGCTTGAGTGCATTGAAGAAAGTAACGGTGGAGGTTTCACCTGCCTTGAGCGCTACTTCCTGCGGGATGGGGCAGAGAATGACATAGCTGGGAACATTGGTCTCCGTCACCCGATAGGTGCCAACGGGGATAGAATCGAGGAAGATACGTCCGTGACTGTCGGTGGTGGCCGTGGTGGAGTAGCTGCCGTCGATCTGCTCGATGCGGTAGGTCACGCCCTCGATGGGCTCTCCGTTGGCGATGTTCTTCTTGACAATTTCAAGACCGGGCTTTTCATAGTCAACGAAAGTGACCTCGGAGGTTTTGCCGGGGCGCAGCGCCACGGTCTGCTCGGTATTGGTTACGATGTACGGCTCGGGAACGGATTCCTCACGCACAACATAGACACCGGCAGGAATGGCCGAGAGCGTTGCGGAACCGTCCGTCCCGGTCGTGACGGAGGTGGAATAGCTGCCGGTAACGGACTTAATGGAAAACACCGTGCCGGCAATCGGTTTGCCGCTCATGGCGTCCCGCTTGGTGATCTTCATATCGGGCAGTGCGTAATTTTCGGCAGTGACCGTGTACTGCTTATCGCCATCGGTCGTGTCAACATAGACGCTGTGAGGGGTAGGATTGGCGCAGTAGCCTGCGGGCGCTTCGGTTTCCACGAAGGACCACAGGCCACGGGTGACATCCTTTACCTCGATGATGCCACCATTACGAGTTACATCGCTGCCTACAATCTGGCCGTCGCGGTAAATATTGAATTTCGCGCCATCCAAACCTTGGGTCGTTCCTGCGGCAACTTTCTTCAAGGTAATGTCGGCATCGCCGGCAGGAGGATTATCCGGATCAGGTTTTGGCGTGTTGACAGCAAGTTTCCTTGGCGCATAATAATTAAAAAAAGACTGGTTCTTGCGATTGCTTGACAAGGCAAATACCGCCCATTTGAGACTATCGTCTTCCACAATGGTTGCTACTATGCCCTGTGCAGCATACGCTTCGATCTGACGCTGAAATTCGGCATCCTCCTGCGCCTTCTGCGCAAGCATGGAGTCGATGAGGCTCAGATACAGGTCATAGGTGTCCGCGTTGGCATAACCACCCGCATCTCCGGTACCATCTCCCGCGCCCTTATAGCTTTGATGGTCCCAAATATAAGTCTGCACCGCCATAAAGAGCTGCCCTATATTGGATGCTTTGCTGTCGTTGATGTAGGTCATGAGCCACTTGACATTTGCGAGCGTCGCCGCGTCCATCTCGCCAAGACCGCTGTTGGCAACAGCGGTCTTGAGAACGGCATCGGCGTCTGCATTGGTAGCCGAGGTATAGGTAAAAGAATCGCAGTATGACGGCGTAGCGTTGTGGTAGCCGAGTCCGCTGTCGAGGCAGTAGAGAAGCCGCCCCGCCGCCTCCGGCGGGCGGTAGCTGTACGGTGTGCCGTTGGCCAGTATGCGCGTGGACCAGTACACTTGATTGGTCGTGATCGTAATACCCTTGCCCGTACCGGTCGCGGCAAAGGCCGTGGTGGGCAGCAGGCTGAGCAGCGTCATGACAACCAGGAGTGTCGAAATGAGCCTTGTTTTGAGCGTTTTCAATGTGATACCTCCTACAATTTTTGCATAAGAAAAGCAGACCGAGAGGTCTGCTTTGTTTGATAATATAATCGTTTTGTTTTGGCTGCGAGGATCACAGCCGGTCAATTTGTCTCGATGATTGCACGGATAATGTCGATCGCCTCTGCCAGGATATCATCGGGCGCCTTTTCTTCGAAAGCTGCTTTCCGGCTGTTCAGATCCAACATACGAACTTGATCGCACATTACGATGCCATCTGTTTTTGTTCTGCTGTCCAGATGGATATGAAATGGGCTTCCGCGGTCTGTGTGGGTGATGGGGCAAACCATCGTCAGGCTGTTGACGCGGTTGAACAGGTCATTGCTGATGACCAACGCGGGGCGGCGGCCCCGCTGTTCATGCCCTGCCTGCGGGTCAAAGTCCATATAAACAATGTCTCCTTGTTCAAACACGGTTACCATGCTTCACTGCCCTCTGCCTTGCCCCACTCCATTTCCTCAGATGGAATGCGGCCAATCTGCTCGATTGGCTTTCCGTAAAACGCGGTCAGGCGCTCTTCCAGGGTCTTGTGCTGCGTGGGGCTCGCCTTTTTAATCGTGATCGCATCAGCACTTTGAATCAACTCTACACGGTCATTTTCCTTGAGTCCGATGGCGTCCAGCAACGCCTTTGGAAAACGCAGACCATTGCTGTTTCCCCATTTCTGAATCGTTGCGTACATGATGATCGCCTCCTTTTTCTACACTAAGTATATACAAAGTATAAACAGAAGTCAACTGAAATATGCAAATAAGTTAGCCCTTTGCCGGCGTATCCACCCATGTGATATGGTATCCATCCCGGAGGAATAGCTGGACACAGTACCAGCACTCATCTCCATTGTCGTTGACACCTCGCGCAAGCCCTATGCCAATTTCGGATAATTGGGAGTTGGTCATGTTTTTCATGTGTCCTGTCGAGGCGCTCCAATCCGCTATGAGTAGTTCCGCAAGCGTGCAGTCGGTAATCGTCCAGTCCGCAACACGATGAATGTTCTCAGCCATGTATGGACAGTTCGTAACAGTATTATACTTCCTCCCGTCCGGGCGGGTATGGGAGTAGATGGTGTTTGCCGCCATCTCATCCGCCCGCACCTGCGCCGCCTGCATGAGCTTGTCGTTGGCGATTAGGGCAGCGATGCCGTTTTCCTTTCGGAGTGCGTTGGTGCGGTCCACGATGTCCTGTTTCATGGCATCTACATCGGCGACGGGAGCTGTAACCTCCGGCTGCGATACCGGCTTGTCAGTTTCCACCTTTGCGGGTGCTTCACCGGTGTAGGGACGATTTGTTTCGATCTGCACCGTTCCGTCCTCGGATTTCCAATAAACATTGAAGCCGACCGCCTTGCCGATGTCACGGAGCTTGAAGTAGTTGTGTCCGTTGATGTTGTACGCTTCGATCTCAACGGGAGCACCGTTGAGGAGAATAGGCGAGGTGCAGCGCTGTGCGAGGATACCCTCAATAGCCTGTGCCGCAGGCGAACCAAGGGCAAAGCCTAACGCAAGCCCGATAAGCAAATACAAAATCTTCTTCATTGTATCACGCTCCCTTCCGATAAAATGTGGTGGTCACGCTGGCAGTCATACGGCGAGTGTCGGGATCATAAATGCACCGCTCAAACTCGTAAATGCCAAGCTGCTCAGCCTGTTCAGCTACTTCTGCAGGAAGGTCAACGGTGATGTCCATTTTTACTCTGATTTCATCGTCCTTCCTCTTCGATCTGAATTGCTGTATCAATCCGATACTTCCTTTTTTGATTTTATTCTCCGGAGTGGTTTGAGCATAATACAGAAGTAATGGCTTGTCAAAGGTTTATTTTAAATGCTTACGCCGCTAAAAAAAAGTTGCACAAAAATATCGCGTTGCTCCGATTTCATCGGCTTACTTCCTCTGCCTGAACGCACACTCTCTTGGAGGGCTGGTTGGCAAGACAGGTGGTGATGGTAATGCGGTTGTCAGCGGTCGCCTGCAAATAACTCCAGTCGGAATCCGAGATCGTCTTTACCAAAATGACCGCATAGGCTCGTGTTCCGTAGACCGTCGAATAGGTAAGGGTATCGCCGATCTCCAGATTTCTGATGCTGCCAATATTGTATTTCGCGCCACGGTTATGCCCGCAGATGCCGACGTTGCCGTCCCATCCAGAGGTGGAGCTATAGTGTCCCAGTCCCTTTGCCATACTGGCGTTGGTCTCACCCTCCCATACCTTCATATTGATATTCAGAGATGGGATCTTCAACGTGCCAATGCTGCCATCCTTGCGCTCCATACCGTCAACGCTGGTATAGGCCGGCACGCTCGGCTTAATCGAAGATATAGAGCCGGATGGGACATCATAGAGCCCACCGGAAAGTCCGTAATCGCCGGAAATGCAAGCTCCGGCATTTTGCTGTAAGCTGGGCAAATGCTCCTTCTCCATAATGCCGATCTGCGTCGTGCTGGACACGCCGTAGGGCAATTCGGGGATCTGATAGTCCACGAGGTTAGAGCCGCCATAGTTGTATGCAGCACCATATATAACCTCGTAAGAGGTGGAGGGATAGTATTCCGTGTTCTCCTCTGTCTCAATACTGTACTCTATGGCAAAGGCACTGACCGACAGTGCAGCCATCGTCATGAGCATCAGTGCCAATCCGGTCAATCGTCTGAAATGATTCATTCCGTTTCCTCCCCTGAAATACTCGCATTCTCGTCATCAGCCTCAGCATGGGCAGCTCTGTGCCGGCGCACATACGATGCATATACGATGCCGAAGATCACAGCAGCTCCCATTGCGGCGCCGACAACAAGTACAAGCCAATTTGCCGCAAAGAAGCCGCCCACATTGGAAAGCACATGAGCGACACCGACCTTTGTTCCCAGATAAGTCAGCACATAGGTGATGCTCTCGACGCCCTCGCGCGTAATCTCGCCGGTATATTCCGCGGTCGTGATGTATCCGGTAGCCGCTTGATAGGGAACTCTTGCGGAATAGGTGGCAACAGCCTGATAAGATGAAGGCACCAAGGTCTCACCGACAAGGTCCGTTCCCGTGACCTGCCACTCCACATTGGCAAGGTTCAAGGTGCGGCCGTTTTTGACAGTAGCGGAGGGGACATAGGACATATCGTTGCGGTCAAGCTGTCCGATGGTTTTGGTTTCCGTCACCGTGTAGTTTTTCGTAGCATAGCCGGCGGCTACGGTATTGAGACTGGTGTGATCCAATGCGAGGGTACCCTGAAATCTGCCGTCATCATATTCGATGGTGGGCTTGAGCTGCTCAAGGATCAGAGCAAGGTCATCTTTTGTTGTTTCAACTGTGATGACCTCGGTATGAATCTGTGTTTCTTCCACGGGATTTTCACTTTTCACAATGTCAGCGAAGGTGTAGAGATATCCTTCCAGCTCAAAGGGCTCCTCAATCAGCGCTGCAGGATCCTGCTCAGGGGATACTGTAAAGGTTTTGATCGCTTGCTGACTGCCGTTGAGGTTTTGAACCACCGTGTCCGTAGGCACCTCCAGCGCAAGGGCATTGGAGGTAAGAACCAGCATCAGCAGCACACAGGATATTACTTTTTTCATGTTTGGGAGAGCCTCCTTCTCAAATAATTTTTGTGATGCGCATTCCTGCCATACGGTCAGGCGGTATGCCGGATACCTGCTTCATGACGCTTTCTCCTCCTTGATCTTGTATTCTACCGCGCGCTCCGGATGTTCCCGCAGCGCGTCAAGTATTCTGATAGACTGCTCCAGCGCCTGCAT
>ERZ772812.317-NODE-317-length-46711-cov-7.383445_pt1 | contig 46711 bp, 37 predicted proteins | sample MGYA00511343_ERZ772812 | MGnify/ENA primary metagenome ERZ772812 (study PRJEB29015, sample SAMEA2737706) | human gut metagenome | biome: human gut; feature: human-associated habitat; material: faeces | place: China | collected 2012 ...
GGACTTGCGCACGGCCTCATGACCGGCGAGCTCACCGGTGCCCTGGCGACGCCCCTGAGCTGGGTGCCGCTCGCCTGGCCCGCGCGCCTGGGGTCGCTCGGGGTGGAGGCCTTCATCGACGCCGCACGCGCGGCGGGCCCTCTCCTCACGACTGCGCTCGCTAGCCTCGTGCTCACACTGGCAGCCGACGCCGTCCTTCTTGCCTGGTTCTGCCGCTTCGAGGACGGGAGGGCAGATGCGTAGGAGGCCGCTCGCCGCCATGCTCGTCCTCCTCTCCGCAGCGCTCGTCCTGGGCGGGAATGCCCTGCTCGACGCCGGCTGGGGGTCGGCGCTGCGCTCGATCGCCGACCGTGTGCTGCCCAACCCTGAGATCGCCATGTGGGCGCCCGAGCCCGAGCCCGGCAGCCACGCGAGCTCCTACGCCGACGCCACCGGGGCGGGGGCGAACTACGTCTACCTGGTGGACGCGGCGGACGACAGAGGCAATGTCCGAGAGCTCCAGCTCATCTTCTTCGCGCGGGAGTCGGACGGCGAGGGCTGGCTCGAGATCGAGGCGCGCGGCGGATCGGGCGTGCGCTACCGCGCGTGCGACGCGGCCGAGGCGCCCGCGGCTGCGCGCGGGGCTCTGGACCGTTGAGCGCGGCGCTAGTACAATTCCGACGGAAGTTTCAGGAGGTCGAACATGGCGAGGATATTGGCAGTGGATGATGAACGGGCGATCCTCGACGCGCTCGCGCGCGTCCTCGGCCGCGACGGCCATGAGGTCGTCAAGGCAGCGGACCCGACGGTGGTCCTGGGGATGGACCTCTCGCGCTTCGACCTCGTGCTCTGCGACGTCATGATGCCGGGGCTCGACGGCTTCGAGCTCGTGCGGCAGATCCGCCCGGACTTCGACGGGCCCATCGTCTTCCTGACCGCTCGCGTGGCCGAGGAGGACGCCGTGGCCGGCTACGGCCTGGGCGCCGACGACTACGTTCGCAAGCCCTTCGGGGCCGCGGAGCTGCGCGCCAAGGTCGCGGCCCATCTACGCCGTGAGCGCCGGCCGCGCTCGCACGCCCTCTCCTTCGGGGAGGTGCGGATCGACCTCGGGGCGCGCGACCTCGCCGTGGGTGGCGAGGCCGTGCCGCTCACGCCCACCGAGTACGCCATCTGCGAGTACCTCGCTCGTCACCCAGGGCAGGTCATGAGCCGCGCGCAGATACGCGAGGCGGTGCTCGGCTGGGAGAGCGACGCCGACGACGCGGCCATATCCATGCAGGTCAGCCGCGCCCGGAGGAAACTCTCCGAGGCCGGCGCCGATCCGATCGCGACCGTCTGGGGGATGGGGTACAAGTGGCAGCTCTGAGGACCGGGGCGCGAGGTCGCCGAGGCATGCCGCTCTCCTTCGTTATCGCGCGCTACTTCGCCTACGCGTTCGCGGCGGTCGCTACGGCGTGGCTCGCCTCGTTCATGGCGCTCTCTGCGGCGATTAACGCGGGCATCGTCTACGAGGCAAGCTGGGGGCCGGCCAATGCGCGCGAGGTCGCGGAGGGCCTGGCACGCGACGGCGTCTGCGGGCAGCAGGACGTGCCGACGGCGTACCGCTACCTCATCCTGAACAAGGACGGATACGTGCTGATGACAGACCTCGAGAACACTCGGCTCGAGGACGCGACGGAAATGGCCCGTACGGCACTCGCCGCGGATCCGGGCACAGTGGAGATCGAGGGCGGGGGTTCGGGCCTCACCTACGCCGCGTTTCCGCTCAAGGGCGGCGGGGCCTGCGCACTTGTCAGCGAGTACCTGCCGCAGTGGGTCTCGCGCGATCTCGCCGGCCTGCTTCCCAACCCGCAGAGCCTCATGCTCGTCGGCGCCACGGCGGGAAGCGCGCTCGCGCTCGCGCTCGTGGCGCGCCGCGCGAGCCGCGTGATCTCGCGCAAGATGGCGCCGCTCGCGGAGGCGGCGGGGCGCGTCGGCGCGGGGGAGCTCGACTTCGCGGTCGGCAGCACCAACGTGCGCGAGGTGAACGACGTCCTCGCCGCGATGGACGCCATGCGGGCCTCCCTCGCCGAGTCGCTCGAGGCCCGCTGGGCCGCGGAGCGGGGGCAGCGCGAGCAGATGGCGTCGCTCGCCCACGACCTCAAGACGCCGCTCACCGTGCTGCGCGCCAACGCCGACTTCGTGGCGGAGGAGCTGGAAGACGAGAATGACAGCGACCTCGCGGCTGCCGCGCGCGACATAGCCGGCAGTGTCGAAAGGCTCGACGGCTACGTGCGCCTGCTCATCGAGGCCTCGCGCGGGTCCGGCGGGGCGGAGAGAGCCCCCATGCGGCCGGCCGAGCTCTGCGAACAGGTCCTCGCCGAGGCCGCCCAGATCGCCCGGGCGCGAGGCGTGACGCTCGACGCGGCCACGGGCCCCGCTGTCGCGGGCGCGCCCGAGGCCCCGCTCGACCGAACCGCCCTGGCGCGAGCCGCCGCGAACCTTGTGGCCAACGCCGCCGAGCACGCGCGCTCGCGCGTGGCTGTCTCCTGCGACGTCGCGGGCGGGCACCTCGTCATCGAGGTTGCCGACGACGGACCGGGCTTTTCTCCCGCCGCCCTCGAACGCGGCTGCGAGCGCCTCTTCACAGACGACTCCTCCCGCTCCTCGCGTGACGGAGGCCGCCACTACGGGCTCGGCCTCCACGTCGCCTCCGAGGCCGCGAGCGCCCACGGGGGCTCCGTCTCGCTCGCCAACAGCCCCTCGGGCGGCGCGGTGGCCACCATCGCGGTCCCCCTGTGCGGGATCTGACGACTTCCTCGATGTCTACCTCGACTGCGATATGTCGCTCGCCGAGGCCGCGACGAGATGGTGTTGCGTCTGCCCCGTTTGGTGCTTCTAGCTCAAATTTGATCTGATGTAAGGCCCATGCAATCCTGCATGGGCCTTTCTTTTGGCAATTGCTCGACCGATTCGTGGCTTGAAACACAAATAATCGGGTTGAGGAGAAATGGGGTCATACAGCGGCTCTAAGAGCACCTGCCGCACTCCCCTGCCATTATCTCTGTGGCTCCCTCGTATGGAGCCCATCCTGGTTGGCATATCGTTGCAATCGCTCACTTGTCCACCGGTCAAGTGAGCGATTGGAATAAATACAGCGACACGCTTGTTCGTTACAGTGGTTATATCGGTGTAAATCGCCGCGATAAATACAGCCCGTTCTCGGCTGTATACCAGCTACGCGTATGTAGATTCATATCGCGTTAATAAATCGGCTCAAGCGCGTGCAAAACGCGCAAGTAGCCGCAAAAGGCGATTATCGCGTAGGTAGATTTTTGGCACCCTGTTGCTTAATCAAAATTAAGCAATTGCCTAAAACAAAAAAGGTCAGGCACTAGGTGCCTGACCTGCAAACTTCTGGTCGGGACGACTGGATTCGAACCAGCGACCCCTTGACCCCCAGTCAAGTGCGCTACCAAGCTGCGCCACGTCCCGAAGCTTTTGTTTGTTGCTCTGCTCTCGCTCGCAACAGGGAGTATATTAACCCGAAACTTTGCCCTTGTGCAAGAACTTTTTTACAAATTTTGAAGCAAGTCCAAAATTGTATCTGCGAGCTGGGGTTTTGTGAGTACGGGAAGTTCTTGCGTGCCCGCTGTGCTCACAATCCAGGCCTTGTTGGTATCGGTTCCAAAGCCCGAATCGGCGCGCGAGACATCGTTGGCGACGATCGCATCGCAACCCTTGCGGGCCAATTTGCGCTCGGCGTACTCGACAACGTTATCGGTCTCGGCCGCAAAGCCGATCACGCACCGCTCTCCCTTTTGGCGCGAGAGTTCGGCCAAGATATCGACCGTCTCGACCAGTTCGATTCGATCCAGGCGCTCGTTGGCCTTTTTGAGCTTATGGTCCGCAGGGGCGGCAGGCGTGTAGTCGGCGACGGCGGCCGCACAAATTGCCGCATCAGCCGTCTGGAAGGCGCTCAGGGCCGCCTGGAGCATCTCTGCGGCGGTCTGCACGCGCACGCACTCCACGCCGTGGGGAACGTCGAGCGATGTCGGTCCCAGCACGAGCGTGACGGCGGCACCGCGACGTGCAGCCTCCCCTGCCAGGGCGATACCCATCTTGCCCGAAGAACGGTTGCCAATGAAGCGCACGGGGTCAATCGGCTCGTGCGTGGGGCCGGCGGTGATCACGATGTGCTTGCCCGCAAGGTCTTGGGGGACGGGGTTGAGCACCTCGCAGACGGCCTCGACGATGTCCTCGGGCTCGCTCATGCGTCCCGTGTCCACGTCGCCGCAGGCAAGGTAGCCGCTTCCCGGACCCACCACATGTACGCCGCGGTCACGCAGCATGGCCATGTTGGCCTGCGTCGCCGGCGCTTTCCACATGCCATTGTTCATGGCCGGCGCGATCACGATGGGTCGGGGCGTGGCAAGCAGCGTGGTAGAGATGAGGTCGTCGGCGATGCCGTTGGCCATCTTTGCGATGATATTGGCCGTCGCGGGCGCCACGACCACCAGGTCGGGCTCCTGTGCGAGCGAAATGTGGTGTATGGGGTCGGAGGGGTCGTCGAACAGGCCCACCGCGACCGGCTCATTGGTGAGTGCGCGGAAGGTAAGCGGCCCCATGAACTCCGTGGCATGCTCGCTCATAACGACCTTGACGCGCGCGCCGCGCTTTTGCAGCAGGCGCACGATATTGCTCGACTTATAGGCGGCGATCCCGCCGGTAATGCCCAGCAGGATCGTTTTTCCCTCAAGTTGCATTGAATTGTTGGATGCCGCCTTCATCGCTAGGCTTCCTTGCTCGGGAGTACCAGGAGGCGGTGGCAGTACGGGCAGTGCGTAATCTCGCTACCGTCGTGGTTGAGGTCGCTCATGGACGATGCCTGCAGCGCGGTGTGGCAGACCGTGGGGATGTTGCCCTGGATGGTCTCGACGGCCAGGCCGCGGAACTGCTTGAGCAGACGCTCGTAGTCGATGAGCACGTCGGCCGGCAGCGTAGCGGCAAGCGCGGTGCGCTCCTTAGTGGCGGTGTCAATCTGAGCCTGCAGGTCGGCAGCCTTGGCGCGGGCGGCCTTGGTATCGGCCTTCACGCCCTCCTCGAACTTGGCGATGATTGCCTGTGCGCGGGCCTCGCGGTCGAGCGCCTCCTTATGGGCGATAACGACATCCTTGCGGGTGTGCTCAATCTTGTCCAGACGCTTGGCCAGGGTGGCAAGCTCATTCTCCAGGTCCTGAACCTCGCGGTAGTCGGAGCCGTCGACGTGACGCTTCTTGGCGGCCTCGATGGCGTTGCTGGTCTGAATCTCGGTGGTGTTGAGATCGTCGAGCTCAATGTCCAGATCCTTGCGCTGGGCGTAGAGCTTGGTCATCTCGGACTTGAGCTTCACATAGGTCTTGCGCTTGGAAGCGAGCTCCTTGAGCTCCGGCATATTGGCAAGTTCGCTCTTGTTGCGGGCGAGCTCCAAATCGATCTGTTGCAGCTTGAGTAGCGTAGCGCCGGCGCTCATAAGTTCTCTCCTTTTGTCACAGTCCACCATTGGCAAGGGTTCTGTATTTTAATCGCATGACGGGGGTCGACCCCGGCGTCAACTGCAGAGTTCATCAATATATCAACGAACGGCTCTTCGGAGCGGTCGTGGCCGAGCAAGATCACCGGCAGCCCGCGCAAGGCAAGGTCTTGCGCCACGTGGTAGCCCGCCTCGCCCGTCACGACAACGTCCGCGCCCGCGGCGATGGCGAGCTCTCCAAAGTCGCCCAGGGAGCCGCCCAAAATGGCGACGGTGCGGCACGGGCGATCGGCTTCGCCCCATACGCGCGGGTCGCTTCCGAAGGCCTTGGCAGCACGGGTAGCAAGATTGCGCAGTGTGCACGGTTCGTTGAGCGTTGCAAGCGCGCCCAAGCCGGTGGCCTCGGGGTCGTCTAAGTGCTCCAGTGAGCTCACGGCTGCGGAACGCAGCAGCTTGCTCAGGCAGACACGGGCTTCGTGCGAGCGGTCCAAGTTGGTGTGGAGCGATATGATGCTCACGCCGCAACGCGCTGCCTCGTAGAGCGCGGCGCTGCATTGGGGGCGTGCGGAATCCGACGGACAAAACGCCTCAGGCGCCTTGATGTAGATAGGATGATGCGTCAGCAGCACGTTGGCACCGGCCTCCTGGGCGCGGTGCACATTGGCTTCGGTCGCATCGAGTGCGCAGGCAGCACCGGTAATCTCCGCGGCAGGGTCGCCGACGGAGAGTCCTACATGGTCCCAACTCTCGGCATCGGTCTTGGGATAGCGTGCCAGCAGCGCGCGCTCAAGCTCGGCGACGATCATGCGGCGCCTACAATCGAGAGCAGCGTCTGGGTAAACTCGTCCAGATCGTCCGGATTCGCGCGGTCGTCAAAGGAAATGCGCAGTGCGCCCAATGCCTGCTCGCGACCGATGCCCATCGCGCTCAAAACGTGGCTGGGGTCCATACTGCCGCTCGAGCATGCCGAGCCTGCCGATACTTCAAACCCGGCGGCGTCGAGCTTGATGATGAGCTCCTCGGAGTCCATGCCGTCGACGTAGATCGAAACCATACCCGGCAGACGATCGGCCTGCGCGTAGTCGCCCATCGTGGCGTGAATGCGAGGATGGGCCGTAAGCGTTGCGTAGAGCTTGTCGGACAGGGCCTGTAGCCTCGAACGCTCCTGAGCCACATGGGGCGTCAGAGACGAGGCGGCAGCGGCAAAGGCGAGCTGCGTGCGCAGGTCTTGCGTGCCGGCACGACGTCCGGCTTCCTGTCCGCCGCCAAAGATGCGCGGACGCAGCGGCGTGCGGTTCTTAAGGTAGAGCGCACCGGATGCCACAGGACCGCCAATTTTGTGGGCCGCGACGGACATAGCATCGACGCCCAGCTCGGTGACATCGAGCGGAATATGTAAGTAGCCCTGGATGGCATCGGTATGAAACAAGGCGCCGGCAGCATGTGCGGCGGCGGCAAGCTCGCGGATGGGCTGCACCACGCCGGTTTCGTTGTTGGCGACCATAACGCTCACGAACGCCACGTCGTCGGCTAGCAGTTCGACAAGCGCGGCGGGCTCAATGTAGCCAGCACGGCAGGGCTGTACCAGGTCGACGGTAAAGCCCGCGGCTCGCAGCAGCGGTAGGTTATCCAGAATCGAATCATGCTCAATCGCCGACACGATTACGCGGTCGCGCTTGCGATCGCGCTGACGAGCGCCCTCGGCAAGTCCGAGGAGCGCCAGCTGGTTTGCCTCGGTGCCGCCGTTGGTCAAAATGATCTCGGACGGGCGGACGCGCGCACCAAAGCTGCGGGCAATCTCGCGACGTGCCACTTCTAGGCGCGCAGCGGCCTTGCGGCCAAGCGAATGCAGCGAGTTGGGGTTGACGCCGGCAAGCTCGCTGTCGTCGTATTCGCGCTGCGCAAGGAGCGCCTCGGCGCGCATGGGCGTCGAGGCGGCATAGTCAAGATTCACGGGTATGCGGTTTTGACCTGCGGTCATAAGGTTTATGCCTCCTGTGCGGCCTCGTTGCCCAGCTTCTGCAGCAGCGCAACCTCGGCAGCGGGATCTTCGGACTTAAATACGGCGGAACCGGCCACCAGGACATTGGCGCCAGCCTTGACGACCTCGGCGATGTTCTTGGAAGAGATGCCGCCGTCGACCTCGATGAGGGGCGAAACGCCGTGACGCTCGCACATGGCCTTGAGCTCGTGCAGTTTGGCGATGGTGCCCGGGATAAAGCTCTGGCCGCCAAAGCCGGGATTCACGCTCATGAGCAGCACCATGTCGACAACGTCGATGATGCTTTCGAGCACGCAGACGGGCGTGGCGGGGTTGAGCACCACTCCGGCCTTGACGCCGCGCTGCTGCAGATGCGTGAGCGTGCGGTGCAGGTGCGTGGAGGCCTCGTAGTGCACGGTAATCATGTCGGCACCGGCGTCGGCGTACCAATCGACCGTCTCGTCGGGGTTCGACACCATCAGGTGCGCGTCGACCGGTACATCGGTGGAGCGCTTGACGGCCTTAAGGATGTCAACGCCAAAGGTGAGGTTGCCGGTAAAGTGACCGTCCATAACGTCGAAGTGCACGTAGTCGGCGCCGGCGATCTTGTCGAGGTCGCCCTTGAGGTTGGCCATATCGGCCGAAAGGATGGACGGAGCGATTTTGATGGAACCCATGGTAGAAGCCTTTCTGCGCTAGTCGGTGAGTCCGTAGAACTCTTGGGAGGGTACGCGATCGGTAAGAATCTCGAGCGCCCTATCCAAAGTAACACCGTTGTAGAGCGTTTGCTCCACGGCAAAGGTGAGCGGAATGTCTACGCCCAGTGAACGGGCGAGCTCGCTGACGCTGCGGGCCGCGACGGCGCCCTCCACCACCATATGCGTGCGCTCCTGATACTCGTCGAGCGACATACCGCGGGCAAACTCGTAGCCAAAGGTGCGGTTGCGCGAATGTTCCGAGGTGCAGGTGGCGATAAGGTCGCCCATGCCGGCGAGACCCATGCAGGTCATAGCTTGACCGCCACGTGCGTGCACCAGTCGGCTAATCTCGGCCAGGCCGCGCGTCATGATAAGGGCAAGCGTGTTGTCGCCTGCGCCCGAGCCGGCGGAGATGCCGCACACGATGGCGATGACATTTTTCATGGCGCCGCAGACCTCGACACCGGTCATGTCCTGCGACAGGTAGATGCGGAATGCCGTGGACAGGAGCAGGTCCTTAAAGGTCTCCCCTATCTGCGGATCTTCGCTGGCAATGACGGCGGCAGAAAGTCCGCCACGGCAGATTTCCTCAGCATGGTTCGGGCCCGAGAGGGCAGCCACACGACGCTCGTTGCCGATCTCGCTGGCGATGACCTCGCTCATGAGTAGGCCGGACTCGGGCTCAATGCCCTTGGTGAGGCACAGCACCGGGGTGTCGGCGGCAATAAACGGTGCCGCCTGGTGGCACACGCTGCGAAGATGCGTCGAAGGCACGGCAAAGATGATGGCCTCGGCGCCGTCGAGCGCCTGCGCCAACTCCGTCGTGGCGACAACGTTGCCGGGCAGCTCGTAGTCCACCAGATACCGGGGATTGCGGTGCTCACCATTGATGCCGGCGGCCGTCTGCTCGCTGTGGGCCCACATGGTCACGCGCTCGGCTCGCGCGGCAGCAAGGCCGGCGACGGCGGTTCCCCAGGAGCCGGAGCCAATCAGCGCAACATTCATGACTCTCTCCTACTTATCGTCGGGCTCGGTGACGCGCTTGGTAAACGAGAGCTTGGACTCCTTACCGGCCATGAGCTTTTGGATATTCGAGCGATGGGCCCACACCATGGTGATGCCGATCATCGCCATGCAAAACTTGAGGCCCAGGCTGCTGTACGGAAAGACCGCGCAGGCAGCAATGGGAAGACCGATAGCTGCGGCGAGCGAGCCCACCGACACATACTTGGTGATGGCGACGGCCACGATAAACATGCCCAGCAGCGACAGGCCAATGGGCCAGTACCAGGCAAGGATCACGCCCAGACCAACGGCGATACCCTTGCCGCCATGGAACTTAAGGTAGGGCGAGAAGATGTGTCCCCACACGGCTGCCAGGCAGATGACGCCGAGCATCCAGTCGCCGGGGGCTCCAGGCGCCATGATGTTCGGCGGAAAACCATAGCCCAGATCGGCGATGAGCGGGCGGGCGATAAGGACGCAGATGGCGCCCTTAAGGCAGTCAAGCAGCAGCGTGAGCGCGGCCACCTTGGGGCCGGCTACACGCAGCGCGTTAGTGGTGCCGATGTTGCCGGAGCCCGCCTTGCGAATGTCCGTGTGGTTGAACACGCGGCCCAGGATCAGGCCAAACGGAATCGCCCCGATAAAGAACGAGACCACGGCGCAGATGGCGGTCAGCAGAATCGGATTATGCATCCTTTTGCTCCTTCTTCCTAAAGAAGAGTCGAATGGGTGTGCCGGCGAAGTCGAAGGTCGAGCGCATACGGTTCTCCACGTAGCGCTGGTAGGTGTCGTTGACCAGGTCGCTGTGGTTTACGAAGAACGTGAACGTCGGCGGGTTGACGCCCGTCTGGGTCACGTAGTGCATGCGCAGGCGACGCTTGCCGTCCACCACGGTGTGGCCGAACTCGCGCAGGTCGGTGAGGAACGTGTTGAGGCGCGAGGTGGTGATCTTTTGCGAACGCGTCTTCTCGGCGGCGTCGACCATCGCCCAGATCTTCTCGATGCTGCGGCCGGTCAGGGCCGAGATGCGCAGGTATTGGGCCCAGGGAGCCATGACGCCCAGACGGCGGTCGATGGTCTCCATGCAGGCCTCGCGCTTGCGGTCGTCGTCGAGCAGATCCCATTTGTTTAGCAGCACAACGATGGCGCAGCCGCGCTCGATGGCAAGACCCATGACCTTCTGGTCCTGCTCGGTAACGCCCACGGAGGCGTCGACGACGAGCAGCGCCACGTCGGCGCGGTCGATGGCGCGCAGGCCGCGGACCATGGAGTAGTACTCGATGTTCTCGTACACGGTGCTCTTCTTGCGAATGCCCGCGGTGTCGACCATGCGGTAGTGCTTGCCGTTGCGCTCCACGACGGTGTCGATGGCGTCGCGCGTCGTGCCGGCAATGTTGGACACGATAGAGCGGTCGGCGCCCAGGATGCGGTTGAACAGCGACGACTTACCGGCGTTGGGACGGCCGATGATGGCGACGTTCAGCGCGTCGGGGAACTCATCGGCGACCTCGTCCTCTTCCTCCGGAAGCAGGGCCACGATGTCATCGAGCAGGTCGCCCGTGCCGTGGCCATGCAGGGCCGAGAGCGGCGTGGGCTCGCCGATGCCAAGTGAATAGAACTCCCAGATGTTGTCATTCTCGCGATCGGGGTTGTCGAGCTTGTTCACCAGCAGAAAGACCGGCTTGTCGAAGCGCTTGAGCATGCGAGCGACCGACTCGTCCTCTTCGGTGACTCCGGTGCGGCCGTCGACCACAAACAGGATGACGGCGGCTTCCTCGGCGGCGGCGAGTGCCTGGTCGCGGATGGACGTGGCAAACACGTCATCGCTCTTGAGCGGCTCGATGCCGCCCGTGTCGACGATGGTGAACTCGCGGCCGTTCCAATCGGCCGTGTGATACGAGCGGTCGCGCGTGACGCCGCGGGACTCGTGGACGATGGCGTCCGAGGTCTGGGCCAGGCGGTTAACGAGCGTGGACTTGCCCACGTTGGGGCGTCCGACGACGGCGACGATAGGTTTCATCTGCACTCCTTTAATGGGTGGGGTCAGTGGAATTAGTAGAGTCGGCAGGCACAATGCCAAGGATGTGCTCCAGGGTATCGAGCAGCTCATGCGGCATGGTCGACACCACATGAACCTCGGCGCCGCGACTGGTAAGGCTTGCGAGTAAATCGTCACGATGATACTCGTCAAGCGTCATGCCGTCAGCGTTGAACATGAGCTTAGGCACAAAGAGCATAACCCCCGACAGGTCTTGCGGCAGCTGCTCCAGGATATCGCTCGCGACGATGAGGCCGGTCACGTCCACGTTGCCGCCAAAGTAGCGGTTCTTGATGGCCATGACGGTGCCGGCAAGGCCCTGTGGGGACTCCACGAAGCGCGCCACGGTATCGCGAGCGCTGGCGCCCGAAAGACATATCAGGTGTTGGTCGCGGGCGGTCATAGCCTTGCGAACGCGGGCAAGGCGCTCGGCGTCGGCGATAAGGACATCGTCTGTCTCGTCCAGATACGAGCGGATCATACCGATACCGTCGTAGTACTGTGGGTAGCCGTCGTAAAAGTCCGCCTCGGGAGGCTCGATGCCGGCGTCCAGATAGAACTCGTCGCTCATTTGGAAGGTGTGGCGGCCAAAACGCTCGTAGGCGCGGTCCTGGAAGGGGCGGATCATGGCGATAGTCTCGCGCGCCAGCTCGGGCTTGTCGCTGTAGGACCAGCTAAAGCGGTTCTGGTGCTTGGTAAAACCGAGCGGCACAATGCCGAGACTCGTGATCTGCTCGTGCTCCTCGCAAAAGCGCAGCGTCTTTTCCAGCTCCTCGCCGTCGTTCATGCCGGGGCACAAAACGATCTGCGCATGGATTTCGATGCCGGCGGCCATGATGGCCTCGAGTACGTCCATGCCGCGTTGGGCGTTGCGGCCCATCATGCGGCGTCGGACGTCGGGGCTCACGGCGTGGACCGACACGTTCATCGGACTCATGTTGCGATTGATAACGTTTTGCACGTCCTCGTCGGAAAGGTTCGTGAGCGTGACGAAGTTACCCTGCAAAAAACTCAGGCGATAATCGTCGTCGCGGATGTAGAGCGTGGAGCGGCCGCCCTTGGGCAGCATGGTCATAAAGCAGAACACGCAGGCGTTGACGCAGGTACGCATGCCGTCAAAGATGGGGCCGTCGAACTCCAGGCCCCAGTCCTCGCCCGGGAAGCGGTCGAGCTCGACGGGGGTGACAGTGCCGTCGCGCGGATCGAAAACCTCCAGCTCGACGGTGTCGTCATCTGCCTCCCAGAGCCACACGATCATATCGGTCAGTTGCTCGCCGTTGACCGTGAGCACGCGCATGCCCGGCTCGATACCCACATCCCATGCGGGCGATTCGGGACGCACGTTCTTAACGAGCGCGCCTTCACCCGGCTCGGGGTCGCGGCTGCGCCCGTAATCGGCCACCTCGGCGGCGTATGCGGGTACGGTCTGGTCCATGACTAGCGGCAAAGCTCCTTGATGCGCGCAACGGCGCGTTCGATGTGTTCTTGCGGGGTGGAGGCTCCGGCGGTGATGCCGATGTGGCGCGCGTTGGCAAACCACGCGGCCTCAAGCTCGGAAGCTTCCTCGATGTGATGCGTGTGCTCGCAGACATCGGCACAAATCTGCGCCAGACGGCGCGTGTTGCCCGAATTTTTGCCGCCCACGACGACCATGCAATCACAGCGGTTGGCGAGGGTTACCGCCGCCTGCTGGCGCTCGCTTGTGGCGGCGCAGATGGTGTTGATCACACGCAGTTCCTGCACGCGCGGGGTGATGGAGGCCACAACCTCGGCCAGGTTCTGCGCGGTTTGGGTGGTCTGGACAACCAGGCCGACCTTGCCCTTGAGCGACAGAGCCTCGGCGTCGGCGGCACAGCTCACGACTTGAGCGTCATCACCGGCGTGGCCCAGAATGCCCTCGACCTCGGGATGGCCTGGCTCGCCCACGACAATCACGCGATAGCCCTCGCGCACCAGGCGCTCGGCCGCCACATGAACCTTCTTCACGTAGGGGCAGGTGGCGTCGACCACGGTAAGGCCGCGCTCGCGAGCGGCGTCGATGACCTGCGGCACCACACCGTGAGCGCGGATAATCACGGTGCCCGACGCGGCGTCATCCAGTGTCTCGGCAAGACCGACGCCTGCCTCGGCGAGCTCGCGCACCACGATAGGGTTATGGATGAGCGGACCCAGCGTGTGGACCTGAGTGCTCTCCCCTGCCTGCGGCGCGGCAGCCAGCGCCATGTCGAGCGCACGCTGTACGCCGTAGCAGGTGCCGGCGTGGGCAGCGATTTCGATGGTGGGGAAGACCTCCTCAGCGGCGGCCGCAGCGGTATTCATGACGTTCTCACCCATGGCTAGAACCTGCCCGGATGCTCGGCGCACAGCTCGTCGCGCATCTTATAGACACGGCCCATGGCCTCGGACTCAAACCAAGCCAGGCGTTCCTTGCGCTTGAGCTCGGCCGGTGCATCGGATAGCGAGACGGCCTTGCCGGCGCGGATCCAGCACTTCTTGGGGCGCATGAGCTTTTTACCCTTAGGCGTAATGTCGGACCAACCACAAATGGCGAGAGGGTTGACGGGCGCCTTACCCATCTGGGCGATAAGCGCAAAGCCGCCGTGAACCTCGGGCTTGATCTCGCGCGAGCGGATGCGCGTGCCCTCGGGGAAGATCAGGACGTCCTCGCCGCGCTGCAGTGCATGCTGGGCGGCGCGCAGGCACTTCATATCGGCAGTACCGCGCTCGACGGGGATGCCGCCCACGCGGCTGAAGGCCCAGCGCACAATCTTGCTCTTGGCGAACTCGGACTTAAAGATGGGGCGGATGCGGCGACCGCCAAAGAACAGCGCCGTCTCCACGGCCAAGAGTTCGGCCATCGAGGTGTGGTTACAGATGACTACGCTTCCGCGGCCTTCCTGGCGCTCAAACAGTAGGTCGGCGTCTTCGACCTTCCAGCGCCACATAAGCTTGGAGAAGACCCACAGGATGCCCATGACCACGACGACGGTGCCGCGGATGAGCGCCGGGAACTCGGCGTAGGGGGCGTTGTAATAATCCTCGGGCGTCTGCTTAAACAGGCGCATGGGCTACCTCCTTTGGTTGATGAGGTCCTCGATAATGTGGACGACCTCGTCGATGGTGTGAGCGGTGGAGTCGACATGCACGGCGTCCTCGGCGGGCACGAGTGGCGCGACCTCGCGGCTGCTGTCGAGCTTGTCTCGCTGCTTGAGGGCGTCGAGGGTTTCATCGACCTCGGCCTCGAGCTGCTCTGCGCTGAGCGGTTGGGCGTCGTTTTGATGGCGCTGCAGCACGCGGCGGCGGGCACGCTCGCGCGGGTCGGCGGTCAGGAAGACCTTGACCTGCGCGTTGGGGAACACGACGGTGCCGATGTCGCGACCCTCGGCCACGATATCGCGGTCCTCGGCGGCGCGGCGCTGATGGATGAGCATGGCGGCGCGTACGCCCGGGTAGGCCGAGACCTTGGAGACGTTGGCGTCCACCTGCGGTGTGCGAATGGCAGCCGAGGCGTCATGGCCGTCGATGGTCAGGCGCGTGTCCTCGCCGGTGCCGTTGGTAAAGCGGATTTCAATCTGTTCGGCGAGGGCGTCAATGGCCGCCTCGTCGTCCAGGTCGATGCCGCGGTCGAGCGCGGCGAAGGTGACGGCGCGATACATGGCGCCCGTGTCGAGCTTGTTAAAGCCCAGCTGGCGGGCGATCTCCTTGGCGATGGTGGACTTGCCGGAACCGGCGGGGCCGTCGATGGCGACGATCATGCAATGCTTCCTTTCGGTGGTTGACGTGCTGGTATGGGTCGCGGGCGTTGGGGCGCGGCGGGTTGCCTACCCCGTGTAGCGCTCGCGGTAGGTGTTGCGCTTGGGCGCGGAGCCGTGGCTGCCGTGGTGACGCGTGCGGCCCGCGGTGTTGGTCGCGGGCGCGCCGGCGCGCTTGGAGCTGGCCTGCTTGGGCGGGATGCCGCCGGCCTTGAGGATCTGCACTTCGCGGTCGGTGAGCTCGCGCCACGAGCCCTTGGCCACGTCCTTGAGCTCCAGGCCGGCAAAGTTACAGCGATGCAGGCGGATCACCGGATGGTGGATCTTGCTCAGCATGCGCTTGACCTGGTTCTTGCGGCCCTCGCGGATGATGACCTCCACGGCGGTGGTGCCGGGCTTTACGCCTTGCGGAGCCACGGCCTCGGCCTCGCGCGCGGTAATGACGCGGCAGATCGCCGGCTGGCACAGGCCGTCGTCGAGCTCGATGCCGCGGCGGAGTGGTTCCAAGTCGCGATCGGACAGGTGGCCGTCAACGAGCGCCTGGTAGGTCTTGTAGACGTGCTTGCTAGGGTGCAGCAGATCCTGCGACAGGTCGCCGTCGGTGGTAAAGAGCAAAAGGCCCGTGGTGTCGCGGTCTAGGCGACCCACCGGAAAGAGCCCCGGAAAACGGTCGCGCGGGACCAGGTCGGCCACGCAAGGGCGCTCCTGCGGATCGCTCATGGTGGTGAGGTAGCCGGTCGGCTTGTAGAGCATCAGGTACACGGCACCCTGGTTGAGCTTGACGGGCATGCCGTCGACCTCGATATGGTCGCGGTCGACGTCGACCTTGGTGCCCAGCTCGGTCGCGACCTGGCCGTTGACGGTCACGCGGCCGGCGGTCATCAGGTCCTCCGAGCCGCGGCGGCTCGCCACGCCCGCGCGCGCCAAAAAGCGCTGCAGACGCATGGTATGCGGGTAGACGGGCTGTGCTTCGGTCGCGGGCGCACCCGTGACGCCGGCGGTGCGCGTCTCCCCTGCTTCGTTAGTCCTCGTCATGCATATCCTCCGAGCTGTCACCGCTGGCCAGGATATCTTCACGTGCGTCGTCTTCAACATCGGTATCTATCAGTTCGCGCTCTTCGTCCAGGTCCTCGGCCTGCTCCTCGAGCGTGGACTGAATGCTGCGGCCGCTTAGGCGCTCGCGGATAAACTGGCGTGACTGCTCGTCGGGGGCAAACTGCTCCAGATCGGGCAGGTCGCGGGTGGAGCGCAGGCCGAACTTCTCCAAGAAGGCGTTGGTCGTGCCGTAGATGATGGCCTGACCGCGCTCGGGGTCGCGGCCGAGCTCGCGCACCAGGCCCTTGTCCACGAGCGACGCGATGACGCCGTCGGAGTTGACGCCGCGGATACCCTTGACCACCTCGCGCGTGACAGGCTGGTGGTAGGCGATGACGGCCAGGGTCTCGAGTGCCGCCTGCGACAGCTTTTGCGTATCCCAGCTCAGCACGTAGGCCTCGACCACGTCGTGGTAGGCGGGGTGTGTGAACAGGCGCCAGCCACCGGCGACCTCGCGCAGCTGAAAGCCGCGGTTGGCCTCCTCGTACTCAACTTTGAGCTCGGCCAACAGCGATGCGCACTCGCCGGGGGCGATATCCAGCGCACCTGCCAGAGCAGGCGCGCTCACGGGGTCGCTCGACACCAGCAGCAGCGCCTCGAGGGCACCTTTGAGGCTGTTTACCTCCAGCGTGGAAAGGGTTGACATGGTTGCGGCTCCTATTCGGTGAGCTCGGGGCCCTCGCCAGGCACATAGGCCTCGGCGCCCTCGACGCGATTGATTTGAATGGTTCCAAAGATCTCGTCCTGGCTCAGCGTGAGCGAGCCGCGCTTGGCGAGCTCGAGCATAGCCAGGAAGGTGACGACAAGCTGCTCGGTGGTGGCATCGCCGTCCAGCAGCTCGCGGAAGGTGCAGGTTTGGTGCGCCATGGTAAAGCGGTCGACCGAGGCCACCGTCAGGTCGAGCGGCACGCGATGCGGTGCCACGTGCTCGGCCTCCAGCAGGAAGGTCTGGCGCTTGCCGTCCAGGTCGGCGCAGATGACGGCCAGGCCGCGCAGCGTGATGCCGGCCAGGTAGTCGGGCATAAGGCCCAAAAACTCGGGGTCGGGGCCGGCAACGCGCGGATGCATGCGGCTCTCGGCCTGCATGCGCGCACCGAGAGCGGCCGCCGCGCCCTTAAACTGCTTGTAGGCGATCAGGCGCTGGATAAGGACCTCGCGCAGGGCGTCACCGTCGAGCGCGCTGAGTTCCTCGAGGTCTTCGTCAATTTCGTCATCGTTGTCTTCCTTGCGCGGGGCTTCTTGGGGCACCAGCGAGGCCGCCTTAATGTCCAGCAGGGTTGCCGCGACCAGCAAAAAGTCGCTCGCCACGTCCAGGTCTAGTGCCTCGATGCGCTCGACCTCGGCAAGGTATTGCTCGGCCACCTCGCTGATCGAGATGGCACCGATATCTACTTTTTGGCGGGTTACCAGCTGCAGCAGCAGGTCGAACGGTCCGCTGTAGACCTGCGTCGACACGCGATACGACATCTTCGACCTCCTTTGACGGCGCCTTCGCGGCGCGGTTTGGGTGCATGTTGCGACCGTTTTGCGCGGTCGATCTGTAAGTTTACCCTAGATGCCGGCGATTGCGAAGTCGAGCAGCCGCTCAGCCAGCGGATACACGGTAACGTCGAAATAGCGTCCGATCACGTCGATGCCGGTCCACATGGGCAGCAGATACAGCACGATGATAAGAATCGGCATGGCGTATTGCTGCAGGCGATAGTAGTTGGCGAGCGCCTTGCCTTTGAGAAACGGCACGATGATCGACGAGCCGTCGAGCGGCGGGATCGGGATGAGGTTAAAGAACGCGAGCGACAAGTTGACCACGATAAAGGTGGCGTCGAAGTTCATGATTTGGGACGCCACGGCAAAGGACATGCTGGCGTAGAGGCTGCCGTACGCTGCGTGCATGAGGGCGGCCGCGAGGCACGCGAGGGCGATGTTCGATGCGGGGCCGGCCGCGCTCACCAGGACCTCGTCGCGCTTGGGATGTTTGAGGTTGTTGAGGTAGACGGGCACGGGCTTGGCGAAGGCGAACACCGGGCCGCCGGCGGCAAGCATGAGCAGCGGCAAGATGATGGTGCCAAACGGGTCGATATGGTTGAGCGGGTTGAGCGACAAGCGGCCGCGCGAACGCGCCGTCTTATCGCCGAGTGCCCAGGCTGCGGCGGCGTGTGCGCTCTCGTGGATGACGATGCCAACGATGACGGCGATGGCGCTGGCGAGCAGGTTCATGAGGTAGCTGCTGGACATGGCACTCTCCTAGCGGACGCGGCGCGAGGCGCGCGTGAGCAGGTAGTCAATTACAAACAGGATCACAGCGACGATGGCGTAATCCAGGCGGAAGACGCCGCCAAAGGGCGACGTGATGACGCCGTAGCCGGCGATGGCGCTCGGCAGCGCGCGCGAAAGCTCAACGACAAAGCCCACGATCTGCAGTTTGGCGGTCAGGCCGCTAAAGCACAGCAGCACGGTCATCGCGCTCATAAAGATGCCGCAGATGCGACAGGCGATGGCGATGATGCTCATCGCCACGGCGGTGGCCTTACGAGAGTTCACGCGCGGTCTCCTCTTCGATCTGGGTGGAAAGCTCCAGCCATTCGTCCTCGAGCTTGGGTAGCTCTTGCTTAAGGCCGTTATATTCCCCCAGCGCGGCGTTGAACTTATCCTGATCGGCATAAAGCTCTTCGCTGGCCATCAATTCCATAAGCTCGTCATAGCGGGCGCGCTTTTTGTCGAGTTCCGCCTCGATCTTCTTGAGCTGGTTGCGTACGCCCTTGAGCTTTTTGTTGAGCGCGGCACGGGCCTGGGCCTCGGCACGCTTTTGTTCCTTGGTCTTTTTGCCCTCGGCAGGTTTGGGGGCAGTTGCGGGGGTGTCGGCCTGGGCGGCGCTGGCTTTGGTGGACTTGGCCGCGGCAGGTACGCTCTCCCCTGCCGCCTCGACGGCGACGCGGGCTGCGAGGTCCTCGCGCTTGTAGAGGTAGTAGTCGTAGTCTCCGTCGTAGACCGTGACCTTACCGTCACGGATGTCGATGACGCGGTTGGCCACGGCTCGCACCAGGTGCTCGTCGTGGCTGATCAGCACAATGGTGCCGGGGAAGTTTTGCAGGGCGTTCTCGAGCATGTCCACCGAGTCGATGTCCAGGTGATTAGTGGGCTCGTCCAGGCACAGGAGCGCCTCGGGAGCCACGAGCATCTTGGCCAGGGCCAGACGCGCTTTTTCGCCGCCGGAGAGGACGCGTACCTGCTTTTCGATTGCGTCGTTGTCGCTAAACAGGAAGGCGCCCAGCAGGCTGCGCTGCTGCGGCACGGTCCACTTGGGCGTGACGGTGTCGATCTCTTGCAGGACAGTGTTGGACTCGGTCATGCCTTCGAGCGCGTGCTGGGCATAGTAGGCGACGCCCACGTTGGTGCCCAGGTCGCGGGTGCCGGTGGTAGGCGGCTCCAGGCCGGCGATGATCTTCATGAGGGTGGACTTGCCGGCGCCGTTGGGGCCGACGAGCGCCACGTGCTCGCCGCGGTAGAGCTTGAGGTCGATGTCGCTGTAGATGTGCTTATTGCCGTAGGATTTGGAAACGCCCTCCAGGCCCACGACCATGTCGCCGGAGCGCGGCGGGTCGGGGAACTTAAAGTCAATGTGCTTGTGGCCCTCGGGCAGGATGACGAGCTCCTTTTTGATCTGCTCGATCTTGCGGATGCGCTCCTGCGCCTGGGCTGCCTTGGTGGGCTTGTAGCGGAACTTGTCGACGAAGACCTGCATGTGAGCGATATCGCGCTCCTGGGCAGCGCGCTTAGCTCGCATCTGCTCCAAGTTGTCCTCGCGCTGCTTAAGGTAGCTGCTGTAGTTGCCGGTGTAGGTGGTCACGCGGCGGTTTTCGAGCGCGGCGACGTGGTCGACGCAGGCATCCATGAAGGCGCGGTCGTGGCTGACGATGAGGACGGCGCCGTCGTAGTTCGCGATAAAGCCGCGTAGCCACTGGACACTTTCGAGGTCCAGGTGGTTGGTGGGCTCGTCCAGAAGCAGCAAGTCGGGATGGCGCAGGAAGAGCTTGGCGAGCGCGATGCGCATCTGCCAGCCGCCCGAGAACTCGGAGCACGGGCGCTCAAAGTCGGTGACCTTAAAGCCCAGGCCGGACAGGATTTTGCGCGCGTTGCTCTCGAGTTCGTAGCCGCCCAAGTGCTCAAAGCGGTCTTGGACTTGGCCGTACTCGTTAAGGAGCGCGTCGACGTCCTTACCTTGCTCGGAGAGCTCGGTAATCTGGGCCTGTAGCTCGTTGGCGCGCTCGCCCATGCGGCGGATTTCCTTGGCGGCGGCCATGACCTCGGCGAGGATGGTGGTGTCCTTTTGCTCAAGGTTGGTTTCCTGCTCTAGGTAGCCCACTTGGCAGTCCTTGGCGTACTGGACCTGGCCGGAGTCGGGGCTGTCGATGCCCATGATGATCTTGAGCATGGTGGTTTTGCCGGCGCCGTTGGGTCCCACGAGCGCAAAGCGTTCGCCGGGGTTGATCTGGAAGGACGCGCCGCTAAAGAGGACGCGCGCGCCGAAGCTTTTTTCGATCTTGTCGACCAGGAGGATCATGGTGCCGCCTTTGACCTTGTGTGCCTATATGAAAAAAGGCCCCAACTTGCGTTGGAGCCTCATTCAATGCTCGGGTGGAGACGAGGGGGATCGAACCCCTGACCTCTTGACTGCCAGTCAAGCGCTCTCCCAGCTGAGCTACGCCCCCGTGCGAAGAAGTACTATACGGGAACTCGGACGGCGATGCAAGGACAATTTCGGAAAATATTTTGCGGGCGGCGGCGAGGGAACGCAGCCCGGCCGCGGACGCAGGCGCGGGAACGGGCCGCGAGGCCCCGCGATGCCCTTTTCGCCCGTGGGGGCGCGCCCCGAGGGCGGCGGCAACGCCGCCGCCCTCCTCTCCGGCGCCCTTGGGACATCTCGAATCCCGCGGACCGCCGTTTCTCGCATCCGCGGCACGGTCCGCCATCCGCCCAACGGCTGTCCTGCCGGCGCCGGGCCCGTTATCGGGGCCAACCGCGCCCCCGCCCGCCCGGCGATTTCAAAACCATGTCGGTTTACGGGGCTAGGCCGGGAACCCCCGAGCATGCCGCAGTTGGCAAAATCAAAAGCGCAGGTAGACGACTCGCGCATTCCGTGAAATGCAGGGTGTGGACGGCCTGTCCGGGTCCAGCCCCGTAATCCGACATAGTTTTGAAACGACACTAGTTCACAAGCAGGCAAACTAGGTCGTTCTAGCTCCTTGTCGCCGACTAATTTCCGATTTCCAACCAGTTGCACAAAACATTTGCGCGCAGTCGCGTCTCGGCGCACTTCATTGCTTCGGATTTGGCTTTATATCGAATCCCCAAGCGACTGCAGACGCTTTTGACTATGGTGTCTAGCTGCTTTTTGTCGTTAAGCATATCGTGGGTTACCAGGAACACGTCGAAACCCATGCTCTGGAGCGCAGTCATGCGCTCCGCATCGTGGTCAAGTACCGCGCCTGATCCATGGATGACTTCACCTTGGATCTCGATAATTACTGCCTTCATTAGGATTGGGTTTACAATCACAATGTCGCCGTAGCAAACCTTTTGACCTGCGATGCTTTGGACCGCCTCGGATAGAGGGGTTAAATCGTTGAGATACACGTATTTGAATCCTGAACCACCTAGACGTCGAGAACGACTTAGAAGCAGGACCCCCGCGACCTCGAGTGGAGATGCAGCGATGCCGATAACCTGTTGAGCGGCATCATAAAACTGCTTTCCCCACATTTGACTTTTAACCTTATTGGCGAATCGATGCAGGTCGCTCAGTTCGATAAGCGGCTTTCTCATCCAAAGAGAAGTACCTTTGAGTTTTGTAATCTCTCTTCCATCCTCACGCTTATTCGATTGGCCTTCATTATCTGGGGCCTTTACGGTTGCGCGGGCATAAACTCGTTTCCAAGGGACCTCGTCTTCGACCTCTCCAAGTTCGAACAGATCCTGCGTGCTGGAATTGCGATTCTCCTCTTCCGCATTTTTTAACTGCATTTCGACAGCGGGGGTCGGCTCGAAAATAGAAAACCAACCGCAAAGTTCGTACATGGCCAGTACGAGATCTATTTGGGACACAAAGCGCGTCATAGTAAATAACGTGTTAAGCGGATTGGTGACACTAAAGCCTAAATGAGTGTCGATTGTTGTGCCGGCATCCGATGCCCCTTCCCAGCGAATAGTGGAGCGCAATCCCGAGTGGTGATTACAACAACCTGGCGAAGCAACAGCGATAATCGGGGTCTTGAGGACGTCGGTTACGAAAGGGGCTTGGGATAGAGCTCGCCAGCCGTCTTCAGAGTTGGGCAGGCGCGGGTAGAGATCGCGCACTTGCGGCGGGCAGCGCCAGTAGCGGAATGCAGTGTTTGCGCAGACGATTTCATCCATTTACGCCTCCCCTGGTATCGGCCATAGGCCGTGCGGATTGCGGGCATGGCCGATTATCTACTGGGGCATCATGCGGGTAAGTACCGGAAGCTGACCAAACACTGACCAAAAAATGGATGGGATGTGATGAAAGGTTGTCACGAGGCGTGAATGTGCTGGTACGAACTGTGCGCCAGTGGTCTCTGTCTCCACAATTGCGTATGACTCATGCAAAGAATTCATTGAAAGAGCGCGTAATCTGTCTTCGAAATGGTCAATGACGTCACTTAAAGTTAGTCAACTAACGGAAAGTATATTCAATATGAAGGAATTATGAAGGGTGTATGATCAATAAAAAACGGAACCCGATTTTAATAAAAATCAAAAATTTGGTGTCAGTTTTGGTGTCACCCTTGGTGTCAAAAAGAAAAAGGCCAGAGGCTTAACACCTCTGACCTGCGGTTTTGATGGTGGGCGATACAAGATTCGAACTTGTGACCCCATCCGTGTGAAGGATATGCTCTACCCCTGAGCCAATCGCCCGTCGCCTTTCGGCAAAAGAGATACTAACATAGCCGTGCGTGGTTTACCAAGAACTTTTTACCCTCGATTTTAAATTCGTGGGTGATGGCCAAGCCAAAGCAACCAAAGATACCGGCAAACCCTCAGCTAAACCACCATTTACCGCTTAATCCACGAAGTCTCGGGGCGGCAGATAAGTCGCGCGTTGTTGTAGGCCATGTCGAGCGTGAGGCAGGTGCGCGCGGCGTAGAAGCCGTCCTCACGCTGGATGGTCAGCGCCAGCTCGGGCTTGTCGCCGGTCAGGCACAGCGGCAACAGCAGCTGGATCCGGCCGCCGTAGAACTGCGGCACCGCGAGCGTGTAATTGGCTGCGGCGCGGCGGGCGGCCTCGACGACGGCGCCCTCAAAGGCGCGGCGCAGCAGCAGCGAGTTGCCCTCCCCCCATCAGGCTGGCAGGGATGCGAGTCAGGTTCTCCTCGTCGCCCAGAATGTGGTCGATGTTGGAACGGATGGGCAGGCGGTAGTCAAAGACTAGCTCGGAGGGGTCCTCGGCAAAGCGCACGCGGCACGGCAGGTACTCAAACGAGACCAGCATGGGGTCGCTTTCCTTAAAGAAACCCTTCAAAAACCAGCGCTGACGCGCGTCGGGTTTGGTGTTGGGCTCAAACAGGCCGTAGATAGTCTCGTAGCGGCGCGTGTACAGGCCGGTGTTAAACAGGCAGCGGTCGTCGTCGAACACCAGTGGCAGGTTGGACGGCGCGGTCTGGTCCACGTCGCGCTCGGTCAGGAACACCGCGCGGCTAAACGAAAACGACAAGTAGTTTTTGAGGATGCGGTTGCTGGGACCCCAGTCCTCGGGGTCGGCGAGATCGACCAGGCGGTCATAACAGGGCTCGGGGCAAAACGCAAAGTCGTAGACATTGCTGCACAGGGTGCTGGGGAGTTCCATGCGGTGTCCAATCCATTCAATTACCAGCGTGCGGATGCTTAAATTCTATACGCGCGATGCAATACCGGGGAGCACAACACAGTGGCACTAGGAGTCGTACTCCAGGGCGACCGGTTGCCAGACGAGGTCTTCGATAGTACAGTCCAGGGTGTTTGCGAGCGCCAATGCCGAAGAGACCGAGGCGCGGCGCAAATCCAGCTGATTCTGTTCGTAGAGCTGTATAGCGCGAAGTTTAACCCCCGATTGGGCGGCGAGCTGTTTTTGCGTTAGGCCGGCCGCCTTTCGTGCCGCTTTGAGGCCCTTTTTGTCTGCCTGGGCTTTGTTCCATTTATCGATGACTATCTCTGCGAATGTATCTTCCGACACCTCGTGAAGCGGGGAATACGAACCGATAATCCAATCAAGCGGGGCGACTTCAAAGAGCTCGTTAAAGCTCAAGCTGCTCGCCCATTGCGTATAAGCCAAAACCCAGCCCGCCCAGTATTGCGAGGAACGATCAAGCGGGTAGCTCTCCCTACATTCTGCGGGTTTCAGTCCTGCACTGGCAATTATTTCACGCGCAAGTTCGTCACCCGACATGCCGCAGACAACGCGCGCCACACCACGCTCGAATTGCCTCATCTCGAGAGAATTCAATAGGATTGTCATTAGTTCGACAGGACTCAACCCTTGGTCACAGAGGGCGAAATCGACCGCCTCTCCCAGCGTTCTCATGGCATCCTCGAGATACATCTCACTGTAGGCGTGGGTCATTTTCTGTCATCCCCTCTCGAACGATATCGACTATACGAATTCCCTCAAACGGGTTTTCGGTAAGCAATTCCCGATACTGCGCCCTTGCCAACTCATCTCGGTCCTTGGCCAATGGGCCATATAGAGCTTGTGGCGCACGTTCAAATCCAGCAAAACGAATGCTCTTGAACGCGCGCTCGCTTTTGAGCACAATCTGTTCTCCAAGGTTGCCGAGCCTCAACGCTCGACCGAGCTGATCAATGGTGATCGTATTGTTTATAAACGCCCTGGCATAGCTGAAGTACGAGTCATCCACACGCCACCCTCTAATCACATCGTAAGCGTTAGCATCAGGCAAAAAATGATCGCGAAGGTATTCGCATGCCCCCACAGCGACGGCGGTGTCCTTTCGGAATGAACGATGCTCTACAAGCAACGCTATCCAATGCAGAACTGAATATTGCGGCGATAGCAGGTCGAGTACCTTGAGATCGGCCATGTCGAGTTCATATCGATTTGCAAAGCCGTCTGCGTCCCTGGAGCACGCCCATTCCCTTGCAAGGTCGAGGCTCTCTGTGCAATAGAATCCCTGTCCATAGTCATTATGGACTTTCCCCAGGCCAAGCTGGGGAGTCTCAATGATTTTCTGAGAACCATGCCACAGTTCCACGCGAGTCTCCTAACATGTATCGCTCTAGCGATAGTATATCACACTATCGCTAGAGCGATACATGTATTCAAAGAGCAAAAAGGGTGCATGGAACCGAGTTAGAGTTCAATAGTGGCTTCTAAGACTCGCCGAGTCCGGAAGTATGCGGCAAAATCAGACTCGTTGACCACGCCGAAGCACACCAACGCCTCTGCCTGCCACAGCACTTCATAGATGCACACCTCTTCCTGCTCGATGCTTTTGCGGAAGGGCGGGCGCATGTGCTCTGGTGGGTTGGTGACGATATCAACCTTTCGCCCAAGTGTCTTCTCGAGCTCATAGGAAAGTTCGTAAAGCGTGCCGAACGTCATGGTGTTGCCGCAGGCTAGGCGCAAGTCAATATCGCTATCGGGCGTTTGCTCGCCTCGGGTAAACGAGCCAAATAAATATGCTTGGCTGACGTCGTATTGAGCCAGCACGCGGGAGGCCGCGGTGGATATGTCGGTAGGCGAAATCATGGAATAATTGCCGTTCAACAGTAGAACGTTAGCGGGCCAGCGCCGAAACCACCGGTCCGGCTTTTTGGCGTTCGGCGAGCTCGAAGATAAACGGGGCGTTTGATCTAACAAATTCTGTCAAGAAATTGAGGTGATCAGAAGTAAATCCTTCGACGTTGAACCATTTGACCGCAGGCAAGTAGCATTCTGCATGGTCAAAGCCAAAGTCAACCGGGCGCTCGACGGCTACGCGAACGGTTCCGTCTTCTCTTGTCTCTGAGCAGGCAAACTGGGTGCCATCATCAAGCTGAACATAGCTCCAAAACATGACTTCCTCCTTAGTGTTTGCACTGTAAATAAAGCACTGCTTAGTCGCGGTGCTAGTGAAATAAATTAATCCAATAGACCTGAACTTATGACATTGTGAACCTTGGGCCTAATGACCAATTCTAGATAACGGACGGAGCTAAAAATGATGCCTCAACAGCGATGTACGGTAGCAAGGGGCGATCGGTCGCCAAAATAGTGCGGAGTTCACGTGCCGCCCTTACGCCCTGTTATGACGGTGCCGCTTCGCGATGTTCACTAGTGATCTACCGCTTGATCATTCTTAAGGGCAACGATATGCATGGCTGAAACAAGTTTCTTGATGTTGTCAACGTATTCGCGTACAAAAGCAGGACTAACAGATTCTTGCTCCGCGGTGGCATGATCCCTATCGTTCTGATGAACAATTCTGTTTCTACGAGCAAACTGCCTGTTGATTAATCCCCTAGCCTCCTTTAGCTCCATATCTGGGAAGGCTTCCTTTATAGTTTCAGTAAAAGGAACGCCAATTAAATTTAGCTGATCTTTCATTGGCTCGCATCCCAAAAAGACACAACTTGAGTACTCTTCATTTACATGCTCAAAGAACCAATCATCTTTTGGCGAAAGTAACAGCGCCCGTTCCACTTTGCTCATTGGAATTTTTAGCGAACCATATTTGAGAGATTTGTTCCAATCTCCGGTAAACATCTGGTGTAAACAATACTTGCTTAACTCGTGGATGTAGAAATCCATAATCCCTTCGGAGAACGCAATTTGCGCCCTTAACACCGTCTCGCCTTCGACGCATTGGCCACCATCTATTAATCGATCAGCGGATTCAATGTTCTTATCTACAACAGAGATGTCCAAATCGAAGCGATTTTTAATCTCCTGAAGTGTGAAGTGGAGTGGCTTTAGTGAAGCTCTTTGTTCTCTCGTGTTTTCTGCTCGACTTGAGAGCGATAGGTCTCGTTTGTCCATGTTGTCACCAGCTAAAGACGTCCGACAAGAGAAGCGAAATCAAGATTCAGCATAGGTATTGCCCCGTATTTTCCAGTGATATATCCCCTGCCGTAGTTTTCTGCCTTTCGAACATTTTTGATTTCAGCTAGAGAATACATATCGGTCGAGCGGTTCTCGCCCTTCATTTCTGTAAACCAAATCTGATCCCGTCTGAATAGATCAAGACTAAGAAGGCTGGTGTCATGCGTCGTGAATATTAATTGCGCCGAACGATTAATCGATGGACTTGAAAACAGCTTAACCAGTTCGTAGATCAAAGACTCATGTAAGCTCGTTTCAATTTCATCGAAAATGAGAACCTTGCCACTTTCCATAATGTCAAGGAGGGGACATAGCATGCCAACCAGTTTTCTAATGCCAGTCGACTCCTCGTTTAATAAGTCCGTTTGAAAACTGTCGTAAACCATGAACGCCTGAATAGCGTCGACGCTCTTACTCATAAGAGCGTTTTTAAATTCGTCCGACAAGAAGGGAGGAAGAGCGGAGGGATCGAAGGAGCCCTTCTCGATGGATACTCGAATATCTCTGACTCCGACCCCTAATTCTTGCAAAAAAGAAACTACAGACGATTTTATGGATGGATTCTCATTCATCTTGTACAGCGAATAGCGAAGCCAATTATCTGGGTCATTGTAGACAACGAGTCCATCAATAAAAAATTTGTATGCAGTATCGATCTCCTGAATGGAACAAAAGTTTGCCGCGCATGACAGCAGAAGCCTGTTGGGCTTTAATACGTCGCTGCAGGTTGAAAAGGCAGATTTTTTAAACTTACTACCGGTCTTGAAGTTTTCGGCATCACGTTCAAAAATCATGGCTTGACGGCCGTTGGGGAAATAGTAGAGATACTCTTCTGAAACGAGTGTCTTTTCAAGCGAGAATCCATATGCAAAACGCATGCCGTCGGCAATGAATTGGATAGAGTAGCTCGTTGGATCGTCGGGCGACGACAGCTTGTGCGCATCTTGCCTTATTCCGGTTCCAGGCTGATGGGTGATGCTGTTTAGAACAAGCATTCTCATAAAATCCACTGCAGTAATAAAACTACTTTTTCCAGAACCATTTGCACCGTAAATAACAGCAGAGCGCAGAACCGAGCGACCATTTACGTCAATCAGGTTTTCTGTATGGGAGTCGTCATTACCTGGAAGCAACGAGAACACAATTTTGTCTTTGATAGACTTATGATTGATACAGGAAAATTCAAGTAACATTATTCCTCCCCTACTTCTTTCTAAGTAAATTATCATATAGAACAATTTTAAATCTCTAAATTGCAGATTAGATGCAATATCATCAAATTAAATTGTATACAACTTAATGGAAATGCCCAACTATCAAAAAAGACTGGAGTGAATTAGGCTTTAACGAAATTATGCAGGGTGGCAGCTCGTAAATAAGACTAAAGAGTGGCGATGCGTCTTATGAAGCCTGCTTTCCGACCAAAGAAAAATAAAACATGCGAAAGGCACGCCGCCACGAGGAACAGCCTAACAAACAATGCCTCGACTCGAGTGCAGCGCGAATCACGATATCAAACGGCATACAAATGAGCTAATGGTTCGGATTCCAGACACGTCTTGAAGGCAGTAGTTTTAGCAGAATTGTGCTGTGCTTAGATGTGCTATGCCGAGAAAGAAAAGCGTTAGGGACACGGCAATCCAATGGCTGTCGGCTGTCTTGGGGAGTGACGAGGAGGTCGCGCTGGCGGCCTTGGGCCTAGAGGCCTTGGCGGACGTGGTGTTGGTCATTGTGGTCGTGGTCACCGTCTTAGTCGCGGACGCGGGCTTTTGTGTGGGATTCGTCGACGGATCCGTAGCTGGCTCGCCGGTAGCGGGGTCAGCGCCAGGGGCGGACGGACCATTGCCCGGTACATCGGGCCCACCGGTCTCCCCCGCCGACGCCGTGGCATCCACGGGCTCGATCGTCACACGCGCTGCCACGGACCCGCCGGCATCCACCACGCCGCCTGTGCCAAAGGCCCCGCCCGCAGGCGCCACAAAGCGCGCGGATGCAAGCGACCCGCCCAGGCAGGCGACGCCGCCGTCGGCGCCCGAAGCATCCAGCCAGGACGCATCGACGGTAAGCTGCCCGGCCGCGCCACCGCCAGCAGTCCCGCCCAGCAAACACACGCCATAGGCGCGCACGCCTGCGGCGACAACGCGCCCACCGCCGCGAACGTCAAGACCGCCCGCGATCACGCCGGCCACGCGCGCATCTGAGATGCCGGCGCCGTCGGCCCGCGCGTCAACCTTGCAGCCGTCCACCGCGAGCGTCCCCGACACGTAGATCCCGCACTGCGAGCCCGTGGCCACCAGCGACCCGGTGCCGCGGAGCGTCAATCGCCCCACACTTCCATGCCGCAACGCGAGATGTCCACGTCGGGCGCGCTCGTCTCGACAACAGTGTTCTGCCCGGTCAGCGTCACCACCAGGTCGCCGCCGGCGCCGATGGCCTCGCCCGTGTAGCCGTTGAGCTCCAGGTGGTCGGCATCGGTCCAGGCCCACCCGGGGCCCGAAACGCCCGGCTCGTAGTACGTGGCGCCCTCAATGAACAGGCTCTCCGCGCCCGCGGCATAAGAAGGCCCGCCCAGCAAAACGCATAGGCAGGCCATGACAGTAAACAAGATGTAGTGACGGCTGGTGTGGAACGCGGCAGCAAACATAACCGCTCCGATCTTCGCAAGAGCCAATGGAAGCTGCGCCAGAAAACCACCTGGTAGCAGCAGCTATTAGTGTAGCGAGATCGGGTGAGCATCGTACGAATTGCCTGTAAACGAACCCCGAAATTAGGTGTAAATCGTTTTGCCAGTCGGTGAAAGGAGGCCAATTTCGACGAAGCTCGGTAGACTGTCGAGGGCAACGCGCCAGCCAACGACGCATTAGCTCTGACGCTCCTTAAAGATTCGCAAAGCTTTCTCTAGCTCGGGAATATCATCGACGATTACTTTCCAAGCAAGGGATCGATCAACCTCTCGATAACCATGCGCTACGAAGTTGCGAAAACCCCTAATATCATTCCAGGGATACTCCGGAAAAGCTGATTGGACTTCATCAGAAAGATGGAGGGCATCCTCAGCGATTCTGTAAACAGGGCTCATGATTGCATCGTAGGCAAGTTCGCCTTCCTCGCTTCTATCGCAAACAAAGGAACTCTCCGTAGAGCCAAAATGGTCGATACGTTTAGTCAGCGTCTCGCAATCAGACAGAATGACATCGATAAGCTCAGCGTCCCGCTTACGCCGCTTCATAAAGACGCACCTCATCCTGTTCAATGTTTTTGCGGAAAGCCGGACGCATGTGCTCAGGCGGATTAGTCACAATCTCAACCTCTCGCCCGAGCTCCTCTTCAAGTTCAAGGGAGATTTCGTATAGCGTGCCAAACGTCATGCTGTCTCCGCAAACGAGGCGCAAATCGATATCACTATCTGGCGTCTGCTCACCGCGGGCAAAAGAGCCAAAAAGATACGCCTCGCGAACATCGTAGCGAGACAGTACGCGAGAAACAGCGGCAGATATGTCGATAAAAGTAATCATGGCTCAATTTTACTTTTCGATTGTATGGAAGGCAATCGCCATACGCATGCTTTACAGCTCTTCAGTAAGATACGATTCAAAAAGACCAACGTAGATGCAGCTGTCGAGCCAAGCCCTAGTCTCCTCTGGCGGTTTGCCAGTTGGATGTTCGCGGTACGGGAATACTCTTATAAGCGTATACGTCCTTTGCCATGTCGATCAGGCCCTCTTCAAGACCGCAAGCCTCGACTTTTGAATTAATGTAATCAACGCAAGCTTGCTGATTCGACTGAGAAAGCCTACCCCATTTAAGCTGCATCAGAATGACCTTAAAAACATCCGTATCACTCGCATTGTTGCAAGTAATTATTGATTTAAGTTGTTTAATGGTCAGGGTAGCGCGATCCAGTTTCCATTTACATCTTTGCGCCATGAACACAATGCAATCTGAGGCGACATCCTCATTTAGAGTCATTAGTCTTCTAAGTAAAGGAGCACCTTGCTCAAAGTTTGGCTTGGTATCTATCAAGTTGAATAGATCATCTTTTGCCCATTTGTTCCAGACTTCCACGGTATCTGTTGGGTCAAGATTATTTAGGTAATGAACAATTGCGTAAACCGCATCTGAAACTAGAGCCGGTGTACGTCCAAAATATGAAAGCAGTTTTGAACGGCTTTCCTTCTCGTCAAAACGAATTGATGAGAACAGGCAGTACTTTCTAATACGTTCATATGGCTTGCTGAGCTCTTCACAAGGCACAACCGTAAACTTGAGCCACACTTCGCCAAGGGAGTGCCATGTTTGGCGACTTGAAATATTCAGACAGCTGAGACCCCAAACACTGCCGATGTGTCCAGGAGTTTCGTCGATTAATACTACCGGCTCCATACATTCCTTATAAAAAGGCATGTGATTCGTTGCCCAAAAATTTAGCTGCGAGAATAGTGCTGCAAATATAATGTTTGACGGGGCCTCGTTGTTGCATGAGGCCTTAATGAGCTGCTCAAGCGAGCCTAGCAGCGAGGCGCCTCCTTCACTGAGCCCCAGCTCTTCGCATCTGGCCAGCAAGCAAATTTGAGTGTTGACAGCTTGCCCCAATGGGGTGTTTAGTGACTCGGAAAACCAATCTACCTTTATGCTATTCGAAATACCTTGGCCTGAGACGCTTGCCAGCAATCTTTCAGGTGCAACTAGGCTGAGAGTATGCTCGATGCATTCAGCGACATGAGCATTGTCAATTATACTGACCAAGTACTCGAGTGCGTGAATCGTTGCCGCGTAGGACTCATGATACGTTGCTGTCATGTCGAAAACGGGAAGTAGCTGTGCAAGTTTATCGGAATCTAGTGATTCCCACGGAATGCTATGGAGCATGTTTTTAGCTGCGAGCACTTCAGAATCGGATTCAATTCTATTGGCTATGTCTGAAATAACTTCAATCACTGAGTTAGGGTTGGCGTTACAGCTGGCCATAACTGTCTCAACCGCTTCATAGTGATCATGACCATCATCTCCTCCCCTTTCAAACAGTAGGATTACATTATCTGCTGTAAAATTCGACGCCGTCAGCGGAGCAATTTCCGGAAACCCGCACGTAGTAAAGGACGATAAGTCCGGAAATTCGGTTAGCTTAAAGTTGGGATTGTCGACTGCGATCTGTTCAAGTTGTTTCTGCAATAGATCGTCCGCTACATTGTTGTCCACAAGCCACTGATACAAGTTAAAACGCGCATACGCGCGATGGCGATTATCTGCATATTCCGCGAACGTTAAATTAACCCCCTCAATAAATTCTTTTCTAGTCGAATTACTTGCTTTGGGGTACGCCGTGAGGACAAGATGGTAAATCTCGAATTTAGCGGCTGGATCCTTAAGAGCCCCGCACTTAACTGCGAGAGCTAAAGCCTGGTCAGCATCTGATAAGTTCAGGCAATATAAATAGAGGCCCAAGCGTTTTACGAGACTGCACTTTGAACCAATTAAGGTAAGCACCTGATTTAGTTCAAGTTTATTTGCCAGGAATAGTTTGCGACCAATTTCCCTTGCGCAATCAATCATTACGCAAAAAGTGCCCTCCTTAGGCATATCTTGCTCATGGTCTTCAATTGCATGGCGGATAAAACTAGATGAGTCTATCCATTCACAAAGATCGGTATAGCCAGCTTCAAGATTAGCAATGTTACTCAAACGATTACAGAGCAATGAAAGCAGCCTCACGCCAAGACGATCCGCCCACGCAACGACTGCTTGGGTGACGGTTTCGACGTTATCGGAATAATTAAATCTAAATCGAGGGCAAAAACTGCCTTTGGTGCCGGCGAATCCTTTAACCCACTCCGCCTTGTAAGAGAGCATGATTTCAATTAATCTTAGCGCCAGATCTGGACTTGCAATTTTGGACAATAGCTTTGGGAGTGTGAACTCCATCCATATATCGTCTGTCTTATCGAGATTTAAAAATGAAAGCCAGAAGGAAATGCTGGCATCCGAAAAATCAGGGGAATCGGCAATGTGCTCAAGCGACTGACAGACATATGTCGATGACAACATTCGACCTTTTCCCGAGGCAATCTGATAGATATCTACGTATTGATCGACTGAAAAAGATTCAACTGACCAATCGAGAAAGGTCCATTCCCAACTATCCAACTTGTCTTTTGTCAAGAATGAATCAAGGCCGCAATCAACGAGGTTCTTTAATGCTTCGATACTATTGGCATTTGTGCAAAAAGCAGTAGCAAGAGCATTTCTTTCTTCATCACCGTCTTCGGGATTGGTAAAGAAAGAGGCGAGGTTCTCATGCTCCATATAAGACAGCTGGGATGTTATTTCCGCATACGATGCAACAGCGGAACGACGTACGCTTAGAGACTCGTTACTTAGTTTTCCCCAACCCATAAACAGGGGCGCCAAATCGTTAAAGTCATTAAAGTGGACTGGGATGACGCCTAGCGAACTCCACTCATCATCTCTACTTGCACCGCGCTCAAGTGCGAAAATGCGTCCATTCATATCTGCCGAAATAGATCGAGTAAGATATTTGACCATCATATCGCTGCAGCTATAGCCAACAAATAGCACGGTATATCGCGTGAACATATCAAGCAGAAAGCGCGATGCCCACGCGTTGGTGATATATGCTTTTCCAAAATCAACATCTGTTAAGACGGTCTGTTCTGGACGCAATACGTTTCCGTGTAGATAAACGATCCCTTCAAAATCATCGCCCAGAGGCAATGCGGGGCCAATGTACGTTTGAGGTGAAACGTCTAGGGACTTGGCAGCACCTTCAAACCTGCGGTCGAAGTTGGTTGTAACTACACGGACTTTTCTTTTGTTGCCAAATAACTTTAATATGCCGATATGCAGGTCAGAATACCCATCAAGTCCTTTTCCAATGGCTCGAGCACATGCTTGGTGTATATTCCTCATTTGATCTAAATGACCAAGCGCTGTCTCGCAGGACTCTTCCAATAGCTCGTCTACGTTTGCGGAATCCGGAGAAGCAACGACTTCCGCAATCTGCTTAACAAGACCCCTAAAATCGGGAAGAGCACAATCTCCCTGCATTGAAACGCCGGAACCAGCAAATATTACAAGCTCATGCTTCAGGAGCGCCTGATTTAGCGCATCAGGTATTTGAATGTTGTTGACGTACATGTCGTAACCTTACGTTAGCGCCAATGGAAAGGATAAATGACGAGTTTTTATTCTTCGTTGTTAGTGTGAACTTTGGCGGCGAAATAATCCCACTCCTGCACTAAAGAAGCGGCGCGGTAATCCGTGACATCGTCACGATCATTTTGATTAGGATCCGTTTTAATGAAATGCGCCGCAATAAACTTCTTTGCCAAGGGCTGTAGGGATGCGTACCATGGTTTCTGCCAGATTGACGACACCATTTCATGAGTAACGCTTTCATCTCCACCATGAAATGCCCCAAACATGACTTCTCCGGTGTTTAATGATCTTCCTATCGACAACTGTTGCGTTCCAAAGAGTATCGCTGCTTCTTCGTTTTCCAGTAAATCATGCTTGAATTGATTCCAATTTGGATAGTTGAAATCGGTGTCTATCGCTTGCCAGATCTTGAACTCAAAGACCGCTGCCCTTCGAAGCAGCTCTAGATAATTATTGTTCATCCAAGTTGAATAATAATTGCAGAGCTTAATATGGCAATCGTCGGTCAAGGTAAGCCTATCTAAGCTCTCTCTCTCGCGATACAGCCTTTCATCCCTAATAAAGTAAATCAAGCCGGCAAAGTAATCCTCCCCTTTGCATATGATTCTATTTATCAGCCAATCGCCAAATTGTTTTTTACCAATGCGTTTTCCAAGTGCTTCAAATAGCCTCGTGTAAGATTCGATAGGACTGAAGAATAAGCGAGGGGCTAAGTCGTCATCCTCTGTGCTCATTAGGATTAATACTTCTTCAGCCAGTTGCAGGCAACGTTCCGGAGTAATTCCTTCTAATCCAATTATTAATCTGCCTGCCAATTCGACTTTGCCTTCATTGGAATCCAAGTTGTTAAATGCGTTAAGAAGTGCATTTGAGTTTGAGCTATTGCAGATTAGATCGAACTCTGTCTTAGAAGAACTAGTTTCAATTTTAGAGCAATAGAACAGTTTAAATAGGTCAAAGGAGCTAACCCTGCCCTTGATTCTGGCCGTTTCAATAGTTTGTTCGGAACGATGTCCGTTCTTTTCCATCAGGTCTAACCCCAGAATGTGCCTGGAAATACTTTGGGGTTCTATCGGGCAGCTTGTGCAGGATGTGCGCACGATGTTTTCGAATTCTTGATTCAACTGCACACGCCGTTCATTTGTCAGACTAATACACTTTGTATTAAACAAATAATCGGAGTTTTCCCACAGCCATGCGCTTAGGTCTGGTGCGAAACACTGAATTGCAGACATGCCCAAGATGTCAGCTGGGCATATTTCATCGTCAGTACGCATTTGGCTCGTTATGGCGCTATTTTTAAGTCTACACATATCGCGAGGAACGCGAATTAGGGGAAGCACCACTCGAGATAGAACTGCATGCGAATGAAGCCTGTCTTCCTGATCCATCGAATCAGTAAACCTTGATTTAGCTTGCAGTTCTTGAATTATTGAATCAAGCTGAGGCGCCACGTCAACCTCGAGAAGCTTTGGCATTTCAATGGGGAGTTGAATAATCTTCTCGAGATAGCCAGCCCCATCCCCTTTTTGAATTTTATTTAGCGCGCGCTCAACAACAGAACGATCGTAGGCAAGCAAATAGACAACATGAGGAAATGACGCAGTTAGAGCAACTAGTTTAAAAACTAGACAAATTTCATCGTCTGAAAGCCGATCGATATCATCAATGATGATAGCTAGATTTGGGTAGAGCTTCTTTAGCTCATCATCGATATTTGACTTCTGTTCATCGAGGGTTTCTGCGCAGTTTTTCAGGTGCTTCCCCAAACCGAATGTGGCAAGCTTAATGCCTGCTTGGGCCAATAACGGAAGAGCTACACCTAGCGATGGGGCAGGGCAAAATAGCAACGTAGAAATTGACGCCAGACTAGGGTAAGCGATACTTGCTGAATAAGCAGACAGTGCTTCACCGATGGTACTTCGGACGCCATTCCCTTGGTTAAAAGAACTCCCTGTCAGCTTGGAGCTTAGTGCGTTGAAAAATTCTGTAAGCAACTGCTCTTGGGAGTTGAACCTCCATGGGTTAAACCTAAGCACTTCGGGGACATTTAACCTGTGAGATTTAATGTCGGATAATTCAGATTCAATAAGATTGATCAGTGAAGTTTTTCCGCTGCCCCACGACCCGCTAATTCCAATTGCAAAAGAAGATTCTTCAGCATTTGCGGAACAAATACAGTCCGCGATTCGTTCGGCTAACCTTGAGTAGCTGTATAAATCATTATTGCGGCTATTAATTGGCGTATCGTTGGAAAGCCCTTTTGACTCCAAAGTAATCCTCCAAATACTAAAGAAATGGCTTGCAGGATATAAGAATGATGAAGGAAAGCAACAACATTCTTACGCTCCGACAATACAAATACGTATAAGCAGTTAGAGTAACTATAAGACTGCGCGGGGACACAATTTCAACCTCAAGGTTTAATTAAATTAAGTGAGGGAATGCGTCAAGAGAGCAATTAGCAGAACAGTTTCGGCAGGCAATAGTAAACAGCCGAATTAGAAATAGGCCACTTTGAGCATATAGCGCTCAAGTCCATTATCCATGCAAAGAGCCGGATTCATGCTAGCCACGCTTGACTCATGGACAACTCGGAACAGCCAGATTAAGGAAAAATTCAAGAGACCCTATAGACATTACAGATAAGACCTTCATTGTGCGTTGGGGTCGTTGCTAGCAATGAGTTGTGAATCAAAGCAAGCTAACGCTCAGTCTTTTCTTATCAAATCGAAATCAATTAGCTCTAGCTGCTCGACAAACTTCTCGAGATACGAGTCGACTTACTCGACATCCACGAACAGCGGTCTGTCCTGCGTCAACTTACCCGACTTATCGCACGGATACCGGAGGCTGATTCCATTGTCGTCGATATCAGCGATGGAGTTCACGAATGCGCCCATATTTGTGATGGCCCGACGGTCCTCACACCCCCTTTGTTCCGGGAACCCCGAAAGCAGGGAGCTCCAGAGCCTCGAGAGACTGTGGTCCCTCTTCGGAACGCGCCCGCACTTTCTAATCGCCCGCTTGATGGCGAGCTCTATGCAGTACCTCGTGAGAAACAGCAAAGGAATCGCGTAGGAATAATCCAATATCACGTATATGCCTGGCCTGTCGACAGCTTTCCTGCCGGCTGAGGCGAGCACTTTGGTAGCGTTGAGGAACGAGTGGATAAACTCGTCCTCGAACATCTCATTCTTGAATTCATCCTTCATAAGGGCCGACGAGTCAAGCAGCGAGAACCTTTTGAGCGTCGGGTCTCCGAAGCCCTTCATTTGCGGTTTCATCACGCACTTCTCTTCGTATTTCGGGAAGATGTGGTCCTTGAACGCGTCGCCCATCTAGAGAACCTCCCCGAAAGTCGCTTCTATCTTCATCCCCGCCATGCATCAGCAGAAATAGTAAACACCATGAGTAAGCTCGTTCCATTTTTGCTTAAGAAAAGTCTCGTTTGCAACAACCCATTCAGAAGCCAATTTCATCTTTTTTGGATTGATACCACCGTTAATTACTTTGCCTGAAGGTATTTCAAGGACGACTTCTTTTTTTGGTATTGAGCATGTAAGTGAGGCTTGTTGTGACCGTTTTCAGCAGTGTGAATGATAAATTTAATCCCATTGTCTTCTCCAACACGTCCTCGCTTCGAGACGTAGTCGAATATGCGTTGCCATTCACGCATTTCTGGAGTTTGAAAGTATAGCCAAACAACCATTTAATCCCCTTCATAGCTGGTATATCGCTTTACAGTCATACTAGACGGATAAAGTCAGTATCAGATTATTAGGCTATTTCATTTCGCGATATCGATGAAGCCAACTATACGTTACCTTGGAAACAGCGGCCGTGGTCTGTGTCGTTTTTGGTCCTCGCGCCTGTCTTGGGCTTCGCGGCCGCGAACTTCATCGCGGAATCGGTCACCGGCGCGGCATTGGGCTGCCTGGCGGCAGCAACAGCTCCATAAGATGGCTCACTCACCCCGCCGCCCGACGCGTCTCATCCCTGAAAAAGTTGGGGGGCAGCACCATCCAAAATGGGCCAAATGGCTAGCTAGCGCCATTGTTCATAAATACTTCTATCAGCCGTTCTTTTACGTCTGCGACAATAGAGCTGAAAAATGACGGGGGAAGCAGCTGCTCCAATGCAACACACTGAACAACACCTTGGGTGTTGCGAGCGACTTCCCCTGCGAGCATACTTCTATCAATCGCGCCAGCGCTAGACGAATTAGCAAAATCCTCGATTTGCCTAATCCCTTCCCGATATTCAACGTCCTTAATCATATCCATAATTTCGTCTCTTATGAAACCAACTGGCAAGGAAGCCTTTGTTACCCGCATATTTCCGTTAATACCGCTGTATCTGAAATTGGTGCTTTTTGTTTTTCTGTAGTCCGGAAGATCGTCATCGCTCTTGTAACCTCTTAGCTCGCTTCTAATCCACCCTTCCAAAGGCTTATTTTGAGTTTCTTTTGCAAGTACAAGCGCACGATACAGAGACTTTTCCAAGGAAACCCTATCTTCAACTAGATCGGCAAGAGTCGTATTCTCGTCTGCTGATTCAATGGAACTTATCTCTTCAGAGCTTAGCGGAGTAATGGCGAAGCAAGATTCCAAAAAGGAGTCTCTATCATGCTCCCAAGCACTTTCGTTGATTTGTTGTTTTCCAAAGAAAAGAAGCAAGTCATTCTTCAGACTATTTAGATCGTACCTTACGTTGTCGCTATCAAGGCAAAGAGCAAGAGAGTCGGGCCCCACCACTCCTTTCAGTTTAGCGGGACTCATTCCAGGAAGAAGGATTGGAATGGACTTTGAACCCTGGACCCATGCCGCACCCATTTCATTTAGTGAAGCTGGACTGGAGTAGTAGTTGTCCTTTGAAATTACGAACAGAACAAAGAGCTCATAGTCCTTAAAACAGCTTTTCAAGAACTCATAGATATTCTTTCCGAGCGGAATACCGTATCCAGGATATGAGGAGCAGAAAACATCCTTATCCGTAAAGCCGATTTTGCGAAGCAGGTCAACAAGTGAAGCAACATATTCGGAATCTTTTGTTGAATGACTAATGAAAATAAGCTTTTGCCTGATTTGCGTCGGAATGTCATAGGGGCTGATGGACGAATTAAACCATTCTTTATTATTCTCAATGGTGCGTATGATGTGAGGAAGTCGTCTCATATTGTCTTCATGCGTATCAACATTGAAGACGAATTCGTTGCTCCTGATACTGTCAATATTCTTTTCATACCATGAAGCAATTTCTCTGCATGCGAACAGCACCCCATCCATGTCTTTTGTTTCCAATGACTCCGTCAATAGTTTCCTGGTGGAAGCAATGGGTGCGTCGCTGGTGTATTTGTCTATTGATGCGGAAATGCCATTTAGCTGTGACCTTAGAATTGCATAGTTTGGGATTTCTTGAAAATCAGAATCGTTCACGATGGTTACCCTACTTCCCTGTTCAGGGGAATATTACGTCTTTATCCTTGACACTGGCAATGTCCTAGCGGAGCCATGTCGAGCTTGCTGTCGTTCTCGCACGTCATTCTTTCCGCCTCCTAGTTAGCACATCGTACGGGTTGGCTTCCGCCGGCGATCCGGGTTTTACCTTCCTCTGCTCGACTGACCCCTTCAGCATACCCTTACTTTTCTTCAACGAGGCACCTGTAAGCGTGTCCTTGAGCACTTTGGCGACTAGGCTCAGGTTCTCCTCGGAGTCCATCAGGCCCGCCACCTTGAGCCAGGGCCTTGGTGCCGGGATGTCTGAGACAATCGCTGCATCCTTCGGTTCAAGGCGGCGCTTCCCGACGATCAAGTTTGGGCACTTGACCTGATTTCGTTCCGGCACGCAAGACTCATTGGGAGTTGCAACGACCTTGCCGATGCCGTAGAGCCAGTCCGCCGCTCTCATGGTAACGAACATGTCCTTGCCAGCGATATGGCCCTCTTGGCACGCTGAAACTATGTACATAACCTTCAGATTCTAGGGTAACTTCTTAGTAACATCTGATAGATGGTCGACAAGTTTCCCATCATGCATCAAACGCGAAACCAGCCAAGACTCAACTGCGTCGCTGCATTGCTCTATAGCGCAATCAAGAAAATGCTTCAAAGTGAAAGGCTTCAGCATTCGTCGTGGACTTGCCCCAACTCCTCCTCTATGCCTCCCCTCATGCTCCATGTCAGGGTGCCGTATGTACAAAAGCGCACGCTTGCTCCTTCGGAACGAATAGCAGATCCGTCCACTCGAGAGCAAGTGCATGCGCGACACTGTTCTCGCGGTCCATACGGTTATTTTTCAAAAGGTGACATCATTTTAATGGCCTCGTTCAGGTCGTATCGATCCTTAATCTGGTCGACATGATTGCTCGACTCCGCTGACCAATAGATGCGACATCCATGTTCTTTTGCGGCTTTCTCCACGAGCTCCTTGTTAAAGACCCACCTCCATAACCGCGGCTGTTGATAGTAGACAGAATGACGAAAGCCCTTTTCCACGGGGAAGCAAAATTGTTCGAACCAAGTAACTCGGTTTCCTAATGCATCAACCCAAATTAGAGGATTGTCGATTTTCGGAATGAAACCAAGCATCCTCATAGCACGGGAAGGGAATACCTGGCAATCGCAGAACGTCATGGTTATGCAACCGGCCAGCGCATTGCACAATGATATGCTGTTTCGGGAAAAGGAGGAGGCCATTCCCCCTCCTTTTCCCGACAATAGTCCGTAGCATCCGTACTCCCTATCAATAACGTCGTCTGGGCTTTCGCAATCAAGCGACGCTATGCGAGCGGAGCCATAATACTCGTATTGTTCAGCTTGACTCCCGTATGGGATATACAGCTTCCAGCCTAGGCACGCCTCGCCCCCATTCAAATCGATCATGGGCAGTTTGGCCGCGACGTGTTCTGCTTCTTCAATCGCTCCAGCCTCGAATAACTCGATAACCCTTGACACCCCGAATGCCACCGGGTCCTTAAAAAAGGGAAAATGCGAGAAGCACCATACGTCAGCAGGATCCATAAGGATCGAAGCGGCTACGCAGCTCGGAATGGCCCGCCAGCGCCCATGGCACAATCCAGCATAGAGGAGCTCCTGGCCGTAATCCTCCTGTCCGCACGCTGGAAAAACGACCCCGTCATTTTGCATATATCGTTTAACAAGCGGTCGGACTTCCCCTCCGCGACATAATTCCAGGGCTTCTTTGACGTCCTCGCAGCTGTCACCGCAAAGGCGATAAGCTTCCGATAGGAAGGTTTCTATTCTAGATGGAACCTCGCAGCTGCTGTTTTCGGTCAACTGTGGGTCGTCAATCCCTGGCTTGAGAATAATCCCGGGTGCTCCGGTATAAATTGAGAGAAGGTAAGCCTCATCCGCCCTTTTAACCTTATCGACAAGCTTGGTGAAGCAGTCCCAGATCACATCGTCTCTAGGGAAAGCGCACCACCAGCGACCGAGAACCTTCTCAAGCAAGATACGTTCATACGGTCGAAGAACCTCCAGCCCTTCGCACACGCGCTCTCTCATGCTTTTCAAACGTAAACCGCCCCAGACGATTCCCCGCACTGCGTTTTCTGTCCTATGTGGGTCTTCAGGGAGGATCGAATCGAGCAGGATGTCCGACACAAGCTCGGGCAACAATTCCGGCTCGGGCAAACCGGATGATTTCCTTTCCAAAGCAGCCAGATCGCACTTTCCATTGCAGGTGACCCACCTTCGTTTGCTGTCACACTCGAGCTCAAATATCACCTCGAAAAGCGCCGGGTTTCTCACCCTCGCTCTGACCATAATTGCATGCATGATATCGTTTGGGGCGGCTCCAAAGCCGTATCTTTCCAACCCTCGGTTCCTCCACGAGAGCAGTTTGAAAAAGAACTCGTCATCGGAGTAGCTCGCGATGCCGTCAATCAGTTCGGTTACAGATGTGGAGAAATGAGCCCATCCCTCTTTGCAAAGAGCAGTGCCACGCGCTTCCACAAGGCTGTTAAAGACCTCACTTCTTTCTTGCCCTCGACCGACCAACTCCGAGCAAGCCTTGGCAACGGGCTCCCAATACCAGCGATCAATCTCTTGGCGAAACGCGATGCCCTTTACCTCTTCATCCGATAGGTCACTAAGATCTCGAGGGACATCTGCGATGGAATTCTCAACCCCAGATTTAAACGATTCGGTTATTGGCGCGTCTTTGATGGCGCTCTCTATGTCAGTAACCTCACTCTCGAAACCATCTTCGCATCCGAGTTCAACCGCTTTATCTCTACATGTTTTAAGGCAGAAACGGAGCCCTTCTAAGTCCTCGGCCGAGCAACAAGACGAGTTCCCGAGCATGCCAGCAAATACAGCCAGCACATCGCTTAAGCACGCTGCGTTCGCCAGCAAAGACTTGAGTTGATGTTCGATAAGGCAGTGGTCATACCTATACTCCGGCTGCAGCGAGCGGATTCTTGACAATTGTGCAGGACCTTCACTTGCCGCCCAATCCGCCACCTTCTCCATCAGCACGCTAGACATCCTATTGTCACCCGATTGCGATGCCGCATTATCCAGCTCGAGCAATTCAAAAGCGTGAGTTTCAGTTGCCATCCCGAACTCAGAAAGCGTTTCGAAAGTCTCAACGAGATTGGCCAAGGAGTAGTCCTTGTGGTCGGTGAACCGAGCCGACCCAAAGAGAATAGCCTCATCGCAATGCATCGCGAGATCTCGATCGTAAGAAGCGAGCAAGGGCCTTAGCATGTCGTGAATCTCAGGGGCATCCTGGGATGCCAGCAAAATCGACCCGTCCGGTCCATACTCTTTCGAGAGATAGCGTCTAGGAATCTCACTGCCTATCTTCTGGAGATGCTTGAGCATCCTCAGCTTTGCGCAAAGGGGCTTTCTAGAATAAATGAAACCCTTTAGATCTTCCTCCTCGAACGCTTTTGCACAAAGGTCCACGCCTTTCGCGGAGACGAATGCGATGTATGGCACGGCACATGTCTCCATAGTCAATAAGCCGGGCCAATGCGGGGCCTGGGCCCACTCCCCCAAAACACGCGCCTCGTCGGTTCCTGGCAATATGGTCGCGCCATGTCCCACGGCATATCCGAGGCAGGCCGAGGCCCGCAACGTCCTGACGATAGACAGGTACTCCCTGTCGGAGCGATCCATCCATGCGATCGTCGCGTCCATGTCCAGTCCCATGGCATCGAAACAGTCGCGGTCGGATTCATAACCGAAAATGAAGCTCTCTGCAAACAAGCCGAGGGTAAAGCCCTCACTATAGACATTTCCTTCCCTATGGCACAGCAACGGCTCGGACCTGCCGGCACTAGACACGTGCAGTCCCTCTGACAAGCACAAGGCGTAGGCCATGGTACCGATTTCAAGTTTAAGCGAGTAAGCCGAAAGCTTTGAGAAGAATGCGCGTTGCGCAGTGCGCGATGCCGGAAGTGCTCCGGTCAGTAAATCGCGCATCATGTTCGTAGCTGCCTCTACTGTGATCGAAAGCCCGGCGATCTTAGAGAGGTCGTCGTCTTCCAGTGAAGACTGCATTAATAAACCTCTCACGAAGGCGTCCCGAAAACGGCACTGCAGACTCTCCGCATCGCCCCAGAGATCGTCGGCGAACAGAAAATCGTCAAAATCGAGCCCACGGGTCGCGGCGAGACCGCCCCATGCGGACATCAGCATGGAAGCGCTGTCGTCTTCCTCGATGACCACGTCTTCCTCATTGGAATCCGACAATAAACTTAATGCCGTTAGAGGAGTGAGGCCAGAGAACCAAATGCCGTACAGTTCATCGCTCTGCTCTGTGTATCCGGCATCTTTAAGCAACCAGAGGCATCTTTCGAGCGTCGTTGCATACAAGGTGGCTGTCTCCTTGTTGAGGGGCGGCACCATGTAGTCCATGCCCACCAATTCCTCGAGGTGAAGAAAGGGCCTGCGCTCGAGCCAATACTCGAAGTGCTCATTTACCTGTGAAAGGGTCGAAAGGGCAAGTTGGACCCTAAGCACGTTTTCCAGCTTCCCCGACTCACATGCCATTCCATATACCGTCTTCGCCTGCTCGCAGAGAAGACTCCAAGCAACGCCATGGGCAACGGCATCGATGACGTACGACGTGTCAAATAGACTGATGCAGTCCTCAACTCGACCAGAGGCGGCAAGCAAACGAACAGCATAGCAAGATCGGACCACGTCACCCTCCATCCCCAACGCGGCATCGGCGAGGCTGCCGGACGCAAAACGAAGGTATCCTTCCATACCTGGCTCCAAAGCCTTAGAACTTACGAAGAGCCTGAAATCGTTGTGAATGGGGCGAGTGGATCCGTCGGCGCACTTTCTCAGCAAAGGAGAGAGAATAGCGATGTCGCGTGCCACCACGTACTCCTCCGAAAAAGAATCGGGAAACGCATTGCATAGGAGCTTAGGATAGATCGCTCCGTCGAGAAGGTGCATCGACGAAGCGATGAGACCCAGCGCGTTCGATCCGCTTCCGTGATGTTGCTGAATTTTATCATTGGCTTTCCGCCAGATAGACTCGTAGTATTCCTCGACGTTTTCCGAAAGGCCCAATGACCGCAGCTTTTCAATGGCACAGCCACAATCCGTCTCACCAGCGATTGCGTGAACCGCATACACCACAGACAAGGTGTTCCCATTGGTTATATTGATGATCTCATTGGAGAGGACGAGGGTCTCTCGGTCTGAAAAGTCGGCCCTATCCGACAAGAGTGCGTTAACGTCATCAGCGTTGATATTGGGGAGGCGCTCCATCTCGACACCGACGTGCTCCCCCTTGAGCCATTGTGGGTAGGCGGAGTATAGATTAGCTGGCTGGCCGGAGACGAGAATCTGAACGCCTTCTGGAATCGATTTTGGTGAGGGGAGGTGCTCCAAAAAAGTTAATCTCTCCTTGGCCCGTGCGGCATGATCGATGCCGTCAATCACAAGAATCGTCTTGCAGCCTCGCTTGGTTGAAAGCGATTTGGCAAGCCTTAAGACCTCACTCCGAAGCACGTCATCTGCGCAAAGTTCATTGAAAATAGGTATTTTAGGCTTCTCCCCGGCAAGTTCAGGTGTATCACGAAGCTGATTCAGCAAGGTACCCCACAGTTCCCTGGGAGAGACGATGCCGGCATCAGGTGAATAGCTAAAGTCATCGACATCCAAGGGCTTGAATGCATAGAACCTGAAGGGACGTGGGCTCATCCGCTCGCATAGGCAGCTGACCAGTCTCGTTTTTCCAGAGCCAGGACCTCCCTGGAGAAATATGACCCTGCTATTGGACGATTCCAATCTGTCACGCAAAAGTAAGCACAGTCGCTCCCTACTCGGGAAAACTGGTATAGGGATGGGGACCTCGATTGGTATATCCATTGGATTTCGGTTAAGCTTGCAGACGCATTTCCGGGCGATCTCCGCACTAACCATATTGTCGCCCGCCGCAGTGGTCCATCTCCGGAGCTCGGCGGCAAGCAGGTCGAATACTCTGGAAGCCAGTTCTTCTGACCCTCCGCATACCTCATCCCTTAATCTACCCATTAGCTTGATCTCTTCGTCGTGAAGCGACGGAGCGCCTGCCCTGATCGTTAGATTTCTCAGGAAAGGCACGATATCAGGTTCCTCAAGCTTTGTTGAGTCGGCGAATTCGTGCCACTGCATATCGAGGTCGGGGTCGTCGAAAGTGATATCGGAAGACGAAGCAACAGACCCGAGCTCTACGGACAGTTTGTCCCAGAACTCACCAAGGGGAAGCCTCTTGTAGGGCTTTCCCATATACTCCGCACCTGTCTTATTTTTGCCCAGCGCACGATTCGTGTACAAAATAATTTCAGGAATTGCCTCTTCTTCACGCGAAACCTGCTTCCATCCTGCCGCGAGAGAGGCAAGCAGAGATTTATTGGGACTCTGTTTTTCACCCGATTCACCCTCCGCCACCAACGATCCGAACGTCAGGTTGTTTGCGGTCGCTGTCGAAGCTTTTTTATGCTTCACTTGGACACACACCATGGGAAGCCCATGCGAACGTCGGACAACGACGTCATCAACCCCCTCAAGGCCGACTTCTTGAAAAGTCACGGACTCAATTTGATCTAATCCTGCGAGCATGGAGATCACGTAGTCGAGTCCGACATACCATTCGAACCAATATGGGTCGCCTGCGCCAGGCTGGCAGTATTCCGACGACAATTCTCATCCTTTCATGCATACCCCCATTGACCGCAAATAGCGACATCAGAGGTTTAAAGATTACATTGCAATGCAATCTCAGATGAGTAAGGATTATTCATATCATTGGACTTATACCCTCGTCTCTTCGATGGCACGCAATTACGCGTTGAATTTTGTCAGTTCAAACCCATCAGAGCACGCGCTTCGAATAGATTAATATCGATCGTTTTAAAAATTGAAGCCGAAAGTAAA
>ERZ772812.325-NODE-325-length-45423-cov-6.693991_pt1 | contig 45423 bp, 40 predicted proteins | sample MGYA00511343_ERZ772812 | MGnify/ENA primary metagenome ERZ772812 (study PRJEB29015, sample SAMEA2737706) | human gut metagenome | biome: human gut; feature: human-associated habitat; material: faeces | place: China | collected 2012 ...
GCGGGCATGGCGGGCGCTTTTGCGGCGCGAAAGGCCGTGGCGGTGGAGGTGATACTGCCTCGCGGCGCGGAAAAAGGCCGTGACGCGGTGATCGCGTTCCGGGGAACCAACGGCGCGTGGCTGCCGCTGCCTCGGGTGGAGTTCCGCTTTGTGATGACCAACGGCCTGACAGGGGAGACGCGGCGGGAGACGGTGCGGCTGTCCCTGCCGGGACGCGGCACGGGCGAGACCGCGCTCACGCTGCACAGCGGACAGTGCGGCCTGTTCCGGATACAGGCGGAGTGCGTGCGGGTGTGCGACCCGCTGGGAGTATGCCGCTTTACGGCGGCGGACGACAGGCACTGGGAGCTGATGGTGCAGCCGGGGCTGTTTGCCATGGAGCTGCTGCTGCCCATGCGGGGCAGCGTCAGCGAGGACAGCGACCGCTACGCCCAGGATCGGGCGGGGTACGATCTGGCGGAGACGTTTCAGGTGCGGGAATACGCGCCCGGCGACAGCCCCCGGCAGATACACTGGAAGCTGTCCTCCAAGCTGGACAGGATGATCGTCCGGGATCCCGGACTGCCGCTGGAGCGGTCGGTGCTGCTGCTGTGGGAGCGCCAGGGCACGCCCGCGGCGCAGGAGAGCGACGCCATGGCCGAGGTAATGGCTGTGGTCTGTCAGGAGCTGCTGCGGCAGGGTGTGGGCTGCCGCGCCGCGTGGAACGGCGGCGGAGAGCTGACCGTGCAGGAGGTGCGGGAGCCGGAGGGCTTTTATGAGCTGCTGCCGCGGCTTTTGAGCGCAGTGCCCGCCGGGGACGGCGAGACGGTGGTGGAGCTGTACCGGCGGCTGTACGGCGCGGAGCAGGGCGCGAAGGTGATCTATGTGGGGACGGAGGACGATCCGGCTTTGGTGGACTTCTGCCCGCCGGAGCATCTGGTGAGCCTGCTGTGCAGACCGGACGCACAGGGACAGGGACGAGTGTATACCTTTGGCAGCGGGGACTATGCGTCCCGGCTGGCGGAGTTGGAATTGTACTGAGAGGAAAACGTATGACAGCAAAGGCGGCTGCGGGCTTTACGCTGCGCACCCACAAGGGAATAGAGCGCGGCGGAGGGCTGCTTCCGGCGCTGGGCGCGGCGCTGCTGCTGGCGGGCATAGCCGGGCAGGTGTGCAGCGCCATGGGGATGCCGGTGGACGGGCTGCTCCTGCTGGCGGGCATGGCGGCGGCGGTATTCGCCGCTGCGCTGACCGGGCGGCGGGACAGACTGGCGCTGCTTCCGCTGGGCGTGCTGCTGGCGGCGGCGGTGTTCTGCGCCGTTTTTCACACGGCGGTGGGCGACAGTCTGCTGGGTCTGGTGAACCGGTATCTGGCGCAGCGGCAGAGCCGCGAGGCGGTGGTGTATGTGCCTTACGCCTGTAATGAGGTGTCCGCTATGTGGGCGGGCATCCCCATCAGCGTGGCTGTGGGCACGGCGCTGGGCGTGCTGGCGGCGCGGGCGCCCCGGTGGGGGCTGGGCGTGTACGGCGTGCTGCTGTGCCTGACGCTGTGGAACGGCGTCGGCGGTGAATGGCTGCTGCCGGCGCTGTGCGGCAGCGCTGTGCTGCTGCCGGCAGGAGAGGGCGATAAGCGCACCCTCCGCGCCCGGTGGGGCGGCGCGGCACAGGTGCTGATCGCGTCTGTGATCGTAACGGCAGCGGTGGCGCTGCTGTTTTCTGAGAGCGTGCCCCGCACGGAGGACGCTGCCAATGCGCTGCGCCGGGGCGTACACCGGCTGCGCTATGAGAGCGCGGAGCAGGTGCTGCCGGAGGGCGACCTGCGGGCACTGGGCGCGCGGAGCGATTCTGACGCGGACATGCTCCGCGTGACCATGTCGGAGCCGACGTCCGCGTACCTGCGGGGCTATGTGGGGCAGCGATACACCTCCGACGGCTGGGAGGCAGCCGACGCTGCCGACATGACGGCGAACAGCGAGGTGCTGTATCAGCTGCACCGGGACGGGTACGACAGCTTTTCGCAGCTGTCCACTCTGGCGGAACTGCTGGGGCAGGAAGCGGCGGATGTCCGGATGGATATCCGTGTGCTGGGCGTGTGCCGCAGCACAAGGCTGACGCCCTACGGACTGGACAGCGGCGCGGCGGTCATTTCGCCGGAGCAGCTGCGGGACACGGTTCCAAATGCCGACGGCGCAACGGGTGAGAAGGAATACTCCTTTACAGCAAAAAGCGGCCTTGCCGCGCAGGCGTATGCGCTGCTGGGGCAGCTGAACGACCGGTGGCAGGAGGAGGCGCTGGCCGATTACCTGACCTTCGAGGGATATTACCGCGATTTCGTCTACGAGAACTATCTGACCATCCCGGAGGAGACGCAGAAGGCGCTGACGGCCTATCTGGGCGACGCGCCGGAGGTCATCACCTCCTACGAGGCCAAGAGGCGGATAGTGAACTGCCTGGACGATACGCTGACGTACAGCGAGACGCCGGAGAGCATGGACAGCGAAAAGGATTTTGTCAGCGCCCTGCTGGCGGACGATCCCGGCGGGTACGATGTACACTACGCCACGGCTGCGGCGGTGATGCTGCGGTATTACGGCATCCCCGCCCGGTATGGGGAGGGGTATCTGATCACGCCGCAGGCCGTGGAGGACAGAACGGGCGAGACGACACTGACGCTGACCGGGCGGGACGCCCACGCGTGGGTGGAGTATTACGAGGACGGCGTGGGCTGGATACCCTTTGAGCCGACGCCTGGCTACCGGGACGTGATGGAGGAGCCGCAGTGGCTGTGGTTCGAGGAGGACGAGAACGCCCAGCTGGACGGCTCCGCCGCGGAGAACGGCGGCGATAACCTGTCCCAGACCACCCGCCGCAGCGATGTGGAGGAGACAGAGCCGGAGGAGGACCGAGACGGGCTGCAGACCATTGCGGACGCTGTTTACAACTACTTCAGCCGGCTGCATCTGGGGCCGGTATGGTGGGCGTATGTGGCCGCATGGCTGCTGGCCGCGGCGCTGGCGGTGCTTTTGGTGCGCCGCGCCGTCGTGTGCCGCAGGCGGGAAAGGCTGTTTGCCCGGGAGGACGACCGGGCGGCTGCGGCCGCCATGTGCGCCTATGCGCTGGAGCTGGCATGGTGCAGCGGGGCTGTGCGGCGCAATGTGCCGCTGGCGCAGCAGCGCGATGAGCTGCAAAGCTGGGCGGGAGACGTGCTGGACGCCGGCGAGCTGCTGGACATCAACGACCGTGCCCTGTACGGCGGCAGCGGCGTGACGGCGGAGCAGCGGGAGACGGCGGAGGAGGACATGACCGCCGCGCTGGAGCTGTTCCGGAGGAAATGCGGCTTTTGGAAACGATTGTATCAGCGGTGGATCCGCTGCTTGTATTGAGATTGGAGGGATGACGGTGAAAAAGAGGATAGTGTCATTCCTGCTGGCGCTGGTGATGGCGGCATCCTGCATGCCCACCGCGCTGGCGGCAGGAGAAGGGCGCATGGCCGTGGCGGTGAGCACCGCCGGCGGTGTGGTCATCGCGCCGCAGTATGTGGACTGCGCCCAGGGGGAAACGGTGTGGCAGGTGCTCTCCCGGATGGAGGGGCAAACGTCGCCCTCTCGCTCGACGGGCACACGTTCACGCAGGGCGCGGACGGGTTCGTCACGTCCATTGACGGCGTGGTGGCAAATTACAGCCGGTTCGACAGCTCCGGCGGCTATGAGCTGGAAAAACCCGCAGCAGAGGCGGGCGCGTTCGTGTTCACGGACACGGAGATAAAGGACATGGCGGGCTACTGCGATATGGTGTGTGCCATGGCGGACTATAACGGGGCGGACGCACCGGTGCGGCGGTACGCGGAGGCGGAATACGCCGCGGCGGAGAGCGGGCTTTCCTCCGGTACGGCGGACTACGCTGCGCTGGCACAGACGCTGCGGGAGAAGATGGCCGCCTATGAAAAGGAGGTCATCGGCGCGGACAAGGTGACGGCGGCGCTGGCGGTGACCGACCTGGACGGCGGCGCGCTGACGGGGTATACCGTCACGGTTGAAAACGCCTACGGCACGGAGAGCGTCTTTCAGGCCGGGGAGCCGGTGCAGCTGGCGGCGGGCGAATATACGTTCCGGGTGGAAGCCGGGAACAGCGGCGCGCGGGGCACCATGACGCTGGAGACAGGCGGAACGGTGCGCATTGACGGTAAGGCCGTCACCGCGCTGGCTGTCCCCGCCGGGAAGGAGTGGCTGAAGGCGCCCATCCTGCACCGGACGACCGGCAAGCTGGAGGGCGATGCCTACACCTCCGAGGCCGGTGGCGGTCACGCCGCCGTATACTATGTGCCGGACGCGGTCAGCGGCAGCTATCTCTACTGTGTGCCGGGCAGCAATCTGACGGAGAGCGGTACATACAGCACCGCCGCCGTGCGGCCGGTGGGGTATTACACCGACATCCACGGCGCGGAGCGGGTCAAGACCGGTATGCCGTGGCAGAGCATGGCTGCATCGCTGGCAGAGCTTCTGACGGCCTCCGACGCGGGAAATACCGTGCGGGTGGAGGCGCAGTACACCGGGGGCGGCTACACCGCCTACCAGTGGTTCGATATGACCGTGGTGCGGACGCCTACGCTGGCGGCGCTGGAGGTGACGGTGCAGGGCGTGGCGCAGAGCATCGGCTTTGCGCCGGAGAGGGAGACGTATGAGCTGTCCGTTACGGCGGATGAGCTGGTCATAACGCCCACGGCCTTTGCATCGGGTTACACGGTCACGGTCAACGGACAGGAGACACAGTCCGGCACAGCCGTGACGATGCCTGTGAACGCGGAGGGCGCGGAGATCGTTGTAGCGGTCAGCAGCGGCGGACGGAGCCGGACGTATACGCTGACGGTACAGCGGGTGGCGGCTGTGGACGTGACGGTGCGGCATGACAGCGACGTGACGGTGCATGTGTTCAACAGCGCCCATGCGGAGATCGGCGCAGCGGAGCAGGGAAGCGGCTTCGACCGGTTCGCGTTGGTACCGGGTGAGAGCTACACCTATGTGACGGACAAGCAGACGTGGTATCACGCCGCAGGAGGCTTTACCGCGGCGGAGGGACTGACTGTGGACGCGCAGACACCGGACACGGCGGACGCGCTGGACAGTCTGTATCTGGCCACCAAGGGCACGAAAATACAGAGCAACGATCAGGTGTGTCTCGCCGTCCCGGCGCATGCGAAGCATGCATACGCTTTTTCTGTGGCAGATTACAGCAGCAGCCTGTACTGCTGGGCGAAGGCGGAGGGCTATACATTCACCGCCGTGGAGACGGGGAAGCCCATTACTTCCAAGCCGGCAACGGCCACGGGGCAGCATCTGACCGGCCTCCTGAAAACCGGGGACGCTACGCAGACGCTGACCATCCGGGCTTCCCGCGATGGAGAGGGCGTGACCTTCTATCAGGACTACGTCATCACCATATATAGGACGCCCACGCTGACCGATAAAACGGGGCTTTCCCTGACGGCAGAGGGTGCAGATGTGCCCATCGCCTATAAGACAGCAAGCGGAGAGGCGACGGGCTTTGACCGAAGTGTAACGGAGTACAGCGCCACCATTCCCCGCAGCGCGGAGAGCGTCACCGTGACGCTGAAGCCCCAAAGCAAAAGCTATGAGCTGTATGTGAACGGCAAGCGGTACGCGCTGAGCGTGGACAGCGAAACGGGCGTACAGGCGGACACGGTGTCGGTAGAGATTCCGCTGAACAGTCAAAAGGACAGCGAGAGCGTCTCGATCACACCGGTCAGCCAGCAGATGCCAGCCGCCGCCCAACGGCGCAACTATCAGCTGACGCTGAACAAGAAGGAGGCGGTGCCTACCGCGTTCCGCGTGACGGACGGCAGCGGAAATACTGTCCGGGACGCGCTGGTATGCGTGTACGACGGCCGGACGCAGGCGCGTATCTGGCCGGAGAGTGACGGCGCGTTCGCGCTGGTGGACACGCTGCCGTATACCTATGTGGTCACATGCAGGGGCTATGTAGGCGTATCCGGCAGCTTCACCGCCGACGCGGAGAAGCGGGAGATAGCCGTCTCCATGAAAAAGGCGCCCGAAAGCAGCCACGGGCAGGGCGTTACCTCCCGGTGGAGCTCCTTCCGGGGAAGCGATACCTCCAACGGCGTTGTGGCGGACAAAACGCCCATTACGGCGGAGAACGCCGTGCTCAGCTGGGCATCCAAACTGGGCGACGGGTACAGCTCTGGCGCGGTGGGTTGCCCGATCACCATCACCGAGGGCGGGTACGATTATCTGATCGTCTACGCCGCCGACAAGCTCTATAAGGTGGACGCCCTGTCCGGCGTGACGGTGGCGGTGGGGCAGATGGATCACAGCTCCAGCTTCGCCATCAACTCGCCTACCTACGCCGAGGGAATGATCTTCGTGGGACTGTCCAACGGCGCGGTGCAGGCCTTTGACGCCGCCACGCTGGACTCACTGTGGATATACCGGGACAGGCTGGGCGGACAGCCCAACTGCCCCATCACCTACCATGACGGGTACATCTACACCGGCTTCTGGAACAGCGAGGTGGCGCAGGCGAATCTGGTGTGTCTCAGCGTAACGGACGAGGATCCCGCACAGACCACGGAGGACAAGCTGGCTGCGTGGACGTATGCCTCCGCCGGAGGCTTTTACTGGGCGGGCGCCTATGTGTGCAGCGACTATCTGCTCATCGGCACCGACGATGGCGACAGCAGCTGCATCAGCGAGACTTCGGCGCTGCTGTGCATCGATCCCGCTGACGGGCGGCTGATGGATTCCATTACCGGGCTGAAGGGTGACATTCGATGCAACATCGCCCGCGACGGGGAGCGGTTCTATTTCACGTCCAAGGGCGGGTATTTCTACTCGGTGGCCGCGCCGGAGAAAAGCGGCGGCGACTGGCTGCTGGATGATGGCAGCCTGCGGGCGGTGGCACTGGAGAACGGCGGCGATGCGGCACATCCGGCTATGAGCACCTGCACGCCGGTGGTGTACAACGGCCGCGCGTACATCGGCGTGTCCGGCACGGGGCAGTTCACGCCCTATTCCGGACACAATATCACGGTCATCGATCTGACCGGCTGGAAGATCGCCTATTCCGTGCCCACGCAGGGCTATCCCCAGACCTCCGGCCTGCTGACAACGGCTTACGGCGGGAAGGACGGCACCGTGTATGTCTATTTCTTTGACAACTACACGCCGGGCAAGCTGCGGGTGCTGAAGGATGCGCCGGGGCAGACCCGTGCGATGCTGACCACGGAGGAGAGCTACACGGTGAAGGGCGTGACCACCACCTACACCACACCCTACGTGCTGTTTACCCCGGCGGACGCCCAGGCACAGTACGCCATCTGCTCCCCCATCACGGACAGCTACGGCACCCTGTACTTCAAAAACGACTCCGCCCATCTGATGGCGCTGAGCAGCACCATTGAATCGCTGACCATTTCCAAGCAGCCGGATAAGACCAGCTATAAGGCAGGGGAGAGCTTCGACCCCACCGGTATGGAGATCACCATCACCTATGAAAACGGCCTGACGCGGACGGTACCGGCGGAGCGGACAATGAATGGGACGGCCATACGTTACGCTGCATGGAATGAGGAGCCGCTGAAGGTGTCGGATGGGGAGGGCTTCCTGATCCGGTTCGCACACAGCCTCTATCAGGACGGCGCGGACGGCGCGGGGACGAATGTATATTCCCCGGCGGCGGTGCTGGATATCACGGTGGAGCCGGCGATGGCCGGCGATCTGGACGGAAACGGCAAGCGGAACGCCGTGGACATGCAGAATCTGTTCACCTATCTGTCCACCGGTGTGATGGAGGGCGCGCTGGGCGGCGATGAGGAAGCCTACCGCGCGGCGGCGGACGTCAACGGCGACGGCGCGGTGGACATTCTGGACTATCAGGCGCTGTACACGACCATCAGGGCAGAGGAGGAAGCGGCATGAAAAATCACCATATCCGATCGAAGCTGCGCAGATTCCTGTGTCTGGCAGCGGCGCTGCTGATGCTGTGGCCGCAGACGGTCACAGCGGGCGGGCACATCACGGCGGCGGAAAAAAGCTATACCGTCACGCAGGGCGGTATGCTCAAAATACCACTGGAGGAGGTCTTTACCGACAGGGAGGGACACGCGCTGACGTATTCCGTGGTCAAGGACGACAGGAACCAGGCTACAACGAACATTTCCGGGAGCACGTACTTCTTCACGTCGCGCACGGCGGGGGAGTATGCCCCGGTGGTGGCCGCCAGCTGCGGACAGGAGCGGGCGGAGGTCACGCTGCATATCACCGTGGAGCCGGGTGCTGAGGGGGACCCCCGGCAGTACGGCTATGACGAAACGCCGGCGGGGGAGGTGACGGTGTATGTGACCGTCTCCTCCGACGGCGTGCCTCTGATGGGTGAGGACGGAACGTTGCTGATGGGACTGCCGGTGACGGTACGGTATTTCGATCTGGCGGACTACGGCCTGCAGGATCTCTACCGCTGCGCCACACAGGGTGGTAAGGGCGGCTATGTGGGCGACACGGTGATCGAGCGTCCTACGCTGCTGCACCTGTACATCTGCCTGCTGGAGCGCTACTACATGGACCTGCCGGCAGAGGAGTGCGGCAAGGGCACCAGCGGGATCCTTGATTACAGGGCAGGTCAGTCGGTCACAAATATCAACGGTGAGACGGCCTACGAAAGCAAATTCGGCGCACTCCAGCTCACCGGCAGCAGCACCAGCATCTACATGAAGGAGTTCTGGGGACACAATGAAAACCTCATGTACTACCGGAATCACATGTTCCCGCTGATGGACACCGGATGGGGCTCCACCTGCGACTATATCCTCCTGTCGGACGGGGACGCCATCGACCTGGCTATGTTTACCGACTGGCAGTTCTATACCCGGGGTGCCTTCTGCTGCTTCGACAGGGACAGCTATGCCGCGAAGGCCGGCGTATCCCTTTCCGTAAGGACCCTGAAGTACGGCACACAATCCGTGGCGGACGGGGGCACGGAGAACTTTGAACCTATTGACAATTTGGCCTTGTCCGTTTATACTAAGTCGGTGCAGGAGATGGTGCCGGCGGAGGATGTCTGCGTCATGGAGGATGACGGTCAGGGGAGCTATGCGCTCACCTTTACGAAGCCGGGCACCTACTACCTGCTGGCGGCGGATGAAAACGCCGGTAAAACGGACGATGGCACCAGCGAGGCGTGCTATGCCCCGGCGGTGGCCTGCGTGAGGGTCGCGGCCGATCCTTTGGATCTCAACGGGAACGGAGCGGTGGATGTGGGCGACCTCCAGGCGCTCTACGGCCATCTTTGCGGCCGTAGCCCCCTGCCTGAAGAGCAGCGCAGGGCCGCGGACATCAACGGCGACGGCCGGGTGGACATCCTGGACTACCAGGCCCTCTACCAATCCATCGTCCGGATGCAGAACAAGTAAATACAGCAGATATCCTACCCGGCAGCTTGCCTGCCGGAAGTGGAATGGGGTGAAATTCCCCGCGAGTCGGTCACTGTGAAGCCGCGCCTTTGGGCAGCGGATAAGTCAGATACGCCAAGGATATGCTGCAGCTCCTGCCTGTACCGGGACGCTGATAAGCGGAATGACTGCGGCCACGCATGCGTGGACTGCATCCCCGGCCTTACGGCAGGAGCACGGAAATGTGCTTTTTGCCGTAAGGCTTTACTTTTAAGGAAAAGCAAAAAAAGAAAAAGGAGATGCAGAACAGAGAAATGAACATCAAGAAACGTATCGTCTCCGCGCTGATGGCGCTGGTGATGACGCTGTCGCTGGTCAACAGCGCCGTGATCACCGCCTTCGCCGAGGGGACACAGTCTGCCGATCCCTCTACCGGGGAGACGCAGAATGCAGGCTATGAGCTGCGGGTGCTGACATTTGAGGATGCCGACTATAAGGGCGGCACCAATTTTGCCGGCAAGAGCGACTGGTCGAGCCTGATCGACAGCCCTCAGCACGGCGGCAGCATGCTGTACCCCAACGGCAGCGGCACCACGGACGAGAGCAAGGCGTACACCTGGTACGACGCCGGGAACACCGAGCTGAAGCATACGCTGCCCAAGAGCTGGAACCAGTATTGCTATATGGGCGGCGGTCATGCCGTGTCCAACTATGCTTCCAGCGATTTCGTTGCGAATGGTGGCTACGAGAGCCAGTTGACCGTGTATAAAGCGGGTGTTGAGGGCGATGTCCGCACCGGCGGCGGCCACAACGGCTCCAACAACTTTGCCGTACACTACGGTTATAAGGACAAATCCGGCTATACCGACAGCATGATCCTGCCGTCCTTTTCCTTTGGCGACGGCATGGCGCGCGTGATCGACCACATGTATGTCAACAACATCTGCTACGCGCTGAACTGCTACCTGAACGGCAACGGCCTGACCGCCAAAATCGGCGATGATGACTGGGTCAAGCTGACAGCCACCGGCTATAACGGCGAGACGAAGACAGACGATGCCTCCATCTATCTGTGCAACGGCCCGAAGAACATCGTTACGGATTGGACGAAGTTCGATCTGTCCGGTCTGGGCGCCGTCACCAAGGTGGAGTTCAATATCACCGGCTCCAGTGACAACGGCTACGGCTTCTCCCAGCCCGCCTACTTCGCCTATGACGATGTGGCGGTGCGGTTTGAAAAGAGTGCAGAAAAGCCCACCGAGCCGGAGAAGCCGGAGCAAAATGATCCTTGTCCGCCCCACGAGGATGCAGATGACAACGGTTTTTGCGACAAGTGCGGGGAGTACCTGAAAAAAGAAGTCCAAAGAACCGATGTCCTGCCGGTTAAGCTGGTGATCCCCGAGGGTGCCAAGGCCACCTTCTATGCCTCTGCTGATGGAACCGGTAAGCCCATTGCTGCTAAGGACCTGGGTACTGACGAAAAGAATCCCCTGATCCACCTCTACGAGCTGGACATCCCCGCCGGCAGCTACTCCTGCATGGTGAGCGATGAAACGCATAACTACGGCGGTGTGGGCTTTGATTACCCCCTGCAGACCTCCATCTATGAGGCCAGCAACCTGACGCTGGCGTTGGCGAAATTTTATACCACTACTACCTCCGTTACGGTAAACAAAGAAAAGATCCCCGTCAATATTGACAGTGTGGACGATTTCACCTTAAACCTGGTAGCTCCCGGCAAGGCCAACATTATCCCGGGGGGAAACTATCTGGATGATACCATCAAGTCCGGCACCACCTATGTGGTAGCACCCCGCATGGTTTGGGCCTACGGTAATCAGATCCTTTACAATTACACCATAGATCTCAACGGTGAGCTGAATGAAAAGTTTGGTGTATCACCTCAGATCAACAAGACCTATCAATCCAGCGTAAGCACTATTTTGAAGCAGCCCTTCAGTGTTGTTGCTCTGAAGACTTTCACTTTGACGGCGCCCACTGCAGCCGAGACGAAGTTCTTCAATCAGATCAATAACTTCAATGACATGGTGCTGGAAAATGTGACTGCCGCAGACAACGGTGACGGCACCACCACCTACACTGTGTTCTATCCCAGCTTCTCCAACGCCAGCTACCGCGTGACGCAGGATGGCTTTGTGACGGCCGCGGGCTATTGCCAGGACAATAAGGCCTACACCGTTGAACTGCGCAAGGGCGATCCCACCTCTACGGATACAGTAATCGCCAGCAAGGCGGGCGCCGGCAGCAACATCGAGTATGAAAACAGCGTCTATCTGAACATCGACGATACCAAGGACACCAATGAGCTGGCTATGCAGGTGGGTGATACCTTCCGGCTGCGTGCCTTCCGGGCCGCTTGGGAGATCGTCAATACAGTTACAGCCAATATCATGATCGAGCCGGACTTCCACTATGAGGTCCTCGCCGGTAAGGATGTTGTGTCTGTAACCCCTGTGACGGACCAGTGCTCCGGCAATGCCAAGGGCAACTGGATGGACCTCCGCGCCATCAAGGAGGGGACTGCCGTTATAGCCGTGTGGTATGATGCTATCGATGTGGGCGGCAACACCACCCTCAAGGGCACCTATGGTGCCACCGATCCGGCCCGCTATGGCTATGTGGTGGTAAATGTGGGCCCCGATCATACTGTGAGCTTCCGACCTGTATCCTATGACGGCAACTGGGACGCTGAGTTTGACACCGCGTACTATTTTGGCGACCATGGCACGCTGACGATCGCTCCTGAGGGCGCAAAATCCGTCAGTGTACAGAATTTCAACGGCATAAACAAGGGGACGATGCAGATCGTGACCGGAAAGAACGGCAAGTATGATGTGCCTCTTACCTCCGGCAGCAATCTCATCACCGTTACCACCGCCGAAGGCAGCGACTACATGTTTGCCCGTGCCAAGAAGATCGCTTACACTGTTGAAAATAAGACCACCGGAGAGAAGGTGGTGGGCGGTGCGCCTGCTATTCGCAAGGGCGATACGGTTTGCATCCATTTCGATCAGTTCAACATGCCTGTAGCCAAGATGAGCGGTATCTATAATCCGGGCTTCACCGGTACGGCCAAGACCTGCTATACCCTCAACGAAAAATACAGCGTGTCCAGTGTCGGTACTCAGTATGACTATATCACCGATGCCAAGAGCTGCATCACCTTCACCGCCATGATCCCGGGCAAGAATACACTCAGCGGCGGCTACATCCAGTCCGGCTCCATGGGCGATAAGTTCGGCAACCACCGTAACCTCACCGACGGCGGCCGGGGAACCAACTTCTCCGCTGTGAATGTCACCGGCTATTTCGGATCCATTGAGGACATCAGCTTCACCGTGGAGGATAACCCTGATGCGTCCGTCAATTACCAGGACATGGTAAAGCTCAAAAAGCTCAGCATCTTTGTGGGAGAATCAAATTATAACCAAGCCGGCGGATTTACCCGTGCTGGGGCTGAAAACAATGAGATCTGGTGGACAAAGACTACCGCACAGATGGAGGGACTGAAGGCAAACTACGCCCTGAGGGCGAATGTCACCACAGCCAGCTACTACAGCACCATCCAGATGCGCTATTGGTACGAAGGCGGAGAGGTGCATACCGCCGAGCTGACCTCCGGCAGCGATACCATCATCCCTTGGAGCGATTTTCCTCATGATTCCAGTAAAATTCTCAATGTACAGCTCCTGGTGACTCCCGGCGATCCCACCATGGGCCCCACCAAGACATATAGCTTCATTTGGCTGCCGGGCAGCAAAAACCTACAGTATGTACACCCGGTTCTTAAAAGCTTGACCATTACCGATGACGGGAAGCAGGTGGATGTCTTCGGCGCCCATGGCAAGGGTGTAGCTTATACCGAGACAAGCTATACCGCAGATGTCAGCGGAACCGTCACTCTGGACGGTGTACAGCTGCAGAAGTACACGAATGCTGCAAACAATAAGAACGACAACGCCGACACTGTTACTGTGCAGAAGATGAAGAACGGCGCGCCGGTAGGTGAGGCAATCAGTGTCCTTCCGCTGACAGAGGAGCGATTCCCTGTTGGTAAATGGAAGCTGGAGAATTTGGATATCACCGATGCCGACAGCCTGGAGATCAAGGTGATCTCCTATGTGGACAACACCACCTCCCGCACTTATCATATCACCTTTGCTCACGATTTCTCTGTAAAGACTGCAGATGCCCAGCATCTCAAGACCGCTGCTACCTGCAGCAAGCCGGCAGAGTATTACTTCAGCTGCGCCTGCGGTGAGGTAGACAAGAGCGAGAACGCCAAAACCTTTTTTGCCGGTGCCACCGCCCCTCACAGATTTAGAAACGGCAAGTGCGCTGTCTGCGGTGCAGCCGATCCTCTGGCAGCCGTAAAGACCGAGGCCCTCAAGGTGGACAGCAAGAACAGCATGCTCGTAACGGGCAGCGGTCTGACTATCACGACCAATTCCGCCGTTACGGAGGAAAAGCTCGATGCCATCAAGCTGGCCGTGGAAGCGGGAAAGCTTGTCATCGATGTGGAGGATGTGGAGCTGGCAGCACTTCCCGCTGCAGAGAGCGCAGCTCTGCAAAGTAAGCTGGATAAGCTCTCCGGGAAGGACGCTCAGTTTGAGGAATTCGTGGATGTGACGCTGATGCTGCTGAGCACTGCGGACGGTTCCGCACTGGGTGAGATCAAGGAGCTTAAGCAGCCCATTACTGTATCCGTCCCGGTCAGCGATCACCTCAAGCAGCTTTTCGCCGACCATACCAAGACCGTCCGTGCTATCATCAGCCACATCAACCCGGATGGAACCATCACCGTTGAGGAGAAAGCCGTCCGCTTTAATGCCGAGAGCGGTATGGCGGAGATCATCATGAATAAGTTCTCCACTGTGGCCTTCGTGTCCACCACCGCAAAGCATTCCTCCTCCGGCGGCTCCGGCTCCAGCGGCTACAGCGGGGATCACACCTTCACCACCGATCTGCCGGCGGGCAGCATCACCGCCGTCTTTGTGGACGGCAAGCGGGTGGACAGCAAGCATTACACCGTGTCCGGCAGCGATGTGACCCTGTCGGCGGGCTATCTCAAGACCCTGCGCAGCGGTAAGCACACCGTTCGCATCGAGAACGCTGATAAGGTGGCCACCGGCACCTTCACCGTGGAGGGCAAGACCGGCGCCGTCAACGCCTCCAGGACCGGCGATCCCGGCGTTGCCGTGTACTTCGCCATGGGCGCCATGAGCTTCTTGGGCTCCGCCGCCTGGCTCCGCAGGCGCAGAGACGAGGACTAAGGCAAAAGGGCAAGTCCATTGCCTGCAGCGGTAAGGGCATGCTGCTGGCTGACGGCAACAAGACCGTGACGCTGATGAGCGGTGACGCTGCCGACAAGCTGAAGAACAGCTCCTTCGCTGTCAGCGACAGCGCTGCTGTGGCTGTCAAGTACGGCGACGTCAACGAGAACAACAAAATCAACATCGTGGACGCGCAGATCGCGCTGGATGTGGGCAAGGGCATCTATAAGGGTTCCGACAAGTTGTCTGTGGCCGGTCTGCTGGCCGCTGACGTGAACCACGACAACGTGGTGGATGCCAAGGATGCGTATTCCATCCAGATCTACGTCCACTACAACGCCTTTACCGTTCCGGCCGGTAACTGAGCTATGACCGTTCCCCGGAGGTGCGCATGATGCGCACCTCCGGGGAACGGTGTATTTCTGACAGAGGAGGGAGTCTGTGAAAAAAGCAATATGTGTGCTGTGCATCCGCCCCTCCTTTGCTGCGCAGGGGGAGTACACGCTTACGCTGCAAATGAGCGGCAGCGCCGCCGTGGGCGAGCCGCTGACCGTTTCACTGCTGCTGAGCGTACCGGAAGGGGAGACGCTGGAGCACTACGCCGTAGCTACGCAAATAAGCTACGATACGGCTGTGCTGCGGCTGGAGAATACCGCCGCCCATGAGGATCTGACCGCGATAGACGGCGGCGCTGTACGGGGCAGCACCCGGCGGCTGGTGAAGCTGAGCAATCGCTCCATGGGGACGATGAAGGGAACGTGGGACAATCCCGCCGTGCTGCTGACCATGACCTTTGTCCCGCTTGCGGCGCAGGACACGGAGATCACCGTCTACCGGCACGGGATAGGTACCGCCTCCGGCGGCGATGCGGAGGTGACGGTACACGACCTTACCGTCTATCTTGCGCCAGACATCAGGTCAGAGTTTGACCTGAACAACGACGGCGTTACCGATATTTCTGATCTGCAATTCCTTTACGACTACCTGTCCGGCGGATTGACGGACGAGGGGGACATACATGACAGAGCCGACTGCAACGGCGACGGCTCGGTGGATATTCTGGATTACCAGCAGCTGTACCAGCTGCTTACCGCTCCACAGGAGGGCTAACGAATGAAAAGACGACTTTTACCGCTGGCCGCGCTGCTGTGCGCTGCTGTTCTGTGCATGACAATGGCGTTTGCGGCGGAGAGCTATACCATCTCCATTGACGTGCCTGCCGGGACGCTGCACACCGGCGACAGCTTTACCGCGGGTATCACACTGCACGGCAGGGCAGGGGAGAGCGCCCCCTCTACCTTGCAGGTGGACGTGATCTACGCCGGGTGTGTCTGTACCGATGCTGCCGTGACGGTGCCGGGGGCGCTGGTCACTTATGCGGAGGGACGGCTGTGCATCAGCTATCTGGAGCAGGAGGCCGTATTCGATGAGAAGGGCGCGCTCACGCTGGGCACCGCCACGTTTACGGCGGGGAGCACCAATGGTGTCCTTACCGTCAGCGACAGCGCTGCACTGGCCGGCGGCGAGGAGGTATCTGTCATGCTGCCGCAGGCCGTGACGGTCGCCATTTCCGGTGCGACTGTTACGCCGGAGGTCAAGGTGGAGAAGGACGGCACCGCCTCCATCGACGGGACAGTGGTGGCCGGTACCGGCGCCGCGTATGAGCCGGAGGAGGACACATCTGAAGGCGCGGGCACAGGGGATACAGACGCAGCTGCAAGCACAGATACAGCCGCTGCGGATAAGGAAGCCCATGATACACCGGCAGGGGAGACGCATACCGCATTGTGGGTAGCTTTGGCGGCGGTGGTCATTGCCTGTGCGGTGCTGCTGATAGTGAAAAGGAAAGGGGCGACAAAATGAAGCTGAAGGGTATTTTCACGGCGCTGCTGGCGGCGGCGCTGGTGTGCCTGCTGCCGGTCACGGCACAGGCCGACGCAGAAACGCAGCCGGCGCTGCTGCTGTCCGCATCCCAGACACTGGTTGAGCGATATAACACGTTCACCGTGGATGTTTTTCTGACGGGCACTCCCGGCGCGGACATACTCCCGGCGGCGGAGACGCATATCGACTGCGATAACGCCTCCGTAGAAGCAACGAGCGCCGGTACGGCGGCCAACAGCAAGATCACCGCGGACGGTACCGCCGTTACGCTGTCCTACTATGGCGAGGAGAGCGCGGTGTTCGATGGAAACGGCCGGTTCCTGCTGGGGACGATCACCCTGAAGGCGGGGAGGAGCGGCATAGCGACCGTGACGGCTTCCCGCGCCGTAGGCACGGTAGACGGCCTGACGGATGTGGATATTCCGGCGGCCTCCGGTTTCTCCGGCGTGTGCAGCGTGACCATCTATCACTATTCCTCGTCTGCGGCAGAGGAGCCGATGGGGTCGCCCAAGACCGGGGATATGGGCGCGCTGGCCTACTGCGCCATGTGCGCCGCGAGCGGCGCGGGCACGGCGGCTATGTGGCTGCGCAGGCGCGGAAAGCGCGGATAACATCTCATAAACGTGTAAAGCAGAGAGGGCAGACGCCCTCTCTGCTTTTGCCTATCAGGAACCGAGCCGGCAGCGCAGACATAGGATGTATCGAGCCGCAAAGCGGTTCGACTACCGACGAAAAAGGAGGAACTTCTCTTGTATACAGAGAGAACGATGCAGGCGGCACGTGCCGAAACGCAGCCGGCCTGCAGTGACGGTACCGGGCAGCTCCCGTCCTGCGGAGCGCTGGCATTCCCCTATGTGGCGGTGCAGGGCAAGGATCCCGTCCGCTACGACGATCAGGAGGCTCTGCGGCAGGGCACCCTGTTCCCCGGGCTGGATCTGCCGTTTCACAAGGAGCTGCGCTCCCGCTTCCCGCAGGTGGACGGCGCGCTGCTGGAGCTGATGGCACTGGACTTCGCCATTGACGAGCTGGGGCTGTATCTGACCACCCATTCCGACGACCAGCAGGCGCTGGAGCTGTACTGGTCGTACATCCGGCTGGGGCAGGAAGGCCGGAAAAAGTATCAGGAGCAGTGCGGGCCGCTGATGCAGACGGATATCACGCCGGGCAGCTACAAATGGCTCAGCGATCCGTGGCCGTGGGACGGAAAGGGGAACTGAGTCATGTTTGTCTATGAGAAAAAGCTGCAATATCCCGTGAAGATCAAGAATCCCAACCCCAAGCTGGCCGCGGTCATTATTTCGCAGTATGGTGGGCCGGACGGGGAATTGGGCGCATCGCTGCGCTATCTCAGCCAGCGGTATTCCATGCCCTACGCCGAGCTGAAAGGCCTGCTGACCGATATCGGTACAGAGGAGCTGGGGCATCTGGAGATGGTGGGCGCCATCGTGCACCAGCTGACCAGAAACCTGTCTGAGGAGGACATCAGGACGGCGGGCTTCGACACCTATTTTGTGGATCACACGACGGGTGTCTATCCCACCGCGGCATCCGGCTTCCCGTGGTCGGCCGGCTCCATCGCCGTCACCGGCGACATGATCGCCGATCTGACGGAGGATCTGGCCGCCGAGCAGAAGGCGCGGCTCACATACGACAACATCCTCCGGCTCAGCGACGACCCGGATGTGAACGACGCCATCAAGTTCCTGCGCGCCCGCGAGATCGTCCATTTCCAGCGCTTTGGCGAAGCAAAGCGTACAAGAGGGAGGGTGCGCATGCCCTCCCTCGCTGTCGCTGTTACAATATGGGTTCCTGATGACTGACCGCGTCAACAAAGAACACGGTCAGACCGATGTAAACGGCGCAGGCCAGCGCCAGCAGCACGCAGCCGATGATGCAGAGCACGCGCGCCGGTCTGCTCTTTTGCAGGTATTTGCAGGCCAGCGCGATCCCTGTCAGCGCGGCTATCAGCAGTACGACGGCTAACCAGAGGGGCATATCTCTACCTCCTTTACACCGGACGGAAGGTGTCGATCACGTCCGTGAACCACGTCAATTCACGGGTAAAGCGCTGCCGCAGGGCGTCCGGTGTCTCACGACCCTTGCCGGCATCGAAAAAGCTGTGTCCGCTGTGGGCGGCGATATACAGCCGCCCATCGCCGCAGAGCGTAACGGCGAACTCACTGAAGGCACTGTCCGCCAAGCGGAGGATCCGCTCCATGCGGCTCTGGTTCAGAAATCGCAGTGCCCACTGCTCGTCATCGCAGCTGAGATTGAAGCGCTTGTTGAAGTCCTCATACTCCGTTTTGATGGTGCGGGGGTTGAAAAGCTTATCCAGCTTCCCGCGCGGCCAGAGCGTCAGACCGGTCGGAAGCTGCGTACCCAACCGGCAGAGCATCCACTGACCGGTATAGACTACGCGCTCGTTCTTTTCCCACAGACCTGTTTCCTCCCGCTGTACCTCGTCCACGTCCGTCAGGACGACGGTACACATTTCCGTGGGCAGACCCTCATAAAGCCCGCGGATATATCCGCTGCCCGTGTGGCAGGAGTGGGCCGGCAGAGGAATGTGGGAATCCTCAACATGCAGAGTATGCTCAGCAGGGGAGAGGTCAGCGTTTTCAAAAACAGAGTTCACTACCTCCGGCGCGAGGGTATCGAATACCTGCCGGTCAGCGGCCTCTTTGCGCTTTCCCTGCACCATCTGTCCCAGAGCGAGAAGCACGCCGCCAATGACGATCAATACGATGCTGCCGCCCAGCACGATACCCACTATAGCAACGACCACGCCCAGCAGGGAGAGAAGCTTACCGCCCAATTTGCCGCCCTTGCTTTTGCGCAGCTCCTGCGCCAGGTGTTCATCTGTCATATTCGTTTTCTGTTCTGCCATATTCTTCTCCTTATTCCATCCCGCCGGTCAGGGCGGAACTCTCCCGCAGAAGCGTCAGAAGGCGCTCCATGCCTGTCAGCGAGGCTGTGTGCCATTTGCGTATACCGTCGATATCCCGCAGATCCAGCTCCTCGGGGACGTCCGCGAAAACATATCTTGTGTTAAGAGCCAGCGTCAGATCGCCGCCACGGAGGACAAGACCGCACAGCTTGGCGCTGGCGGAAGATGCCTCCAGCTTCTGTACCAGGTCACGAAGCTGCGGCGTGACCTGATCGTCCGCCTCCCGGCCATCCGCCGTGTGAGCGGCAAAGTGCTTCCGGAAGGCGGCAGGGTCGATGATGTCGTCCTTCTTCCGTTCTTGAAACAGGTCGTTCAGGGCGATGTCCAGCGTCGGATCGCAGATGTCCTTGCAGCGGACCACGATGCCGCGGAACAGCGTCTCGGTTCGGGTCATCCAGTTGTCGTTGTCGGGGCCGGACTTTTCCTCCACGGTGCGGCGCAGCTCCACGTTGGCCGCGGAGAACCGCAGCCCCTTGTGCTCGCCCTCGTGGAAGTCCGTCACGGTACACTCTGTAAAGTCGACCGCCGACAGCTTCGCCGCCTTCAGGTACGCCCGGTCGATGGGCAGCGTGGCCGGCTCCGGCTCCGGGCCGAAGGCTTTTGTCAGCTCCGTGCGGAAGAAGCCGCCCAACTGCTGCTGCATCAGGGCTTTTTTCTTCGTTTGGGCGGGTTTTGCCACCAGCAGAAAAAGCGCTACGCCGGCAAAGACCAGAATGCAGATCACAGCGATGTTGCGATATACAAACATCATGATGCACCCGGCGATCACCAGTAAGATGCCCAGCAACATGCCGATGCTCTCCGTCCTCTGATAGCTTCCCAGCTGCTTCGACAGCTCCGCGTCCGTCATGCGCTCAACGCCGACCGGCTCGAATTTATCTTTTTTCGTTTTCATGGCTGCCTTCCTTTCACGTCTGCTCCGTCAGAATGTCATCCGCCGGCGGCTCATCGACCACGCGGCTCTCGCGGAAATAGGAGTCGGACGGCCGGTAGAGATAGCCAGCGCCCTTTTCCCACTCCCACACGATGTAGGATTCGCTCATGTCCTCGTGAAAGAGCGTGAGCCGCAGGTCGCTGTTGTAGTCTCCGCTGAAGTCGCTGAGGGACATCTCGCCGAACTGCCAGTCCTCATCGCCAAGCTCGTCAGTCGGAAGCACGGCGGTGTCAAACAGCTCGTGCTTTTCATTGTCGTAATAGAGATACGCCGCTTTGGGGCCGAGGCAGGCGCACACGCCGATCTCCTCCCCGTCCCGCGCGACCGTGCCGTAGGCATCGACCACGCCGGTGGTGCGCCAGTCGCCGCCCGCGATGTCTCCGTCCGGACCGCCGCAGGCGGTCAGGCTCAGGCAGAGGAGCAGTGTCAGCAGAAGGGACCGGTATTTTTTCCGCGTCTTCATCGCCGCTTCCCTCCCCGCTGCTTATGTTCTCTGGTAGTAGTCGTTTTCGCCGCCCCAGTACATCGCGTTATCGTCCGCCAGATAGAGGTCGTAGCTCACGTCCTCATACGCGTCGGATACCGCCTCGTATTGGCTGTCTCCGTTCGCGCGGAGCGTCCCGTAGTCGACCTCGCTCCAATCGCCCTCGGCCGAGCGCTCATACAGCGTCCAGATGCCGGAGCCGTCGAACTCGATCCAGCTCGCGGCATTCACGTCGCCGTCCAGATACCACATGCCCGCCAGCGCGGAAACGTCGGCGTCGGCATCGCCTGTATCCGACGCGTCCATGTCGCCGGCGGAGGTGTCCTTCTCAAAGCCGCCGAAGCCTTCGATCTGCAGCGTGCCGTCGTCGGCCAGCCAGCAGTGGTGGGCCCAGCCGTCGAACTCGTTGTAGAAATAATCGCCGCTGTACTCCTGCGAGAACTGGACAAAGCCGCTTGCCTCTATGCTCCCGTCCTGATACAGATCAAAGCGGACCTCATCTCCGCTGTCGGCCATCGCCACGAGCAACTCGCTGTTGTTGTCCGCGTCGACCCAGGTGCCCCAGTACATGGCATAGTTCGTCGCCAGCTCGGAGTCCTTGACCATCCCCTCAAAGGAATCCGGGGTGTTGACCTCATTGCCGCTGTAGTCCTCGCCGTCGTCGTAGTCATCGCCACTGCCGCCGCAGGCGGTCAGGCACAGGCACAGCACCAGCGCCAGCAGCAGGGAATAATAGCTTTTTCGATTCTTCATCGTTTTTCTCTCCTTTTTTGATCCAGATCGTTTGCTTCAATGCTCCTGCTCCGCCATGGAAAGGAGCTCGTCGTGGCTTAGCTCCACGCTTCCGAAGCGGACGAAGATGCCGTTGGTCACGGCGCTGCTCCATACCAGCGGGTCGGAAAGGGAGCGGAAGCGGGTCTTGTCGAGATACGGCTTCATGTCCAGAAGCAGGCGGCTGCCGGATACGAAATCGACCTGCAGAATGTGGTCCGGCAGCGGTTCAACGGCTGACAGGTATCTCCGGTTCAAGCGTGCGTCCTCCTTTTTCAGCGTATTGGGGGATAAAAAGATCCACCGTATCTTCATTGTACGGTGGATGAAAGCGGAAAACCATTAACCAAAGGTTAGGTCTTTCGCGCAGGCGCGTATTCTTTTCAAAAAGGCTGCCGCGCCCCATTGCCAACCGTCCGGAGCTGTGATATGCTGAGCGCAAGGAATCGTGCAAGGAAAGGATGTGCTCAGCATGGCAGCATTTGATGATTTCATGAAGCTGGATATTCGCGTCGGAGGTCCTTGTCCTCGGCACATACAGCGAGGGCGGCGTCGTGCTGGTCACACCGGACAAGAAGGTCCAAAACGGCGATAAGCTGGGTTGACGCAAAGAAGCCCGAAAAACGAATGAAAGTGGAGGAAACTATATGCTCAGCCTGCGAAATGCAGCGGATGCTGATTTCGGAGAGATCCAAAGGATATACGAATACGCACAAGACTACATGATCCGGTCGGGAAATCCCACCCAATGGGGACACTTTTATCCGAGCGCGGACCTGATCCGGTCCGACCTTCAAAAAAGGGCCTGTACGGTGATCTATGATGAGACCGGCATACACGGGGTGTTTGCTCTGTTCGAGGGCGCGGAGCCTACCTACGCGCACATTGAGGAGGGCGAATGGCTGAACGACGAGCCCTACGTCACGATCCATCGGCTGGCTGGCGACGGGCGGGTCCACGGGCTGTTCCAATGCGCCGCCGATCATTGCAAAAGCATTTCCCCCAATGTCCGCGTCGATACCCACGCCAACAATACGACGATGCAGCGGTTGATTGAGAAAAACGGCTTTAAGAAGTGCGGGATCATCCATGTCAGGGACGGCTCGCCCCGGATCGCATACCATTGGACGACGCGGTGATTTTCTCGTGCCGGACGCCGGTGCGCGGACGGCAGTACACCGCGACAGCTTATGCCGCGGCCTTTCCGTCGCTCCCGATCACTCCGGCTTTATCGTTGAGCCCTATTCGATTTTAATTTCCGCAAGGACCTTCTGCGGCTCGACCCACGGATGACCGACAATGCCAAAAATGCGCAGGCGTTTCGCTTGCGCATTTTTCTTCCGGCTGATACAATGGACCTCACGCGGGATGCCACCCGGAAAGCCGCAAAGCGGCCGGATCCGACGGAGCCGACCGCTTGCGAAGCGGCAAGCGGCGGTATATAATACAGAAAAGCACGGCAAAGGAGGCGGGACGATGCTGAAAATAGCCATTTGCGACGACGACGCCGGAGACCGCGAGCGGATCGCGGAGGACCTCCGCGTTTATGCGGCCGCGCATCAGGAGCACGGCATCGAGATGACCGTCTATTCCTCCGCCTTTGCGATGCTGGACGCCTTCGAGAAGGCCGGCTGTCCGGATATCGTCCTGCTGGACATTTGTATGCCCGGTATGCTGGGGACGGAGCTGGCGCGGGACATTCTCCGGTGCAGCGAAAATACGGACATTCTTTTCCTGACGACCAGCTCGGATTACGCGGTGGACGCCTTCGCGCTCCACGCCGCGGACTACATTCAAAAGCCGTACACGCAGGAAAAGCTCAGCGCCTCGCTGGACCGTGTGATCGCCCTGCGGCAGGAGCGGACATGGCTCCTGCTCCCCTGCGAGGGCGAGCTGCACCGCATCGCGCTGGAGGACGTGCTGTACATCGAGACCGACGGCAAGCGGCGCAGCTTCTCTCTGGCCTCCGGCCGGAAGCTAACGGCGCGGCTGACCGCCGCCCAGCTGCAGGACTGTCTGGCGGGACGGCGCGGCATGATCCCATGCGGAGCCTCCTACGTTGTGAACCTTGCACACGTCCGCTGCTTTTCCGGCACGGACCTTGTCATGGACGGTGGCGAGCGCATTCCCGTTCCGCGGCGGCTGCGCGCCCAAATTAAGCAGGCATACTTTGATTTCTACTTAGAGGAGGCCAAAAACGGATGACGGACCCCCGCTACATCGGAACGATCCTCTATGTGGGACTGGCGATCTTCGCGGCGCTGCTGGCGGCCGGGCTGCTGATGCAGGAGCGACGCTGCTCCGTGCAAAAGGCGGCGCTGCTGTGGGGCGCGGAGGGACTTATCCTTCTGTTGGATCTGTACCTGTGCTTTGGCCTGCTGCCGGTGTCGCTGACGGTCGGCTTTCTCAGCTATTCCGCCGTTTTCATTGCGGTGTCCGCGGACGGCTTCTGGAAAAAGGTCTATCTGCTCATCACGTTTTTCTGCGTGTGCTGCATCTCCTGGTCCGGCGGCCTTTACCTGTGCTATTTTCTTTTGCCCGACCGCCCGATGGCGGTCAAATACCTTGTGCGCACCGCGCTCCATATTGTCACGGCGCTGCCGATCCTGCTCGCCTATCGGAGATACGGCAGGCCGCTGCTCCGCGAGGTCAGCGGCTTTCGGAAGCAGAGCTGGAAACTCCTGAGCGCCGTTTCCGCGATCTATTTTTTTCTGTTCATAGCCCTCATGTCAAGGATACGGTTGGACGACGGAGTGGAGCCGGATACCCTGTTCGTTTTCTGCTCCACGGTATGCACCTACGCGGCGGTCAGCGTTTTGAGCATCGGCAACATTTTTTATATGCGCAGAGACGCCAGAGAAGCGCTCGTCAAGCAGAAGCTGGAGTACCTGGCGAGCTACATGGAGACTGTCAGCCGGGCAGAGCGGGAGAGCCGCCGCATCCGCCACGACAAGCGGCATCACGACGCCTGCATCGCCGCCATGGCGCGCGTGGGCGACACCGACGGCATCCTGCGCTATCTTGAGCAGGAGCAGGCGGTCGCCGAGAACTTCCCCGCGTGGTGCCCGCACCCCATGGTCAACGAGCTGCTGCGCTCCTACGCCGAAAAGGCGAAGGCGGCGGGCGTGGCGTTCACCGCGCAGGCGGACACGCCCGCGCAGTCCGACGTGGCCGACGTGGACTTTGTCGCCATTCTCGCGAACCTTCTGGAAAACGCCCTCAACGCCTGTACCGCGGCGCACAGCGCCGGTCCCATCCGCGTCCACATCCGAAACGTCGGGAAAAAGACGGTCCTCGCGGTGAGCAACCCCTGCGTCAACTTGAAGCTGGAAAACGGCCTGCCCGCAGAGCGGAGCGTCGGGATCGACAGCATCGTTTCCGCCGCCGAGCGCTATCAGGGTGAGGTACACTACAAAGTTGAAGCCGGCGTCTGCACCGCCTGCGTCATTCTCAATCCATAGATACGGAATCCGGAAAACCTCCCGAGGGCGGTTTTCTTTTTTGCCCGCGACCAATTCGGGAGGCAGAACGACCAATTCCGGCATTTCTGCTCCGTCGGAGCGCGGCTGTGCTATCCTGTCTCCGGAAAAGGAAGAATGCCGTCCGCCGGCGACAGCGCAGGGACGCGGAAAGGACAATCTCTATGAACTGGCCTTGGAAGAAGAAAAAGCTCTCCTTTGCGGAGACTGCCAAATTCAACTGGGAAGCGGACACCAACGAGGAGCTGCGGCAAAAGCTCAACGAGCTGGCAAAGCAATATCCGACGCTGCGGGAGGGCGAGTACCGCGAAAAGCTCCTGTCGCTGTTCCGGGAGCGGGGGCTGGACCTCAACGCCGAGCAGCTGGATATGCTGCTGCTTCTGCGGCAGAAAACGGATCAAATGCTGCTCGAGCGGAAGGCGGAGCGGCAGGAGGACAAGCCATAGTCTCCGACCGGCCCGGTCTGCCGCGGCCGGCGGCAACGGAAGATCTTTATGCGGAGGGACACGATGAACATTCAAAAGACAGTAAGCGGAACAACCCTGACGGTCGCTCTGGAGGGAAGATTGGACACGACGACCGCGCCGAAGCTGGAGGAGGAGCTCCGCGGCAGCGTCGATGGCGTCTCGCGTCTTGTGTTTGATCTGGCGAAGCTGGAGTATATCTCCTCCGCGGGGCTTCGCGTGCTGCTTGCGATGCAGAAGCTCATGAATCAGCAAGGGGAAATGGTGCTTCAAAACGTGAACGAGGCCGTGATGGAGGTTTTTGAGGTCACGGGCTTTTCCGATATCCTTCGCATCGAATGAGCGTTCGTTCGGGAGCGCAGCGGAAAAGAACGGATGAGCGGGAGGAAATGAGTATGCTGACATCGAAAAAGAAAGGCTATCGGCTGTCGCCGGAGACCGTGGATCTTCTTTCGCAGGAGTTCGCGGATTCTCTGACGGAGGCGGGGCGGACCGAAAGGATATCCTGCGGCTTCGCCTCTCGCTGGAGGAGATCCTGGAGGGCTGGTCCTCCGCGCTCCCCGGCACGCCGGTCACCTTCTGCGCGAAAAAGCGTCTGGGCAGGCAGCGGATCGAGATCCGCGTCAAGGGGAAGGAGCTTCAGGCCGACGACGTGCTGAAAAACTGCTTGCTCTCCAGCCGCCTGCTGGCGCAGGCGGGCCTTACGCTGACGCAGAGCTATCAAAACGGTGAAAACTGCCTGACCGTTGACCCGCCCAGAAAGCGGAAGCTGGGGCAGATGCAGAAGCTCCTGCTCGCCATCGTGTCAGCGGTCGTCCTCGGGCTGCTGCAGCGCCTGCTTCCCGCGAGCGCGCAGGCGGGCGTCCGGGCCGTGACCGACCCGCTCTTTACGCTGATCCTAAACCTGCTGCGCACCATCTCCTCGCCGATGATCTTCCTGGCGATCTGCTGGGGCATTTTCAACATCGGCGATATGACCATGATGGGAAGGATCGGGAAGAAAGTGATCGGCCGCATTGCGGCGCTGAGCTTCCTCGTCAGCGCGGGAGCGACCGTCTGCCTTTTATGGCTTTTCCCGCTGGAGCTGTCCTCGGGCGGCGCGGCGCTGAGCGGATTCTCGACCATCTATCAGATCATTTTGGATATCGTTCCCTCGGATATCATCTCTCCGTTCCTGAACGGTAACACGCTGCAGATCATCTTTTTGGGCGCCGCCGTCGGCATCGCCCTGCTGATCCTGGGCGACCGTGCCGCCGCCGTCCGCACGTTCATTGAGCAGACGAACGAGGTGGTCCAGTTCCTCATGGAGGCCATCGGCGACCTGATCCCGCTTTTCGTATTTTTCAGTCTGTTCGCTCTGCTGGGCTCCGACTTCGGCTCCGAGCTCTCGGGCATCCTCAAGGCCATCGTCATCACCTATGCACTTTGCCCGCTGATGTGTCTCGTATTCATCGGCATCCTTGCCGCGCGGCGCCGGGTGAGTTTCCGGCTGCTTGTGCAAAAGCTGCTGCCGACCTTCCTCATCGGTCTCACCACGGCGTCGTCCTCCGCGGCGTTCGCCACCAATTTAGAGACCTGCGAGAAGAAGCTGGGTATCCCGCCGATGCTCGCGCATTTCGCCGTGCCCCTGGAACAGGTCCTCTATATGCCCAGCGTTGCGGTCGCTTTTGTGGCGACCTGCCTGTGCATGGCGGAAAATTTCGGCACGGCCATCACGCCCGCGTGGCTCCTCACGATGATCGTTGTGACCGGGCTTTTGTCGCTGGCGATGCCGCCCATCCCCGGCGGCGCGCTGACCTGCTACACGGTCATGTTCACCCAGCTCGGCATCCCCGGCGAGGCCCTCGCTCTGGCTGTCGCGATCAATTCCATGATCGACTTTATCGCGACGGCATCCAACCTGACCTGCCTGCAGGTCGAGGTCACGACCGTCGCCGGCCAGCTGGGAATGCTGGATACGGAATGTCTCAAAAACCCGGGATAGGCCCGCGCACCGGCGTGTGACCGTCCCGAAGCGCGAAAGGCGGAAAGCAAAATGGGCTATGAATACTTGCGGAACGAGTCCATCATACGCAGCAAGACGCGGGAGTTTTTCGGCGTCGGCACGGTGGTGACCGCCTCCGCCTATCTGGTCTCCGTTGTGGACTTTATGCTCATCGGCGCCCTTTTGGGCGCTGATGCCGTCGCTGCCGCGGGCCTTTGCGACAGCTTTGTGGATGTGGCGGAGCTATTCGGCTTCGTCCTCTCCTCCGGCGGCCCGGTCGCCGCGGGCATCCTGCTGGGCAAGCGAAGGCTCCGTCAGGCCAACGGGGTCTTCACCCTGTCCCTTCTTCTGACGCTCGCGGGCGGGCTTCTCTGCTGGTGCCTGCTGCCGTTCTGCGGCTTTTTCAGCGGCGTCCTGTCCAACAACGGCGCGATCGCGAACGATGTGGCGCGCTACGCCTTCTTCACCCTGCTCTCGTCGCCCTTTGTCGGCGTCAATCTCGTTCTCTCCAGCTTCGCCATTCTGGACGATCGCTCCAAGCTCGCCATGGGCTCGGTCGTTGCCGCCAACGGAGTGAACATCGTGCTGGACGTTGTCTTTATGAAGTATTTGCGCATGGGCGTCGCCGGCGCGGCCGCAGCTTCCCTGCTCGGCAACGCGGCGGGTATTCTGGTGGTGCTTCCCTACCTGCTGTCCAAAAAGCGCACCTTCCGCTTTGTCCTGCGCGCCGACGACCTGCGCGAGACCGGGCGGGAGCTGGCCTCGTCCTGCTCCTCCTTTGCCACAGACAAGGCCTCACGCATCTTCTCCGGCCTGACGGTGAACCTGCTTCTGATGTACTTCGTGGGCAACATCGGCGTGGCGCTCTACGCGGTGTACAGCCAGCTTCGCTTCATCCTGCGCATTCTGGCGGGCGGCGCGCTGCAGACGATCTCCACGCTGGGCAGTATGCTCTACGGCGAACGCGACTTCTACGGGCTGCGGAAGATGCTCTCCCTTTTGTCCAAGTACACCTATGCGCTCGTCGCGGCGCTCATGGCGGGACTGTTCTGCTTCTCCGCGCCGTTTCTCAACTCCTACGGCATCGCCGCAGAGCCGGACACCGTGCTCTCGCTCCGCATCATGCTGCTCAGTCTGCCTTTCCTTTGGCTCAACGACCTGCTCGCCAGGCTCTATCCCAGCGTTCAGCGGCAGCGCCTGTCCGTGCTTTTGCTGACGCTGCAGAACGTGGTGCTCAAAATACTGCTTCTGCTGCTCTGCGTGGCGGCCATTTCGCGGCTCCATTGGCGCAGCGTCCCCGCCATGGCCGTCTGGTGTCTGCTGGTGGAGCTGCTGTCCCCCGCGGTCACGCTGCTCCGGGAAAAGCGGACCTGTGGGAACGTCGCCCTCCTCGGGCTGGAGGATCAGGCGGACCGGAGCTGCCACAGCTTTTCCATCACAGGAAAGGCGGAAAACGTCGCGGACATCCACCGGGAGATTGACTTGTTCTGCCAACAGAACGGCATCCCACGCAACAAGGGCGTCCTGCTGGCCATCGCCTTTGAGGAGGCCGCCCTCAACACCATCAACCATAACGAGCATGTGAGCATGATCGACATTTGCCTTCTTTTGGAGGAGGGCAGCCTGATCGTCCGTATCCGCGACGACGGCGCGCCCTTCGACCCGCTGGCGTTCGTGGACGATGAGGATATCCTTCAAATGAACAACATCCGTCTGCTCGAGCGGCTCACCGATCAGAAGACCTATACGCGCATCATGAACATGAACAACACGGTGCTTTCGATCCGACTGGAGGCGGCAGAGAATGACGGAGCAAATGACGGCACTTGCTGAAAATTATCCGGCAGCCGCGGAGCTGCTGCGGCGGCACGGCGGCGACACGCTGCTCGCCTATCTCGGGCAGCTCCGTCACCGGCCGCTGCCGGACATTCTGCCCTCGGAGGACCTGCTGACAGAGGTGCGGGACTACTTCACGCCCTTTTTCGGCGCGGAGACCGCCGGGGAATGTGCGGACGTTCTCCGGCGCCGCCGCTGCCTGTCCACCGCCAACCACCATCATCCCGCGTTCGAGTACATGACCGTGCAGGACACGATCCTCTGCGACCGGTGGCTGCGGACGCAGGGCGAGACCGGGACGGTCGTTCCGTTTCTGTCCTGTGCCAACCCGAGGCTGGACAATAACGTCTACCCGAGGGGTATGCTGGTCTACGACTGCACCGCGCCGGAAGGCTGCCTGCGGCTGCCGTTTTATCCGTTCAAGCTGCGCCACGCCTGCGTGGCCGCCGTGGAGGGCATCTCTCCGGACATGGTAGACAATGCGCTGAACCGCCTGCGGCAGGAGACGCGGCGCGGCTCCTGCTCGCTTCGCACAGCCGACGCGCTGGAGCGCTTCTGCCGCGAGGTCCTGCTCTCCGACCTTGTGCAGCGCTGCGGCACGCTGCGGGAGCAGACCACGGTCATCAACGCCATGCTCTCACAGCGGTACTTCACCGACCGCGCGCCGCAGTACCTCTGGATGCCGATGGAGACGCTCACCGCCCGCCTGCTGGAAAGAGATTTTCGGACGGAAGACGCGCTCACCTGCCAAATGCTGTTCCGGCAGGAGCTGCGCGCATCGCTTCTGCGGGAGCTGGACGGCGTTTCCGGCTGCTGGACGGGAGACGCCGGCGGCACGCACTTTTTCTGGGGACTCGACCGCCGCGCGGCGCTGTTTCCTCTGCGGCTGCGCGAGAGCGCGGGCGCGGCGGCGCTGGCGGGTCAAAACTCGCTGGGAGAGGCTGTGACCGTCCCCCTCACGCCGCAGGCGCTGACGGAAGGGCTGCGGGACGGGTCGCTGCTGCCGGGCCTGTTCCTCTGCTTTCTGGAGGCGCACTTCCTCCGCGACTTCACGGTGTTCGGCGGCTTCTACCAGCCCACCTATCTCGCTGAGATGCGCCGCGGACTGGTGCGCGCCCTGCGCGAAACGGGCGGCTATGAGGAGGAGGCCGCGATCATCGAGGCGAAGCGCAACGAGATGACCCTTGGGCTGATCTATCTGCTGCGCAGCCGCGAAGGCGGCAGCTTTCCCGTTTCCACGGCGGAGCTTTTGGAGCAGCCCGTTTCGACGCTGGAGATCGAGGCAAGTCTGCAAGTATCCGTCGCGGCGGCGCTGGAGCATCTGAATTGAACGCGCAAGCCGGAAGCTCCCTCGTTATGGGAGCCTCCGGCTTGTGTGTCTTTTTGAGGATTTATTTCAAAGAATGAGATGGCAGGAAACGCCTTATATCCCTCTGCGCTCCGTCCACCTTCGGTCAGTATAAAAGGCCAGCTCGCCGATCATAACACCCAGCACCGCCGCGGCAAGCACATCGCTGGGAAAATGGACATAGAGATACAGCCGCGAAAAGGCGATGAGCGCCGCGAGCGGGATGGCCGCATAGCCGAAGCGGCGGTCCGTTTTCGTCAAAATCGTCGCGCCGATGACCGAGGACAGGGTATGACCCGATGGGAACGAATAGTCTGTGGGGTCAGCGATGAGCAGCCGCACGCTGCTGTCCAGCCAGCAGGGGCACGGGCGGGCGATGAGGTTCTTCAGGCATACGTTGCCCACCAGCACGCCGACCGCCAGACCGCCGAGCAGAAGAAGCCCCTGCCGGCGATATTTTTTTGTACACAGCAGTCTGCCTGCCGCCAGCAGCCAGACCGCCCCGCCGTTGCTGAGCAGCGTGAGCTTCGGCATGAGGAAGTCCAAAAACGGGCAGGTCAGAACGTCCCGGATCCAGTGCAGGATGCTCCAATCAATGCTCATGCGCGATCCGCTCCTTTCCTGCCGCGGGTCCGGCCTCCATTCTCCCGCGCAGCAGCTCCAGCCCCAGCAGGATCGCCACGCCCAGCAGGAACGCGGGCGCGTCAAAGATCACAAGGCTCATCGGCGGAAGCGGTACGGTCAGGTTGACCGCTCCATACACGATGGCGTAGAGCGAACCGAGCATCAGCCCTAAAATGAGCCAGACCATCTCGCTGCGGTATTTGTGCAGCGCGGTGCGGATGGCGTGAATGGACAGCGCCACGCCCGCAAGCACGCCGAAGCCCAGCGCGAAGAGCCCCGGCAGCACGGAAAGCTCCATGTGCAGGAAGCTGCGGACAGCCTGAATGGCGGGCAGATACACGCCCGCGATGAGCAGAATGGACGAGCCCAAGATGCCCGGCAGCACCATCGCCGTGATGGCGACCGCGCCGGAGAGGAAGATATAAAGCAGCGAGAGCGGCGAGAGCGACGCGAAGCTGACGCTTCCCAGCGCGGACGAGCCGCGCAGCAGCGTGAGCCCTACGACCACCGCCATGCCGAGCAGGGCGAACAGCGCGCCGCGCCGTCCTTCCCAAACAGGTCGTGGAGCGCGTCGAGGAAGCGGTCGTAAAAGCCGAGGATAAAGGCGATCGTCCCGCCGGAGACGCCGGGGACGCTGTCCGCCAGCGCCATGCAGAAGCCGTGGAATACCGTTAAGATCATGGAAACTACCTACTTTCTTTGAAACACCGTCTGCGCGGCGGCGAGCATCGGGCGCAGCGCAAGGATAAAGAGAACGATCAGGCTCACGCCCTGCGCGGCGAGCCAGCCGCGCGGGCGGAGCAGCATCGCTGCCGTCTGGACGAGCAGCACGAGCGCGCCAAGCGCGAGCTTCCCGCCCGCAAGGCGGAACGGCAGCAGCCTTCTCGCGCTGACCGTGCGCATCAGGAATACGAGTAGGCAGCCGAGGAACGTGGCAGCCGCCGCGCCCTGCACGCCGATGTGCGGAATGAGGAACAGATCGAGTGCGATGGTTGCCGCCGCGCCGGCGAGCGAGGTCCAGAGCGATGCCGTGCTCTTCTTTGTCACGACGTAGACGCTGCCCATGAAATTGGAAAACGCCGCCGCGATCATCGAGAGCGTGAGGATCGGGATATAGCGCCAGGCGTCATAGTAGCTCTCCGCCGCGAGCAGCCGGATGAGCAGCGGCGAAAACGCGATGATGCCGCCCGCGCAGAGGCAGGCCGCGGAGAAGAACGCGTCCCACACGCGCGCGTAAAAGCGCGCCTGCGCCCGGCGGTCGCCCGACTCGGCGATGGCGGAGAGCTGCCAGGCGTCCATAAACACCGTGGCGAGGATGGTCAGGATGGTCGGTATCTTGTAGGCAACGGCGTAGATGCCGTTGGCATCGCTCTCCACGAACCATTTCACCAGATAACGGTCCGACACGCCCATGATCCACCAGAAGACAGCCGTGGGGATCAGCGGCACGCAGTAGGCGAGCATCTGCCGCCAGGGCGCGGCGCGCGGTGCCGGGCGGAGCTGCCGCCAGAGCCTTTCCCTGCAAATGAGAAGGAGCGCGCTCAGGCAGTCGGCCACGACCGTGGAGAGCAAATACCCCATCACGCCCCAGCGGAACACCGTGAGAAAGAGCACATTGAACGCGATGTAGAGCGCGGTGTTGAGAAGCCCCTGCACGGCGTAGAGCGTGGTGTGGCCCTCGGCACGGATGAACTGCGCACAGAGAGCGTGGACGCGGGCGGCTAGGATAAACGCCGCCAGCAGCGCGCCGAACGACCGGCTGCCCGCCATCACTCGCAGCAGCGGCATTGCCAGCAGCAGCGCCGCCGCAGGTCAGGCGCGTTCTTCTGCCGCAGCAGACGGTCTACCGCCGCGTGTATCCGGCATCCACGGTGGCGGAGCGCACGGCGCTGCTTCACACCACGGCGCTGGAGGCGATGCGGCTCTACGGCACGGACATCACGCAGCGGATGTACCTCGTAGAGTCGTCCATCCGACGCCCCAACAAGGTGTCGTTCTGTGTAGCCGTCCCGCCGGAGAGCGAGGGCGACCATGTGGTAACGCTGCCCGCGACGCCGGCGCTCAGTCTCTACCACCACGGGGCCTATGAGGATCTGCCCGCCGCAGAGAAGAAGCTCCGCGCCTACGCGCGGCGGCATGGGCTCACGCCCACGGGGAAGCTCCGCCGCATTTATCTCGAGGGCCCGCCGCAGCACAAGGACCCCGCGAGGTTCGTCACGCAGGTCGCCCTGCCGCTCGAGGAGGAATAGCCGGCCCGTTCGCATGTGTGCGCCAATACCTCCAGGCTTCTGAATTCGCCTCTGTTTTGCCCATTAGAAAAGCCCGCATCTTTCGATGTGGGCTTTTCCATTTCTGTTTTCAGAACCGGCCGCCCTTCACGCGGAAGGTCATCTCCGGCTTCTTGATGCTCACCTTGGTGTCGCTCTCGACCGACTCGGTCAGGAAGGCGTTGCCGCCGATGACCACGTTGTCGCCGACCTCCGTCGCGCCGCCGAGCAGCGTCGCGCCGGCATAGATGGTCACGTCGCTGCCGACCTTCGGGTGACGGCGGGCGGGAGTCTCCGCGCTGTGGTGCATCCCTGCGGGCGACATGGCGCCGAGCGTCACGCCCTGATAGAGCTGCACGCGGTCGCCGATGACGGTCGTCTCGCCGACGACCACACCGGTACCGTGGTCGATGGAGAAATACTCGCCGATGGTCGCGCCGGGATTGATGTCGATGCCCGTCTGAGAGTGGGCGTACTCCGTCATGATGCGCGGGATCATCGGCACTTTCTCAAGATACAGCTCGTGCGCGATGCGGTAGATGAAGATGGCAAACATCCCGGGGTAGGACAGAATGATCTCCTGCCGGCTCGAGGCCGCAGGGTCGCCGTTGTAGTTGGCGGTCAGGTCCTTGAGCAGCAGCTCCTGGATATGGGGCAGACGCTCCATCATCGCCTCGCAGACCTTCTCGGCGCGGCGCGCGCCCTCCTCCCCCTCCGGCATGACCAGCTCAAGCTGGCGCAGCAGCTTGTCGTAGACGTGCCCCATGAGCAGAGCGCTGTACTGCTCCGGCGGGAGCTTCAGCAGGTCGCGATCGCCGTAGTAGGCGGGAAACAGGATCTTCTGAAAGTCGCGGATGATCTCAATGACCGCCGTGCGGCTCGGCAGGCGCAGCGCGTCGCCGTACATCAAAATATCGCTTTTGCGGTAGTTCTCCGCCACCTGCGCGGCGGCGGAACGGATGATCTCATTTTTATCGGACATCGGTCATTCCCCCTGATACAATGGCGTGGATAGATAGCGCTCGCCGCCGTCCGGCAGCAGCGCAACGATGGTCTTGCCCGCGTTCTCCGGCCGGAGCGCGAGCTGCGTCGCCGCCCAAAGCGCGGCGCCCGCGGTGATGCCGACGAGCACACCCTCACACGCGACCATATCGCGGCCTGCGGCGTAGGCGTCCTCCTCGCGGACACAGATGATCTCGTCGATGAGCGAAATGTCCATATTTTTCGGGATGAAGTTCGCTCCGATGCCCATCAGTCCGTGCGGACCGGCTTTGCCGCCCGAGAGCAGCGGCGAGCCTGCCGGCTCGACGGCCACGAGCTTCACATTCGGATTTTTCTCTTTGAGATAGCGTCCTGTGCCGGAGAATGTGCCGCCCGTGCCGATGCCAGCGACGAAAAGATCGACGCAGCCGTCGGTATCGCGCCAGAGCTCGGGGCCGGTGGTGAGATAGTGCGCCTCGGGATTTGCGGGATTGTCAAACTGTGCGGGGATGAAGCTCCTCGGCGTTGCCGCCGCCAGCTCCTCCGCGCGCTTCACGGCGCCCGCCATGCCCTCCGCCGCCGGCGTCAGCACCAGTTCCGCACCGTAGGCTTTGAGCAGATTCCGACGCTCCACGCTCATGCTCTCCGGCATGGTGAGGATCACGCGGTAGCCGTGGACCTTGGCCATCGCGGCGAGACCGATGCCGGTGTTGCCGCTCGTCGGCTCGATGATGACGCTCCCCGGAACGAGCTTCCCCTCCGCCTCGGCGCGTTCGATCATGTGCTTCGCCACGCGATCCTTGGCGCTGCCCGCCACGTTGCAGCACTCGAGCTTGGCAAGGATGCGGGCGTTCAGGCCGTGCCTGCGCTCGTAGCGACACAGCTCCAGCAGCGGGGTGTTTCCCGCTAATTCGGCGACGGAACGGAAGATGTTCATAGGGGCGCTCCTTTCTTGAAAATGCAAGTAAAATAATAGGATATTATATGCGCCGGACGGGCGCATTGCAAGCATTTTTCCAGTCCGTGCAAAAAAGAGGCGGAAATGTGAAAATACCCCTTGCATTTTCGGAGCCGCTGTGCTATGATACACAAGCTGTCTGAAAGGACATGCGCCGTTAGCTCAGCTGGATAGAGCGTCTGGCTACGGACCAGAAGGCCGGGGGTTCGAATCCCTCACGGCGTACCAAAACACGCAAATACGAACCTTACATATTGTCAGAAACGTATTTGCGCTTGAAGTAAAGATAGGACCAAGGTCATGATATCCTTGGTCCTATCTTTATTACTTATTTGCAAAAAGCCGCTTTTATTGTTAACGCTGGGAGAAATTATCCGCGCTTACCTTGTTTGGGGCTACAAGTTACTACACAGCATATATGGAAACAAGGATGACCGTAGAACGGTATCTACCGTTCTACGGTCATCCTTGCAGTAGAAATCACCTAAGGAACGCTTGTAATGATTTGGAGGTATCTTATTTTATTCCTTACCTAAGCGCGTTCCACATTTCCTGCAAAAGTTGACATGATTGAAATATTGTTCTCCGCATTGCGGGCAGACCGTCCACAGCGACTTATCGTCCTCTTGGTTGCCAAGTATTTTACTGTCTCGGCTATCAATATTAGACAATTCTTGATAAAGGCTCTCGATTTCAGATTTCTTTTGCGCTACGGTTTTGCACAATTCCGAAATCTGTTCATAATCGGCATCTGACTGCCAAATTTCAAAAGTACATTCGCCAATATTGATTATCATGCTACGCACTTCATTCTCGAGGGTTTCGATGTGCGTTTTTATCTTTGATTTCTCCAAAGACGAGGCTGTTTTTACACTGATTGTTGTAATTCCACGGTTGACGGTCGATTTAATTTTTTGAATTGCTTCGTGTTCCATAATCTCATATCCCTCTGTTAAAAGTTATCAAGGGATTCGCTTTATACTTTTTTGGATTGGAATATAGCAAAAACTGCACATCGCTATCGACCTTTTGTACCTTTCCATCCGTATACATACCAAGCTCGGCGCATTCAGCGCTGAAATCAACATCATACAAAAATAGAATATCGCCCTGTGAAGTTTCCTTGACAAAATCTGGCACATCGTCTGCAATTTTTTGAGTCTCACCATTTCTATACAGATTCAATATGCCTATCGCGTCCTCGCTATCCCATTCGGTAAAGAATGTAATCTCACCATCCGCGTCGAAATCAATCGAGTAACGATACACATCATCGGCGATTTTAGCGGCTTTTCCGTTTTCGTATAGATTTAATGTCCCTCTATCACTCCTCCAGTCATAGTCCGTAAGGAAAAGTACTTTACCAAACTCGGAATAATATTTTCTGTAAGGATTATAGCCTACGCTATCTTCAACATCATCAGCAATCTGCGTTCCGTTCATGTATAGTATCGCCGTATCTTCGCCGTCCTTTTTCGAATATAGAATACTATCTGCATCTAAAAGGAAAGAATCCCAATCAAGTAAAACCTCACTGTCGTAGAACTCAGCCTGCTGCGGCGCACCGTTTTCAATCTTTATTTGGTAAAGGTCTCCAATTTCACCATCCTTTTCTGCTTCTATATCAATAAAGGAAACCTGCGAACCGCTGGGATTTATTCCAACATACATTTTCTCTGCATTATGGCTGAGGTCTGTTACCTCCCCCTTTACCGCTATACACAGATTTCCGGTTCCACTATGAAGAGCCGATTCTGCGACTGGCCCCTCTTCTGCACCCGCTGTGCTGTATTCATACAATTCTGAAAACTTTATTGGCGTGTGAGCTGCTTTTCGATAAACAACGACAGGATTATCAGGGGCAAATCCCATTATATCCATGTTCAAAACTAAAATGCCATTTACCGAGAACTCTCCAAGAGAGATGCTTTCATTTCCGTCAAAATAAAAGAGTTCTCGATGCTTAACATCCACCTTCTGCTCTGCATAATACTCTCTGTATCTGTTCCGCCGGTCCAATTCCTCAAAGGGCTCATATGCTTCCAGATACTTGTCGCAGGCCAACTCGTAATCTTCCCAGTTTGCATAATTTTCTCTTAAGGGTATCACCGGTCGCTCTGTTGCTGCCAATGCCTCATCTTCGGCTTTTAAATCTTCCTCCACAATGCTCATTAAGGGTACTGTTTCGGTATTGGATTTGATGTAATATAATTCGCCCGTTTCGTAAATAGAGCGTTCGTGCGTTTTAGAATCAAAGGGTATATCTACGCTCTCGCCACTTGCTATTCTTTTCTTTTCACCGCCATCTTTGTATTGATACAAGGTGTATGAGGCAGGCTCTTTGCTGATTCGCTTTTCATAGTATATAGTTGAAAAATCTTCCGATACGCTAAGTACACGAACTACATCATCATCGATTCGTTCTTCCTTGCCATCTTCTGTTCTTAAACACAATTCAGTTTGACTAAGCAAATACAGTCGTTTGCCGTCGTCCGACACGGAAAAATACATCACATTACCTTTAATTTTCTCTTTGCTTTCAGTTTCAATATTATATTGGTAAAGTCCATTCGAGGTAAAATAGGTAACTATCTTCCCATTGCCGCTCACAGTATATTCAGATACGCCGGAGCCGATTTTGGCGGGACTGCTTTCTGGCTTATCCATATAACGGTAATAAAGATTAGCATAGTCATCTTCGCTCCCAATTTTGTCCGGGTAGATAATCAAGTTCCCATCGGGGCTGTATATTAAATATTGTAAGGTATTTTTTAATTTCTGCTGGAAATCTGCGTCACTCTCGCCGCTATAGAGCCGTGTCGTTATCTGCTGCGGACCTTTTTCAGAAAAGTCGTTATAGAATATCTCACCATCCTTAAGATATAGTGCGTAGTTTTTGCTTTTCGCACCACCTTTGCCAAACAGTCCGATTGCTACCGCAAGGATGGCAATTACCATTATGCCAGCCAGTCCGACCATAATCACTTTCTTAGAGAACCGCCTTTTCTGAAGTGCAGGAATCGTGTTTTGTGCTACCTCAAGTGAGGCGCCACAGCTTTGGCAATTGACGAGTTCTGCGCTGTTTTCCTGTCCACAGTTTGGGCAGAATATCGTCTCATGTATCTGTGTACCACAGTTATCACAGAATTTAGAGCCATCTTTCAGTTCTTTTCCGCATTTCTTACATATCGTCATCGCAGTCGATTTCCTTTCTTTTTCAGCAATCCCACCACTCCTGCGAATGGCGGGATTGCGATTTTTTACTTCACTTTATAATTTGGAGTAATCCAGCGGCATCCAGTAAGAACGGGCGCAGTCCTCACAGAGGGCAGAATCCTTATTGGCGTTGTAGTCATAGTACGCCTTACCTGTCTCGGTTCCGCATTGATAGCAGGTGTACTTCTTGCCGCAGGCAGATAGGCAGAGCATAGCTGCTAAAGCAAGCGTCAGTAGCAGAATGGGGTTCTTCATTTCCTACCGTCCCTTACGCCCACAGGCCGCAATTGCCGATGCCAGCCTTGCTGTCTCCATAGGATTCCCATGAACCGTCACAGCATATTTTAAGTTCAAGGACGCCCGTTAGATCAACATAAAATTCAACAGGGTCAACACCCGCTGTAACGGAGGCAGAATATAGCAACTCATTATCTCCATAAATCTTTAGACTTGCAGTACGGTCATCACTGCGGTAATTATATGTTTTGAAGAAAATTCCGCTAATGGCGCTATATTGTCCGTTCAATTTATATACTGTATAGCTGTCGTTGTAGGAATAAAGTGAATGCTCATAGGTATTTCCAAGGTTGTCTTTCATTTCTCTTTTTGTCTTTTCTAAATGTTTATAGCCATCCGAATCAAAATAGTCCAGATTCTCCAGCCAGACCGCGGGCTTGTCGCTGGAGTGTTTGCCAACATAAACACTGAGGGTCTTGCCCTCCCACTGAATCGGTTTTCCGAATGCCTTGCTCAGTGCGCGCACAGGCAGATAAGTCGTGCCGTTGTAGCTGAACACCTCGACAGGATTTCCGTGCTCGTCCTGCGGCTCAATCTTCATATCGTCGACATAAACGTTTACTCCGGTATAGACCTGTATGGTCTTTCCGACCAGCGCACCGAGCGCAGGCTCGGTCAAGGCAAGGAGCATCAGGGTGCAGAGAATGCCAGAGAGAAAATACTTTGCTTTTTGCATACGTTTCATGGTAGCTTTCCTTTCTGAAATAAATTTTTGTTTCTGCCATCGGCAGGTGTTGTTCAGTAAGCGTATGGAACTGCGACATTGGGATAGTTTCCGTAGGTCGCAAAAAGGTCGGTCCTACTGCCATTCGGGTCAAACATATAAACGGTGCCGTTCTCTACACGGTCCACAGCGACATAGCGCAATCCCCACGGTGAAGATTTTGGAATCTGAACGATGACCTGATACCCTTTATCAACGACTTGGCGAATCATCTCGACCTTTTGCGCTACTAAGAGAGAACTGCTTTTCATATTCACATTCGTCTGCTCCTCAAAGCCCGGAACAGCGGAGGATACCTTGTCCCATACCAGCGAGCCACTGGAAGTCAGACCGCCGACCGCCTTTAGTGAGGTCACAAGGTCCGCCGGTGTATAGGATTCAGAAGTCGCGCCGCAATCCGCCATTGCAATCGCCAGCGATACCACCAGCCCGCCGCTGCCGCCTATCGTGGCACCGCCGCCAAGGGAAACGCTCGACCAACGGCTATCCGAGTTCTTCCACATTTGGTACGCAGGCACAGACGGAGTGACGTCCTCGGAGTAGAGCCAATCGCCATCCGCTGTCTTATACCATTTGTTGTTATAGTGATTTACTGCCGAAGCGATAATCGCAACAACCGTATCCTTTGCCAAACGCCGCGTCGTAGTCTGTGCCGCATAAGGCAGAGTTTTCAGGTTAATATCCTTTAGTATCTTTGCCTGAAATGCCTCATTGGTCAACGTCAATGAATAGGACTTGCCGCAAAGACTGCAAACGCCCTTGTCGTCAAACCGATGCTCGCATTCCTTCTTCATGGGTTTCGTATAGGTAAATTCACTCCACGGTGAATATCCTGCCGCATTCACTGCTCGGACACGGTAGTCATACGAATCATAGTCTGCAAGTCCAGTAGAGATGTAAGAGGTCGACGTCTTTGTCTTGTAGTCGCCGTCCGTGCGCCAGTCGATACCGGCACGCTTATACTGCACCTCGTAGGAGGTCGCGCCGCTGACCGCGGACCAAGAGACCGTCGCCGTGTAATTCTCCGCCGCTGTTACCTTGAAGTTCGCAGGCATTGCGGGAGCAGAAACCGTATGGGCAGGCTCATCGTTTTGCTTGATAACATCATCCGAGAAGAGCCAGTCTCCTTCGGCAGTTTTGTACCATGCACTTCCGTAGTGGTTTACCGTAGAAGCGGTGATTGTGACTGTCGTGTTCTTTGCCAAGCGCCGCGTTGTCTTCTGGGCCGCATAGGGCAGGAGCTTCAGGTTGATGTCCTTTATGGTCTTCGCCTGAAACCCTTCCGTGGTCAATGTCAACGAATATGTCTCACCACACAGGCTGCAAACACCTTTGTTATCAAACTGATGCTTGCATTCCTTCTTCACAGGTTTCATATAGGTAATTTCGCTCCACGATGAATAACCTGCGGCGTTCACAGCACGCACCCGGTAATCGTAAGAATCATAGTCTGCAAGTCCGGTCGAGATATAGGAGGTCGCGGTCTTAGCCTTATAGTCTGCGTCAGTTCTCCAGCTGATTCCGCTGCGGCGATATTGGATCTCATAAAATGCTGCTCCATTGACTGGAGTCCATGAAATGGTCGCTGAATCATCCTCCGCTTTCTTTGTGGCAAGGAGGGACGGCGCAGACGGAACCGTAAGCTTATTGGCGGCACTATAGTCGCAATCGCCATCCACTCGCAGTTCGGCTGTCGGTGTCATAATGAAAACGCACTCTGCTTTGATGTTTCGAACAGATTCAATTCTGTCATTGCGAATCATGCAGGCACCGCCGTAGTTGCATTCGGCAAATCGCAAATAGCCTGTTGAAGGGTCTGCCGTGTAAACAACCATGCTGTGTATGCCGGTTCCTTTGCTATTGACTCTAATCAAGTCGCCTGGCTTGAATATATGTTCTTCGATAGCGTCTTTTGTTTCGATTTTGGTAAACCATGGATTATTGTCTGAGGAATACTGTCTGGAATCCTTCTTAAAAAGAATGTATTCCAAGTAGTCTGCAAACCCTGCGCACTGTGAGCCGCCGGCTGTATGAATACCGGAAAAATGATTTGATTTGCAGCCTATTGCTTCCTTTTTGTTATGGCTTGTTCTGTCGCCGGTAACACATGGCATATTTGTCAAGCAACTGGTATTGTCGCCGAGAGCGACCTGTTCCATCAGCGCATCTGTGCTATACCGGGCATTCCAGTACTTCTGTACTGTATTCCCCTCATCTTGATATCCAATCTTTTCAAAGTAGGTATCCAGCGCTTCGATTACCTGTTCGCAGGTTAACGGAAACTCACTAGTATTTTCTGCCTTCTGATTGTCACTTCTATCCGAAATTATGTGAGAAAGCAAAACCGCTATATTTGCACGGGTAATTGCGGCCCCGGTTTTCCCATTAACCCCATCCAGATAACCTTGTCTTTTTGCAACTGTAATGTATCCGCCCGGATACCCACCAAGTTCTTTTGCATCATTTTCAAAGCCCATTACAGAGACAATGACCTTAATTGCCTGCTCATAAGTCACTTTGTCCTGCAGGCCGAAAACCCCCTGCCCATATCCGTTCAGAATACCACGGCGGACTCCCCAATTGATGTACCCTGCCGCCCAGTGGTTACTCGATACATCAGCGAAAGCGGCCTCGACTTTTTGGGATATCTCGCTTTCCTCGCCGACCGCCCGACAGACAACTGCAGCAAATTCCGCACGCGTGATGCCGGAGCTTGGATTAAAGTTTCCATTGGCATCCCCATTAAAAATGCCATACTCTTTCATTAGGCCTACCGCCTCCGCATACGGAGCGGCATCGGGAACATCAGGGAATGATGTGCCTGCATATGCAGGTATGGTCAGCTGGCATATAATAAGCATCAATCCCATCCATTTAGCAAATTCTTTTTTCATATGCGGTCTTCCTCCTAATCTTGCAGGTTAACATAGAAAAATCCGAAAGGTGTACCTTTACAAATCCCCCAAATGCCATGTAGAAAATAATCAAATGATATTGTGTTTCCAATATATTTCCTATATAATGGCAACAAACATAGAGATGAATCCGAATTTGTAAAGGTACGCCTTTACAAATTTAGGACAAGATTTGTTTAAGCCACATTTTCAAATTTTCTCGCCTTTCCATAGAATGTGCCGACTGGCATATTGCAGGCTGCCGCCGCCTGTTTCAAGGTCAATTTCTTGCTGCGCCATGCTTTGTGCACCTCATAGAAATTATCCGGTAATGGCAATGGCGGTCTGCCAAACTTTACGCCCTTTGCTTTCGCCGCCGCGATCCCCTCTGCCTGCCGCTGACGGATATTGGTGCGCTCGTTTTCGGCAACAAACGACAGCACTTGCAGGACAATATCGCTGAGGAAGGTTCCCATCAGGTCTTTGCCTCGTCGGGTGTCTAACAAGGGCATATCTAGCACCACGATGTCTATCCCTTTGTCCTTGGTCAATATCCGCCATTGCTCTAGGATTTCCGCGTAGTTGCGCCCCAGACGGTCGATGCTCTTGATATAGAGCAGATCGTCTTTTTTCAGTTTTCGCAGCAACTTCTTGTACTGCGGTCGATTAAAGTCCTTGCCGGACTGCTTATCCATGTAGACGTTCTTCTCCGGTATACCGGCTCCCCGCAAGGCAATGACCTGCCGGTCCTCGTTCTGTTCTCGTGTGCTGACACGGATGTAGCCGTAGGTTGTTCCACCGATAGCCATCACCCCCACTTCTGCTGCACGACATTGCAGTAGCACGCGATAGCATATTGAAAATATGTGCTTTCGACTTCTTCCTGAAAAACTTTGAGCTTCCCACTGTCCATAGCATTTGCTCCTCCCTTTGTTCATACCGAGATAATTATAATGCATTTACCGATAGCGGCTGTATCGTCCGCCTCCCCGCAGCCGCCCGCCGAAGGCAGGGCGGTCGGCTGACGAGACCGCGCAAAAATACGAGACTGCCACAGGGGCGAAACCATGCTCGCGTCACTTCTGACGCTCGCACGGTTTCGCCCCCTTTCGGCTGTTCTGTTCGGCTCGTCTGCCGCGTGTGACGCACCTCACAGAACCCCTCCGCTGCGACGCCCTATTCCGCCTGCCTTTCGCTGCACATCGGATCACATCGCGGTCCAAGAGGACAAGCTGTCAGCCAATTCCCGCCCCGCGCCATGAGCTTTTTCAAAGCTCATGATTTCGCCTGTTTTTCCTCCAAGACCTAATGCCTCTGATCTGCGTTGATTTGCTCACCGTCCAAAATACGGAGGATCGTGACGCCTTTTTCACCCCACCATCCGGCCACCGAAAATGCCATGTGCTCCATGTCGTCGTCATGAAAAAAGATGCCCTTCAGGTTATTAAGGATGACCTGAAGCGCCCGATTAGAGGTGTCCCACACCCGCGCGTTATTGCTGCCCCTCGGCGTGACGATCTCGATCTCCACGAACGCCTTTTCAAAATACGGCAGCGGTCCCTGCGCCGCCGCGTCAGAAATCGCCGCGTGGAGCATGGCCTTCCAATGCTCCTCAACAGCCTCCGTCAGCTTCTTCATTGCAGGCAGCGGCTCGCCGATCTTTAAGGTCACGACGCCGTTCCTATTTTCCCCGCCGCTGTGCTGTTGGGCAAGGGGCCGCTGTTCCTGCGCTGCCGGACTGTCAAAGGCTTCCATATCATAGATCACGGCCAACTCCTGGCTTTGCAGCCGCAGCGTAAGTTCATACATTCGCTGTAACTGCTTTGACGTGGGCACACCTTTTTCCGGTAGGCATCTACTGATCTCCTCAAGCGTCTTTTTTAGATCGATATACATAAACGGTCAGCCCCTTCAGGTCGAGCAGCTCCGGATACATCCCCGCGATGGGAAGATCCTCCGGCCAGATGCAAAGCTCCAATGTGATTTTCGGCCAATATGCCTTTTCCTCGCTCTTTTCTCCCAAATAGGTTTTTGCCGCGGAGAAAAAGTAGACATACTTCAATAAATCGCAGGCGGGGTTCACAAACAGGTGGCGGGAATGCATCTCAATATCTCCGATCCCCTGGCTTCCTGAAAGCGTTCCGCTGTTTTTCGCGCACAGCGTTTGGAGATGCCGCTCCTCGCCCAATATCCTTTGCAGGCTGACGGGCAGCGTTTCCGGCGTCGTCAGATAAACGTGCTCATACTGTGCCTTGAGCTTGATGGGCGAGCGGGACCACATGACGGGACGATTCCGCTCCGCGCAGTCCTCCCGAAGAAGCTGACGGCGGTTCCACATCGTCTGTCGGATGATGTTCCGCGCAGCCTTGATCCTCGCGCCCTCCCGGCAGACCAGCAACATCCCCGTTGCCTTCGTCTCATAGCTGCCATACCGCGTGTAGAACAGGGAGCCCTCCGCGCGCACCTGCCATTCCATTGCGCCGTCCCCGATGTCATAGACGGCCAGACGATGCTTTCCAGCCATCAGCATTCCGGTAAATCGTGTGGTGGACAGAATGCCCGGCGCAATTTTCCGCCAGCACCCCGAATTTTCGAGAACGTCAATGGAAGTTTTACGTCAGCCGATAGAGGACGGTA
>ERZ772812.329-NODE-329-length-45120-cov-10.958260_pt1 | contig 45120 bp, 39 predicted proteins | sample MGYA00511343_ERZ772812 | MGnify/ENA primary metagenome ERZ772812 (study PRJEB29015, sample SAMEA2737706) | human gut metagenome | biome: human gut; feature: human-associated habitat; material: faeces | place: China | collected 2012 ...
GGCGGCATTTCTCTTTGCCGCCATCTCCTCCGCCTTCGCGCAGGGCAACGGCACGCCGCTGAGCTATATGAACGGCCGCTGGACGCCCGAACGCCATGCCGCCGGCAAGCAGATAACCTTCCCGCGCATGTCCGTGAACATGGCCAACAGCCAGAACAACCAGAACAATGCCTTCTGGTTCCGTTCGACCGACCATATCAAGCTCAAGAACGTCGAGGTGGCCTATACGTTCCGGAACGCCCGATGGATGCGCAAGGCGCATATCGGCTCGATCCGCGTATTCGTCAATGCCAACAACCTCTGTACCTGGGGCGGCAAAGACCTGGTCGACGGCATCGACCCCGAGCTGGTGCAGGACGGCAGTACGTCCGAAGGCATCATCTATCCGCTCACGCGCGTGTATAACTTCGGTTTCAACATCCAATTTTAAGTCGCAGCCTTATGAAAAAGACCATTTATATGCTTCTCGGCCTGTTGCTGGCGGCCGGCCTTACGTCCTGCCAGGACTGGTTCATCGAGAAGCCCGAAGTGACGGGCATGGATCAGGACGAGGTCTTCAGCACGGCCAAGAACGCCGAGGGGGCGATCGCCGAGGCGGTGCTGCATTCGGACGGAACGCTGCACGGCGCGGCCTGTCTTGTGATCGGGTTCGGCCGCGTCGGGCTGGCGCTGGCGCAGCGGCTGCGCGGGCTTTCGGCGCACGTCACGGTCGCCGCGCGGCGCGTGGAGGCGCGGGCGCAGGCAGAGGCACTGGGCTTCGGATCCGACGAGATCGGCGTCTATGCGCGCGGGACGGACTATTCCTATGTGTTCAACACCGTCCCCGCGCCGGTACTGCCGGTGCGCCGGATGGCCTGCCTGCCTCCGGACTGTCTGCTGATGGAGCTGGCGTCCGCGCCCGGCGGATATGAACAGGCTGCTGCGAAAAGGCTGGGTCTGCGGACGGTGACTGCGCCGGGCTTGCCCGCGCGCTGCTGTCCGCAGGAGGCGGGCGACGCTTATGGGCAGGCAATTTTAAATGTTTTGGAGGAAGATCCATGAAACCGACGATCGGCTTTGCCATGTGCGGGTCGTTCTGCACCCTCCGCGCCGCGCTCGACGCCCTGCGCGTCCTCGCCGAGGACTATCGGGTGATCCCGATCTTTTCCGAGGCGGCCGCGTCGATCGACAGCCGCTTCGGCACGGCGAAGAGCTTTCTGGCGCAGGCAGAGGGCATCTGCGGCTATGAAGCGCTGCGCACCGTTGCAGGTGTCGAGCCGCTCGGCCCGAAAAAGCAGCTCGATCTGCTCGCAGTCGCGCCCTGCACGGGCAACACACTCGGAAAGCTGGCCTGCGGCATTGCCGACGGCGTCGTTCCCTTCGCCTGCAAGGCTCACCTGCGCAACGCGCGCCCGGTCGTGCTGGCGCTTGCGACGAACGACGGACTGTCCGGCAGCGCCGAAAGCCTCGGCAAGCTGCTGCGGCGCAGGCACTATTATTTTGTGCCGTTCCGGCAGGATGACCCGCAGAAAAAGCCCTATAGCCTCGTGGCGGACTACGCGCTGCTGCCGCAGACCGTCGCAGCGGCGCTAGAGGGGCGGCAGCTCCAGCCGCTGCTGCTATAAGAACCGTAATAGGAAGAAAAGCTCCTCCGGGCATTGCCCGGAGGACTTTTTTGTGTTATAATAGATTTACTGATCCAAACTTAACGCAAGGAGGCGACCGTTATGCCCCGTTTCAGTCTGATCGTTCCGGTCTACAAGGTCGAGGAATATCTGCCAAAGTGTGTCGAGTCCATCCGCGCGCAGAGCTGTCAGGATTACGAGCTGCTGCTCGTGGACGACGGCTCGCCGGATCGCTGCCCCGCGCTCTGCGACGCCTACGCCGCGCAGGATCCGGCGCACATCCGCGTGATCCATCAGCCCAACGCAGGGCCCGGGGCGGCCCGCAACCGCGGCATCGACGAGGCCGAAGGCGATTACATCGTTTTTGTCGACAGCGACGACTATCTCTCGCCCGAGACGCTTGAGGAGCTGCGCAGGGCGATCGGGCAGACCGGCGCAGACCTCTATCACTTCGGCGCGTTCGTGGAACGCAACGGCCGCGTGATCGGGCAGGTGCGCGAGCAGGTGCCCGTCGATCACGTTACCGACCTGCGGCAGGCGCCGCGCTACTTCTTCGGCACGATGGCGCCCTGGGGCAAGGCCTATCGCCGCGCGCTGTTCTCGGACAAGTCGCTGCGCTATCCGCCGCAGGTGCGCTACGAGGACATCCGTCTGTCTGTCAAGCTTCTGGCGCGCTGCGAGCGCATCGTCTCGCTCGAGGGAACCTATTACCACTATTTGCAGCGCGAGGACAGCGCCATGCGCAACCGCAATGCAGACCGCAACGCAGAGCTGCTGACCGCCTTTGACGACATTCTCGCGTGGTATCGCGAAAACGGCCTGTTTGACGAATTCCGCGACGAGCTTTGCGCGCTGGCCGTGGAGCATATCCTGCTCTCTGCGACGGTGCGCGTGCTGCTGATCGACCCGCATCACCGGCTGATCGGGGAGTTCCGCAGCTATGTTGAGCGGGAATTCCCGGACTATGCGAGCAATCGCTACGTCGCCGAGCTGCCGCGCGCGCGGGCGCTGGCCTTCCGGCTGCTGCAAAAGCGCCGCTACGGAACGGTTCGCCTGCTCTTCGGTCTGAAGGAGCGCCTCGGAAAATAAAAGGCTCTCTGGAACCCCTCTGCCGTGCAGAGGGGTTTCTTTTTCCCCCTAACGGGTTATACTTTCCATGAATCCGCCGAAAAATCGGGCTGTCCGTTAAAATTCAAAATTTATTCATAGACATTCCGCTTGGAATCGGCTAAAATATAAGGAAAATGATACGATCGTCCGAAGGAGACTGAGAATGGGTAATTTAAAACGCAATGTCAACCGCTTTTTCCTGCGCAACCGGGACAAGGGCATCCCGAACCTGATGCTCTGGATCTCCGCGACCAATTTGGTGGTCTATCTGCTGTCCCTGTTCGGGCTGCAGAACGAGGTGCTCGGCGTGCTGTGCTTCGACGCAGAGAAAATCCTGCACGGGCAGATCTGGCGTCTGGTCAGCTTTATGTTCGTCGACGCCGTGGGCTACTCCTTGCGCCAACTCGGCCTGCTGTTTTTCGTGCTGTTCCTTTATTTTTATTATTGGCTTGGGCGTCTGCTCGAAAACACATGGGGGACGTTCCGCTTCAACCGCTATTATTTCTCGGGCATCCTGCTGACATCGGTCGCGGCGCTGCTGGTTTACGTCATTTTTGGCGTGAACGTGATTGTGATGCCGTATTACATCAACCTCTCGCTCTTCCTCGCCGCGGCCTGCCTGATCCCGGAGCAGCGCGTGCTGGTGTTTTTCATCGTCCCGGTCAAAATGCGAATTATGGCGCTGGTCAATCTGGTGCTGGTCGTGCTGGAGCTGGCGCAGCGCTATTATCTGTTCCACACCGCCCTTCCCGCGGGGCTTCTGGTGACAATGCTGTGCGTCGCGCCGCTGGCCGCGCTGCTGAATTTCCTGCTGTTTTTGCGCGGGGACGTGCGCAATCTCTCGCCGCGCTTCGCCGGACGACGGGTGCGCAAGCGTGACTTCGTTCAGACGGACGCGCGCTTCACCGACGAGGATCGCCGCCGCGCCGAGTCCCGCCGGAAGACGGAGCAGCCGAACGCCGACTGGGCGAAAAACTACCGCAGCGCCGACGGCGAAAAGCCCTATCACCACAAGTGTACGGTCTGCGGGCGCACGGACACGAGCTGCCCCGGGCTGGAGTTCCGCTATTGCTCGAAATGCAAGGGCTATTTCTGCTACTGCATCGACCATATCAACAACCATACGCACATTCAATAAAGACTTCCCCAAAACAGAAAGAGATTAGGAGGAATCGGACATGGCAAAAACCGTGCTGATCGTCGAGGACGATCGCAACATCGCCGATCTTTTGCGGCTGTATCTGGAAAAAGAGGGCTACGAGGTCGTGATCGCGAACGACGGCCTGAAGGGCGTGGAGCTGTTCAAGAGCAGCCAGCCGAGTCTGGTGCTGCTGGACGTCATGCTGCCCGGCATGGACGGCTGGGGCGTCTGCCGCGCCATTCGCAGCGAGTCGAAAACGCCGATCATCATGCTCACGGCAAAGAGCGAGACCGAGGACAAGGTCAGTGGCCTGAAGCAGGGCGCGGACGATTACATCACCAAGCCCTTTGAGATGAAGGAGGTGCTGGCGCGCATCGAGGCAGTGCTGCGCCGCAGCGGCATCGAGCCGGAGAAGGCCAGCCGCCGACTGGTCTTTGATAAGCTCATCATCGACATGGACGCCTTCGAGCTGACCGTCGACGGCAAAAAGGTCCCGACGCCGCCGAAGGAGATGGAGCTGCTGTATCATCTGGCCTCCACGCCGAACCGCGTCTACACCCGCAATCAGCTGCTCGACGAGGTCTGGGGCTTCGACTATTTCGGCGACACGCGCACGGTCGACGTGCACATCAAGCGCCTGCGCGAGAAGCTCGAGGGCGTTTCGGATCAGTGGGAGCTGAAAACCGTCTGGTCGGTCGGCTATAAATTTGAGGTCAACGAGAAATGAAAACCACCTATCGCAGACAGTTTACCATGATCCTCTGTCTGCTGGTCGCGGCGATTCTGGTGATCGGTCTGTCGTTTCTGTATCTGTTCGACCGCTACGCGCAGGATCATCAGAAGCAGTCGCTCGACGACACGGCGCAGTCCGTGACGGAGCTGGTGCAATCTTATTCCGCGACCTATCTCAACAGCTGGGAGTTCCGGACGAATCTCGCCGTGGCGGCGCGCGCGTCCGACAACGACATTGTCATCTGCAACAGCGAGGGCGTCGTCTGCATCTGCATGGAGCGCAGCAACTGCGAGCATCTCGGCAAGCGGCTGGATTCCGACACCGTCGACACGCTGTTTCAGGGCGAGAAGGCCAAGCTGAACAAAGCCGTCTCGACGCTCTACGGCGACGAGCGCATGGCCTCTGCCATTGCCGTGCTCAACAATGACGGCAGCAGGCTGTGCATCGTGGTCGTCTCGGTGCAGAAGGCGGCGATCACCGCGCTGACCGAAAAGATGCTGCGTGTCTTTTTGCTGGCGGCCTTGCTCATTCTGGTCGCCGCGCTGCTGGCGATCCCCATCTTCACGCGCCGCGAGGCGCGCCCGATCCAGGAAATGGCCGCCGCCGCGCGGCAGATCGCCCACGGCAATCTGGATGTCCGCGTGCCGACCGGCAACGAGAACGAGGAGCTGGAGGAGCTTGCCGTCGCGTTCAACAACATGACGCTGGCGCTGAAAAATTCCGAAACGATCCGCAACGAATTCGTCGCGAACATCAGTCATGAGCTGAAGACCCCGATGACCACCATCGCGGGCTATCTCGACGGAATGCTCGACGGCACGATCCCGCCGGAAAAATACCGCTATTATATGGAGCTGGTCAGCACCGAGGCGCGGCGGCTGTCGCGGCTGGTGCGCAGTATGCTGGATATTTCGCGCCTGCGCGATCAGGGCATCCCGGCCGATCAGAAGACGAATTTCGACATCTGCGAGGCTGCCGGTCAGGCGCTGCTCTGCTTCGAGCAGCGCATCAACCAAAAAAAGCTGAACGTCGAGATCGATATGCCCGACGAGGGGCTGACGATCCACGCCGCGCAGGATTCCGTGACGCAGGTGCTCTATAATCTGATCGACAACGCCGTCAAATTTGTCAACGAGGGCGGCACGCTCTCCGTGCGCATCCGCCGCCACGGCAACAGTGCCATGATCTCCGTCGGCAATACCGGCAAGGCCATCCCGCCCGAGGAGCTGCCGCTGGTGTTCGACCGCTTCCACAAGATCGACAAGAGCCGCTCCAACGACCGCGACGGCTGGGGTCTGGGGCTTTATATCGTCAAGACCATCGTGCTGGCGCACGGCGAGGACGTTTATGTCACGAGTCAGGACGGCAAAACCGAATTCACCTTTTCCATGAGCCTCGCCAAATGATGCCCGAAAGGAGGGACCGACATGGCGGACAGACCCAATCGCTTTGACCGCAGCGGCGACCAGCGCTGCTATTACGGCACCGGACGGCGTCCCGATCCGCCGCGATCCCACGCGGGACTGATTGCGCTGCTCCTGCTGCTGTTCTTCGGGCTGAATCTTGCCTCGTTTCTCGTGCTGATGCGCCTGTATCGGGAGAAAACCGAGCCGCCGGAGACGACGGAGCCGCCGGAGACGGCCGACTCGTGGTTCGGCTCGCATTATGACGACAGCGCAATCCTCGAGAGCAAGAAAAACGGCCATCGCCTTGAGCGTGAGCAGGTCTCGGCAAAGCTGGAGGCCTCGCTGGCGACCGTCACAGGCAGCGGTGAGGCGGTGACGGGGCTGGTGCTCACCGAGGACGGCTATCTGCTGATCCCCGGCGAAATTCTTGAGAATGCCGGGGCGCTCAGCGTCTCGCTGCCGGACGGGCAGCACTATGACGCAGACCTCGTCGGACGTGATGCCGCGACGGATTTCGCCATTTTGAAGATCAACGCCGAGGGGCTGACGGCCGTGGAGCTTGCCGACGGAACGGACGTCGGCATGGGCGACACGATCTATTCCATCGACGCCTCCGACGGCCATATTACGCAGACCCGTACCCTCAAGACGCTCGCCGCGACCGACGCCGAGGGGGACGTCTGCCGTCTGCTGCGCACGGGGCTTGACCTGCGCAAGGAGCAGCCCGCAGCGGCGCTGGCCAATAAAAACGGGCAGATCATCGCGATCTATCCGGGCGGAGCGGCCGAGGCCGAGGGTCTGACGCAGACGCGCGCGGCCATTCCGACGGCGCACGTTATAAACGTTCTGAACGACCTGATCTCCTACGGTGCGCCCGGCGGTCAGGCAACGCTCGGCATGGAGGTCTGCGCGCTCTCCGAGGCGCAGCAAAGCTATTGGGGTCTGCCGGATGGCGTCGCGATCGAGCGCATCGGCGAGAGCAGCGGCGCTTACGCGGCCGGTCTGCGGCCGGGCGATCTGCTGATCCGCATCGGCGATCGGGAGGTGCGCTCCGTCTGGGACTATCTGTCCGCGCTGGAGCAGCTCGAAGCCGGGCAGGAGGTGGAGATCACGTTCTACGCCGACGGCGCAGAGCAGACCGTCACCGCCGTGACCGACGTCGCCGGAGAGGACGAGCAGCCGTATTTCCGGCATGGGGAAAAGCCGTCGATCCTGACGCAGTGAGGCGCGGGCCTGGCGCACAGTGAAATCCGGCCTTGCAAGGGCAAGACCGGAAGGTTCTGCGGAACAGGAGGCGGAAACGTCAGCTTACAGCGACACAAAAGCAGCAGGTTTCCTCGTGAAACCTGCTGCTTTTGCGGTTGAACTACTTCAGAATTGCATGGTGAATGTCGCTTTTGCGCGGCTTGCAGAAGGCGGCGTCCGCGATGCCCCGTCGGGCGCGGCATAATCGTCGCGGCGTGATCGCCGGGGCGTTTTCAAGCTTCCTTCGTCATGGCCGCAACGTGGCGCTTGATCGCGCTGAAGGATTTGTCGCTGATGTTGTGCTCGAGCTTGCAGGCGTCCTCGGCCGCAGTCTTTTCGTCGACGCCGAGGCGGACCAGAAACGCCGTGAGCAGCGTGTGGCGTTCATAGATCTTCGAGGCGATCTCCATGCCGGAATCCGTCAGCGTGATGAAGCCGTCGCGATCGACCAGAATATACTCCCCGCGCTTCAGAATGCCGACCGCACGGCTGACGCTCGGCTTGGAAAAGCCCATATGCTCCGCAACGTCCAGAGAGCGCACTGCCCCCTTCTCGCGCAGCAGCACGAGGATCGTCTCCAAATACATTTCACCGGATTCCTGCAGATGCACGGCAAGCGCCCCCTGTTTCAGAATTATATAAAAGTATCATACCATTTCCCGGCGAAAAAGGCAAGCATTTCTTTCCGCCCGTGCTGCTGTCTCCGCAGCCTGCGTCAACTTTCCCTGCTATTTAACGGTTTTCGGCCGACGTTTTTGTACAGATTCACGGATTTTCGATTTTTGCTTGCATTTTGCAGTATATTGTGATAGTATGGAGCGTAGTCATTTAGCAAATATTGTCGCAATTATCCGCTTTAGGCTTTTCCTTTCTGGATAATTTGACAAATTCCGCCCGAGCACGAGAGATTGGCTTTTTCACCGTGCCGTGCGGACACACATTTTAGGAGGTTGAATCATGAAGCAATGGAACCGCATGTCCCGCTGCCTGGCGCTGCTCCTGACAGCTGCCATGCTGCTGGGCATCTGCCCGGCAATTTTCGCCGCTCCGGTCGTCACGGTGACGCCGTCCCAAGGGAAATATCTGATTTCCCAGACGGAATACACCCTGACGAAGGGCGTGACGGAATCGCAGGTATTTATGAACGATGCTGACGGCTCGGCGCAGGTCGCAGGCTTTATCAGCACGATCGCGCCGGACGCGCAGGTCACGTTCAAGGCGTCCTACAACGGCTATTACACGCCCGGCAGTACGGTCGACAGCCGTAAGGAGGCCGCGCAGAACCTCTCCAGCCACTGGAGCATGGCGCGCACCACCGAGCAGGCCGCCGCCTATGAAAAGGCAACCGGCAACAAGGTGCTTTTCGCTACGAACGGCGACTACTACAATATGCAGACCCTTCAGCCGCTCGGTTACCTGATTATGGAGGGCAACCTCGTTCAGACCGGAAACGGCAACGCGCAGGAGCCGTATTTTGCCGTTCTGAAGGACGGCAGCTACGCCATCCGCGACTACGGCACGGATTATTCCGATGTGCTCGAGGCGGTCTCCGGCCCGTTCTATCTGGTCAAGAACGGCGAGATCGTTGTCAGCCCGGAGGACACCTACCTCGGGCCGCGCAACTCGATCGGCCTGAAGGCCGACGGCACGCTGACGACCTTCATCGCTGACGGCCGTCAGGAGCCGTATTCCGTCGGTATGACGGTCTATGAGACGGCAGAGGTCATGAAGGGCCTTGGCTGCGTCAACGCGCTCTATCTCGACGGCGGCGGCTCGGCTACGTTCGCCTCCGTCCACGAGGGTGAGAGCCGTCTGACGGTTCGCAACTCGCCCTCTGACGGCCCCGAGCGCGAGGTCGCTTCGGCGCTGCTGATGATCTCCACGGCCTCCAGCGACGGCAAGTTTGACCACGCCGCCATTGAGCCGAACAACGAGGTCTATACGCCCGGCAGCACGGTGCAGTTCAGCGCGATCGGCGTCGACAAGGCCGGCGGCGAGGCGGAGCTTCCGAAAGACCTGAACTGGGTCGTCGATTCCGCTGCGGGCGCCATCGACCGGAACGGTCTCTTCACGGCCAAGGCCGGCTACACCGGCGAGGTCACGGTTCGCCTGCAAAAGGGGCAGACCGTCTACGGCTCGACGACCATCCGTGTTGAGGACATCGACACGCTCTATTTCACGGGCGAATCCATCTCGCTTGACTTCGACGTTGACTCCGATCTGGGTCTGGTCGCGAAATACGCCAAGCGCTCCATCCACTATAAGGATGGCGATTTCGATTGGAAGCTCGAGCCGGCCAACGCGGAGGCCGCGGCCTTCGGCACGATGAACGGCAATCTCTTCCACAGCGCCAAGGCCGAGAGCACCCTGCAGGGCAAGGTCACCGTCAGCTATACCAAGCAGGACGGCACGGTGCTCACAAGCTCCATTCAGGTCGAGATCGGCAAGATGCCGGTCGTGCTCCAGAATTTCGAGCCGAACGAGAACGGCCCGCTGACCGGCGCGCATTTCCACTGGGGCAAGGCGAGCTTCCACGAGGAGGGCAGCGAATACGGCCCCGGCTACGTCGGCGATTACCCCGAGCTGGAGGTCATCACGGGCGGCACCTACAGTCCGGACGGCCCGACGACCACCCCTCTGACCGCTCCCTATCGCTTTACCGGCAACTACGACACCGCAGTTCCGGCTGCGCCGATCTTCCACGCCAACGGCTACACCTTCTATCTCTGGCCGAACAACTCCATCAAGTCCTACTGCGCGGGCGCGGTCAAAACGACCTCCCGCGAGGGCGGCGCGCAGGTTCGCTCCGGCGAGTATGCGCTGGAGCTGGATTACGACTACTCCTCGTTCGACAACAGCTCGAACTCCAACTTCTACATCCGCTACTGCGGCGACGAGATCAACATTGAGGGCTATCCGACGCAGGTCGGCGTCTGGGTCTATGCCCCGGAGGGTACGCCCCGCTACAACGTCTGGGCCGACGTCGCCGTCTGGAACGGCAGCGGCTACTCCACCAAAAACCTCAAGCTCGTCCATAAGACCGTCGTCGACGGCGTCGAGACGGAGATCAACTCGATTGACTGGGTCGGCTGGATGTACTGCTATGCGGACCTCACCGACCTGCACACCTCCATCACCGCCGAGCACCCGATGAAGATCCGTCAGGGCGAGGGCTTCCTCTGGCTGAGCTATACGCCGGCCAACGGCGAGGGTCGTTATAACGGCACGCTGTATTTCGACGATTACCGCGTCGTTTACGGCACGAACCTTGACGACCTCATCAACCCCGTGATCGACTCGATCTCTGTCAACGGCACGGAGCTTGCCAAGGACGGCTCGACCACGCTCGACACCGGCGACGTGGAGATCACCGCGACCTTCTCCGATCCCGAGAGCCAGAACCGCTCGGGCATCGACGCCACGGCGACCGCCTTCTTCATCGACGGCGTAAACATTCTCGCCGACGGCGACGAGAACACCGCCACCACCCGTACCACGCTGGGCAACGGCCACCACACCGTCCGCATCCAGATCACCGACGGCGGCGGCAACACCGTTGAGCAGACCCGTGAATTTGAGGTCAACGCAAAGAACGCCACGAATGCCAAGGTCACCTTAGGCGGCAACGGCATCGTGACGCTGGGCGGCAATTATGAAATGAAGCTCACCGCGACCGGCACGGTCAAACACGTTGAGATGACCGTCGTCGACGTCAACACCGATTTCGGCACGCTGACGCAGACCGCGGGCGGCGCGAGCTACCGCGCACCGGTCGTCACCTTCGCCGACGGCGTGGAGGGCAGCTTTGAATTCGTCTCCACCGGCTATAAGAAGGGCAAGCTCGTCCTGACGGCCGACAAGGCAGACGGCATGACCGGCGACATCGCAACGGTCAGCTTTGAAGTCCCCGCAACGGTCGACCCCGAGGTCGATCACCTGAAATACCGCGTGACCAACATCAGCTTCACCGATCTGAGCGGCAAGACCGGCACGGACGCCTATGGCTACACCGTTCTGGACGTCACCGCTTACTATTCCATCTCCATCGGCCCGGCACTGGTCGGCAGACCCTGCTCCATCACCGTCTATGACGTCGAGGGTAAGCCCGCCGCGAATGTCAAGGTCTCCCTGAACGGCGCGGAGATCGGCCTCACCGGCGCAGACGGCGTGCTCACGACCGACGCGCTGAAGGAGCTGGCAGCCGGAACGGAATTCGTCGTCACCGCAAGCAGCGAGCTGGGGCTGTCCTTCGAGGCGAAGGGCACGATCCTGAGCCTTGCGGGCAACGACAATGCCCTGCCCACGGCCATCCGCCACGACATCGTCTCCGACCCGACCACCGAGCGCACGATCAGCTGGTTCACGAACCCGCAATACGCCCGCGCGAAGGCTTACGTCCGCTACATGACCAAGGAGCACTATGATTCGCTCAAGCGCGGCCTCGGCCCGGATTCCGACTACATGACCCTGCGCGGCGACTGCACGGCGCTCCCGTTCAGCACCTCGAAGAACGCGGCTTACGTCAACACCGTCTCCCTCACCGGTCTGACTCCGGCGACGACCTATGTCTACTGGGTCGGCGACGGCAGCGAGGAGGGCTGGAGCGAGATGCAGAGCTTCACGACCGAGGCGGCCGAGAAGCCCGCGAAGACCTCGTTCTATATCCTCGGCGATACGCAGATGACCGGCGTTGCCGAGAACGATGCAGAGGCCATCTCCTATCTGAATGCGATCCTCAAGGCGGTCGATGAGCACGGCGTGGACTTCGGTCTGCAAACCGGCGACTTCATCGACAACGGCGCCAACTATGTCCACTATCAGCAGATCCTCGATCTGCTGCAGGCCAGCCCCGTCGGCAGCAAATACCTCATCCACGTGCTGGGCAATCACGAGTATTACGGCAACCTCGACGGCGAGACGACCAAGGCAGCCTTCAACCTGCCCTCCAACAGCTTCTACTCCGTCGAATACGGCCGCGTCTATGTCGCGGTCATCAACAACACCGCCGACTTCAAGGAGGCCTCCGCATGGCTCAAGGAGGACGCCGCCAAGACCGCGTGCGACTGGAAGGTCGTCATGTTCCATGAGCCCGCCTACTTCACCAATCCCAGCGACGGCACGTCCGCAAAGTATCAGGACAGCCTCGTGCCCGCAATGGAGGAGGCCGGGATCGACGTGGTGCTCTCCGGCCACGACCACTCCTACGCCCGCACCGAGCCGCTCAAGGGCGGCAAGGTCGACAAGGACAACGGCCTGAGCTATTTCATCTGCGGTGACCTCGGCGAAAAGTCCCGCAACCTGAACTATAAGGCGGTCGACAACGAGGACTTCCACTTCGCCTACCTGACGCAGGAATACGACGCGCTCTATATGCTTGCCGACGCAACAAAGGACAAGCTTACGATCTCCGCCTATAACGTCGAGGGCGTCCTGCTCGATTCCTTCACCAAGGAAAAGCCCGTCGATCCGATCCCCGATCCTGATCCCAAGCCCGATCCCGACCCCAAGCCGACCGAGCACGATTACGTCTATGACCGCGTGACCGGCAAGCTGAGCTGCTCGCTCCACGCCGACGAGGAAGTTCCTGCCGACTACACCGGCTGGGCAAGCGACCGCTCCACCGGCAAGAAGATGTATTTCATCGCCGGCAAATTCACGACCGGCTGGTTCACGCTGGGCGACACGACCTATCACTTCGACCGCAAGACCGGTCTGCTGCACGATATGAAGACGACCGACATCGTCCCGACCACCTGCTCCGAGCAGGGTCACATGCATCTGGTATGCAGCTGCGGTGCGACCTATGACGCCGAGCTCACCAGACCCACCGGTCACGACAACGAGGAAAAGATCGACGAAAGCGGCAAGGTGACCTATGTCTGCGTCAACTGCGGACGCGTCAGCAAGTACAACATGACCTTTGTCGACGTGCCCGACGACGCATGGTACACCGAGTACATCGACGAGGCCGTCCGCAACGGCTCGTTCAACGGACGCAGTCAGGCGTTCTTCGCGCCGGAGGATTCCATGACCCGCGCTGAGTTCGTCACCGCGCTGTGGCGTCTGGCCGGCAGTAAGATCGTCTCGACGAATCCTTCCACCATCTTCCCGGATCTGACGTCCGGTTGGTACATGAACGCCGTGGCGTGGAGCGCCGAGGAAAAGCTGGTGCTCGGCTTTGAGGACGGCACCTTCCGTCCGGAGGACAACATCTCCCGCCAGCAGATCGTCACGATCCTCTATCGCTACGCGAATAAGGTCGGCATCGACACCTCGAAGCGCGCGAACCTCTCCGTCTCCTACCGCGATGCGGCCGATATCCTCGACTATGCGACCGACGCCGTCTCCTGGGCGACTGCGGTCGGCATCATCAACGGCATGGACGGCAAATTTGAGCCGGACGGCCTTGCAACGCGTGCGCAGGTGGTCGCGATCATCACGCGCTACACGCACTACGTCGAGAGCCTCAACAAAACCAATCCGTGATTTTTGCAGCCGTGACGGCGTTCGACTGTTTTCTCGCTCCGGATATGCTACAATGAGGCTACAGCTTATCCAATGCGAGTGCATATCCCCCAGGCGCCCCTGGCGCTTCCAATCTGACGCCGTCTCAAGCAACGACCGGCTTTGCCCTGCCAACCACGGTTGGCAGGGCTTTTTTTCGGCAAAATCTATGCTTGACCAATCGCGCCGAGTGGCGTATAATGTTCCTGTCGGCAATCCGCCGACCCGGAGGATTTTCCATGACAACTTTTGAAACGGATGCCCGCTATCTGGCCAAGACCTACCGCCGCTTCCCGCTCGAGATCGCAGAGGGACACGGCTCGCTTGTGACCGGAACGGACGGGCGGGAATACATCGACCTCGGCAGCGGGATCGCCGTGAATCTGTTCGGTCTTCAGGACGAGCAGTGGAAGCGTGCGGTCATCGCGCAGCTCGACCGCTTCCAGCATTGCTCAAACCTGTATTGCTGCGAGCCGGTCGCAAGGCTGGCAGAGCTGCTCTGCACGCGCACGGGGATGGAGCGGGTGTTCTTCTCCAACTCCGGCGCGGAGGCCAACGAATGCGCCATCAAGGTCGCGCGCAAGTGGGCGGCCGAGGCAAAGGGCAAGGAATTTTATAACATCATCACGCTGAACAAGAGCTTCCACGGCCGCACGCTGGCCACGCTGGCCGCCACCGGTCAGGACGTCTTCCACCGCAATTTTCAGCCGCTTCCGGCGGGCTTTCTCTACGCCGACGTGGGCGACCGCGCCGGACTGGAGCGCCTGCTGAAGGAGCATCCCTGCGCCGCGATCATGATCGAATGCGTGCAGGGCGAGGGCGGCGTCATGCCGATCGGGCAGGCGTTCGCAGACGACATCCGCGCGCTGGCGGAGCAATATCAGGTGCTTCTGATCTGCGACGAGGTGCAGCTCGGCAACGGCCGCAGCGGCAGGCTCTACGGATATATGAACTACGGTCTGACGCCCGACGTCGTCACCACGGCCAAGGGCATCGGCGGCGGCCTGCCGCTCGGCGCGACCCTGCTGGGAGCGCGCGTGGCCGAGGTGCTTCAGCCCGGCGACCACGGCTCGACCTTCGGCGGCAACCCCGTCGCCTGCGCGGGCGGCGTGAGCATCCTCAGCCGCATCGACGAGCCGCTGCTGCGCGGCGTCCGCGAGCGCTCGGACTATATTTTCCGTGAGCTGACCGGCGCCCCCGGCGTGGAATGCGTCAGCGGCATGGGGCTGATGATCGGCGTCAAGACCGCGCGCCCCGCGCGCGAATGTGCCGAGCTGGCGCTTTCGCGCGGCGTGCTGGTCACAACGGCAAAAGACCGCGTCCGCCTGCTCCCCGCGCTCAACATTCCAATGGAACAGCTAAAAACCGCGATTCAGGCGCTCAAGACCTGCGCGGAGAAATGAGGAGACACTATGAACCTGAAAAATAAATCCTTCCTGACCCTGCTGGACTTCACGCCCGAGGAAATCACGGGGCTGCTCGACCTTGCCGCCGAGCTGAAGGCCAAGAAAAAGGCCGGCATCGCGCATGACTGCTGCAAGGGCAAATCCATCGCACTGATCTTTGAAAAGACGTCCACCCGCACACGCTGCTCGTTCGAGGTCGCGGCCTATGACCTCGGGATGCATGTGACCTACCTCGACCCGACCGGCTCGCAGATCGGCAAAAAGGAATCCATCGCAGATACCGCGCGCGTGCTTGGCCGCCTCTATGACGGCATCGAATACCGCGGCTTCGGCCAGAGCATCGTCGAGGAGCTGGCAAAGCACGCAGGCGTTCCGGTCTGGAACGGCCTGACCAACGAATTCCACCCGACGCAGATCCTCGCCGACATGCTGACGATCCGCGAGCATTTCGGCAGCCTCAAGGGGCGCAAGCTCGTGTTTATGGGCGACTGCCGCTATAACATGGCCAATTCGCTGATGGTCGGCTGCGCCAAGCTCGGCCTGCATTTCGTCGCCTGCGGCCCGGAGGGCTTCTTCCCCGACCCGGCGCTGATCGCGCGCTGCGAGGAGATCGCCAAGCAGACCGGCGCAACGCTGGCCTTTGAGACCGACCCGATGAAGGCCACCGCTGGCGCCGACGTGATCTACACCGACGTCTGGGTCTCCATGGGCGAGCCGATGGAGGCATGGGAGGAGCGTCTGCAAAAGATGCTGCCCTATCAGGTCACGACCGCGCTGATGGACAACGCCGGAGCGCACGCCGTGTTCATGCACTGTCTGCCCGCCTTCCACGATCTCAACACCGGCATCGGCCGCCAGATCGGCGACCGCTTCCACCTCGACGCGCTCGAGGTCACGGACGAGGTCTTTGAGAGCAGCCGCTCGATCGTCTTTGACGAGGCCGAGAACCGGATGCACACGATCAAGGCCGTCCTCGCCGCCACGCTGGCAGACTGATACGGATACCCGCTTCCTCGCAGGATAACGAAGCGCCTGACGCATCGAATGCGTCAGGCGCTTTCTCTGAATGGAACGCCGTCTCGGAACATACACTTCTTCCGAGGTGATGGTTTTTGAAATCGGAACGGAAAATGCTCCTGCCGTGCCTGGCGCTGCCTTTGGCCGTCAGCGCGCTTTCGGCGCTGCTGACCGGCGGCGCTGGGAACGGCTATGCGTCCTGTGAGCTGCCGCCGCTCGCCCCGCCGGGCTGGGTCTTTCCGGTGGTCCGGACGCTGCTCTGTCTGCTGATGGGGCTTTCCTCCTATCTGGCTCTGCGCGGCCACGCACCGCAGCAGGAGAAGCGCAGCGCAGCGTGGCTTTATCTGGCGCAGCTGGCCGTGAGCCTGATCTGGCCAATCCTGTTTTTCCGGTTGGGCTGGCGGCTGTTCGCGTTTTTCTGGCTCATGCTCCTCTGGCTACTGGCGCTGCTGACACAAAACGCTTTCTCAAGACTGTCGCGCACCGCCGGGTATCTGCTTTTGCCCCAGCTGCTCTGGGTCGCCTTCTCCGGATACCTGAATCTAAGGAACCTCTGAATAAATCAGCCGCGGCGCTCAGCGGGCCTTTTGCCCCAACTTATTGGTTTGAAAATCTTGAAATACACAAAGTATTCCTGCGATTTCCAAACCTCAATTTGGAAACAAAATCCCTCGCTGACCGCTCTTGCGATTTAATCAGAGCTTCCCTGACTGTCTGGATGCTGAACTGACGACGGGTCAGGACGCTGCCGGGGCAGCGCCTTTCGGCATTTTGAACCGTTATTCCGTCTTCCAGCTGAAGGTGCCTCCGGCATCGACGTCGCCGCCGACGTCCCCGCAGGTCACGCTTCCACCGGCCTCCACATCGCCGGTCACGTCCTCACAGGTCACGCTTCCGCCCGCGTCCACATTTCCGGCCACGTCGCCGCAGTTCACGCTTCCGCCCGCGTCCACGCTTCCGGCCACGTTGCCGCAGTTGACCGTTCCATCGGCCTGAACGTCGCCGGAGACGTCGCCGCAGCTGACGCTTCCTTCGGCCTTGACATCCCCTGCGACGTCGCCGCAGGACAGCGACAGCGCGCATTTCACGTCGACCGCCTCGCCCACAAACTCGAAGGTGATCTTCTCGGCGGGCGGGTAATGCGCGAGCAGGCCGTGCCCCTGCATCACAACGATGCGCACGGTCTCGTCATCCTCCCACGGAAGCCCCGGCACGGCTGCGCACGACTTATCCGGTCTGCCGAGCAGCGCGTCGATCGAAACGCCGAACAGCTCCGCCAGCGCCGGGAGCTGCTCGATATCCGGGCAGCATTGGTCGTTTTCCCATTTGGAGACCGCCTGATTTGTGATGCCCAGCGCCGTCGCCAGCTTTTCCTGCGTCATGCCCTTTTCCTTGCGATAGGCCGCGATCCGATTGCCCAATGTCATCGTAATTCCCTCCTGATTCAAAATCTTGTCATCCGTTTTTCTGTAGCTACGCTCCGATCATACCAGATTTTTATAACTTTTTCAACAAAGAATCGGTTGATTTATCGTAATTTCCATAAACTGACGGTTGGAAAGCGTCCATAGACGGAAAAATTCCCGCTCAACCGGCGGTTGGAGCGGGAATTCACATTATTGCTTTGTCAGGTTCAGGGTCAGCGCCGTATCCTTCTGCTGCATTTCAAGCGTCAGCGTATCGCCGCTGACGGTGAAGCGGCAGCTCACGGAGGCCTCGCCCTGCGGCGTCAGCTGCACGCGGTCACCGTCCTCGACGTAAACGCCTGTCTCCTCCGGGTTTTTCAGCACGCCGTCCTTCAGTGTCTGGCTCATCTGCTCGATCTGCTCCTTCAGATATGCGTCCAGATAGGCGTCCATGCTCATGCCGGTCGTCTCCTTGATCGTCTTATCCAGTTCCTCGGCGGAATAGCCGTCGGACATCTGACTGTAAAACACCTGCCGCAGATTCTCCTTATAGCCCATCACAACGTCCGACAGTACGTCGAGCACGCGCGCCGTGTCGAAGCTCATGCGATACGTCCCGCCGCGCTCAAAGGTCAGAACCAACGGAATTTCAACCTTGGAATCCAGCGTGACCGCCGACTGTCCGGTCTGCTCGGCAAGCATCGCAGCGATCAGCTCGGTCACATCCGTGCTCCCCGACCAGGTTCCGACAAGCTTGCCCGGCCTGCAGCAGCCGACGAGCGCCGTCAGCAAAAGCGCAAGGGTCAAAATCAGCGAAAAAATCCGTTTCATGCCTGTTCTCCGTTCCTTCTGCTGCAAAAACACCCGGACGCCCCGCAGGGACATCCGGGCGCTTGCATTTTTGATTAGTTGACGCGGTCAAAAACAAATTCGAGCTTGTCAATCCCGTCGAAAATGTCGTCGTCCAGATTCAGCTGATCGACATCGAAGGTCAGCGTCAGCTTGCTGCCGTCGAGCTTGAACGTCATCGTCTCGTCCTCATTGTTCTCCGGATGCAGCGTAAGGGTGGTATCCTTCGATTCGAACGTGCCAACCTCGTTGTTCTCCGTGAAGTCAAGGTCAACCTCATCCTTGAGGCTATCCATGCTCGTCTCGAGGTAATCGTCCATGCTCATGCCGGCGCTTTCCTCGATGGCAGCATCGGCGTCCTCACGGCTGATGCCCTGCGCCTCAAAAGCCTGATAGAGCGTCTCTTTGAGCACGTCCTTCATGCCGTTGAGCATGTTGACCACAGATTCCGTCGTCTTAGCCTCGTCGAACTCAAAGCTGTAAGTGCCGTCCTCATTGAGGGTCAGCGTACCATAGACATAGATGGGATCGGGGTCAAAGTCAAAATCGTCGCCCAGTTCATTCTTCAAGCCGGTGGCCACTGCCTCGGTGATGTCGGCCTTGCCTTCCCACTTGCCGATCAGCGGGTTCTTGCCGCAGCCCGCAAACAGGCTGAGAATCAGAACGAGCACGAGGGAGAGCGCACAAATTTTCTTCATGTTGAATAATCCTCCTTTTTACTTCGCCGGGGTATAGGCTAATTGTAACAAAGCCCCTGCGGATTGTCAAGCTTTCTTTCCGCGCGGCGACGATTTTGGCGTTTCGGCCGCGCGCAGCTCCATGATGCGGTCGCGCAGAACGGCAGCGTATTCGTATTCCATCATCCGCGCGGCGGCCTTCATCTCTTTTTCCAAGCGCGCGATCTCGCGTTCTCGCTCGACGCGCGTCATCTTAACGCCGTCTGCGCGCTTGGCCTCGCCCTCGGACTGCGTGATCTCGATCAGCTCGCGCACGTCCTTGATGATGGTTTTCGGCACGATGCCGTGCGCACGGTTATACGCATCCTGAATCGCGCGGCGGCGCTCCGTCTCGTCGATGGCCGCGCGCATGGCGGGCGTGATCTTATCGGCGTACATGATAACGCGTCCCCCGGCGTTTCGCGCGGCGCGGCCGATCGTCTGGATCAGACTCGTCTCACTGCGTAGGAAGCCCTCCTTGTCCGCATCGAGTATCGCCACCAGCGAGACCTCGGGCAGATCCAAGCCCTCGCGCAGCAGGTTGATGCCGACCAGCACGTCGAATTTCGCCAGACGCAAGTCGCGCAGAATTTCCATACGCTCGAGTGCTGCCACGTCAGAGTGCATATAGCGCACACGGATACCCGCCTTTTGCAGATAAGTTGTCAGATCCTCTGCCATTTTTTTCGTCAGCGTCGTAACGAGCACGCGCTCCTGCCGCGCGATCACGGCGTTGCATTCGCCGATCAGATCGTCGATCTGCCCCTCGATGGGACGCACGTCGATCCTCGGATCAAGCAGACCGGTCGGGCGGATGACCTGCTCGACGACCTGCCCGGCGCGCTCGCGCTCGAACTCTGCCGGAGTCGCCGAGACATAGACGGCCTGCCCGATCTTGCTCTGGAACTCCGGGAAGGTCAGCGGCCGGTTGTCGAACGCGCTCGGCAGGCGGAAGCCGTATTCCACCAGGCTCTCCTTCCGGGCCCGGTCGCCGTTGTACATGGCCCGGACCTGGGGCAGGGTCACATGGCTCTCGTCCACAAACAGCAGGAAGTCCTCCGGGAAATAGTCCAGCAGGGTGGTGGGCGGGGAGCCGGGCTCCCGGCCGGAGATCACCCGGGAATAGTTTTCGATGCCGGTACAGTAGCCCAGCTCCCGCATCATCTCCAGGTCATACCGGGTGCGCTGGTCAATGCGCTGGGCCTCGATGAGCTTGCCATGATCCTCAAACCACTTTTTCCGCTCCGCCAGCTCCTTTTCGATCTCCTCCGCCGCCCGCTCCATCTTGTCCTTGGTGGTGACATAGTGGCTGGCGGGATAGATGGCCACATGCTGGAGCACCCGCTGGGCCTGACCGGTGACGGGGTTGATCTGGGAAATGCGGTCGATCTCGTCGCCGAAGAACTCCACCCGGATGGCATATCCGTTGGCGTACACCGGATAGATCTCCACCGTGTCCCCCCGGACCCGGAACATATTCCGGTCAAAGGCGATGTCGTTGCGCTCATAGCGGATCTCCACCAGCTTGCGCAGCAGCTGGTCCCGGGGGTACTCCTTCCCCTGGCGCAGGGAGATCACCATGTTGGCATAGTCGATGGGGTCCCCCAATCCATAGATGCACGACACCGATGACACCACGATCACGTCCCGCCGCTCAAACAGGGCGGCGGTGGCGCTGTGGCGCAGGCGCTCGATCTCGTCGTTGATGGCGGAGTCCTTTTCGATGAAGGTGTCCGTGTGGGGGATGTACGCCTCCGGCTGATAGTAGTCATAGTAGGACACGAAGTATTCCACGGCGTTTTCCGGGAAGAAGGCCCGGAACTCCTCGCACAGCTGGGCCGCCAGCGTCTTGTTGTGGGCCAGCACCAGGGTGGGCCGCTGGACCCGTTCGATGACCTTGGCCATGGTGTAGGTCTTGCCGCTGCCGGTGACGCCCAGCAGCACCTGGTCCCGCAGGCCGTTTTCGATGCCGCTGGCCAGGGTGTCGATGGCCTGGGGCTGGTCCCCGCTGGGGGTGTATTCCGATACCACCTTGAATTTTCCCATAAGCGCCTCCCGGATGCAGTATTCTGTCGTAGTATTCTATTGTAGCACCATTATTTTTATCTGTAAACAGATTTTTTCAAACAAATGTTCTGGATCTGGCCCAGGGCGGCAGGCATGTGTTGATAAGAGCAGCAGGGACGCGGCAGAATGGCCGCGTCCCCGCTATGCTGTTTCTCTATTCCGGCCGGTCACGCGGGCGATTGGGTGAAATTAGGTATCGCCGTACCCGGAAGTCTCTCAAAAAGTTAATAAAACGTTATAAATCCTGATATATCAATGGTTCCAAAGATTCGAAAAATTATAAAAATCTATATAACTCGATATAGATTTTTACACGTTTGGTACAGAAATGGTACAGTAAATTTGCGTGGTTTTTGAGGGAAAATGAGCCCTCTGCAACGGGGTGAAGAAGGCCGGAGGACATGCGTCCTCCGACCTTCTTTTGGGCTGTGATGTCAGGTGAAACCGGCGAGTTTGGAGTATCAGACCATTTTCGTGAGGTCACGAAAATGATCGTACCGGGAAGCGGCTCGACCGGGAAATCAGGGACTATATGCAGGATTCCCGATTCCAGCGATTTGAAATCTCCCATCCGATGCGCTACTCACAGGAGCACCCTTTGCACTTTAAGGAAACGAGAAGCAATCACACCGACCCGCACACAGTCACGCGAAACCGCGCATGCCGTGCATGGTTTGCAGAAGCGTGGAATGGTGAAATTCGTTTGCGTGGTAGGAAATTTCTTTGCTATTCGGGCAGGGATTGAATCTGCACGAGATTTTCGGGGCTTTTTCCCGCCAAACATCCCATATTTCAACAGAAGGGCTTTCCGAAACGGACGCCCTTCTGCTTATTTCTTCTCATCTATAATCCCATACAACTTCATCAGCTCGATACGTTCCTTACCGAGCTTGATGGAGCCGGACGCGCTGTTGTCCGCGCCGGACTGCTCTCCGGCGTAGTGGGCGATGCGCTGCACCCACGCCACGGGCAGCAGGTACGGGCGCTTTTTGAGGTACGGGTAGCGCCGCTCCAGATACGCCCGCTTGGGGAACACCGTGCGCAGGACACTGCTTTTCTCGCCGGTGCGGCTGGCCTTGACGGCGTTCAGCGTCACGGTGGACGAGTGCAGGCGCGTGTAGTCGTTGGAGCCGTACACGCCGCCGCAGAGGGCATCGTGCAGCAGCGGCTCCACGTCCACGGTGCTGTTCCACGGCGCGGGCAGATCAAAGTCAATGCCCAGATACGTCCGGGCGATCCGGAAGGCCGCGGCGGCGAAGGTCGCTGCGTGGACGCTGGCGCACTGGTCATACAGGCGCTGCCAGTCGATTTGATCGTGGTACACCCGCGCCCAGAGGCCGATGTCGCAGAACTGCCGCAGTCCGATGCCGCTGCGCACGAAGTGCTTGTAGGCGTGCAGAATCAGGTACAGCAGGTGCTCATGGGGCGGCATGGTCAGGAAGCCGTCCACCTCCACGGGGGCGATGTCCGCGAAGAAGTGGTTCAGTTCGTCGTGGGCGTCCTGGGCGGAGTCGAACAGGTGGCGGTGCAGCTCGATGTAAAGCGGGCTGTCTTTTTTTGTGTAGGACACCTCGTCCGCCGTGGGCAGCTCATCGGCGGGCGTATCGGTGGTCAGGCCATTTGCCAGCAGCGCCTCGTGGCAGACAAAGAACTCGCCCTCCGGGATGAAGAGGTCGTCGTCCGCACTGATGCGTTGATCGCGCAGGGGGTAAAGCCTGCTGCAAAGCTGCCCCTTGACCACAACAGGGTGCAGTCCGGCGGCCCGGAGCTTCCCGTAAAGGTCGGCGAACTCCGCCGAGCGCACGGTCTGGTTCAGCACCTGCCCGATGACCTGCCGCTTGATGGCCGCGAACAGCGGGGCGTTCTCCCCGGCGGCAGGCGTCTTGCGGACGGCCTCGAAGAGGATGGGCAGCAGCTTCTGCTGGTTTGCCAGCGTGAATATGGCAGGCCAGTCCACGGCCTCCGTGGGCAGCTCCCCGCCGGAGACGGCAGTCTTGGCGATATGCAGAAATTGCGTTTCTGTGGCAGTCAGGGTCATGGTCGTGGGCCTTTCCTTGTGTTTTTCCATGGCGTGGGCCAGCAGCAGCGAGGCCGCGCCAGCGAACGCGCCCAGCGTGTTGCAGATCACGTCGTCCGTCTCCGCCATGCCGAGGGCGAAGCGGTACTGCGCGTACTCGATCCCCGCGCTGAGGATGCAGCCGGTCAGCGTCGTGAGGGAAATGCGGAGCCAGCGGTGCCACTTTCGCGGCAGGGCGTTGGACAGCGTCAGCCCCAGCGGGAAGAAGAGAAAGACGTTCATCAGCATCTCCCGGTAAAGCTCCGGCTGCTGCCGCGCGGCCGCAAGCGCGGCGAAGGGGGTGAGGACGGCGGCGTAGGTCCCGGGCGTGCGGGAGAGGAGGGTGGCGTGGAGGATGATCGCTGCGGACACGCAGAACAGGATCACATTGACGGCGATTCTGACCTTTGCGCGGAGGCAGTTGCAGAGCACCGTCCATCCGGCAAACGCCAACAGCATCAGGAGGCACACCGTCCATGGATTCATCGCATAGATTTGGCGAAATATCATATTTATCGCGTCAGGCGGCGAATGACGCGGGCCAGAAGGCTTCTGTTCCAGCGTTCCTTCGCTGCCTCTTCCTTTGTCGGTTCGCAGCAGGCGGAAACCAGTTCCGCAAACGGTTTCTGTTCATATCCTGCCCAGAACTCATCGTACCGCGCCGGTTTCTGAATAGGCCGGAGCATAGCAGGATTCCATGTAAGCGCGCCCTCTGCGGCAGGACAGGTTTGCAGCCTATCCTTGCAGCGTTCCAGCAAAGCGCGGCCTTTCTCGCTGTGCAGCAAAACAAGGGATGTCCCCTGCGGATGGTAGGCTTCCGGCTGAATACCCTTGACGCCCCAGTAGTCCGCCAATGTGATATCGCTGCACCGCTCGATGCCCTTGAATTTACAGTCAAAGCAGGCGCTGCGGGAATACAGACCTTTGATAAATCCACGCTGATACGGATTCTCGGCAGCGGGCTGTGAGAATTCTTCACCGCTCTCAAATACAGCGTGGATATGATAGTTCTCCCATCCGGTTGCTTTCTTGCGGAATGAGAACGATTTCAATTTACTGCCGTTCTGCATTTCCAGCGCGGAGCGGTAATTTTTCCAGACCATAGGGGATGGTACACTGTGGCAGGCGGTATCCTGCGTGATCAGCGTCTCATACTCCCGGCCGAGGTAATTCTTTAGTCCGGCCACCTGACACGGCATTCCGCTGAAGTAGACCCAGCGTCCGGCGGTAAGCGCCGCCTTCACCTGCGCATAGATGCCTGACGGAATGCTGCTCTGCACATATTTGGAGCTGCAAAGCGCAGCAAGCTCCGCGGCGCTCTCTGCGGCAGTATGTGCCACGTCGAAGTTTTGATCGAACGCCGCGCCGAACACGATACCGCCACGGCGGATGATCTCGGAGGCCAGCACTGGGAAAATCGCGCCGGAAGAAGATGCAGGCAGGAGCGCTTCATCGTTTGCGTATCCGGTCAGGATCTCCGTGTGGGCCGATACCTGCGGCGGTGTGGAAACCGGGCACTTGCGGGCGCAAAGGCCGCAGTCGGTACACGCCGCGGCCTCAACTGCCGGATGGAGAAAGCCGTGTTCGTCCGGCTGCATCTGGATCGCGGCAGATGGGCAGAGCGCAGCACAGCTGCCGCAGCCGGTGCAGATATCAGAAATTTGAGAGATGTTCATAAAGCTTCCCTTAAAGTATCTATTGCGGTCTTAATCTTTCTTATACAGCGCAGCGGAAAAACCATATAAGGGCAAAAAAGCGAACAATAACCTATCATGTCATTAATGGTGCACGCATGAACCCTCCTCAAATCGGCATAAACTGTCCTTGCTGTTTTCTTAGACTTTAATTTGATTGCCTCATTAAAAGCCAGCTTATAGTAGGCTATGTCGGCCAGCAATCTATATTTTTGAACCTCTACTGGATCATTTATAACTTGGCCTATCAAATGATATCGAATATCCCTATAGCCCGCACAGTTCTTCATAAATTTCTCTATTGCTACTTCAGAATCAGCAGCAGATTGTGACAAGGAGTTCTCCTGAATATTGTAAATCATTTGAGGCTCATCTATATAGCCGCACTTTTTCTTGTAGGTTAGCGGCATCAGGAGCTGTAGATTCTGTCCAAAGCGAGACTGGTAGATTTCTCGATCCGGGTAAAAATCAAACAGCGCAGATGTCCTGACCATATAACTTCCCGCCCAGTTATTTGTTTCTCCTCCAATCAGCGCAGAAAAAACATCATCTATACGTTTCTCTTTTTCATCATATATGAAAAGGCTCTTTCCGTTTTTTCGATTATACCAGCCATTTGAGCGAACAACATCTATATCCGGATGTGATTTCAAAAAAGCAACCCTTGTAGAAACCGCAGATTCGAGTAATTCATCGTCGATATCTAGCAGACACAAATATTCTCCCGTCACATGCTTCAATCCAGTATTAATCGCTCCCCCAAGACCTTTGTTCTTTTGAGAAACGTAAACGAGCTGTATTCCTGCGTTTCTGAATCTGTCATTCCATGCAAGTACGCGTTGTTCACTCTGATCAGTTGATCCATCATTCACGACAATAACTTCCATGTGAGCGTACTTTTGCTTGAGAATTGAATCAAAGCACCTATCGACGAACTTTTCTCCATTATAACACGGAACAATTATACTAGCTAAACTATCCATTGCTATCCTCTCTTCTTGAATGAAGCCTTGCCGCCGTCCCTCTAACTAGACGGATGGTCAAAGTCTTGATTGCGTCGAACTCTGTTGTCCTATAAAACAAGGCACAACTCAGTAAGATGGGAACACTTACTGACACTATCCCTCTAACAAGGAATAATAAGTATGCGTTTGAAAGGTGAATTTGTGCATTCAGCCAATAGGTAAGAGCGATATATCCAACGCCAAGGAGCAGGTACACCATATATTTTCTAAAATACTTTTTCACAGGAGCATGGAATACCGTTCGATAGATTACAAATGGCCTGTACCAATCCGCAGTAAATAGACTTCCAATAATAGTTCCAAGAAATACGCCTGCTACTCCAAATGGTTTCGCCAGCAAAATAGACGCAACTAAATTCACTATGGCGAATCCGAACGGAATCCATGTGTCCTCCAGATACTTTCCTGCAGCGCCCTTCATCGTAATTAGTGGGATTCTCAGACCCGTCAGGTAATTGTTTAAAACAATTACCGCAACCGTCCCCACGCTAAAAATATAGTTTCTCCCTATCCAGATATCTCCAATAAATAGATTGTAAAGACTCATAAAGCATGTAGCTTCTATGCTGTAAATTAAGAATGCGCAGAAAAAAACCGCATCAAATATTTCCAGTTTCTTCTCATCGTTTTCAACCGCAATAACATTTCCCATGCTTGCAGTTATTCCATTAAACAATGTGGCAATAAAGCCATTGATCATGTTCCGAATCAACAGATAATTTGAATATATACCTGTGGCCGCAAGGCTTACAAGTTTCGTAATAATTAGATTGTCAGTTGAATTTACCAAATAGTCGCCAATTTTCGCAATAATCAGGCCAGAGACATTTCTCTTTATTTCTACTGTTTTTTCACTCGGCAGCCTGTCCTTAGAAGAAAAATCAACTTCACTATATTTTTGGGTTATATAGATGTTTTGGAGTGCCATTAGAATAATTGAGCAAACAATTTGTACGCTCAAGTAAACCACATAATTTCGAGTTAAGACAAGCACAAGAATCTGCAAAATGGTTTGTGCCGTGTTGACCGCCATGTTGATCGGAACAAGGCGGAACGCCTGATTATCCGAGGATATGAGGGTTGTCTTATATGCCAGAAAATAACTGACAACCGTGTTGGCAAGAAAAGCAAAGTACGCGAAATCAGTTCCTGCTGGTTGTTGATCAACGGGGATGAAGAAATCCAAAAAGAAGAAAAGCAGAATTCCCGATATCAGCACAATCGTTCCAATTATTGAATACGCTTTTCTATATAAAGACATCAAGGAACTGACAACCTTATAGTCCTTTTCCGCCAGCGGCTTATAGAGACTAAAGCCAATTGCGGTGGCAATACCTAGCTCACTGATGGATAAAAAGCCGAGGACATTCCCAAGCAGCCCAGCCAATCCTAAGTAGTCCGTCCCTAATATATGAATAAAAACTGTTCTTGAGATAAAGCCTAGTATTGAGACAAGAATTGTATTTCCAAAAGAAAACACAATATTTTTTGCAGAATTTTCCAGTCGTGACATATTTACCTCGTCGGTTTTCTGATAAGGATCTGTACTATTTTTTTATTAGTTCCTCCAATGCACTGCGCGCATCATCCGCGCGGGCAATGTACGCAGGGAGTATCGTTTTCAAATGTGTCTGGATGTTTTCGCGCTTTTCATACAGCTTTATAAATGCCCGTGTCAGTTCGTCGCTTTCCTTCAGCTGCTGCACCGGAAGAACATAACCTTCTTCCGTTCCAAACAGATCTCGGGCAATGCCGCGCGCCTTGACGGAATAACCGACCACCAAAGTCGGAACGCCAGTAGAATATGCCGCTATGGTCGCATGGGTCCGCGCACCAACAAAGAAGCTGCATTTGGAAATCACGTATTTCAGCTGCGGCGCAGTATGGTCATCTACAAGAATCAGGCGCGGGTCATGGTTGAAGTCATCATAAAGCTGTTTCAGCGGAATGCGATCATCATTGCTGGCCCAGACCACATGGGAAATCAGCGCAATATAAGCATCGGTGTTGTCCAGAATATATCGGATCAGGGTTTTGTAGTTGGCATAGGCTGCACCCTGCTGGTGCTCACTGGCCATAATATGAGGGCTGATGTTTATGCCGATTACTTCATTTTCAAAAACGTGGTCATCAATATCACATCGCTCCGGTTTCATGCAAAATGCCGGATCGGGCATCAGAATAGCATTGCATTCAACCGCTCTAGCGGCATCATATGTAATACTTTCTCTAGCGGCAATAAGGCCATACTGTTTAAGATCATCTGCAACATCAACTTTTTTTACTATATCGGGTTCGATAGAACAGCCCCATAATGCCGTTTTTATATGGTTCTTTCGGTATGCTGAATTCAAATATTTATAAAGTTCCGTGTTGCCGTAGCAGTAGTTATCTCCGCCAACAGAAAGAGCGACATCCGTGCACTCCCGAAGCCTCTGAATTGTCGGGAGGTAATACAGACCGTCCATATCGGTATAATTTCCGGTCAGTTTCAACTTTGTATAAGCTTTAAAAAATGAAAAGTTTCGGGCTCTCTCTGTTTTTGCCGGAATTAGCTTTGAGATGTCGGCCAGACCATATCGGATATCATCATCCAGATTTTCAGACAGGACCGTATACGTCATGTTCCCAAGAAGTTGTACTGTTCCGCGTACAATTGCTTCGCAGCCGTGGTTTCCGCTGCTGCCATTACCATAAAATAAAACTCTCATAACAATTCATCTATCATAGCCAATGCCATCTTCCAGCGCAGCTTTCATTTCTTCCTTTTCAGCATCGGATTTATCAGCCCAGTAGGTTGAAAAAACAGGGCGATGTCCCATATTGGTTCTATGCCTCTCAACAAAGTCAGCATAGCTTCCAACAACACGCGCAGGATTGCCGACTGCAACGGAATCAGAAGGAATATCTCGGGAGACGACCGAACCGGCTCCAACTACACAATTATCCCCGATACTTGTACCGGGCAAAATGATGGAACCATGTCCAACAAACACGTTATTGCCGATCTTAACCCTTCCAACCCTGCTGACACCAAGCGGTATCTGTGTGCTGGCATCATGAGCTAATATCGTAATGCCCGTCAGCGTCACATTATCTCCAATAGAAACCAGAAAACCGTGGCCAAAGTCGATGTTTGTGTTAAACAGATGGACATTTTCTCCAATCTGTACGCCTCGTGAGCGAAGGTATTCGATGCTGTTATAATCGACTGGTTTCCTGAAATGTAATTTGATAAGAACACGCTCTAAAAAATTCATAGCTGCTTTTCTCCGTCAATCAACGCTTCTATCTGTTTCATAACACGCTCCGGACTGAATTGCTTAGGGCATTTTGTATTTTCCCGAATGCGCTGATACAGCGCCTTGTCGTTCAAGATCTCAAGAACCCTTGCCGTCAAAGACTCCGGGGACTGCTCCGTCAACAATCCGTTGACGCCGTCTTGGATGAATTCGCAAGGGCCGCGGGATTTCGTTACCACGCACGGAACGCCCAGTGCCATGGCTTCCAGTACCGTCAGGCCCTGTGATTCCACATAGGACGGGTGAACGAAAAGCTGCGCATACTTCATGTACGGGTAGGGATTCGTTTTGCTCCCTTCCAGAACCACATGGCTTTCCAGGTCGCTGTCTGCGATCAATACTTCCAATTTTGTGCGTTCCGGCCCCTCCCCGACAATATGCCACACAAAATCAGTGCCAGATTCCCGCAACGCCTTTGCCGCAGGAATAACATTCTCAAAATGTTTTTCCGGAACAAGGTGGCCTACGGAAACAATGTGCAGCATACCATCAGCATAGGGGGAGCTTACCGCTTTCTGCCGGATCGCTTCTGCATCCAGCATATTGGGAATGCAAACCATCTTGTCCGCAAGTCCCGGCAGGGCGCGCTGCAGCATTTCTTCGCATGCATGAGACACAACCGCAAGCGCATCCATTTTCTCGCACATGTTGGCGTATGCCGTTTGGTCAACATTGAACTCGCCGTGATGCCACCATGTGATTTTTCGTTCTGCCTGAACGGAATATGCTGCCAAATCAGAGCAGATACCGGGGCGAAATCCGATAACGCAATCATAATGGTGTTTTCCCAGCAAAATCCTTGCCGCAGGCTTCAGGGCACGCTCCCCGACCCATTTTCGTAATAGGAGCAGCAAGCGCAAGCGCAGGCACATCCAGTTCCGATGGGTGATGCAGCGGCGAAGCGACGATATAAAGCTCCCATAGGTGTCGTGTATATCACGGAACAGCACAGAAACTCCCGGAGGAAGTTCCTCTAGATAATCGCCCCTCTCCTCCAAAAGCAGCACGTCTGCCGTATATTTCGTATAGTCCATGTGCCGGAGAATGTCTGCCAGTGAGCGCTCCACCCCGCCGGTATTCAAATGTCCATTGATAAAAAGAAGATGTTTCATTTCCCTATCGCATGTCGAACAGTTGACATAGCCCCGACCATCCTTCTCAACGCCACAGACCGGTATCGGATCGACCAGTAAAGGAGCTTAAATTGAATCGGATACGGACCGACGTCAAAGTCCTTCATCATCCGTATCACACGAGGATGGTTCATAACTGCTTTAATCTTGTTATTCTGCTCCTTCCGCGACAGCTTGGAATTTGCCATAATGTAATAAATCTCAGCCCGTGCCAGGTAGAACATGTTGGACTTGATCTGCTGGGTAAAATCATACTCTGCGCATTTGTTGAAGAAATTTTCCGTCTCCTCGTTGATTTTCAGGCTGCTGTCCCACCACCACGGCTGATAGGTTCTGGAGGCTGAGCCTTCCGTCATACGGTAGTGATAAAGCCGCTCTCCTTTTAAGTAGGCAAAGCTGTCCGCGCAATACAGCACCTCGGAGCCAAATGGCGCATCCTCGCTGATACGGATATCCTCACGATATAGCAGGTGATTTTTAGCAATAATTTCCCGCTTGGTAAGCAGTACACAGTTTGAAATCGTAATGGGATACTCGATCCCATCCATGACCAGATGCGGATATATTTTCTCTCGAATCTGGGCCTTATTATAGAAGCCCGCCGCTATGTTGGGGTGCGTAAATGGGAACTGCTTTTCTCCCTGAAAGCGGACATAATCGCATAGTGTCACATCTGCATTGGTTTGCAGCATTTTTTCATACATGTCCGGAGAAATCCAGTCGTCCGCGTCAACAAAGGCAACGTATTCCCCGGATGCAGCACGAAGTCCCGCGTTCCGCGCAGACGCAGCCCGGCCATTGGGCTTGTGGATCACCTTCACCCGGTGATCCTGCACTGCATACCGATCGCAGAGTGCTGGACTGCCGTCGGTAGAGCCGTCATCCACCAAAATCAGTTCGATATCAGAGAGTGTCTGTCCCAGCACACTCTCAACGCACTCACGCAAATACTTTTCGGCGTTATAAACCGGAACAATAATGCTGACTCTTATACTCATTGACAACTCCTATACTGATGTTTCCTGCGCACGGATAAAATCATTCCGGGTACAAGCATCAGAAATGTGGCAACAGGCATATTGCTTTTAAAAACATAGTTTGGGTTATGTCCAACAATTGATAGTGCTATACACTGCATGGCGCAACGCAGCTTTTGCTTAAACGGAATGTCGTATTTCAGCTTATGGTTATACATCATTGCATATCCCATAGGATTTTCAATCTCAAGCTTTCTGGCGCCCTTTGTCAGGCCCCCTTCTTGATACTCACAAACCGACATTGCCACGGGATACCAGCGAATTTTGAATCCATCCAGCGCGATTTGGTTGAATACGATCTGCTCTGGAGCAAACTTTTCATTATCCCATACTGGAAATGGATATCTGCGGAGCACTTCTGTGCGCCATGCCTCACACATATCAGCATCCAAGTCGTACTGTGAGCGCTCCAAATCCGTTGCATCTACATAACCGGGAATATCGGGGATCAACGGCCATTTTCCCTTCAAAGGGTGTCCATCCGGTGTTACTCTGACTCCCGAAACCGCATAAATATCATTTTCGTTTTCAATAGTGCTTGTCCATTCGCGGATGTTTTTTGCATAGTCTGGAACGACGTAGTCATCGGAATCTATTTTGGAGAAATACTGCCCTTTTGACAGAGCGATACCACGGTTCAACGTCCGGATCAGTCCTTGGTTTTCCTGTCGATAGTATCGAATCTCAAACGGATTATCTTTTTTGAGCCAAGTGTCAAATAACGACTGCGTCTGATCCTGTGAGCCATCATCGATCACCAACCATTCAAAGTTGTAATAATCCTGCGCAAGCAGCGATTCATAAATCTGATGAATCAAATGCCCTCTATTATAAGTTGGTGTAAAAACCGTAAGCAGTGGTTTTCTGTCTGTCACCACAATGCACCTTCCGTCTCACTGAAATAGATTCTTGTATACATGCGGAGAAGCGGTATGCTCTCCGCACACTCCTGTAAATATTTTTTGGCGTTATAAACCAGTACGATAATACTGACTTTCGGCATATGTATCTCCTCTAGTTACGGATTGCCTTGATCATTCGTCGGGCAATGCGCCCGATTTTGGCTTTTATCTGTGTGTTTTTCGGCAGCCAGCTCATTGAATACCAGTGAATGGAGTATGTATTCTCCGTTTTGGTCAGCTTCCCTGTCACGCTATCCAGCGGGTTGAAAAAGTCCGCCGGGTAGACATGGATACCGGCTACGGTTTGTTCCTGCCCATTTCGGACAAGGCCGAAGCGTTCCATAACATCTGTGTTCAGATGCGGGCAGCCAACCGCATTCGTTGTACCGTCTGCATTTGTGAAATGCAGCTTCCGATACTCCTCAATCATCGCCTGCACAACCGGATGATGCGGCACAGATGCAATGGTCAGCCCCGATGCGACAAATTGCTCATTTTCAAATCCGATAAAGCCCTCGTCATCCATCAGCGGCGCGATATCCCGCACGGCCTCTACGTCAGTGTCAAAATACACACCGCCGTACTGCTCCAGCACCAGAAGCCGCATGACGTCTGACACAAACGCGTACTTCTTGGCAGCATACGCCTCAGCCATGAAGGGCATGGCAAGATAATCGCAGTTGTCCTCGTTCCACTCGCGGATCTCGAAATCCGGGCAGAATTTGCGCCAGCTGGCAATGCATTTTTTCGCCAGCTCCGGCTTTTCGCCCCGGCCGAACCAGCAGTAGTGGATGATCTTCGGGATCATGGGTCAGTCCTCCATCAGCGCGTAAATTTTCTCAACCTCCGCGCTGTTCATATAGTCTCGCTTGACACAGTTTTCTGAAAGCTGCTGCATCCGCGCCGGGTCACGCAGCAGAGCCGCGATACCGGCAGCGCAGCCTGCGTTGTCCATCGGGACGATCACACCGTCCACGCCGTCCTCCAACTGGCTGGCGGAGGTGGCATAGTTTGTGATGACCACAGGCTTGCCGAGAAGCTGCGCCTCCCGCACGGTGACGGCCTTGCCCTCGTAGCGGGAAGGCTGCACATACAGGTCGCAGGCCCGCATATAGGGATAGGGGTTGTCCTTCTTGCCGAGAATAATGACGCGATCCTGCATCCCGGCCTCGGCGATCCTCTGCCGGATCAGCGGTTCCTCTCCGCCGTAACCAATGAGATACCATTTGACATCCAGAGCGTTCTCCATCAGGCGGCGGCAGATATCCGGCACGTTGTCAAAGTTTTTTGCGTCACAGAAACGGCCAACAGAAAGAATCTTAACCGCGCCATCGGAGGGCATATCAGTCTGCGGCCGCTCTGCCTGCTTAGCGGTCAATTCCTTCGGCAGGATGTTTTCGGTGGTCTGAACCTTGTCCGAAAGCTCCGGAAAGACCGTCTGAAAGCTCCGGGAAGCCTGCTCCGACACGCCGCAAATCGCGTCGTATCCGCTCCACATGGCAAGCTCCGCCGACCGATCAAACGACAGGGCAGTATAATCCGTATGAATCCACGCCGCATATTTTTTTGCCTTGACCCGCTCCCGCGCGAAATAATGCGGCGTCAGAAAGCTGATCGCAAGGTCATAGGTCTTATCGGAAATCTGCGGCATGGCAGATAGCGTGTACTTGTGGCTGTAGGTCAGCGCGGTAACAGAGGGCCTGCCGCCGGGATGCCGCTTGTCGAAGCGCTTGGCCGCAAGCTTCCCTCTTAGCCGCCCGTAGAGAACACCGATCTGCCCGCTTTTGAGCAGCGATACCATGGGGACCGCCAGCGATGCGTATTGCGGAATTTCCGGAAGAAGATTCGCCTTCGGATTCAGGTAGGGCATCAATTCGCCGCTGTGCCGCATCAGAAAAAGGTCCACGTCATAGTGGTCATAGTCGATGGAGTCCAGCAGTCCCAGCAAACTGCGCTCCACTCCGCCAAGCTCCATGGCTTGGGAGAAGATGAGAATGGTGTGCGTTATTTTTTTAGGCATAATACAAATCAGACTACTCTTTCATCTGTTCCTTCCGCAAATACTCTTTTCCTTCCTCGGGGATCTCCATATAGTTACCATACCACAATTTAAGTAAGTACTCATACCCGCTGGGTACCGGAAAATCCATGTCTTCAAATTTGAGCATCTTAGTTTCTAAAAGCCACTCACTTCTTATAACTCGGGACGGATCTTCAAGTATCACCAACCGGCCAGTTGGATATTCACTTACCAAAAGCAAATAAATCCATTTTTCGATCCTTGCACTGCCAAATATTCCGCATAATACATCACCTAAAAAGACAACAAACCTTTTACTCTTGCTGTCTTTAAAATGTTCGTAAAGAATATTTTTCTCTGCTTTGCTGAGTTTCGCGATATGTAAAAAGCGTCCCAACGCTCCATTAATTTTAGTACATATATTTGAAGTTATACGAGCGTTATCGATTATGAATATATCTATGTGAATATCTCCAAATACGCAGTCCTTAGGCTTTACAACTCTCGACAATCCGGCATACTCTATAGAGCTATAACATATATCCCACACCTCCAACCAGTCTGGAAGTTCTTGAACAACGCTCTTAAATCGGTTAAATTGCGTTCTTTCCATCGCGATATCTATGTCATAATCCCACGGGATAAACTTCGAGTGGCGCACAGCACCCAGCAGAGTACCATACAGCAAATAGTACTCGATGCCGTATTTTGAGCACAGGTCATTCACGCTTTGTAAAATCTTGTACTGTTCCAGTTGCAATTTTCGTAATTGCTTATGATCTTCAAGCATAGCTACACCTCTGAGTTTTATTCTACCGCAACAGTCCTACTTTTTTGTTTATAAATGCAGTCAGCGCCCATCCTGCCGGTGTACACAGCACCGTCAGCAGCTTGCGGGGGGATTCCTTGATGTAGTGCCGGTTTCCGGCAATCTGGCTGCTGGAACAATAGTGAATGCAGTCCATGACCAGCCGCTTGAAGGACTCCGGGTACTGCATCTTGACCGTCCGCCAGAAGGCAAACCCCTTCGGATTTTTCAGGTACTGCCGGAGCATATTGTTGCTGGATCCATCCGGCTGATACTCCACGTTGCACAGGATATCGTCCAGCACAGCCAGCTTATAATTCTGATCGATCAGGAGATATTTGTAAGACAAGCTGACATACTTCTCACCCTCGAACACAGGGTACTCCGGGTAAGCGTTGATCACATCCGTGCGGTAGACCAGCTTTTTGTCCCCCGCCCCCCCGGCAGCGTAGTAACCGGAAATGGTCGTCTCCGTCATATTGACCGGAAAGCCTTTTCCAATAACATTCCCGGTGAAATCAGCGTCAAGCCCGACAAGACCGGCATAGCCTTTATCTTTGACCTCCGCCCATTTACTCAGGATCTTCTCCACCGCGCCGTCTGCCAGCATATCGTCCGAGTCAATGCAGGTGTTCAGTTCGGTGTGAATATTGGCGTAGGCAACATTGTGGGCCGTATGCATGCCGCCATTTTCCTTGTAGATGTACTGAATCTCAAACCCGTTATCGCGGCTCTGCCACTGCTGCACCAACGCGGCTGTGTTGTCCGTGGAACCATCGTCCACAACGAGCCAGATGAAGGCCTTGCAGCTTTGGCGGCAAAGGCTCTCATAGGTACGCAGGAGGGTATGCGCACGGTTGTAGGCGGGGGTGAAAATGGTGAGAATCGGATCAGCAGTTTTGTTCATAGGCATTCAAATAGAACTCCTGTAGTTTGACAGCCTCTGTGGTGATATCGAAGCCGTGAGCGGCAATTTCGGCGCTGCGGTCAGTGCGAGGTGTATTACGCTTTTCGAGGATCGCGTCAGCCCACGCCTCCGCCCCAGCCGATAGCGGCATAACGTCCACAAGCCCCTCTGTCAGAATGCACTCCGGAGGAACCTTGTCAGAGATGATGCATGGCAGCCCCGAAGCCTGCGCTTCCACCATGGTAACAGGAAGTCCCTCATACAAAGACGGAAACGCAAATACATCCATGGCCTGCATCAGATCGGCAACATCACTGCGGACGCCCATGAAGCGAACATGATCCGCAATGCCAAGCTCCCGCACCTTTGCCTGCATCTTCGGCATATCCTCACCGCCGCCCACCAGCAGAAGTACGGCGTTCGGCTCTTTTTTCAGCAGCGCGGCAAAAATGGCAAGCAAGAAAGGATGGTTCTTTTGCGGATTAAACCGGCCAATGTGGCCGACTACCAGCCTTTTCTCTAACCCCAATTGGTTACGTACCAGTTTCCGTCTTTCTGCCAAAAAGGAAAACATTTCCGTAGGAATGGCGTTATTTACTATTTGACATTGTTCTTTGTTCCCGCCGCGTCTTTTCCCGTATCTCGAAATTCCCGCAGCTCTAGAACACGAAAAGAGCTGATCGGCAATATAGCGTGTAGGGAACGCATAGATTGCGTAAACGACTTCATTTAGGTTTATACAGGTTCGCGTATTATGACTGTGAGCAATCGTATATACCCCATATTTCTTCGCAATCGCCAGATAAATCGCAGCCGTACTCCCTAAATGCCCATGCACAATAGGATATTCTTTTGAATGCGCTTGGAAAAACTCATTCCACCACTTGACATAGGTAAAGTGATTTTTCCCATTGTAATGCGGACACCGATAAATTCTTCCGCCAAGGCTGATAATTTCCTCATCGAATATAGCCGGTTCGCTGCTGTTTTCCACAAAGTCAAACTGCACCTTACTGCGGTCAATATGACGGTAGAGATTCATAATCATTGTCTCCGCTCCACCGCGATTCATAATACCGATAACATGCAGCACTCGGATCGGTTTATCCATACTTTTGCCTCTTATCCTTGCATAAGCTCCTCATAATTGTGTTCGAAATCAATCAGGATCGGGTGATGCTTCCATACCCGCTCTTCCTCCGGCGGAAGCTGCATATAGTCGCCATACTCTATACGCAGCATCGTATCTGGGTCCGCAGCACACATATATTGTTTTCCGTTAAACTCTATCGCTTTCAGGTTTTCAAACAAATTTGCAGGATAAAGTTTGCGGCTGCACCCGATGGTGTTTGGAAATACATATAGTAGGGCTTCGTTTCCGTTCCAACTGCGAATCCTCTTCTCTGCACGCTCGCGCCGCACGGGATATTTCTCTTTCGGCACTTTGAGCAAGAATCTCTCAACTTTGCCTGTCATTCCTCCAGAGCCACTGGTGTGCCCGCGGCTGTATAACAGGTTCACGGCGCAGGCAATGTACTGGATCTTCCGCCCTATCTTGCCGGACGGAACCCGATCACCGGGAAAAATATCAACGAATATGCCTTTGTGGTAATGCTTCGTCCGTTCCGCCTCGTCCTGCAGGAAGGTCGTATGATCCTTCCTGATTTTCGTGAAATTTTGTGTGAAATCCGGATCTGTTCGTGTGTTTTGCAGAATATACCCTTTTGGTGCAGCTTCATTCCAGATGGCAAGAAGCTTTTCGTAGTCCTCCCGCGGCATTATCAAGTCAATATCATCGTCCCACGGGATAAAGCCCTTATGCCGCACAGCGCCAATCAACGTACCATACGCCAGAGAATACCGCAGCCCATACTCCGTACAGACCTGATGGATCACATCCAATATCTCCTGCTCGGTTGCCCAAATCTGCCGCTGGAGCTGATCTGGTATTTGCTTCATGCCTGTGTGTCCTTTCTCTCCTGTAAGTAGCCGGACGCATCCCTGAAGAAGCTCGCTACGATAATGAGGATGATAATTCCAATGGGAAATGCCGCGATGATTGATACAGATTGCAGACTGTGCATGGAATTCTCAGAGAATATCAACGCTATAGGCAGAAGAATGAATACCACAGCCCAGAAGGTGCGGACTCTTTTATCCGGCTCTTGCTCCGGCTTCAACCTCTTGTACGAATAGCTCGAAACAACCATTGTCAGCGCATCAAACGTGGTGGAGTAGAAGGCAATCATTGTAACCGCCAGCAGAATCAGGCCGACCTCCGTTAGCGGAAGCGTATCAAAGATCTTCATAATTGCCTCGGAATAGTCCCCGCCCGCTGCGACAAAGCCCGTAATATCAAGGCCGTGTTTAAGCTGCTGCGCAAGGCCGTAATTTCCAAGGATAATGAACGAGGTAAACGTCCCTGCAAGCCCCCAGCCGTAGCCGCCGAGAATGGTATTGCGGATCGTGCGTCCCTTGCTGATCACGCCAATAAAGAACGGTGTCGCAACGCACCAGACCATCCAATATGCCCAGTAATAGATCGTCCAATTTTGCGGGAAACTCGTTTCCCGCAACGGATCCATCCATGTTGACAGGCCGATAAAATTCTGGACAAGATTGCCTATGGCAGAAAAACCTGTTTCAAGAATATACCGGGTTTCACCGCCTCCAAACAGAACGTATGCAAGCAGTGCAAAAAAGCAATAACTGCAAATGGCGGCGAGCTTCGCGATTCCTTTCATGCCGAACCAGACCGTAAAGGTGTAGACTGCCGCGATCATCAAAAGGATTGCTATCGTTAACCCGATGCTGTCCTGCAGGCCAAACACATGGCTGATTGCTCTGGAAAGCAGCGGCGTTGCGAGAGAAAACGTCGTCGCTGTGCCCGCAATCAGCGCAAAAATCGCAGTCAGGTCGATCACACGCCCCAAAACTCCATCTACGCGATTTCCCAGCAGGGGGCGGCAGGCTTCAGAGAATTTCTGCTTATCACGGCCGCGGATATGGATCATAAAGCCGAATGCAACCGCGAGCACGATATAAAAGCCCCACGCGATAGGTCCCCAGTGGAAAAGCGGGTAAGTGGACGCCCATTTCTGCATGCCGCCCATCATTTCCACCTGCGATTCATTGGCATACAGCGCCCACTCGCACAGCGAATAAAACAGAATATCCGCAGCCATGGTGGATGTAAAAATCATAGTGCCCCACTGAAAAGAGCGATATTGCGGCTTCTCACAGTCGCCAAGCTTGATCTTGCCGAATTTGGAAAAGGCTATGTAAAGCGTACAGCCTACGATGCCAACGCCGAGCAGTGCATAGTAGAGGCCAAAGTCATCCCCCAGAAAGCCGCGCACCACGCTAAGGACGAGCTTGGAGCCTTCCGGAAAAATCATAAACAGCGCACATACCGTCAGTACGATTGCCAGCGGCACCAGCATAGATACCCAGTCAAGCTCTTTTTCAGTGTGTTTTTCTTCATATCTCAATTAACCCTTCCTCTATATGATGAATCCGCCTCGCAAAGCTCTGTGAAGCTGTCAATTTCGCGCAGATCTTCCGCTGAAATGGGGTAAACGCCGAACTGGTACTCATCAGGGTGGCAAAACATTGCAACATCATCCCAGTAAATGCTCCGATTTTCGTTTTGCACAAATTCCAGTTCCAAGTGCTTTCTGAGTCGCTGCCCATCTTCTGCTGTCCAGCGTGACACACTGAAGAGCTGCCAGCCGTGATCGCCGCCTGTGTGGCTGCATTTTGTCACGATCCCATTTTTAACCGTCAACAGCCATTCGTTTGTAGCTCTGTCTGTCCAGGCGCAGCTATACCCGGAGCGGGTAAATTCCCGGTGAAGGATCGCCGGGTTGCGGATGATCTGATCGCCGTCCAAAATAATCGCGTTGTTCAGGTATTCACGCGCGACATAGAGGGACGCGATGTTATTGCACTCCGCGTACCATGGATTTTCTATCAGCGTAATGCCGTTGTACTTTTTCGCCCATTCATAGAATTGCTCTTTTAGGTATCCGACCACGACATAAATCTCGTGGATTTCATTCTCGTGAAGCGCCGCGATGATCGTATCGATCATGCACACGCCATTTACTGTGACCAACGGTTTGGGAGTCGTCAGGGTCACAGGGCGCAGCCGCTGGCCGATGCCCGCAGCCATAATGATTGCACGTTCTACAATATGTTCAGACATAATCTCTGCCAAATGCCTCCCTGTATTCCTTGAAAAAGATTTTGGTATACTCTCTCGCGTAATCATACTGTCGCTGTGCATAAGCGCCGAACTCCACACCGCAATGACGCTTGAACTCGCACCAGTTGCTCCACACAAGGCCACTGACAGCAATATAGCAATATATCTTCAGGCGGGTGGCTTTATCGCAGCCATCAGAGAAATACAGGTCTATCAGTTTCTCAGCTGAGTCTCTATCGTACATTGCATAGATAATAAACATTGCGACGTCCAAGTGCGGGTCCTGCATACCAGCATACTCCCAGTCGGTGAGCTTAACCTCCTCGCTTCCATCCTTTCCAGTCACAAACAGGAAGTTATCCGGAACAGCATCGATATGACAGAGTTGGATGCTCTTTGGCTGTGCGACAATATAGCTTTTCAAGCTAAGGACAGCCTGCTTCGTTTTGTCATAATCCGCGTAAACGGAAGGCGCACCATTCCAAAGGCTCTCATAGAAAGCGAGACGTTCCCAAAGATCGAAGCTATGAGAAACGTGCAGCTTCTGCGCATGGAATCTTTTTAATGCTGATAAACAACGCTCAACTTCTTCCCAGTTACTGCTGTCACAGACGTGGGCATCCGTTAAATAGGCCGCAATTTTAATTCCTGTTTTTGGATCAAAATAATAAACGTCCTCGCTGATTCCCAGAGATGAAATTGCATTATATACCGCGTGCTCTTGTTTGCGGTTAATCAGGCGATCCGTGCCCTCTCCCGGAATGCGGATAATATATCGCTTATCGTCCATGCAGAACGAATAGGAACGGTTGGTCATTCCGCTTTTCATTGCCCGGAGACTCTTAACCTTCTCAGCGCGGCAAAACCCACAGGATTCAATTATTTGAGGAACATCCGAGACCATCATAACCCTAACCTCCAAAAAGACTTGTGATAAACTGCCACAGTGTGATAGATGAGTATCCGCTGCCAAATCCTTTCGATACGCCAAATTCGTACAGAAAATAGATGAAATACAGCACAGCTGCGCAAGCTGTAACATATTGCGCGGAACGCTTGGTGAACAGCTTCTTTATCATCCACGGAAGCGTGATCGCCGTGGCAATCTCAAAATATGCTGCCATTCGCGCAAACAGATTTGCCGCCTGAACCAGGCCGATCATCAAAATAAATGCGCTGATGAGGCTCATGTTAGCAAACAGATTTTCCGCCCTTGTCGAATGTGAAAAAAGTCTCTTGCGAAACACCAGTGCCAGCAGTGCAGGCACCCAGTAAACTGCAACGCGCAGAACGTTGATGGCGTTATTATCAAACACCTCGATCTCTGCCACCAATGCTCCCATAGACTGCGCATATTCCATAAACGCACCATGGGTTGCATCGTAAGTCGCCATTGCAAAAAGGGCAGCTCCGAAAAATGCAATGGTAACTTTCCCCCACGGCTTTCCAAAAAGCAGCGGCACAATTGCAAACATGAATGCATGGGTATGAAATAGAACCGCAACGAACACCAGCAGGTAAAATCTCACATATTTCTTGTCTATTGCATACGGCAATGCCAAAAGCAGGAAAAACATTGCAAAGCATTGCTTTAGTGCCGCAATATACATGACATATGTACCGATAGAGAAAAAAACAAGCAGTGAAAGCGCAGGGCTGACAGAGTATTTCTTACAAAGCTTAACAACCGCAAAACTGCTGAGGAATGCTGGGAAAAAGAAGTAAATATGATAGTTAGTCGTGATATCACGCATAGCATCACGATACAATTCCGAAAGAGGATTACCCGTCCAGTCCAAAAGACCGTTTCTTGCAAAATAGTCTGCGACAGACTCTGAGTCCATAAAGTGGGCGATATATGTTCCCGTATCGTTATAGCTTGTCCGTAGGAACGAAAAGCATGTCATCCACACGATCGCGGCAATCATAAACACGTCCGCTTTGCGCAGCATGAAGTGGCAACGCCCAGTCTGGGGGCCCTCCAACTGCATGGACGTGGGATAATAAACCTGAGACAGATACATCAGAAAGACGCAGCCCCAATAGAGCAAAATCAGCTGCCGCATGCTCAGCTCCTCACTGCCGCAGGCAGGCCGAGGCCATCCAGCGTCTTTGCCACCACAAGCTGTTTATCAAACTTACGCTCAACGAGCGCGCGTCCGCTCTGCCCCATCTGCACCTGCCGGTCAAAGGATTGCTGCGCGAAATCACGCATGGCCCGCGTCAAGCCCTCTGCGTCCTGTGCCGGGCACAGATACCCGCTGACGCCATCCTCCACCGCTTCGCGGCAGCCGGGGATATCGCTGGTGATCAGGGCGCGGCCTGTGGCGGCACCCTCCAGCAGCACGTTGGACATGCCCTCATGATAGGACGGCAGCACCACACAGTCCGCCGCCTCATAAAACGGATGCACATCCGTCTGGAACCCATGAAAACGCACGATACCATCGGCAACCAGCTGATCCACCTGCTCTTTGTAGGCGTCCTCATAAAAGCCCACCACATCGAAGGCGACCTTCTCGCCAAATTCCGCTTTCAGCGTTCTGGCCGCAGAGAAAAACTCGTCCACGCCCTTTTCCTTCATAATGCGCCCCACAAACAGGAAGCTGCACACGCCGTCATCCCCCATGGGAACGCAGGGATACTCGTCCAGATTGATGCCCGCACCGGGAAGCACACTTACCTGCCGGTGGGAGATGATCTTTTTGTTCAGGAAAAACTGGGCGTTCTCCTCATTCTCGAAGAACACCGTTTTTGCCTTGCGCAGGGCGCTGCGATACATCACCGACACCACAGACGACAGCACCGGCTTTTCAAACGCCGTGCCCAGTCCCTGCACGTTGGCGACGTATGGGATACCCTTGGCCTTGCAGGCTGTGCCCATATAGATATTGGGCTTGATGGAATAGGTAACGACCATGTCCGGCTGAAGCTCGTCCAGCATCTGCCGGTACGTCTTCAGCAGCTTCATATCCTTGAAGGGGTTGATGCTGCGGCGGTCAATATCCGTCTCGATGCAGCGCAGCCCCATGGCCTGCAGATCGTCCTCATGCCCCACAAAGGGCGTGCTGAGAATGACCTCGTGCTCCTGCATCAACGCCTCCACCAGCTCCTTGCGGAAGCGGTAGAACATATAGGAATGGTTGGTTGCGATCAGAATCTTCATTTCTTGTTCTCCATCCTGTGCAGCTCCCCGGTGCCGCCCTCCACCACGCCGTCTCCGCTCAATGCGGAAATGGCCGTTCCGAAGAAGCAGCGGCAATCAAAGCCGAAGCTCATACGCTGCACATACTCGCCGTCCAGACGCGCCTTGTCAGAAATCTCCAGCTCATCCCGGCCGCAGATCTGCGCCCAGCCGGACAGGCCCGGCTTTACATCGTTGGCACCGTACTTGTCGCGCTCAGCCAGCAGGTCCTCCTGATTCCAGAGGGCCGGGCGCGGGCCGATGACGCTCATATCACCCCGCAGAATGTTCCAGAGCTGCGGAATCTCATCCAGCGATGTCTTGCGCAGGAATTTCCCCACCCGTGTGATGTACTGCTCCGGATTCTCCAGAAGATGCGTGGGCATATCGTGTGGCGTGGACATCTTCATGCTGCGGAATTTATAGAGCTGAAAATATTTTTTGTGGATGCCCACGCGCTTCTGTGAGAAAAACACCGGGCCGGGATCGTCGATCTCGATGGCAATCATGATAAGCAGGTACAGCCACGAGGCCAGGATCAGACCGACCAGTGACAAAATCACGTCAATGATGCGCTTCACATATCGTCTGTACATGTAATTCGGTTCCTATCAGTCTTGCAGGGTGTCATTCCCCCGGCAAGGACAATTTAAAATCTCCCGCAAATAGTCATATTCCGCGATCTGCTATGCGAGATATGACTATTTGGCTATTTAATTATACAGCAAACAATGCAGTTACGCAATGGCATTCAGTAAAAATCTGTATGCCAATTTCCGTGTGAAAATCCAGGAAATCATCGTGGAAATGGCGGCCTGAGAGGCTTCAAAATCACAAAAAAGCGTCATTGCAAAGATGTCGTTAAGTTCGCGTGCGATTCCCCGGATCCACGGCGATTTTGCAAAAATCAGGCAGGGTTTGGGAGCATCCCAAAAGTCGAAATGTGCAGTCTGCCCGCAGGGCTGAAACGCGCATTTTGACCGTGTGTCCGGACACTGGATGTGCTTGCTATAGGTGTGGAACATGGCGGAAACACCGGCCGCGCAAAAAAACATCCCCAGCGCATAGTAGATCACGCGCAGCCAGACGCTGCCCGCCGGAAGCGCGGCGCCAAGCAGCATGAAGGCGTCCAGCACAAAGCCGTAGACGACCGCCGTGACAAAGGAGAAGAGATATGACACGCGGAAGCGCAGCAGCAGGCACATGGCGAGCAGCAGCACAGCCTGCAAGCAGTATTCCGCCATGCCGAAGGTGACGAAGCTCCACACGGGAGACAGCCAGCGGTAAAGAAGGTATGCAGGCGCGACCACCATGGAAGCGCCGAAGTCGGCCTTTTCCATCAGGACAACGCCCAGCGCGACAAATACGATGCCGAATACATAGGCAAGCTCCGTGCTGAATGTTCTCTTCATTTTTGATCCTCCAAACAAAAAATGAGCCTTCTCCGTTTGGTATAGAAACGGAAAAAGCTCATTTATGTTGTACCACGCCTGTCAAGCGGCGCAGAACTTTGGCAGCGCTATGCCTCATCCTCCGCCAGCATCCGGTATCCGACGCCAAGCTCATTGATGATGTAGCGCTTTTCACCGGGCGTCACGCCCATTTTCTTGCGGATGTTCTTCATGTTGACTTGCAGCTTCT
>ERZ772812.340-NODE-340-length-44208-cov-7.015084_pt1 | contig 44208 bp, 51 predicted proteins | sample MGYA00511343_ERZ772812 | MGnify/ENA primary metagenome ERZ772812 (study PRJEB29015, sample SAMEA2737706) | human gut metagenome | biome: human gut; feature: human-associated habitat; material: faeces | place: China | collected 2012 ...
GTTTTCGGGTTCTTCGGACCGTTTCCGGTCTAAATCCTGACCGTTTTCGGGTTCTAATTTCCCATAGAGCCTGCATTTATCCGTAAATGCAATAACCTTTTTATTTCCTAACTTGCTAAGAATGAAATACCCCTTATCCGCAAGGGCTTTTAGGTTTTTCTGAACGCGTTTAGCACATCCAAATACTAAAGGGAAATCTTCTGATACTTTTTTCTCCGAATACCAGTAATATGTAACACCATCAATACAATAACTATTGCACCAACGAGGGAAAGTAAATACAACCGCCATACATGCGGCTTCCGTTAATGTCAAATCTTTCCTACATGCAAAATTTTGGTCTATTAATAAGCTATATTCCATATAATAAAAAAAATGCAGGGCTTTCGGCGTCCACTCCTACTCACCCGCATTTAATATTTTTCATTTAACGCTATAATGTGGACGGTTTATAACGCCTTTTCTTTTGCAAAGATACTATTTTTATTTTATCGTCCAAAAACTTCCTTAAACTTTTCATCTAAAGAAGAAAGTATTCGCATCCGCATAGATGGGTCTATATAACAGTCCATAGAATAAAAACGAGATATTAAAGCCTTACGGGAACCGCAAAAACATCCACAAGTATAAAACGGCTCTATATTGGGATAATTATGTTTATACCATATATGATTTGTTCCGTTTGTTGCTACGTATGTTTTGGTAACTATAAATTCATATTTTATAGGCTTATATCCTTCACTATTCGGATTACCGGCCGCGCTACGTCTCACGTCGTCATCTGAATCCTTTGCCAATTCGGCCAACACGGCACCGGACGTATTCGGATTACCGGCCGCGCTACGTCTCACGTCTACATTCTCATTTCTTAAAAACTCTTTTGCTTCCATATTCATTTGTCTATTAATTTAAATGGTTTATATGATTCTTTTATTTTCTGTATATTTTCATCGCTTTCATTTGGAACTATTGAAACAACCGGGTACCGTGAATGAGTATCGGGCTTTTGCGATATACAAAATTGTACATTCATATCCCATATAATCCCCCGAACAAATCCCCTTTCATATAACACGGCATCGAAAATATCGCGTATATTGGGGATAGTTGAGGCGGCTCCCTTTGTTACAAATGTCCATACTCCGGCGACCCCCTTTATTAAGGGTATTATAAAAGTCATAGTTAGTGTTATATCCCACCCATTATCTCCCCGTCTTGTGCGTCTATTAGGATACTTTTTAGATACATTTTCCATTAAGTTGGGATATTCATTCACATTTAATGCTGTGTATTGCATACCGTCCCAAACATGGAACGTCTCGCCATCGCCATACGCTACACGTTCTCCTGCGTCGTTTCTATATTCATACGATTCATTACATACGTTTTGCGCTTCATCATCCGGAAATATTATTTGTATAGTCTGCGGCCTATCTCCATATACCTTGTGAAATGGCCCTGCATATTTCCCCCTTGCTATAAAGTAATCCACACTTTGCGGCAGTCCTTTATCATTTTTCAAGCCTACACAAATAGACCCTATTCGGGGGAATATAAGTTTATTTGTTTTCGGAATCTGTTTTTTTATTCTCCCACTTACCATATACAACCCTTTCAAATAAAACATAAAAATTAGTCTTAATATATCCGTTATAATCAGTCTTCCGCATCGGGCATATCTGTTTTATATACCATCCATCCTTACAGCTTGGATTAATATCGTGCATATACTCAAAATATGAAACTTTTGTTTCACGATGCGGCATCAGTGAAAGTATATATCTTATTATCTTTCTCATATCTCTAAATTATCATTCAATAATTTTTTAACCACTTGTTTATTCTCTCTTTTTTTTGATTCTGCGGCCTTTTCTTCTTTTTTGCGTATGGTAGCTCCTTTTTTGGATTTTACCGCCGTGGAAGGCTTTTTTGTGCGTTTATTGGGCTTGTTCTCTTTTTCTTCATCATCTATATTAGAAATATTCTTTTCGGGTGCAATTTCTTTCTTATCTGATTTTTTGCTTTTCACTAAATCAGATAAAGTTAAGGAAGTTATATTTTCATTCAAATTAGAATCTGAATCCAAATCAATAACGCCACTAACGACCGTGAAAACATTGTCTTTCTTTTCGTTTTCAATAGAAGCCAATTCTAATAATGCCGGAATTTTCAAGGCGTTAGGGCTATCTGTTTGATTTTTCAAATTGTAAGTAGGATTTTTGCGCCAATCTTTCGGACTAAAATTATATACTCTTTCTATTGAAGTATCCGGATAATTTTCTTCCCACATTTTTTTATAGAAATGCGCCTGTATTTCGGCTTCCTCATAAAAACCCTTCCGACCGCTTTTAAAGTCTACTATTGCGTTTATCCGTTCATTACTCCCTGGACGCACTAACATAGTACAAACTAAATCAATCATGCCAGCGTAACCGATTGGATGCGCTAAAGCAATCTCCACTGCTAACGGCTTTACATCATAATCCGTTATAAATTGGGCAAACGCTAACACATCTTTTTTAAGTTGGTCTGCATAATAAATAAAGTCATTAGGAAGGCTTTTATTCTCTATATACGCTTTTAGTTTATCTTTTAAGCAGTCTAAATCATAAACACGGTTTATTAATAGTTCCTCAAATGCAGCGTGCATAAATGTACCATAGGCTGCGCGTTCGTCTCTATACCTTTCCGCTTCTTCTATACCTTTCTCCGCAATCCAATTAATCAAAAAAGGCGATTTAGGTAATGTTTGTGCTAAAATTGTAGTTACAGAAGGATAAAATTTCGGAGTTCCTGTATCATCAAATAGATAATAATACCTTTGCCCGTTGCTATTGAGTTGAAACAGCTTGTATTCCGGCTCTATCAATGCAGTAGAATCGAAAAATAAAGCTTTCATTTCTTCTGCAGTCATGCCCGGATAAATTTCAAATACTTCATCTTCATTTTGTTCCAATGAAAACGGCGACTTAATTTCTTTTTCTTTCATGATTATTTTTTATTTAGTTCGTTAATACATGCAATCACAGTAATAATACATGGCAAGGCCAAAAATAATAAAGCCGGATTATAGAAAGATGTACAGATAAAAACAAGCCCAAATAAGCTAAACAGAATCAAAATAGCTTTTAACTGAAACTCATTAGATAACACACTCTTAACAAATCTTTCTAATACAGATAATACACGTTTTTTCATATCAGTTATTTTTTGTTTTCCGGAAACCCGTCCGGCCGGTTGTTGAACTTTCAACAATGCAAAGATATAATTTATATTTTAAACGCACAACTTTTTTTTTAAAAAAACATCTATTTCCCTTTTATCGTATTATAGTATTCTCTAAATTGCCTATATAAAAGCTCCTCTTTCTTTGAAAACTGCCTAAAACTATGATTTGGCCAACGGCATATATAATATACTCTATCGCTTGAATAATCCTTATTATTATCAGATGTTATAATCCAATCAATATTTTTCCCCTTCTCATGTGCTCTTATAAAAGCATCTACCAACTTCGGATAACGCATTAAGCCAACATAATTCCTTGTGAAATTTGCTTTTGGACAAACTATGCAACCAACACGATTAAAATAATCGTATTCCGGATTTATAGGTAAATGATATTTATATATATAGTTCCATACATCCGTATCGTGCCAATCAATAATAGGCTTAAGTTGAATTATAGAAGCTGTACCTAAAGATTGGCAGTTTTCTGAAAAATAAGCATCTATTAAATCTTTATTCTTTTTTCTTAATGTTTTATTTTTGATTTCTAAAGTTGTTCTTTCCCTCCTTTTAAGGCTTTCTGCCTTGCGCACACCTATAATACTACATTTATCTACATATTTAGGGTTATGCTTATAATTTACACAACAATACGCAGTCTCTACCGTTGGAAGTAATCCACCATGATTTACATATATGTTTCTAACAAACCCTATATTATAATCCCTTCTACAAATTACCTCTGGATAATACTTCCTTATAAAATTTAATGTGATACTACTTTCAAATGAATGATTAAAATAAGCCTTAAAGGGAATATTAGCCCTTTTACATAAATCTAATACTACTTGACTATCTTTTCCACCACTAAACCCGACACAAACCTCCAGCCCCATTTTAGAAGCCAGTTTATAAAACCTCTTAATCCGGTCTATACTTATTCTTTCAAATTCTTCATCAAATAAATTACTATAAAAACCTTGTTTTTGTTTCATAATTATTTTTTATTGAGGGAGGGAGTATATAATAAATCTTCGATATATGCCCAACGTTTCCAACCGTTAGTATTTGCATGATTCTTGTACACCCTACACAATGAGACGTTACCATTTTCTTTTTCTACTAAGAGAAGTTTAACTATTTCCGGCGTCTCGCTTGCGTCGTGCCATACAGATTTTATACGCCAGTAGGCACCATCTTTAAACGCAATACACAAAGAGCCTTTCACCCTCGAATATGAATCTTTTGGATTATCAGTTAACCCAGAATATTCTTTTGCCGCTTCTTCAATCTGTTCTTTTGTCATAATTAATCCCCTTTCTCCTTAATCCGTTCCAAAACATCCCTATTAGCTTCTAATATTTCATCAAAAGAAGGAATAGGTTCATTGCATCTACTTAACAACTTATAAAATATTCGTTTTTTCTCAATATATTTAAATCCTTTGCGTCTAAGTCCTCGTTTTGTACGGGATACAACCAACTGATAAGAATTTACACCAATATAAATAAAATCAATATGATGTTTTTTAGCTTGTTTAAATGTCCACCAAATTTTCTCCCTACAATATCTATAACTGTCATTCTGCACACCTTCATAACCTTTACTCATTATAAAGTGTCCTATTTCGTTTGCTTCTTTTTCTGAATAAGCAACAGTAAATATATTCTTCATAATTCAAATAGTTATTTTTGTTTATATACATTGCCGTTTTTCAGTCTCACTTCGCCCAAACACTCTTCCCTAAAGCGTTTTTCCTGCATATTGAAATATTCTTCGTCTATTTCAGTTCCCCAAAAATCAAAACCCATTTTATAGGCGGCTATTCGGCTGCTCCCGCTACCCAAATGAGTATCTAAAATCCTATTCCCTGGTTTAGCAAATGTTTCTAATAGGAATTTATATAAGGCGACCGGTTTCTGCGTAGGGTGTATCCTCACCTCTTTATTTTTCATATCCTCTTGTAGAAATCCGCTCCATCTAAAAGCAAACAATTTCGCAGATTTATTAAAAGAGGTCCACGCTAATTCACAGTCCGCAAAATCTGTTTTCCCGTTTTTCTTATCCCATACGACCCAGCACGGACTATCATACGGTATTTGGGATATAAAATGATTCGCACCGAATATTATTTGATTCTTTGACACTCTCATTAATTCATCAAATAAATGTTTTTGTGGCTTAGCTCTATCCCATGTTTTAGGCGTGTACTGTTTTGCTTTTGCTCTATTGCTTCGCGAATGGTTTTTTAATCCGTCTTCCCCTATCCCGTAGGGAGGGTCTATTATTGCTAAATCATAAAAAAGGTTTGGAATATCTTTCATATACTCCATACAGTCCATATTATATACTTCACTTATCGGCATAATTCTATTGTTTTAAATATTTCATAGGCTACCTGCGGCACTATTGCGTTTCCGTAGGCTTTTACGGATTCTTGCCTCCATTTAGAAAAGGTAATACCGTCCAATCTACCGGAAAGCCCATCATCTCCGCTACAAATCGGGGATTGAGTAGGGAATTTCTCCCATATTGATGAGCTATATTGTATTTTAAATCGCTCATCCGGCTTATTCCGTCTTTCCGGTCCTTGGTCGTTCCCGTATTTTTGTCGCTTGCCGTAGGGGTCTGCAGCAATCCGTGAAAATCCATCCAATCCGTTAAACCGTTCGGGCGCGTCTCTCCATTTTTCCGACTGTGGAAAGTATTCCCGCCCGCAGCTTTCAGCTCTTTCACCCTCTTCTCGTGTCTTATATCGGTCGCCATCGGTGTGGGAAGAAGTCCCAACGGCATAAATTCCGTTTTGTCCTGTGAATTGCATTGCTTCACCCCCTGCGTTTGTACGGTGGGCAATAAACCAAATTCTATCCCTTCTGTGCGGCGCTCCGACGGCACAAGCCGGAATAAGTAACGGTTGGACGGCGTATCCTTCACGTTCAAGGTCTCGACAAATGGTTTCGATAACATATTCTTGTCGGTGCAATACTCTTTTTCGGTAATCCTCTCCGAATAAAGAGGCTTGACCTCCCACTTCAACCTCCGCGCCGGGCTGTACCATCGTGAGGATTCCAGCAACATTTTCACCAACAACCCAAGTTGGCCGGATTTCCCGTATAACGCGAAGCATTTCCGGCCAGAGATAACGGTTATCGTCCGCTCCTTTTCGTTGTCCGGCCAAACTGAAGGGCTGACAAGGGAATCCTCCGGAAAGCACGTCGATTTTCCCCCGCCATTCCTTAAATATTTGTTTTGTAATATCTCCATAATGCACACTATTAGGGAAATGATACTCTAAAACCTTACGACAAAAAGCATCTATTTCGCAATCAAAAATATTAATCCATCCTAATAAGGCGGCAGCATAATCAAAACCACCAATTCCACTAAATAAACTTGCATGCGTCATTTATTCAAATTCAAAAAGGAAGTTTGGCGTACAATCGCATTCATGACAAATAATATTAATCCATTCCGGCTTAATTCTTTGCGTCTTTCCTCTGCATAAATTTGACATGTTTACGCGTTGCGTGTTTTCATTTTCGCTACTAAATAACTTTTTCGCGATTTCTTGTTTTAATACTTTCTTTCCATTAGCCTCTGATTGGGCGATAGCTTCATTTACTTTCAATCTCATTTCTATAAGTTTTAAAAAATTCTTGGTTTATCATTAATATATAGTCCGCAATTAGGGCACATTTTTTCCACCCATTTAGGCGGCTCTTCATCATCATATAAACTACATTCGTAATCCGTAACCTCCATAAAAGAACCGCATTCGGGGCAGTCTCCATCACCTAATAATGTTAGATTCATTAAGGCCATATAATCACTATATTTTATATGGCTTATTCCCATATCTTTAAACACATCTAATATATTTAATATCAATGTATCTAAATCTATACACTCATAGAGAGTTTTACCGAAATAAAAAGAATCATTTATTAATATATCCCATTTCGGGCAATAATCAATAATAATACTTGATATTGTTTCCGGCGTTTTACTGGCTCTGCCTGCCAAATGCTTTAAATTCTTATCGTCTTTTACTTTCATTTCTCTCCCTTTCCTTTGACTATGCAAATTTAGCATTTAAATATAACATGTGCAATTTTATTTTTAACCACTCGTATAAATATATAATTTTTTATATTCCTGATAAAGGATATATAATTTAATATAGTATCTTTGTGGTGGCTATAAAGTGAAACTCTCTTTTTCTTGGCTGATAGGTTTTTTATTTTGTTTACCTATCAGCCTTTTATTTGCCTTATTAGATTCTTTATACCCCTTCCATCCTTTACAGTTTTTCCAGTGAACCAACCAGTATAAGGAAACACAGTAATAACTGCGCCACAATAATTAAAACGCAATGTAGTGCAATCTACTTGTACAACTTCGTAGCCTAATCTATTGAGTTCCTTTATTGCATAAGCCACTCTTTTAGGTTGTTCTATTCGTTTCTTCTCTTCTATGTGATGTCCCATATCTATTAATAACAATAAAAAGTTATTTTAATTCCGCGTCTCAATTTACATACTTGTTTATCCTCTTTACTCCTGAAGGCACGAGATAATAATTTATTAACCATCTCACAACCGACAATATTTAATAAACCGTACACGCCTACCAAACAATGATATTTCGTATCGCCTACAATGCCACTAACTTTTATTTTAAAATTGCGGTTAACCTCTCTTGTGGAATAATTTAAGCCGTTATATATGCTTATTAAATTAGTCCCTTCTACAACGTTACACTTCATATCAGTTATTTTTTAGTTTTCCGGAAACCCGTCCGGCCGGTTGTTGTCTAACTTAGAAAGCTTTGGGCTTTATAGCTTCATTTAATCGGATACCGAACCCTCATTAAACCCTTCGGAGATACTGTCCATCTTTCTCCTCTTACGGCTTTCGCCTTATAACCGGTCGTTTTGGATACTCTTAGTTAACCGGTGGGGGCTTTCTTTGTTTGACACTACAAAGATAGTGCATTTATTTTAAACGCGCAAATTTTAGATTAAAAAAGAGGGGATTTTTTCAAAAAAAATAAGTCATTAAAATAACACTTATTTCAGGCCGATTTCAAATTTAAGAGACTTTCTATGCGAGACAATGTATTCATATACCCTCAATAAGAAAAATGTCTTAGAATTGATTTTTTAAGGCCAAAATAAAAAGAGGGCGAAAAACCGCCCTCCACTAATACCTAAAAAACAGATGATGAAAAAACTTCTTAACTATTAACTAAGCACTACAAAGATATATTTATTTCCGGATAGATACAACTTCTACGCCTTTTATTTCTGTATATGGATTTTTAGAGACTATATTAAAGCTTCTTTCTTTTATCTTTTTTGTTTTCCATAAGACGCCTAAAAAACGCTTATATATAATAGTCTCGTACAATATTAAACTATCCCTTATTTGAATGTCTCCTATTAAGGTATCGTTATATACGCACGCCTCTATATTGGTCCATGAATCACGAAAAGATACACAAGGTATCGATTGGTAGGCCGTATCGCCTGGTATATATATAAGGCTATCTTTTACCTGTGCTCTAATCTTTATAATAGTTTCGGCCTGAATCTTACTAAAATTTTGTAGTTCCTCATTTTTCCGCTTTAGTTTGTTTATTAAATCTGCATCTTCCTTCATGAACCTTTCGTAATCCTGAATGGAAAGTTCCAACACCCCAACACGTGCGGCATTCAAACTATCTAAAGCCCGATAATACTTCACATCGTTCAATAATACCGCGTTATTACGTTTATATGTGTCTCTATCGTGTTTTAGTTGGCTTACCCTTACATTAAGGAAATAAGCCACTAAAACAACAACTAAGACACCTAATATTATTATGATTTTCTTCATTTATGTATTTAATACTTGTATTACTTCGTCCATATTCTCACTAACTATTAGATTAATTGCAATACTATCACCTCTCAAACTATTAAAATCTAAATGATACCTTGTATTTCCTTGATAGTTTTCGGAACTATAAGAAGCCATCATAACACTATAGTTATTGTTTTGGGAAGCGCAAATTACTAATATATGCTCACGCAACATTAATTTACCCATTTCTTCAAATTTACTTGCATATACTTCATTTATTTCTTCTATCGGAGTTGTATTATTTATATCCTCTAATAGCAGCCCATGCCAATTACTACCGTTATATCAAAATACGGAAATATAGATTCATTTAATACATATCCCTGACTTGCCGCTAATACTTTTTGGGCATCTAATGAATCTAAGCTATTTATAATATCATCCTTTGTTAAATAGTTACCCCCCCCTGAATCAATATCTTTTACAAGTATTTGGAACGTATCACCGCTTAACGTGATTTGAAGGGCTTTTTTATCTCCGGCATGATTATATTCAATATAAAACATATCGTCTTCTATTGAAAAAGCGGTCGCCTTTATAATCAAGTTTTCGCCCTGAATGAATACGTTTACGGCTAAATGATTCTCTATAATATACTTCATCATATCGCCCGAAAATCCGGTTATTTCCGTAAATTCGTCAATATCCAACGTCTTGCCGGTTTGGTCTAATATGAAATCCTGCAATATCAAAGGATAAGAGTGCAAAACCATATCATTCAGGATAGGAACTAAATGTATAGCTCCCTTATCCCCCATTTTATAAACGTCTACTTCGATTCTTTTAAATAACTCTTCCATAACAAACACTTTTAATAGTTTCAAAAATCACTTTACTAACTCTATTCCGTCCGTCTTCCGACTGAATAAAAGCACAATCTTTGCGGGTATCAAAGAAGAAATTTTCCACTAACACCGCCGGGCATTTGGTGTGTTTTAATATATAAAATTGGCTTTCCTTGTCGGGGTCTCCGTCGCTTGTATCTTTGCGTATTTTCCAACCGTCCGGAGCAAATTCTTTTTCAGCCTCTTTATATAGTTCCGTTGCTATCAAATCGGCTTTTGTTTGGCCGACGGACGTATAAGCCTCCCAACCGGTGCCACCGCCTGCGTTTGCGTGTACGCTTATAAGAAAGCATTTACCGGAGGTCTCTGAATATATCGCGTTTGCACGCTTACAACGTGCCGACAAAGATACATCTTTTGTCTCCGGTACTAATATTCTATACTGAATGCCTTCTGCCTCTAACATCGAACTAACACGCTTGACTATATCACGGTTGAACTCCCATTCAAACAACTGCGTACCATCGTCCCAAACCGGCGAACGCTTACCGGCTGTATCAATACCGTGCCCGTTGTCTAATATTGGTATAAAAACCTGTTTCATCCTTTGACCTCCTTTTTATTTTCCATTTCTTCCTTGCATCTCTCTATAATAGGCTTCCAGTACGAAGGCATAATGCGCGTAAATTCTAACCGGACTACATGATATATTATCCTTAATCCTATGTTTTGCGGATATGCTTTTACGTAGTTCTTCAAGCCATTGCACAAATATACATATAATAAAACATACGTAAGTGATTTCATTGCCATTAATGCACCTTTTAAGTCGCCACATTGAGAAATGGCAATATAAACAGCATATAACAAAACAATATACAGCAATAATTCGGCCAAAGAGTTTTTAAATTTTCTCATGGAGAAATTATTGCACCTTACTATACTAACACCGTCCGCACGCATGCCTGCAATGACATTAAAAGCAAACATCACAACCAAAGCGATAAAAAACCCCTTTGTCGGTGTGAAATAAGCAAGTATCGGACTAAATGCCGATACTGCTATAAATCTAAAATATTCCCATTCCATTTTCATATTTCAGCATAATGTATATTATATTGGCCATTACCACTATATTTAATACATAACATTTCTCCTGTAAGAATGCTATTACTGTCAAAATTTGAAGATATACGACTTTCAAAACATAAACTCCATTCTGTATTACTTACATACATCATCCCAACTAAATGTAATGTAAAATGTAAATTACTTATGTCTCGTATCATATTTTTTTTACCATCTCTAAAGTCTAATACATCTTGTATAGTTATTCCCGCAGCATTCATTTCATCCATATTCATCGTACTACCTGATTTTGCTTTAAAAGAATCAATATTGACCTTTAACAATGGCTTATAAATATTTTCTATAGGCGCGTCGGTTGTTATGGTCATTAAAGTAAAATTGCTATTACCAACGACCAATTTAATATACCGTCTTACTACCGAATAAGTTTCCGGATTGGTGTACATAGTTGAGAAAACCAACTCCCCGTTATCATTATTACCACCTTGGAAATTACCTACCGTTTTCAGATTCCATACGATTAAGTCTTTTCGGTCATTGTTTGATAGCACGCTAACAAATATCTTCCTATTATCTCGTATAGATTCTTGTATTACGTCTATATAGGAGCCTCCAATCATAGATTCTATTTGTGAAGTTATGCTTATCGTTTTTGTTCCGAACTCATCAGATTGCGTAAGTAAGTTATTAAGTACATATATATTCTTTGCTAAATTGTCAGCCTGTGTTGCAATCTCCTTAATTTGGTCTAAGAATACAGTAGTAACCGACCAATTAGAGTAATTTATACTTCCACCTACATTTGTTCGTGTAGCCTTTAAAGATATTACCTTTCGCCCTGTGGCCACTCCGGTAAATTCCAGTACTTGTTGTTGTTGTTGGTTTGTTCTTGCCAACGTCATAGGCACAAGTTCATCACTACTATTAAAATAGAAGAAACATGTAATAGCTTCCCTATATAGTACCAAAGCTATAATCCTATCTAAAATAACTTTATCACTATCCGAAAGTGCGTTATTATTGGCCGGAATAGCTTGCATATACATCCTAAGTTCAAAAGCTCTTTGTGCCCATGACCAAGTGCCTTCCGATTCAGTTCTAATTACTGATGCGTTAATAAATGAGCATGATGTAGTTTCGACTTCCTCCTGATATTCAAAATATTGTACTTTAGTTTCTCCGGCCTCTGTGTACTGTGTTATACGCAACATGCGAGCTACCTGCGTATTTTGCACACGGTACGTGCCTACATAGATATGTAGACCGTCTTCTATATTATTAAATACATCAAATTGGGCGTTTTTATTGAAATCGAAAGATTCATCTAATTGCTCTATTTCTACCCCTCCGCTATCCTTTAGAATATCCTGAATGCTTTTAGCGTTTGCAATACTTGTACCGCCATCGTACCCTCCGGCATCAACAAAATAGACTTTTCCGTTAGTTCCGTCTATAATCATAGCCGATTTACGCTTATCATTGCTTGAACCGATACCAAAATTAAACAGACCATTTGCGACCACTGCGTTATACTTACCGGCAACATGGCCGCCTACTTCTGTCGTTACTGTCCCCTGTCCTTCGGCATGAGCATTCGCGGCACCGGCCGTTGTATCCTGTCCTTCGGCATGAGCGTTAATATATAATGCGCGTGTACTCGTGCCCTCCGCGTGGGAATAATCGCCGGACGCGGTGGTATATTGTCCTTCTGCGTGAGATGCTATTCCCTCGGCTAAAGACATATAGCCCTCCGCGTGCGACCATTTGCCGGCCGCCTGTGTTTCATCCCCTTCGGCGTGTGACGCATCACCATTAGCCACAGTAATACACCCTTCTGCATGCGAATTATTCTTGTTTGCTTTTGTATTATAGCCTTCTGTGTGCGAATTTACACCACTTGCTACCGTTGAATTTCCTTCTGCATGCGAGTTAGAAGCAGTAGCATTAGTTAATCGTCCTTCCGCGTGGGAACAATCGCCTAAAGCTTGTGTGTCAGCACCTTCCGCATGAGCTCCAATTCCGGACGCGGTGGTATGCCGTCCTTCTGCGTGACTTGCTACTCCTTTTGCTTGTGTGGTATCTCCTTCCGTGTGGGAATAATTGCCCGATGATTTCGTTTTTATGCCTTCCGCATGGCTATTATCGCCATCCGCTGTATTATTAGTATAATCATTAAACACTTCACCGTTTCCTTTAGAAACGCCTATAAAAATAGGTGTAAAATTCCATACTGTACCGTTTGTACTTGTTAATATACCAAGTTGATTAACAGTAATAGCAGTATTTCCCGAATTTTTAAAATTCGTATAGGTACCTACTTCTACAGTGATATAGAAAGAATTTCCTTCTACCACAACGGGAACCGTACTTTTTGTAGCAATGCCTAAAAATTGATACTCTGGCCCCAATGTGTCCACCATTGATAATAAAACCGTCTGAAGTACATTTCCGGTTATCTCATAATTGCCGTTTTCCTTGATAACAGCTTTTATACTCTCTTTGATTTGGTCGTATGCCATAACTTTAAAATTTAGAGGTTATTAAATTCGTTTTCGTTTGGTTTAATATTAAAGTCGTTATTAAAGTCGTTATTAAAGTCGTTATTAAAGTCGCCACGAAAGACGCTACCTAATTTCTTAACAACTGTATTAGTTTGGAACTCAATTTCTACGGAGGCTAAATCGCCTTGCGTTTCCCATTTTGGCGTAAATAGGAACGTATCGCATTTATATAAACGTCCGAAACTGTCCTTTATACTAATATGGTCGCTTAACCGGATTAAACGCATAACATCGCAAAGGTATTCAGGCGCAAGGATATTAAACCGATATACTTTTTCCGAAAGTTGTTTAATCGGAAAGAAATAACCGTCCCTTTCTTCGCCTTCTTCCTCAAATGTATAATCCGGCTTTCCTATTTCAGTACAGAAATAAACGCGGTTTCTGAATGTCGGGTTTCTATATACAATTATACCTGCATCACAATATAGCGTATCATCATCGTACCACTCTATCGACAGATAATTTTCAGAATCATTTATTATCGTAAATATGTCCGAATACCATGTATTAACGCCATCATTTAAAACGGCGTAATACATTCCTATCGGTATCTTTTCCTGCAAGGGGAAATAAGCCGGATACACAATAACCTCTATTTTATCGGTATTTTCCGGCTTTGCTAATTGTAGGCCGGTTAAAACCATTTGTTCCGTTATATCCAAAACGAAAACCCCATCTTTAGTATATAATTTAACGTTAGGGTTAAATACCTCGTTTGGCTTCCTCAATATCTGAAAAGGCAAAAGACTATGCGCAGGAGTAAACAACGGGTATATATTCCCGTAAGCATAACTTTTCCGGCTGTTTTGTTCGTCTATATTGTCGTACCACGGCAATACACTCAAATTATTATTTTCGTTCATATCTCCTCCGTATTAAATTTTAATTCGGCTTCCGCTGACCTACTCGACAAATTTACAGATAATTTGCTAATCTGACCATTTCCGACAAATGTTTTTATAATTCCGTTCGGGTTTATATCATCTTGCCCAATAGGAAATACTACTTTTTGTTTTTTCTTTCGTTCTATTCCCTTAACCGTGATTTCTTTTTCGTTGATTCTCGCCCGACGCGCTGGTAAATCATATATCCAGTATGTAGGCTGTAAATTCACAAAAGCAAGAAAGCCGTTTTGAAGCTCTGAAATCACATTATCAAACATTAAACTAACAAATGGTACTTTATATTGCCCGTCTACTAAGTTAGCCGCAAATATTGCGAAGCCGTCTTGACTTATATTATCAGGATTGCAAAGCATATAATCTATATCGGAAGTAAAATTAGACACCGTTATATCTTCTTTCTTATCCGCTTCTACATACTTACTTAATATCTCTATCGGATACCCGTTAAAAACTTTAGTGCAGTCGTCCATCCAAGAAAATTCATACCGTGAAGACATTTCCGGCTTATCAAACTTATACGAAGATTGGCCGAACGCAATCGGTTTATAATTCCGCTTGTTGGCGATTTGCGTTAAATCTAAAACCGTCTCCGGCGATAAAACGTAACTACCACCGTTTTTAAAGTATAAAATATGCTCTATTCTTAATTTATCGTCCTCTATAAACCAATACAATTTATACGTATTTGCTAACATAGACATAATTTGCTGAAACGTAATAGGTGCCTTTTGTGCCGGTGTATTATATATCCCGTTTATTATGTTAGATTTCGGCGTTATTAATAACGTCTGATTCGAGGTTCCTGTTATCGGGTTTGTCGTACCGTATAAAAATTCACTGTATTCACTCGTAGGCAAATGAGTAACGCCCGGCGCAATCTGACCCAACAAAACGTATATAACACTCCATAGTGGGAAATTGTCGGGAACTATATATTCTTTACGTCCGGACTTCTCGAAAATACTATCCCATACCGAAGAACTAAACCAAACGGATGTATTTAGCCATTTACTTTGCCCTAAAGGGTACATTTTGGCTAATGTAATAAGCACTGGAGGCGCGAAATATTGCCCCCATCCCGTTTTACCGTATTCCGTTGGCGTGTCTGAATAACGATTTGAGATATAAGCTATATCTACATCATACCCGATTGCATGAGTATAATTTTTATCATTCCCTACAAAATCATCCGTAGGAATCGGCTGCGTTGTATTGCCTGATATTGTTTCTACATCGCATATTAAACGGGCATATATACTATAAGAATACATATAGCCCTTTAATGTGCCTACCATTCCACTACCTTCTTCCGGCGTGAGCGTAAATTCTAAGGTATCTAATATTGGCGTACTGCCGACTATGTCTTTCTCAAAATAATATAGCCTCATATTATCCGTGGTCCGGACTAATGCTATTGCAACCCTATTAGTTAACGGTCCTATTTCGCTATATCGTATGTGCAACCGATAAGTATTCAAATAAGGGTGCGACAAATCACCTTCATAAAAAACCGGAGTCGCGTCGTCAGGGTCTAATATCTGCATATTCCCGACATAATTACGGCCTAAATCTTCTAAAGCACCCCCTTCGGCGGACAAATCTATTTCCTTTAATAGCTGTGTGAAATAAAACCAATACTTATTTTTTAAATCGCTTCTATTGTCCACCGCCGTTAATACGTCCTGCTCCCACGACATCCCCGATATAAAACAAGAAATTTTATCATCGCCGGGAAGATAGACTTGGATAATCGGACGTTTTGTGATGGTTAGGCTTTCGATTTCCGGCGTTAAAGGTATTAAATCGTATTCCTTTTCTAATCCGGCTAATATATCGTTATACTCATCGAATACGTCGGGTTTAACCTCTACTGTCATATCGTCTAAACTTATGGTACAGTCGGTTTGCATGAATTTTCCCGACCAATATTTCTCCCAACTTAACCCCAAATCATTAGATTTAATGATAGTGACATAATACACCGTAGAGAAATCACACGCCATTATAAATTTATAATCGTCAAAAGTATAAGTTAAGTTCCCGCTTAACTTTTTCCTATAAAATTGCTGCGAAGTCTCTAACTCATACTCTAAGCTTAAATCGTCTTTATATACCGGCTTTGTGTATTTGAATGATGCTTTTAAAACAGCCTTATTTCCGTCCCGTCTTTGCGATACAACTATGATTTGGCAGCCGTCCGGTACATCTACCGTTAAATCGAAATTGGCATCTGAAATGGAGGTGCCGCCCCCTTTCATAAACTTTTGTAGATGTACATCAAAATACATTGCATATCCTTGCCGGAAACGGTTATAAGAACCTATAATATTTATACGCATTCCGGCTGACACCGGAAAAACGTATAAATCGCTATTCATATCAGTAATTACGCTACCACTCGAATTTATAGAACTGTCTTTAATAACATATAACGGCTCCATTTCGGTTAATTCGGGGTTATATCCGTATTCTTGATAATCTACCGAAAGCAAGAATTTATATATAGGGTTTATCATCTTAATTTCCTTGTTAAGTTCTTATATTCAATTATAATTCTCCCGTCTTTATCTAAGTATGTACGCCTTTCGCCTTGTTTCTTTATTGCGTTTACGTCCCTTTCTAATTTGCTTAAATCCGCACCGGAACTGGCACCAATAGAAATCAGGTCTGCCCCTTTGTATGCGTTTAGATACTTATGCGCAAACGTCCCGTTATTCATAGAGTTTATCACGTCCGGAATATATCGACGGAAACGGCGCGAATTTCGTTTGTTTATCACGGCAAAAAATTCGCCGCCTTCTGCCCTGCGTCGTGTACCATCCGGTTTTTGCCCTAAATCTATATCGTTTCCGGATTGATGGCTACCACCTTGCAAAAGTTCAACAGTTCCTTCGCCATACGTTTCAGTACCTGAATTTTTCGCCATTTGTGCAGCCTTTATCTTAGATGCAGCAAAGCTTCCCCACATTACAGCAATAGCCGGAATCGCGCCCCATATACCCAACTGCCGCCAGATTAATGCGGTTGCCGTCACAAGCGAGCTAATTTGCTGTGCTGTGTCTATTGCTTGCTGCTGACGTTGTGCCTTTTGTTGCTCTTTCAAGGCTTTTTGTTCGTTCTTTTTGGCGTCTTCTAATTCTTTTTGTGCATAAGCTACATTTGATGCGTATCCGTTTGCCCTTGCTTGTAATTCGGCCTCTAATGCCGTTTGCGCGGATTCTACTTCCTTTTGTGCCGCTTCTACCGCCCTATTTGCCGCATCAACTTTAGCCTGCGCCAACGTATTCAACGCCTCTATGGCATAAGACACAGAAGTATTTATTGCTTCCTTTTGGTCATCATTCAGATTAAGCCCTAAAATACTATATATATCCTGCGTTTTATCTTTCTTTTTTGATTCCTCGATTTGCTGGTTTATTCGTTCTATTTGGTTTTCTATCGTTTGTACCTCAACATCAGACATTTTAACCGCTGCCTGCTGATTTAATTCTAAAATCTTATTTAGCCTGTCTTTTTCAGCTTGCAGCCGGAATTGTGTTTTCTTTTCTTCCGTTGTCTTTAGTAAATCAAACTCGCTTTGTGCAAGTGCCTGTCGTTGGTCAAAAATACGCAGTTCCGCTTGTATCTGCTTGTCGGCGTATTCCTGAATTAGAGCCGTTCTTTGTGTATCGAATCCGGCATTTATCGCGGCGGTATCTTGTCTCTGTCCGGCAGGCTTCTGTTGGTTTTGAAGTTGCGATGTTTGGCGTTCATTTTCTAAAAGTTCTAACCTTAAAGCCTTTTCTTCCTGTGTGCCCGCTTTAATGGCTTGTAGGCGCAATTCAATACTTTGCTTTTGTAGTTGCAATTCTTGCAACTGTCGCTGCTGCTCTATCTTTAGCAAATCATTCGTTAAACGTTGCTCCAGCACCAATATAGTAGCATTTATAGTTTCCTTTTCTGATTCTGTGATACTTTTTTCGGTCTCTAATTGGTGCGTTAAATCTTCTATTTGGCGTTTATATTGGTATTCTGTTTGCTTACGCCTTTTTTCCCATTCGTCGGCCTCTAATTGTAGCTGTGCATCTTGTAATTTTCTTGTAGCCTCTAAATTTCTTTTATAGGCCGCCTCCACTTGCTTTGCTTGCTTATTCGTATCAGTACCGCCAGTTTTAACCGAGGGCGTTTTAGTCGTTACCGCAGCCGTCGTTTTCGTTGATGTGTCCGGCGTACCCACATTAACCGGAATGGTTAACGGTGGTATCTTCTTTTGCATCCGGTTTATGCCATTATTAAGGCTTTCCGCAACATCTTTTATCTCTTTATTGATTAGGTCGCTAAAGGCTGTCCCGAACTCCGTAAAGCCTTCCTTTACCCCGTCCCAATCTAAAGAGAATGCAGATTTGAATATTTTTCCGGCGGCTTGTATCATATCTATTAAAGCCCCGAAAAGATTCCCTATCGTGTTAAATACCGTCTTAAAGACTTCCGGAAGAGCCACTACAAACGCTCTAAATAGATTGCTTTCATTGTATAGCTCAATGAAATAATTTATCAAAGAAACGACACCTTTTATCAAGGCCGTTAAGCCCTGATTAATGAACACCTTTATAGAGGTTGTAAAGCCCTCAAAGCTGCCACCCGTAGCATCAAACAAACCTGCTAAAGCGTTTTGTAATTCAATCTCGCTTTGCAGTTGTTCTTCTTGCAACCGCCCTAATTCGCCGGCCTTGCTTTTTACCGTATCTAAATCGGTAGATATATCTTTTAATGTCCGAAGGTATTGTAACCCTGCATCCTCGCCGGGACCGCCGAAAATATCCGCTATTGCCGTTCCCACACTTTGGGCGCTGTCCGGCAATTCGGCCAACTTTGCGGAAACTTCCTGCATTACCTGAAACGTTGTCTTTGCGCCGGTCTGCAAGTCCTTTTGCACTTGTGTGGATGAAATGCCGATTCCATCAAGCGCGGCAGCGGTTGCCGTTGTCATTTCGCGTAACCGCAAATTACCCTCCTTTATAGCGTCTACTCCCTTATCAGAGAAAATACCGGCCTTATTGGTTTCGGCTACAATAGCTACAAACTGACTTGCGGATATTCCGGCCTCCTTAAAATACGCAGGATATTCTTTCAACGTATTTAAAAACTCGCCGTTTGCATCCCCACCCGCTATAAAACCGTCTTGTATTAATTGTATTGCTTCGTCTGCTGATATACCGAATTGTTTCGCTAAAGCATTTGCGGAAATAAGCGTTTCTTTGAAATCAGCGTTAAAAGTGTCGGCTACTGCTTGCACTTGATTTCGGAACGCCTTTAAATCATCGCCGCTTTTTCCCGTAAATTGTTGGGTTAATCTTGTAGCCTCTACTAATCCGGCGTTATAATCGTACCAAAACTTAAACGCCACACCGGCTCCGGCGATTCCGGCTATTGCTAAAAATACGGGATTTGTCATTAAAGACATTAGGGTATTTCCTAAAGCCTTTGCGCCGTCGGACATTGCGGCAAACACCTCCTTACTTTCATTGCCGCCACGGCCTAAAGCTAAAAGACTCTCCCCAAAAGCATTATTAAGCCCTAAAGCCTCTTTTAGCCTATCCGCATACGAAATAATTGCGTCGGAAGCCTCCGTATAATTACCAACGTTGAGATTGGTTTTGCCGGTGGACTTCTGATACTCATTCATAGCTTTATATAGTTCACGGGTTTTTGTTATAAGCCCCTCTTTTGATTCGGCCTCCTCGCGTTCGGCCTTGGTCATATTGTTAAGGTAGATTTTATTCAATGAATACTGCGCCGACAAACGATTATAACTACCTTCTGCGGACTGATTCAGCTTTATAACAAGTTTGTTTATTTGGTTGGCTTCTGTCTTTGCGAGATTAAGCTCCGCAATTTTTTTAGCCGTTTCACTTTCAGCGAAAGCAAGTTCTTTTTGTGCTCTTGCTAACCGGTCTGCATCGTCCGCGCTCTTTTTCGTTTTCTTTCGTCCGTCTTCTGTCGCGCCGGATACCTTTTCCAATTCTTTGGTTAACTGTATTGCTTCCGTCCGGATATTCTTTAATGCGTTCGTATATGTATCCGAAAGTTCATCGAGTTGTTTTATAAGCTCTGTTATTGAATTGTCAGGGCTTACCAAATCGGAGTATTTAATTGCGTCGTTATCTGCCATGATTCTATAATTTTAATTTTGCTCAAATTTTAAATATAAGACGTGTTTTCATTAATAAGGTAGTATCACCCCACAACAAAGATAAAAACGCCCCTATCGCGATTATTTCGCCTTACTTCGGCGTTTTAAGTCTTTGACCATCTCCTTAATGTATTCAAAAGCGTTATAATATGCCAGTACTGACATATTTTTCGGGTCTGTATGTAAATGCTGCGACAACATTAAGCACATCTTTTCAAACTGTTTATCTTGCTCTATCTCTACACTATCGGAACCGGAAAACGATTTAGGATTAAAGTACGTTATTAACTCTGCCGTTATATCGTCTATTTCCTTTTCTCTCTCTGGCTTGCTTCCACCGTCTATAATGGTTTGTAGTATTAGAACTGTACGCCGCTTTAATTGGTCATAATATTCTTTTACCGTTGCATCATCGAATAAACGGGGGAAATATATTTGCAGCTCCCTATCTATTTTTTTTTTGACCGCTTCGATTGAGGCGGCTAAATCCTTATACGGGACATCGGCGAACATATCCACTATCTTTTTTAACCCCTCATCTGAAAGGTCGTCACATGGTTTGCCGTCTATGCTTTTAACCAATACGGCAAAGGCCAAATTTCGCGGCGATACGCCCGATTGAATAAAGTACACATTTTGGCGTATGTTTTCAAGCTCTGTAATAGCCTGCTTATTGTCATTCTTTGCCAAAAAGGCGGCAATACGCGAAATATGCCTATCAAAATCCGCTATATCCGAACCTATACCGGCATCGACTAAAAGCATTTTATTATACTTGTGGAATCGTGTAACCGGAAGATTTTCTATATCATCGTAAACCTCAATAGTTTTACCGGTTAATTTTAATGTCTTCATAACATTTTACGTGTTAATGCGGTTGAAAATACGGGGATTAAAAGGAAATAACCCTCCCCTAACATTATAGCAAATAAGACAGCGAAAAAACACCCCGTCCACCATGAGAGGCAGAAATTACACCGAAACATTTCACTAAAGAAATCATTTCCATGTACCTGCACATATTCAATAACACCCCATTTTTGCAAAAGCAAAAGAACAAAAGCGGCGGCAAACGCTACTAATAGCGTTACCACCGAAAACACACCTACAAACAAAAACAAATTTATCATAACTCTATATTATACATGTTTCAGTAACCTCCATAATGCCCTCAAATCTGAATCCCCCATAAGGAGCCATTAAAAACTGATTATCCACTTCATCCAACGAAAACCCCCTATATATGTTTTCTGCAAGCTCGTAGATTCTATTTATTTCTATCCGGCCATTCTTTAGCCAAAAACCGCCGTTTAAGGCATCTAATATATCGCGCTTAATCCTTTCTTTGTTCCGCGTATTGGGGTCATTGAATACCGTGCGATAATCAAACCATACAATAAGGGAAAAAGGGCTTTTTAGCCCTATTGACTGTTTCGGTGTCCAATCTACCGTCTGCGGGTCGTCAATCCAAAAAAAGGAAAAGTTCCCTATTCCTGCATCAGGCGTTACTTCCTGATATTCATTTCCACCTATATAAATATTCGGTGTATATATCTTCTTTTGGTTTGCGCCGTATTTAACAAGCCTTTCCGCACGTCCGAAAGCCTTATCTAACCACCCCAAACTTTCCGTTAATCCGGTCTTAATGTTATTAATAACAACGTCTAATAATTCGGGTGCCTTAATTATTGGCGCTCTTGTATTATTTCCCATATATGTACTCCTTTGTTTTAGCTTTTAATTCGGGATATATATGCTCCCAAATCAATATGATTTTATTTTCTTCCGTAAGTCCTAATATTTGCCGCCCGTAACGCTGTATTAAATCCTCTGTTTTCCAATCTGCCGCCTTTATCGTGAATTGTTGCGTATCGGCTTCCACATAAAAGGACTGCTCAAAGTCGCCCTCATCTCGCAATGTTACGCGGTTGTACGGTTGGCCTTTCTCCTTTTTAATTTCAATCGTTAAGGGGCTATAAGGTGCGTAATCCATGATATTCACGCCTAAGCGGTTTATACCCTGTTCATATAATTGGTCTTCGGAGTTCATATCTGTTATTACGTACTCGTTTTCCAATATTATAGACTGAATCAACCGCCCCGACTGGAGTAACTCGTTAAACTCTGTCACACGTTGGCGCAAATTATCAATTAGTTTCATACGGCCTTATATCTCACCCCTCTATTATTGCAGGACAAACAAACGCGATCCAACCCTTGCGTATCTAATTTTAATGCCTCATAGGCTTTTTTCAACTGATACCCCAAACCGCCCGGGCGAACCCCCGACGTATTCCCATCAAGTTCATACAGAATATCCGTACGCGTCGCATTTGATTGGTACCGATTAACTCGTACATTAGGATTCATAGCTAAAGCGCGTAAAGCTATTACGGCTACTTGCTTTTGGATTACGTCCTGGAATATCTGCCGTTGTGATATAATGAAGTCCGTTAAATCACAACCGACCGTTATTTCACAGTTTAACCCGTAATTCTGCGTGTTGGTGTACATTGTATATGCTATATCCCACAATTCCGGATATTCCGCGAATGTTTCCGGCGCATTGTACATAAACGGCGTAACTTGCAAATATTTCGTTAACTCTCGCCATACTTCCACCGACCCAATATTACAAGTTCCGCAAGGCTCACGGCTCCAGTCTTTAGATACGTTTATAGCTTCCATTCCTTGCGGTAATTCGTCCTGATTATAACAAAGGAACCAACTGCCACCGGAATTATTATCTTTGCTAATATACGGTAAAAAGCAGTCTTCCAAAGTAAACCATTGAAAGCCGCCGTTTTTAACCTGAAAATCTAAATCAAAAGTTTTTATCGGGTCTATTTGGGAAGAGTGGAAAAGATACATTTTTACTATGCCCGTTCCGCCGGTCATTTGCAACCCGATTTTTTCTATTTTGGCAGTCACACCTAAAGCCCGAACCGGAACGATTTCAAAGCCTACCAGTTTATGCGTATTTTGCAACGTTGCGCGAATACGGCCTGCACCATCAAAGAAAGTGCGTCTTTCTAATAGATTGCGCGTTTCCTTATCAAGCTGTTTTATTTGGGTGAATGTTTGTATCGCCGTTGCAATACCATTACGCGTCACTCTCTCCAAAAAATCCGATAATATATTATAGGGCTTCCAAAATAATACACTCTCGCCGGGTATCTCATTTGTATTATTATCCCTTATTGACTCCCAGTATAATTCATCGTCATTCCCGTTAAGGTCATACCGCACAATGGTACCGGCAGAATATGTTTCCCTACTATTCCATTCCGGATATTGATACCCCCAATCATCCGGCATTATCGCACGCATTGTGTCTAACGTTAAAAGAGGGTGCGCCCCCTGAAACATTAAACCGCTTTCGCTTTGCGTTAAATCCGAATCTATCGCCTCCTTTGGGTTATATGATTGCTCCCACCCACATACATGTAATAATGCGTCTTGGATTTCTTTTATACGGTACATGATGCCTCCATTATATTTATAATTTTATTTATTAAATCTCATCCACTTTGTCCAACAGGTTATACTTCTTTATTACGGCCTGTATCTGCTCCTTAGTAAGGGGGTTTCTGAAGCCTAAGAACTTGTATATGGCCATTTTTGCGATAGTATTTGAAGATAATCCACGACTAATCGTAGGAGTAGACGTATCATTATTAATAACATTACCATTACATATTGTTATACATTGCTTTTTACCCAAAAGATTTCTATCAACGATAATATTTGATTCAACACCGTTGATATAAGTTAATCCACCAGTGTTTCTTGCATTATATGCAATACTACCATTATAATTGTATACTGCGAAATAAGAACCTGTTTCATAACTAACCCTTGAGTCATATAATAATGTATCTAATAAAAACGGAGTGCACACCATAAATATCGTACTAAACCCATTGTCAAACGCTTCAAGAGCTACATAGTCATCCACGCCATCAGTAAACAAGGCACCATCTTTATATCCGCTTCCATCCTCATTGAATGCACTATTATATATCTTGGCATTCTTACCATTACCGCTAAGGTCTTTGACCGTTTCCCTATCAGCAGCAGTATTACTTCCTAAACTAAAATCATAGTAACAATCGGGAGTAGGAACATATACACCATCTTTTCGAGATGCGACATAAGCCATCATTCTTCTTCTAAACTCACTCATGCTATATCCCTCCCGACTAAAATACCTATACCTCTTACAATACTTGCTTGATAAACCTTATTAGCTTCAATAGTATCACCTCGCCATTCAACACCATCAATAGGAGTGATTACAGTAGGAGTGGTGCCCGAAGTAAATTCAAACATGTATTCAGATATCATCCAATTTTCTTCGGCAGCCAAAGTAAGAGTTAAAGTCTCAACCTCACCAAAGACATAATAAGTATTAGCTTGTAGCTCTTTAGTACTTTCGGTTGTATTTTCTATGATTGTATTCAGCCTTTCTATCTTTTCATTCAAAATCCTACCTTGTTTGGCAGAGAGAGGTAATTCAGTTTCTGAACTATTTAGTCTGTCTACAACAGAACTCACACAAAGAAAATTATCAATAGTAAAAATAGTTATATAACTTTGGTCAATAATATATACACAAAGAAGCTGATAAAAGCTAAAACTTAAAAAGGTTACCCCGTCATTTTCTATCACTAAGGCAGTACTTTTGACAAATTGTCCCTCGTCTTGAAAATAACCAACAATTATCTTACCACCTGAGACAGCTTTTGTAAACTCATCCCAATTCCCTACAATAGATTCTACGTCTGTTGTAGACCATCCTTCTGTTGTTTGAAAAGCACCGGGGCAAATATAGACGTCAATACTAATATATTCCTTGATTTTCTCCAACAGCACGTGCCCGTTCTGCGTCCCCTCCTGAAACGGGATACCCTCTTTCCCCGTCAGCTCCGTGCGCTCCGTAGTCTGTAATATCGTTTTTCCTTCTACTGCCATAACTTAATTATTTAAATGTGATATTTCTAAAATACTATTTAGTGATATAACATAATTGGTGTCAAGTCAGCCCAAAGCCAAACATTTTCATTATCCAATAGTAGAACATCCTTAATAGTATTAATTTCAGTATATAGTACTGGATTTTCTTTAGTATTTATGATTCTTACTTTCATAATAAACGGATAAAATCCGGAGGCTTTAAACCTCCGGATATTGTTTATAAATTAACTACTCTGCGGCCTTTGTGAAAACGGGGGCTTCGTTCGTGTTAGTGATTTGGACATCAATCGCACCACCATCGGCACCCAAGTTCGTAACATATACCGGCATGCCTAATGGCTGGTCTACCGGACGTGCGGCAATTTCGGCCTTTATAATCGGGTTTGCTACTGTTGCAGCATCGCTGTTATAAGCTACCAAGAAAGCCACATCTACACTAAAGCCGAAATATTCCTTAACGGCACACGTCAAATCGGCAGTAGCATCGCCAGCAATTTGCGACTGGTCACCGACCGCCGTATAATAGTGTGAGCCGACCGGAAGATTAATATACGGCAAACGTACAACGTCCCATTCATGGAAATTAGCGCGTGTCCGGCGTAACGCTTCACGGTCTACGCGAGTAAGTACGCCTACATTTCCATCGGCGACAGCGTAGAACGTTCCGTTTTTGCCTTCTTCGTTCGTCACGTTGTTTGTGTAGTGCAGTACTTTGTTGTCGTACTCCATACGCTTGTTAACGTCGTTATATACGCCGTGCTGTGCAAGTTTGCGTACAAGTGAATCTACACCGGCATTCCCGATAATGTGGATATATTCGGGGTAACAGTTTGCACGCATAATCGGGTTAATGTCGCCCAAAATTTCCGTAGCCATTTGCGTAGGCACTTCGATTGTGTTTCCTGTAACCGTATAATTAAGCTTGTCTTTAAACACTCGCGTCTTTCCAGCTTCCAATGATGCAACGGCTGCCTTATCCAAAGCATCAGCAAGGGCGCGTGTTGTTTTTTCCATCTTACGGAAGAAATCGTGCTCGTAGCTGATTTCGTTGTTCATATAAGCCGCCGGAACCATAGTAAATCCGATTGCGTATGTCGCCCAAACGATAGTATAAAGCGATGAAGTGTTTTCATCGTCTTGAATAACGCAGGAGCGAACGTTAGACACTTGTACATTTCCGTCGTAATCAATTACGGGGATTTGTACGGTATTGCCAATAGAGGCAAAGGCACGCTCACGCAATTTAGGCGAAATTATAGAGGTCGCCGAATCGGTTTGCTCTATAAAAAAATCGAGTGCGCCATACTCGCAGGGGCGGGTCATATTCCTATCAAATTCAGGGTTTTCTACCCGCCAGTTTTGTAATCTTGTTGCTACTAAACTCATAATACTACTTTTTAAAATTGTTATCTAATAGGGTTGACCCGTTACCCTTGTTTGCTTTTTATGCCGTTTCCGGTAATGAAGAGATATTATTATCTTTCCAGGCTTGCGTCATAGCCGCGTCAAAATCAGCCGACCCAATAGTTAAACCTTGTGCTAAAAGATGGTTTGTGATAGCCTCATACGCTTCATTACGGCTTTTGGCTCCGCTCACATCTAATACGGTCTTATTTCCCGTTCCACCCGTACCGCCATGAGTGCCACCACCACCGGCCTGCCGACCTTCGTCTAAAACGCCCATAGTTTTCAACTCTTTTTGTAACAAGTCAGAGGCACCAAACGGGTTTAATTGATTGTTAGGGTTTCGCATAATGGCTCCGGTTTCGTCCTTAAACGCCAAAATTTTGCCGCCCTTGCCATCGTCGATATATTCGGGATTCATGCCCTTTATTTTTTCCGTGGCTTGCTGCAAAATTACGCGTGTAACGGCTTCCGGAAGTCCGGCTTTAAACTTAATACCGCCTGCGGCTGTTTGTAACTCGCTATCGATTTTAATCGCAAACAGTTCCTTTTTGTGCGCCTCTTGAATATCCGTGTACTTTGTATTCAATTCGTTGTACTGTGTAGTAATGTTTGCTAAATCGGCTTTTGCTTGTTTTAAAGCCTTTGCGGTTTCGGCATCTGCTGCCCCGTCTGCAATCGCTTTTTCAAGTCGCGCCTTTTCTTTTGTCAATGCGTCAATTTGCGATTTATAACCCGTTGCGGCTTCGGCATCGGCTTTCATTGCTGACATGACACGCTTTGCGTAATCGTATGTCTTTTCCGTTCCATTCTTTGCGATTCCGGATACGGTCAGAATGTCATTATCTAAAGCCCCGTATATTTCACCGGTTTTTTTTGCTATCACACTATTTTCGTCATTTTCCGACAAAGTTATGATAGCTTTAATTTGTTCTTCGGTTAATCCCGATAACTGTGCGTTTGCCGCTAAAATCTCTCTTGTTAACATAATCTTTCCCTTTGATTTAATTAAGTCCTACTGCCACCGGCTTACCGGTATTAACATCCATGATTGCAACAGAATACTTCGGGGATTCTGCCGCAGTGGTGTCTACCATATAGCCCAATACTTTACCGTGATTAACTTTGTTTGCAGCTTCTGTCGATACTACAATAACATCGGTAATTGTTCCCACCTTGATGCAATCAATAAGCTTTTGTTTTGTAGTTTCGTTCATCGCAGCTAAAGCTCCGGTAATCTCGATAATCAAGTTATCTTGCTGTGCAATCTGTGCCATATCACTATAATTTAAAAATTAAACTTCTGTTTTCTCACTGTTTTTAGGCCGACCAACACTCCGCGCAGTCTCTGTCTTTGCCGCGTTATTGTCTTTTTCCTCTTCTGTCAGTACCTTTCCCGGCTCTTTTAATTTGCCTTCGGCCTTTAGTTCTTCCAATATTTGCGCTCTAATCGCTTGCCTTTCGGCCTCTTTTTCGGCTTCTGCTTTGGCTCGTTCTTCGGCGGCAATCCGTTCCCTATTGGCTTTTACAAATTGGTTAGGGTCGTGTAAAATATCAACGGTGTACCCCTGTTTGCGGAGGTTGTGTAGTCCGAACGTCTCAAAGAATTTCTTTCCGAAAACTTGGATACGCGGTTTTGATAGCCTTTCGCCGGTCTCCGGATTGAATTTCTTGATTTCAATCCTACAATGGTACATGTTTCTTTCGTTTGACGGACAAATAAAGTTTTCAGGCGTTACCTCCAATATCCCAACGTCCTTAATTCGTCCCGTTTCTGTTTTCACTTGCATAGTCATACATCTTTTTAGTTATTATATCTATTTTCTTACTAAACGGTATTAAGCTTCCAAACTCTAATACGTTTGTATTCTCACGTTCAAAGCGTCGTACAAAGTTAGCAAAATTTAATTTAACCCTTAAATCATCTTCGCTAATAAGTTGTTTTTCAAACAGTGTTAACGCTTCCTCACGTGTTAAATGCCTATACGGCTCCAATTCCGACAAAATAAGCATCCTTTGTAACTGTAAGGGGTCATTCCTATACTCTGTTTCGATTATCTGATTTTGTAACGCGTCTAACTCGCCTTCGCTCGCTCCGCTTTCCTTTGCCACCTTATAACGTTCCCTTAGTTCTGTGACATCATACAGATAAAATTCAGTACCTAAATTTACCTTTGCAGAAACAAACAAATTTCCATAACGTAACCGGCATACTGTTTCATCAACAAATTGCTGCGCAGCCTCAAAACCTTTCTTTATCCGGTTTAAGATGGTGCTTTGGCTTTCAAAATTAGCCCTTATTTGTTGTTCGTTCAATGCGTCGCGGGTCGTTATCTCCTCATTTGTGCCGACGATAGCAGTAATTATATTCGTCCGGAGTCTATCATCCTCACTTACGTTATAATCTAAGCTATTACGGTCAACTGTCAGAATCTGTACGGGGTTTCTTAAATCCGGTTGGTTTTCGCCGTCCGGTATTGGTATCTCTACAAAAGAACCGGCACCGGCTATATGCTTATCGCCACATTTCGGGCAACGCATTAATAAACCGGCCATATCTAACTTGTAGTGCCCTTGTTTGTCCTTCAAGAAACCGCCGTCGCAATAGTCTCCGCTTTGGTCGTCCACAAAATCACAGTTTTGCTCATAGCCTGAATATATCGGATATGAACCGTATAAGTCTAAATGTCGCTTAGATATGTGGAAGAAAAGGTACCAATCTAAAGCCTCTAATTCCTTTGTTAACGGCGAAATCTTTATATCGGGGTCTGCTAAGCTTATAGATTCATTCCAAAAGAAACGAGCCGGGCAATACCCTAAATCATGCGCATTTTCAATTATCAAAGTTCCGATATTATTGTTTTTCCCTTCAAACACTCTATATCTTTCATCATCAATAACCGCAATACGTTCCCCATCCTGCCTGAATATAATCCATTTCATTAGGCCGGTCGAAGCATCGACTTCATACGTAATAACATCAGCAATAGGCAACCAATAGAAATACGGCGTAGGATACCCCGAATCATTCTTTTCGGCAGGCATGTCTACAATAAGGACGCTATTTATTTCAGTCTTGAAAAATTCCCATCCTTTCCCCGACCAAATTTCCGGCTCATGCAGAACTTCCTGGCGATAATACTCCCAGTCGTCGCGCTGTTCAGTATTCATAAACTGATAGTTAAACGCAGGGTTTCGCCCGTCAAAGATTCTGCTTAGCTTATCAAAACAAATTCCCGTTATCTCGTTAGTTTTAACGGGATAACGGAATAATGTTTTAAATATCTTGAATTTATCATTCGGTATAAGGTTTTGGACAAAAGCCAAAAAGTCAGTAACGGGGCCGCATAGATTAGGCGTTAACGCAGTTTGTGCGTGGAATCTTATACGGCTTTGATGGAATAACGCCCTATTGATTACTTGGCGTTTCTTCTGCTCTGTTATCTGCTTTTTTATCTCGCTTATGTCTAATCCCATTTTCCTTAGTAAATTCAAAGGTTGAATCTTTCGGAAGCTCCCATCCGCCATTATTAGGCATCATTAAAAGCCTCTCCGCGTGTGCTATCTCAAAATCCTCCGACATGTTGTATTTTGGACAACATAACCGGACTTTCGTAGACTTTCCCATTATCCTGCCGGTTTTAGGTCTGTCAAAGGATTAAATCCGGGGGCGATAATTACCAAATCATCCGACCAGTTAGGCAAGAAGCTCCACTGTATCGCGTTGCTGTCGGGGGCTTCCAAGCCGCCCAATGTTTTGTCACCGATAAACAAAGCGCGAATAGGAATCGGATAAAATTTCGTTGCTACCGCTGTGTCTTTAATTGCACCGATTGCTCCGTTTTCATCAAACAGAAATACGCCCAAATTATCCGCCCAGCTTTCGCACTGGAGTTCCTTCAAAGCCTTTATGATGTTTTGGGGCGATTTACGGATAACACCGGTAAACGGCGTAACCTCACGACCGATAATTTCTTCCATACCGCCTAACGTGTCATTGCCACCGCCATAAGTACGAGGCGCGCCACCTTCTGCCGTCGGTGCCTGAATATAGGGCGAAATAGCAATCTTTGTACTATCGTTAGCCGAAATAAAGCCGGTCCACGAAGCAAGCACCTTAATATCCTTCTTTGGCTCTGCTGCGCTGTCAAAAGCATTTTTAGTTCCATCGTCTTTTACGAGGCGTTGAAATGCTACCTTTTGAATCTGGCCGAAACTTTCTACACAATTTGCAACGGGTATTGTTGGAATCGCCGCTGCTGCTGGACATTCGCAAATCATAATCAATCTTTTTTTGTTAATACTAATTTGATAAATTCTCCTTTAGGATGTGCCATATACTTCTACATAGGCAAAGGTATAAAAAAAGCTTTATTTACCTACATATTAACGACTTAATTTTATATATTTGTCAATTTCGTACCTTTACGCCCCTATTTCCGTGCGCATAAGAGCGAGTATTACCGTTCATTAATTCTTTTTCATATATACCGGTTAATCCGTCCTCTATATCATCATGTGCATTTGCGGAGAAATCCCGTAGAAACGTTGTCACATGATTATATATATCTTTATACCGCGTTTCCCACCCAAAAGGCATAATTATCTGCGCGTTAACCATAGCACTATTTGTAATAATCCTGCTTTCTTTGTTTCCACCTTGATAAAAGGCTTCCGTAATTGCGCGTACTTTCTTGGTCACTAACTTTTCAAAACCGGCACCGCCGTTATTACTTTCTATCCATGCCTTTTGCGTCCCATTACGGTTAATCATGGCCGGAATAGTCACAGCCGTTACCTCCGTATTTTCTTGCGTGTATTCCATATCCGTAATGAGAGCGTATAAAATAGGCTCCCATCGCCGGAGCTTTTCATTGAATACCTCGTTTCCGCTCATATATATATCATAACATGCCGAAAATGTGTAATCGTCCCCTTCGTCGGCCACGTCGGTATAATTGCCGGAACGTACATAAGTACCCCAATCTTTTTTTTCTATCCATGTTTTGAATGAATGTTGATATAAGCGACCCTCCGCGCTTCCGGGGTTTCCTTGGTACAAGCACTGAAATTGTATGGGGTCTAAAGCCTTTTGGGCCTCTAATTTTAACCGGCTATGTCTATTTTCCCATAAAGCCTCCCCGGGTTGCCGTGGGTCTATCTCTGTGGGGGCACTCGTTTTCAATGCTTCAAAGTTTATACGTACCCATGCGCCAGGCGGTATATTCGCAACATCTTCCCACGTTTTTATATCTATGACCTTTTCTCCGCTTTTTTCGATTCGGCCTATTAAATCATCTTCATGCCAACGAGTGAAAACGATTAGTTCCTGCGATTCATTATGTAAACGCGTCCTTACTACTGTTGTGTACCATTTCCACGCCGCATTACGAACTATTGGACTATTCCCTTCCGAATAGTCTTTATATACATCGTCCAATATAGAAATATCCACCGTTTTAGAAGTCAAAGAGCCTCCGCGCCCGACAACGCGAAGACTTCCTTTCTTTCCGACCATCTCTATAACATCGCTATTTCGTAAGTACGTGTTAGCTATTGTAACGACATTAGACCCATTTAGAAACGTATTAGGGAATAATTTTCTATATTCCGGCGTATCGATTATCCTTTGAACGTCTCTATTAAAGTCTCTGGCTATTGTTGCCGCATACGAACCGATACATATTTTTTTATTGGGGTCCAATCCTAATATAAAGGCCGGAGTCATTCGGCTTGAGCCTTCGCTGTTATGCGTAGGTACGAAATTACGACCAACTAAATAAATTCCGTCTTCTACCTGAATACAATTCCCATACGCTTCATGTTTTATAGGCTCTATGCTTATAATAGACCGTCTTCGTTTTCTACTTTTAATTACTATACGTTTTCTCGCCACCCTTGTAGGATATTCAATAGAGGGATTGAAGCACAACTGATATACAACTTTTTTGCCTACAACTCCGCTACTTGATACACGAGGGGGGAAACTTGTAATAACGACGCTTTCTCCTAAACTCCGCAATATCAAAGCCGACCGGTCTATTATATCCTTATTCGTGTTGCTTATTGTTACACGTCCGTTTTTCTGATATACATACCCGTCCGTATCAATCAATCCGGCAATAACTTGCTTTCTTACTTCTATGGAATTAAATACAAATTCATCCCCTATATGCTTTTTCTTTATATAACCATTTTCTTTTAACGCCTTATAAAATTCACTTGAATAAAACCTACGTGTAGTAGTTCCCTTTAATTCATGAAAGTTATAAGCACTATTATTAATTATTTCTATATCATTATTACCTATATGAATATATCCACATGTCGCACAGCCATCCCCAAGCCATGCGCCAAATAAGTACGGGTCTATTCCGGTTTCCCTATCATTGAATTTTACACATACATTAGCATCAACTTGGTATTTATAGCGTGAACCTCTCTTCCCGTCTCCCTTATATAACTTTCCTTCCTGATATATTTGTTTTGTTTCTACTCTTTCCCATTTATGCCTTGTTCGATTATATACTACCCATTCATGATTACCGTGGCATTCTATTTTAGAGCCATCAGAAAACGAAACCATATATTCGGATTTAGTTTTAGGTGACACCCATAAAACCTTTTTAGGCAATCCGTCTCTTCCTAATACATAATCTCCTACTTTTAAATCCCCATGTTTAACAAACCCATTAGGGGTTATAACTTCCTCATTATCAGAAATCTCCTTGCCATGCTGAGGGGGCGCCTGCACTATCATTTTGCGTATTAACCCGTGCGCAAACATATCCAACAACGTATAATATACTACGTGGAAAGGCTCTAATACTAAATCCGGCTGTATGTATCTTGCAAAGTTAATTAGACGCTTTCGACCGGCCTCTAATACAAAAAGCTCTGAATTGTCTTTTATTGCAGAATACATTTTTAATAATTCGTCCTTTTTCATTTCTTGTAAAACCTCCCTTTCTTTGTGGTATGCTCCCAAACAGCGGCATAACTAACCCCCATTTCTATCGCCTGCTCCTTAATCGACATTTTGCTATATTTTGGGTTATGATACTCTTTAGGGTCTATGTGTTTTCTCATAAGCCCCAATGATTTTGCTTTCTGATATATTCCGCGCTTGGTATGACGGAGTATTTTCTTTGAAATCTCATCTATCGTGCTTATTCCGTACTCATCCCGTAGTATTTGCACCTCTATTCTATGCCATGTTTCATGCGTCACGGCCTTTTTTACCTTTATTTGTTCCATAATTTCATAATATTAAATATTTTTCTTTCGGTTGATTTATAATTACTTAGTCTTACATAGCTCCGCGGGCGGATAAAAACCGGTTGTTAAATCTTTTTTAGGCTCAAATCGGTAACATGCACGTTCACTTCTAACCATATATTCATTTGTAAAATGACATCTTACACAAATCGGCCGGCCTAATAAGTCATAATGTCTATGGTTATCAGTAATCCACTGCCCGAAACGGCATTCTCCGCAATGATACGCCTTCTTATTCTCCTTCTTCCTCTGTTTTCTTATCGCCATTCTTTTCTATCATTAAACGTTCATATTCCGCGTTTTGTAATTTGTCGGCTATGACAAATAACATATCATTCGGTATTACTGAAATATCATATTTCGGGCTACTTGAATCTACCGATACGTTGACATTCGGCAGGTCTACCTTTACCGGAGCATCCAATCCCAACAATTTAGCGCGTCTTTGTTGAACGGACAAAACCAAATCTAAGTAACGCGGATTTCCGGCAAATATTTCACTTCTCTCCGTTTTTAATCCTGATTGCCTTATCTTACTAACTATGCGCTTTTTAGACCTTTCCCACGCGTCCCATAATTCGGCCTCTATTTTATCAAGCTTAGAAAGCTCTTTTGTTATATATAGGTCTATGTTTTCTTCATGCTCACGTTTCCAATTAATCAAAAGTTGCTTTAAATCCTTGTACACTCTCATAGGAGGGACTATAGCGTAATCCAGTCCCATTTTTGCGTTACGCTTGTTTAATAAATCGGATATTTGCCTATATGAATAGCCCTTCAAAAACAAGTCAGTACAAAATACTAAATCATTCTCGCGTTGTTCGGGGGTACGTCTATACCCGTGCCTTAACCGTCTTAGTGGTTTATCTGTTATTTCTGTCATGACTTGTTATTTCTTCTGTTTTAATATCCGGTTTATACATACTGCAACAATCCCCTACGCCGTGTAAATCGCCATCTTCCCGACACACGCCATTACCGGTTATATCCTCATATTCCAAATATTTACAGCTTCCGCAGCATACTTCTTTAGGCTTAACGTCTCTTTTATATAACGGCTCTTTTTCTCGTTTCTCTATCTTATCTTTTGCCATTAAAAGAAGTTGTTTTTGAGTATAGCCGAATAAGTGCGCTATATGATAGATTAATAAATTCACGTCGGCCAATTCATCTATAATATGCGCTAAAGCTTTATAATCCATGCACCCCGTATCCACATACGGAGAAAGAGCTTCTTTTAATTCGTTGTATTCTTCTTCTAACTTTATTGCTCGCTTTCTTACGTCTAAACCGTATTTCTTATCTAAGTAATCAGGGAACCTCGATATTCCGGATAAGTCCGGCTGTTTAAGGCGCGCTTGACGTTCAAAATCTTCTTTAGTTACATTATAGAAACGTTCTTTCCAATCATCATATACTAAATAATCGCCGGTCGGAACCATATACGCGCCTTGTGGTGTTACGAATCTAAAGAATGCCTCTTTATCTGTACTTTCATTCATAATAAATTCGCCGCCGCCGGTAAACTTATTTAGCCGCAATAGATTCTCCCTATCTACATATACGGCGTAAATATCACGCCCCACAGTATTATAACAAAAATCATCTGATTTATATTCCGGCTCTGCTAATACTGTATCCCTTATCATGATGGTTAACGTCTCGCCATCCTCTTTTATATCGAAAAGCTTATCGCCCAACTTTACACGGACTACATTTACCACCGCTTGCACATAACTACGAAGTACATTTTCTATATCGACTTCAACTAATAACAAATCGTTATCAGTTCGTGTAACTACATCTTTACCAAAGATGCTTTTTATCATTGATACGATTTCTTTTTCAGTAGCTTTTAATCTAATCTCTTCCATGTGTATTTTGTTTTATCCAATATGTATTTTTCTTATCCTTTCTGCTAAACGTATCACAATGAAGGCTAATCGTTGGGCAGTCCTCTGCGGAAATCACACAAGCGCAACATCTTTTACCCATCCTTTTTAATTCCTGTGAGCATTGCACGCATTTTATTACGTCCCCTTTATAAATGGCACGTTCGCCTACCCTATACTCTTTCCTTGCATCAAACTTTTCCGGCCTGCTTATTCTCATGGTCTAATATACTTTTCATAATATCGTAATACCCTTTTTTATCTAAGAAAATACGCTGAGGATACGGTATTATTTCCCCCTCCATAAAGGGTATATTATATATGCCTAATTGCCCCTTTACAGGCACTTCTATAACTTTACGAGGGTTACGCATCATCCAACCGAAACCGGACTTTATTTCCGCTCGTTTTTTTATTGGAATACGTGTACATAACCAATCGTCTTCCGTGAAATCCTCAATTCGTTTAACGTCATACAGTTCTACCAAACCCAAAGCCGCACCACTTACCAAATGAGGATATACAGGTTTTGCCGATGAACATATAAGAATGTCTCCTCTATAATGCGTGTTCCGGCTTCTAACCTCAATACTTTTAATGCCATAATTCACTCCGTCTTCTTGGTAGGCAACCGTTACGAGGTCATTTGCATACGGTTGTTTTACTGTTAACGCCTTATATATATCATACGATTCATACTTTGCCATAATAAACCTCCTTTCTTAAAATGGTAAATCGTCATTTGGGTTATTATGCCCGTTACTTGGTGCCGTTTCCGGCTCCGGTGCAGGTGCCTTATTTCCGTCGCCCTTGGGGGTTAATAATTCCATGCTATAACCATACACCTCCGTAATATATCGGGTTATTCCTTGCGCGTCCTGATAGCTGCGTGTCCTTAACTCGCCTTCTATATATACTTTGGTGCCTTTGTTTATATAGTTATTCGCTACATCGGCCAACCCATTTTGTAATACGATATTATGCCATTCGGTTTTATCAGGTATTACCGTTCCATCTTTCGCAGTATATCCTTTCTTTGTTGTTGCAATACTAAACTGCGCAACCCTACCGCCGTTCTCAAACTGTTTGTAATCCGGTTTCTTTCCGGAATTACCTATTAACATAACCTTGTTTAAACTCATAACACAGCAGATATTATGGCATACATAAGACTATAAACAGTCCATATATACGCAGCAATAGTAAATACACAAAATCCAATAAACGTAATCTTATACGCTGTTCTCGTTTTAATCTTCATATCATTTAAATTTTATACAGTCAAACAAATACTCTTTTTTCATATCAGACCATCCTGCGTTGTCATTTAACGCCCTACGGTCAGCATCATACACGAACTCACATATAAACCCTCCGGTTTCGATGGGTTTTATTATGCGGACCAATTTACCCACAATTAAAAAACGCTGTTTGTAGTAGCTACTATTTTCACTTATAAAAGCTATCCGGCGAACCGCATTTAATTCAGGCTGTTTTTTGATTTCCGGCCTTTTTCCCTTTTGGGGGTATGTTTGTACCCTATTAAAGTCACGACGCATAGAATCGCGTGAAATAGCCCTAAAATCCGTTTCCTTTTTTTTAAGTCTCATTTATACAATGATAGATATTCTTTTTTCATTAAATCGATTAGCAGACAGTTTCCCGAATATATTCGCATCCTTTCCCGGTCGCCGTTTTCCCATCGGTTATGAGCTTCAAAACACAGTATATTTATATTTCGTGGGTCTGTCGCCATTTCAGGATACGCGCCACGGGTTAATATGTGCGAACAATATACGGCAGAATAATTATATAACGGCCTTAATGTCTCTTCGCAATAATGCGGTTTATTCGCCCAAATCCAACGGAAAAACTTCTCATTTGCTTTCATCGTATCAATAACGCCACGCCCGAAAAGCTCCTTTTGTATCTCTATGCGTAACCTTATATCCATTTTGAAATGTTTGTAATCTAAGAGAGGCTTAAAGCCCCTCTTAGTTACGTAGTCATATTCTTCTCGGTCTCTAATCTGAATCATTTTTGATATTCTTCTTCTGTATCGTCATCCTCTTCTTCCGGCTCTGTGTCGTCAGCCTGATATGTTTCAGCGTCGGCCTCCGGAGTTGGCTCTCCATCCTCGCCAAACAATGATAATTGCGCCCGTTTCCCTTTAAACAGGAACAAATAAACTTCGCTTTCGATTTCGGAAAGAATATCTTCTAATTCTTCTTCAAACCCGAAACTAACAGAGCTTAATTTAATGCGTGGGCTATTAATGGCCGTTTTCATGTTATTAGAGACGGTATATAACCCCGTAAGAATAACACCTACGTTATCATCCTGCCCACTCAAAGACACGCCGCGAACCTCTATATTTTTAAGAACTTCGTCGGCATAATCACGCGCAAACTCCTGCTGTTTTTTGTTAGCCTTGAAGTCCGTGGATTCAATAACCGACAGGAACGACGTAATATTAAATATACGTCCCATAATAGGCCGCAAGCGTTCAAAGCATTTGCGCAAATCGGGATGTATATCTTTTGCGCTCTCTACATGATACTTATTAGTGTAGCTTTCATTTCCGGAGACTTCTGTCACCTCATAATGTACGTCTAATCCACCATCTTTTACTAATTTTACCTTTGACAAAACAAAGGATTTCTCATTTGGAATTAACATCACATTTTCTGCCATAATTGTTTTTTTTAAAAAAATAGAAATCATTTTCGCCTAATAAGGCTTTAACGTTTGTACTTGTATCATCAACCACCTCCGGAACACTATTTATCGGCGTTAATACTGGCGAGGGGTCATTAAATTCTATTGAACGTTTTACCTTCTTTGTTTTCTTTGTTGGTTTCGTTTCTTTTTCAAATTTGACCTTTAACTGCTCCGGCTCGTATTCCTTTGGCTTCAACTCGATAACGCCTTTATCTACCAATACAGGCACACAACGAACTAACGCCCTTACATCATCTAAAGCATTATGCGCCGGAAAGTGTTCGCCAGGGAATAACTTTTCATAAAGTTCCGATAGTTTAGGGAATTCCCCCGGCTTGCCGTTTTCTTTTAATGCTCCTACAAACTTAATAGTTTTCATCATAGTATCAATGCGTTTTCCCTTGAAAAGTGCATCTTCTACGTTTTTACTCTCATAATACTCCTTTCCCATCAAACGGAGAACCATAGCTTTTATTATGGACGTATCAAAGTATATGTTATGACCTATTAGCAAACGAGCCTTTAAACAGTCCTCTATAAATTCGCCTATAATATCTGCGAACCTTACGCCATTTTCTAAAGCTTTAAGCTGAGTAATACCATGTATCGCGATTGATTCTTCCGGAATATCCCAAAATTCAGGATATATAATAAAGCTTCTTTCTTTGCCATTAATTACCCATGCAATCTGCACAATATTAGGGAATGTTTCAAAATCTTCATCCCATTTAGCCCCCTTTGAGGGAATGCCAGTAGTTTCTACATCATAGAAACAAATATTATCTAATACGTTATTATTCATAAAATAACTCCTTTTGTTGTTCTATATTAATTGTCTTTTTTACATATTCTGCATGCGCCACCCACACACAGCCACATTTAAGGCATTTCAACCGGCTAAACCCGTGGGGCGTGTATTTATATCGTATAATACGCCAACTTTTTAACGGGTAACATTTACGGTGTTTATGGCACTTACAGAACATTTTAAATTGTCTTAGGGTCCTCTATATATATACTGAAATCTTCGGCAGCAATTTGCTTTAATGTTTCTATATGCTCAACGAGTTCTGCATTACTTAGTTCCGCAACCGACTTTATCCGTGTATTGTACTTACCGGTATCTAAGTCCGCATTTTGTTCATACATGATAGGGGACATTTCACGCAATCTTTTCTCCGTTTGTTCATCGGTTAAACGCTCGCCATTTTCCCAAAACGCCGACTTAAAAGAAGGGACTACACAATTAAAATAATACCCCTTTAAGGCGGCGGAGCTCCCTTTTGATGCTATATGGAAATTTGCAATAACTCTGCACCCCTTATGTAAGGCAAAGAAACTGTTTATTTCATCCATATACATTAAAAGACGGCCTTTATTATTTATTGTCCCCGTCAGACTGAAACTCCTTTTTTTCATTCTCTAAAAGTATTTTCATCGCTTTATTAAATGCCTCTCCGCCTACACTAAGAATAAATGTTCGGACTGTTTTAGGGTAGTTTGAAGTTTTATTCATAGTTTGTTCGTAGACCTCTATAAATTTTGTCTTATTCCAAACGCCATCATTTTTAAGCCTATCAATAGGATGCGAACGTAACCGGCCACCTTTAAGCCCTCTCGCGTCTTCCCTGATACAGTCCAATTCAGATAATAAACGTCCTAATTCATTCTTAAATACAACGGTTTGGTGTACATCGCTTATCGTCATTTCTTTTACTTTCATCTTATTTTCAATTCATTATTCATTTTCCGTATATTCTTCTATTATTAACTCATCCTGTCCGCGTTTAACCTCTTCGATGAATCCCTGGAACCCGTTCTCCTTTGCGATATTTATAATAGCCTGTAATCTGTTTTTCCCCAAACTTTCACCGCGTGCAATCCGGAATACCTTAACCGTTGGGTTACTTGCTATAATCAATTTGGCCGCTACTTCCATTATTTGACTATCTGACACCTTACCGGCAATAAATGGCACGCCGTTTAACTCTAAACCTTCGTTAGTAAATGATAGGCCGGGAATAGGAAGTTTAGAATCTGATATTAAATTCTCTCGTTCTGACGCTAATTTCTCTAATCTCTTTTCCATTGCATCAACATCATTCGCAACGGAATCGCGTAGCCTTACCTTCTCTTTGTATTCGGATACAATACGACACTTTTTATTATATTCTTCTGCCGCCTTTAGACGTTCTGCGGTATCCAATTTTTCGGGATTGTCTTTTTCGTATTCTTCTAACCATTTATCAGCATTCGCCTTACGTCTTTCTAAATCGACCCTTTCTTCCTCTATACTTTTTAACTGATTCGCTTTGTCGGTTTCTACTTGTTTAGAATCCTCTGTTAACATGTCTTGCGCTTCCTTATACGCTTTCTCTGCTAAAGCCAATTTTTCTTCATACGCTTTACGAGCTTCTATTAAACGAGATTTTATATTTCCTATCTTGTTTAAATAATCCTCATTTACTTGCTTTATCCGTTCGGGGATAGCCGATAATTGTATTATACGCTGTTCACGACTGGCGCGTACTGTCTTAGCCTTTTCTATTAATTGCGCAGCGACTTGTTGCTCCTGCATCAATGTGGTTATATCTTTCGGAACTGTGAATTTTTCCACATCGCCGGACGATAAATTATTTTCGGCCTCTGCACATAACACATTATATTGCTTTAATTCACGATTTGAAAACAAACGTTTGTCTTTCAAATCTATTACCTCGGAATCAATTTCGGCTATTCTTTTACGCACTTTTTCCGGTAATAAGGACTTAACAACTTCTATTTGTTTCCGTCTTCCTTCTGCCGTTTCTGACCATCTCGAAAACTCTACTGCATCAAAATCGGTATAACATAATATTTTCTGTAACATGCTTACATTATCAGAACGAATGCCACTACTCTTTTGAGTTATTGAAAGCGTTCCGCGTGGATTAGATTTAGTATAACGTAATTCAACCTTATACTCCTCGCCATCATCTCCGATAACCATTCGCGCAAAACCTTTATTTTCGCCATTCTTTAATACGGCATCTCGCGCTCCAGTAAGCAAAGCTCCAATCGCTTTTAAAACAGTACTTTTGCCTAACTCATTATCTCCGGTAATAAAATAGACATTACCTTCAAAATCGGCGTTAAACTTGCTAATAACTTGAAAATTTACAAGTTCTAATCTTTTAATTATCATACTCTCTTTTTTGTTTTAATACTAAGAATCCGCTTAGACGGTTGTTGAACTTTCAATAATGCAAAGATATAATTTATATTTTAAACGCGCAAACTTTTTTTTAGAAATTAAGATGTAATTAAAATAACTCCTTTTGCACTTTTTCCGGAATATTTTCTAAAACCCAATTTAATTTATTCTGTAACATATACCGGCCAAAGTGCATAATCAAAACGGCATCAGCATTCCACAAAGTAGGCGTTATATTCGGATATAATCTACAGGCTATTTCTTTATATCTCCGTTTCCGGTCTGCTTTTTCTTCATGAAACCCTTTTTTAATGATTCTAATTTTTAATTCACTTTGCCATTTTATCGGATGCACCATAACAAAAGGGATTCCGCACAATTCTATTAATATTTTTAGTTTCTCGTATTGTGCTAACATCTTTTGTATCCTATATAGTTTTCCCAAATTCAAACTATCTTCCGTTTGTTGTACGACATCGTCCGGCCTAACGTTTAATTTTTCAAGAAATATAATAGGGCAGCAAATACTCTTTATATAGCGCAAATAATCCGTCAAATCTGACAACTCTTTAGGCATCTTTAAAACATCAACCTTTTGCCCATAAACACGATACACCGCGATTCCACCATTAGCTCCGGGGTCTATCCCTATAATACAATCCACTTTCATACGTTTATATATTTATCTATCTGTATTTCATTCTTTACCATATAATCGAAGGCCTTCTTTATAGCTTTCAAACGGGCTATATTATGCGCTATCACCGTCAAATCATCAGCCCTTAAGCCTTTCTTCTGTACGTTCAACGCGGTATATTTATTAATCAGACCAATAGAAACACGCCGCATATATTCATGATAGGCAGAAATTTCTTCCTTTTCCGTAACCTTAACGCCATCAGCAAAACCGCAACGATGCAACCAATCAAAACAAAGTCTTTCGCCAACTAATGACATTCTTAGACGACCAGTGTATTTATATTCCAAGAAATAAGCCCTATTCTTGTTTCGTGTAATCTGAATTTCTTTAATTGGGTCTATGATTGGATTTTCTTTTCGTTTTGCAATCTTATAAATCCTCTCAAAAGTTACATTTTGTCTTTTTATAAATGCGTTCAATACTTTGCCGAAATAATTCGCGTTAAATTGTTGATAGTGTCCACTATCCGCATTACCGGAACTGTTTCGCGGCAGATAATCATTCAACTCCCCAACGGATAAAAGTTCAAACGCAGTCATAACGTCAGATAGTGTAAGATATGAGTAATACTTCACGAGCATGGATAAAATGCGCGACTGTATATATTGCCAATCTGTTTCACTTTTTGGTATTACATACCCTACATCAATAGCAATCAACTTAAATATACGCGAAAAATTAGCGACTAAAACTTCCTGCGGCGTGCCTTTTATCTGTCTTTTGGTTGACGCTTTAAATATCTGATAGTCTATATCTGACAAATCTTCCCTTTTTATTTCTTTGAATAGTTCGCGACGCTTTATAATCGCTAAGGGTTGATGCTCTTTATATAATTCTATCTCTTTCATACTTATTCAAAATCTTCATTTAACACACCTAACAAATCGCCGTAAGATAGTCCGCTATTTCCAAGTATCACGCTTTTTTCCTCGCCTGAATCGGAAGTATATTTTATCTGGCCTCGCCTATAATCAGCCCTGATAATGTTTCGTGTTTGCGCTATCCAGTCTTTTTGCATACGTCCTTTGCTCGCGCTCCAATCTTTTACGACGTTGTAATAATACACTAAATCGACTTTCTCAAATTCCGGCGTATTGAAACACTCGCGGAATAATTCAAAATCAAAGAAACGGCTTTTTTCAAAAAGACATTTATTCTTTTCCGACGTTCCGCGTATTTTTTCTCCTTCCTCTTTTTGTGGTATATCGCCAACGAAAGCAAAAAAGCCATTTTTTGCGTTATTTGATTTATTGTTATTATAGTCATTGTTACTAATAGTATTCTTATATAAGGCGCGGACCGTTTTCGGTCCACTTTCGGACCGTTTCCGGTCTAAATCCTGACCGTTTTCGGGTTCTTCGGACCGTTTCCGGTCTAAATCCTGACCGTTTTCGGGTTCT